>Ga0160502_100154_pt1 | contig 82250 bp, 67 predicted proteins | sample DIDnMG_14_FD_108237 | JGI IMG/M metagenome (GOLD analysis project Ga0160502, IMG submission 108237) | Enriched soil microbial communities from UW Madison campus, WI, USA - DID2933_E24_Xylan MG | ecosystem: Environmental > Terrestrial > Soil > Unclassified | place: USA: Madison, Wisconsin... | reverse complement strand
CGAACCCCGGCCCGCGCTTCGGTTCGAATCAGGTATTCCTTAAATGATAAAAGCAGCTAAAAAAGCTGCTTTTATCTGGCGGAGCGTTCGGGATTGGTTTAGCCCCACGACCCCGCACTCCACCCTAAACCTCCTTTGGATCGAACCCCGGCCTGCGCTTCAGTTCGAATCAGGTATTCCTTAAATGATAAAAGCAGCTAAAAAAGCTGCTTTTATCTGGCGGAGAGTGAGGGATTCGAACCCCCGGACCTGTTACAGTCAACAGTTTTCAAGACTGCCGCATTCGACCACTCTGCCAACTCTCCGCGACAAAAGTACGAATTTTCTTATTCCTGCAAAATTTTATTTCAAATTTCTAGCGCATAATTGCCGTTGTTTTTGCAACTGCGCTGATTGTTAACTCAATATAAATTGTATGTCGCCGCTGATTTTCACTTCATCGCCCACCATTACACCACCAGCTTCTACGGCGGCGTTCCAAGTGAGGCCGAAATCGCCTCGGTTAAGCTTGCCCGAAAAGGCAAAGCCTACCTTTTTGTTGCCCCAAGGATCGGTCGCGATGCCTCCAAACTCAACGGAGAAGACCAAAGGATGTACGTTGCCTTTAATGTTCAGGTTTCCTGTGATGGCGTAGGTTTCGTCGCTTTCCTTTTTAATGTCGGTGGAATCGAAGGTGATCTCGGGGTAACTGCTGCTATCGAAGAAATCGGCGCTGCGTAGGTGTTGATCGCGTTGCTCGTTTTTGGTGTTGATAGAGGCGGAGGCTATAGCGATGCGGATAGAGGCAGTCGTAATATCCTCCGGATCGCCACTCATGCTGATGTTGAAATCCTGAAAAAATCCTTTTACATTGGAGATCATCATGTGCCTCACCTTGAATTCTATTTCACTGTGGGCTTTGTCTAGGTTCCATGTTGTCATAACAAGATGTTTTTATTTAATAAACTCGAATTTGATTTGCTTGTTTTAAATGTACGTGGTATATCGCAAAGAAAATGTGATTGGCAAAAATATATGTTTGGGAAGCAACCAGTTATTTGCCTTAGCACAAAAAAAAGCAATTTTATTTTGCAGAGCAACGGTAATTCCATACTTTTGTCCCATAGAAACGATGCGCCAATAGCTCAGCAGGATAGAGCAACGGTTTTCTAAACCGTCGGTCAGGGGTTCGAATCCCTTTTGGCGTACTAAAAATCCCCTTTATTTATCGATAAAGGGGATTTTTTATTGGGATGCATTCGGAATTGCGCTTGGTTTTTTGCCTAGAATGGTGTTAGATTAAGTAGTGTCTTCGGACGCAGAGGATAAATTTTGCGAATATTTGAATAGCCATCCCATTAGTGCGCATCTTTTTGGACTTCTTTTTTAACAGCTAACGTACTTTTACTTTTACGACAAGGATCCGAGAAAATTTGACTTTCATATACGTTCTCTACATGATTGTTTTTTAATTTTAATACTTGTTGTTCCATAATGGTGTAAGTTCCTTTAAATCCTTTGTAATCATTGTAAATAAGGAATCCCTTTATACCCACAATAAAATAATGGGCTAATAACCCAATAAAACGTTAGTAAATAGTGGCTTAAGTCATAATTTGCGTTGGATTTCGCTATTTTTAGGCCGTTGATCCTATATATTTGCATTCGAGAAGCTTAGTATACCTACTATCATACAGCGGTTCAATGAATATTAGTTTAGTGACCTTTTTACGGCCTGTATCCGATTGCTTATACTTGGATTCTGGTTTCCTCATATAGTTGCATCGGTTTTTCTCTGTTTGTTGATATGTTCGTATATTAGGAGCAACATGGATAAAAAGTAATGAAATATACAATCAGCCATCTTGGTTATCGCATCGATAGCCGCATGATTTTTACGTTTATAGTTTCCTTTTTTATTGCTTGGTTGCTTTGGAATTGGCAAATAACATTTGCGCTGTTCTTTTACCACGCGGAGCATTTGAAAAAGGCTACATCGTTCGATACACATTTCGACTTAGTCGTATCTTATGCGACGGTACTAAAGAGCTTTTTTGGGCCGCTATGTTCTGCGATGCTGTACACATTGGTCGCTTTTTCAAGAAATAATAACGAATAGTTTTGTCTTTACACGAGCGATAAACCGGAGCAATACCGTTTATCAAAATAAGTTTACCTATGCTATTAGAAGTCGCTATCTTAAATGTAAGCGTTGACAAACAGCCTGATTTTGAACGGGATTTTTTGGAAGCCAGCCAATATATCGCATCGATAGATGGCTACATCAAGCATGCTTTAAAGAAATGCGTGGAGATTGAAAACCAGTATATCCTATTGGTCGAGTGGGTTTCAGTGGAGGCGCACGAAGTGGGGTTTCGTCAATCGCCGCAGTACCTGAAATGGAAAGCCTTGTTGCATCATTATTACGATCCTTTTCCGCAGGTATTGCATTATGCCTAAGGAAGAAGAGCAATCCGAGGATGGTAATTAGAAGGTTCTACAACGTATTATTTTGGTTGATCGCTTTATAAAAAATGAATATACAAACGTTCGATATTCAGGATTTACCCTTTATAGGACACTTGCAACCCGCAGGTTGGGGAGATATCGCTCCCAATATGCTGGGGTATTGTCTACAAGATTTCTGTAAGCCGATTAAAGTGGTGGATAAGCAGCACATTGTGGGGGTAGGAGCTTTAATTCTGCACGTAGATTCGGCTTGGCTAGCGCATATTATTGTGGACGAATCATATCGTGGAAGGGGGATCGGTAGGCAATTGGTGGAGCATTTGGTTCAAGAAGCGCTTATTGAAGGATGTTTATCCGTCAATCTAATTGCAACTGACCTTGGTGCCCCGGTTTATCAAAAGGTAGGCTTTAAAGCTGTTGGTCATTATCAATTTCTAAATAAGACAGCGGACTATGTTCCAAACAAGATATCGGAGTGTGTGCGGACCGGAGGAAAGGAATATCATCAGCAGGTGCTGGAAATGGATCGCGATGTTACCGGTGAAGATCGAAATGCGTTGATCGGCAGCCATCTTCACCAAGCTGTTGTTTATGAAGAGGATGCGGTGTTGGAGGGATATTACCTGCCGACCTTGGGACAGGGGCCTATTTATGCGATAACCGAACGTGCTGGATTGGCATTGATGAAATTGAAGTACAGCCAAGCGCAGGTTGCCGTTTTACCGCAGTCAAATAGCGTAGGTCTTAATTTTTTATTGCAAAGCGGATTTGAAAAACGGCCCGACACGGCCATACGCATGGTTTATGGTCGAGAAACCTTATGGCGGCCGACGCAGATATTTAGCCGAATTGGTGGTAACTATGGTTAGTACGAGCCTTCGCTATTTTAATCACCAGCATCCCAAGGGCTTTAGGCACCATCTTTGGTTAAATCCACATAAAGCGAAATGGCTACATAAACTAGAATAACGATCATGAAAAACTTACGATACTTACCAATGCTTGCTGTGATGTGTCTTTTGCTGTCTTGCTGCGATGGTGCGAAAGGCTGGCAGACGGTGAACGATGCCGATAGCATTTCGGAAGAGGAGCGGGCGACCGACACACCAGTGCAGCATGTGGCCGATACAGCAGCTGCAAAAGGTGTCGAGAAAGACGCGCAGCTTATCAAAGAGACCTGTGAAGAGCCTTATGGCGACATGGAAAGTGGTTTTACGACTGTATGTTTTTACTGGAATGCGGATTTGGAAACGGCTTATAAACATTTTAGAGCGAAGAACAGCGACAGTGATGATGGCCGTTTTTTGGAAAGCCAATGGCCGAAGGAGGCTGAGCATAGCGTTGCGGGAAGCTATCCCATAGACATCAAGTACCTCCGCGAGACGAGCGACCGGCTGTCGGTCAACTTATTTTTTCCGGGCGGCGAGACGCAGATCGTTTTTGAAAAGAAACCCAAAGGTGTGGAAGTGCGCACGGTGCATTCGCCGGACTAAAGGATCGAAGCTGCTGCTAAGCGCCCTCAACTAGCCTGTCCGATGATCGCATGGAAGAGACGCGCATAACCGCTCACCATTTTCTCCCAGCTGAAGGTCCGCAGGGTAAACGAGCGATAGGCCTGCCGTTGCTCGCTGTGTAGGCTGTCGGCGTCCAAGACCTTTCCAATGGCCTTCTGCCAAGCCTGCGCATCCTCATGGGGCACCTGAATACCGTTTTTTTCGTGGATGATGGCATCGGTAATGCCCTCGATATCGGAGGCCAATACCATGGTGCCGCACATGCTGGCTTCTAGGCATACTAAGCCAAAGCCTTCCATATCACCTTCGATCTTGATATTGGGCATCAGGAAAGCATGTGCATGCGCCAATAGCACCTGTAGATCGTCTAAAGGTAACTTGCCCACATGCTTCAACCGATGCTGATGGCTATCTTCCTGAAGCAGCTTACGGAGCTCCACCTGATCGGAAGGAAAACCCAGAAAGAGCATGATGAGGTGCCGCCAAGACTTGGGAAGTCGTTGGAGCCATTTCTCTTGCTTCGTTTGTTCGGCCTGAAAAGGGCCGGCCATGAGCAGCATGGTATTTTCGGGAAGGAGGGGAAGTACCTCACGAATAAACCAAGCAAATCCTTTGCGCTTCACGGGGCGGCCGAGCGTAACGAGAATCTTTTTGTCGGCCGGAATAGCATATTTCTGACGGATAGCCGACCAGCTATCCGCCGAGTACGGGGTTTGTAAATTGTGATCGATGCCGTTGACGACGACGGATACCTTGCCTTGGTCTACGCCGCGCTGCACAATGGACTGTGCGGTAGCTTGGCTGACGGCAATGATATGGTCAAAGCGGTTGAAACGCGGCAAAATAAAGCGCTGATAGATGCTCCAAGGGAAAACGACATCCAGTCCGTGCACGGTAACCACACGTTTGATGTGGCTGTAGCCACTATGCCAAAGGCTGAGCGAGGCGATAAGGCCATCGTTAAAGTGGATCAGCGAGATGCCGGGATGGCTGTGTACTGCCTTGAGTATACGATCGTTCAGTTTTCTGAAAAATTGAAGGTAGCTTTCCTCGCCCGTGTATACAATATGGTGCACGATAGCGCAGGCGCGCATCCCGTTGATCAGCTCGTAGCTTTGTTTTTCCATGCCACCGGTAGACGGTGGATATTTGTGGCTAACGAATAGTACTTCCATGTTCGATAAGCGGTAATGCCTGAGGCTTCTTTACGCAAGCATAGCACAGTATGCCGATCAATATCCAAAAAAGTTGACGGGAACGCCGCAGGACGGATACCGCGAGCCACACGGCCGTGGCGTGTATCCCCACGGCTGCCAGCACAAATTTGTTTCCGAGCTCTTCCACGCCTAGTTGACCGGGAACAAAAGCGCCAAGACTCTTCACGATAATAACGCCCATATCCAAGAGCAGCCCGTGCATCATTCGCACGTCGTAGCCGAGAAACTGCAGGATCAAATAAAATTCCAAACTGCCCACCAGCCAGTGCAGCATGGACAAGAAGTAAGACGACCAGAAAGCCGTGGGCTGCTGTTGATAAAAGGCCTGAGCCTGCTGCAGCAAGATGCGTAGGCGCGAGGAAAATGTTGTCCACAGGTTTGTGGGTTTGTTGCTGGTCTTCTGATCAGGCGAAGGCTTCCGGTGTAGCGTGTAGAAGAACAGCAATTTGAGGAGGCTCAGGAAAATGATCAGGCAGATCAGCAAGGGGGGAAGGAAAGTGGGCATGCTGGATGCGGCAAAAAAGAGGAGCCATGATGCGCCTACGATAAAGAGCAGCAGTTGGGAGAGCACCACCGTGATTCGGGAGATCACAATGGAGGTGGAGGCTATCTTGCGGGAGATATGATAAGCTTTCAGCAGCTCGTTTTTCAGGAGATCGCCACCCACGATGCTGGTAGGGTTATATAGCCCTACGGTTTCTCCGATTTGGCGCACGCTAAATAGTTGGAACAGGCCGATGCGCTTTCTTTCATCGGCCAAGCATACCCACCAGGCGAAGGTACCCAAGAGGTAAGCGACAAAGGTGGAGGCTAGTAGGTATATGAAACGAAAGCCTATCTTTTCCATTTCTCGCCATACCAACCGAAAATCGGTTTGCAGAATGAAAATGGCCAAGGGCACCATGATGCAGGCGAGGACAAGAAACCTAAGCCATTTCTTGTTTTTTAACAGGCCGTCCATACCAAGCTGCTATTTGTGGAACCGGCGAGCGTCCTGATATCGTCGAAATACCGTTGCACGAGGTTCTCCCAATCCAATTCGCGTACTTGAGCGAGCCCTGCATTGCTGATCACTTGGTGAAGTTCGCGGTCATTCAATAAGAGCGACAGGTGGATGAGGTAGTCTTCCGGCGATTTTGGTAAACATTTGTAACCGTTGTGGCGGTGGCGGATCAGGTCGGCACTGCCGCCACCATCGGCGATGACACATGGAAGGCCCGAGGCCATGGCCTCAATGATTACATTTCCGTAGGTTTCCGAGGTGGAGGTAAACACAAAGGCATCGCAGGATGCGTATAAGGTCGCTAAAGCCTGATGCTCGAGTTTGCCAAGAAAGTGCGCGTTGGGCATATGGCGTTGCATCTCTTCTTTAGCAGCACCGTCGCCTGCGATAATGAGGTTGTGCGCCAAATCACGGCGCTGCAGGCGCTGGTAGATTTCGATAAGGGTCTGCACGTTTTTCTCCCATACCAAACGGCTGGCAAAAAGGATGTTGGGCTTATCATTGCCCGTAATATTGCGCACATAGTTCAAGTCCCTTTTCTGTGGGTTGAAGAGGTTGAGGTCAATGCCTCGTTGCCAAAGTGTCAACTTTTCCGGAGAAACGCCAAACTGTTCCAACTGCCTGATCATGGACTGTGAAGGTACATATACATTCGTGCAGCGGTTGTAAAACTTCTTGCTGGCGGCAATCATCCAGCGCTCTACAGGTTTGATCAGTGCAGGAAATTTCCGGAAGTAGTAGGGGATATAGGAAAAGAAGTTGGTGTGGTAGATGCTGATGACCGGGATATTGCGCTGTTGTGCATAGCGCAGGGCAAAGAAGCCCAACAACGAAGGTGTGGCGATATGGATCACCTCGGGCTGAAAGCGATCCAGCTCTTGTTTCAGCTGTTCCTTTACCAACAGGGGCATGGTAAAACTGTAGTCTTTGTTGAGGCCTGTATTCAGGGAAGGAATTTTGAGCGATGCATGTGTTTCCAATTGATCAGGACCTTTTCCATATACAAATAGGTAGGAATACCGACGGAGGTCGATCCTGTTAATGATCTGAAACATCGTACGTGATGCACCATCAAACTCTTCAATAAGTATCTCTGCAAAGAATGCCACTTTTACCATATCGCTAGGTTTAGTTGTTTTTTCGAAAATAAAAGGTAGATGTGTAGTTAATAGGTGTTGGTTGTTAATGATTTATGAATTTTTTGAAGCGAGTTTACATTTTCTGCATAATTCCTACATAAAAGATTCATCTTGAATTTATACAAACCTAACATGAAGCCATTAGCTTTGATGAAGCATCAACGACCTTAAACAGATGAACTTACATGCTGTGTGGCTAAACCGGAGGAAATGGATAAGTGTGCTTGCACTTGTCTTTTTGCTATGGGCATATGTATATCAAATAAAAACCGGGCGTTCGGCCGGATACGATCCGAGCGTGTCGTATGCTGCGTTGGCTGCTATGGGCAATTCGTCGGAAGGTGAATTAGCTTTGTTGACCTACAATGTTGCCGGTTTGCCGGAGATCATCTCGGCCGCCGAAAGTCCGCGAGCACAGAGCATGGGCGAGATAGGCGCGAAGATCAATTCCTTTGATATTGTGAATGTGCAGGAAGATTTTCACTACCATGAGGCCTTGTATGAGCGAGGAAATACGCATCCCTTCCGCACGCTGCACAAGGAGGCGCTCCCTTACGGAGATGGCTTGAATACCCTGTCTAAATACCCGATTTTATTTACCAAGCGTATTACTTGGGCAGATTGCCACGGCACGGATTGTCTAGCGGCAAAAGGTTTTTCTGTTTCGCGGATACAGCTGAGCAAGGGAATTACGGTAGACGTATACAATGTGCATGCCACCTCGCAGGACAGTCCTGCGGCGGCCTTGGCCAGGCGAAGAAATATCAAACAGCTTTCTGCCTATATCCAAACATATTCTGCCCAGCAGGCTCTGCTGGTGATGGGCGACTTCAATGCGCATTATGCGGCGGCGTGGGATAACCTGCATCAGTTTGTGCATAGCAACAAACTGCATGACGCGTGGATCTTTACGAAGAGAGCTGGACAACTGCCCGGCGCCGTAAACGACTTTGTGGCGCAAGACAAGCTGTCGCTCACCGATAGTTGCGAAAGCATTGATAAGATATTGTTTAGAAATAGTTCCTATTTAGAATTTACCCCGCGCTCGTATAAAATTGAAAAACAGCATTTTTCCAATCGTGATGGTCAATCCCTTTCTGATCATTGTGCTGTCTCGCTTTCTTTGAAATGGAAGAAAAGAACAGATAGTGTGCTGTTGGACCGTCCACTGACCGCTTTTGTTGAAAAGTAATTGGAGATAGAAACCGCCAATGGTCGTGGCACACCAGTGGCTAATGCTTGATTGCGCATGATGGTCTTAGTCATTGGTTAGAAAAAAAGACTTAAGTCTCCCCGACTTAAGTCTTTTTCTTTTGATGGCCTAGATCAGCTACTTTGATTCATCTGGCAGGAGGATAAACTTAAAGAGTTGCTCTTCTTTTAGGTATTTGTTGGCTACCGCCTTGACGGAGTCGACAGAAATTTTATCTAAAGCGTCTAGGTAATGCGTGATATAGGTCGGATCTTCATTGCGCTGATATGCACCCGACAACTGGCTCATCCAGAAACGATTTTCTTTGAGGGATAGCTCCAGCTGTCTTTTTTGTTCGATCTTGAATTTCGCCAAGTCTTCTTCCAACGGGCCATTCTTTTTCACCTTGCTGATCTCGTCCAGCGTAGAGGCGATCAGTGCCTGATACTTGTCGACCGCAGTGCCAAAGGATACCGTGAAGCTAAAGCGATTTTTAGGATACTTGCTGGTGGATGCTCGGGCCGATGTTCCGTAAACTCCACTTTCCTCTTCCCGTAGGCGCTCCAGCAATTTGATGGTAAGTACACTCTCCAGAGCATCCATGTTCAGGTTTTCCTGCTCATTGTAGCTATAATCTCCATAAAAACTCAATACGGCAGTCGCTTTTTCTTCTTGGCCTTTGTGCACTACTTTTTCGAAGCCTTTTTTAGGCTCGTAAATTCCTAAGTCCTTGGCTTCCTCTTTACGCTTGGATGCCGGTAGGGCAGCAAGGTACTGTTCGAGGTAAGGTTTTATTTCCTCTTCGGTGAAGGAACCCACAATGGTGAAGGTAAAGTCGGAAGCATCCGCGAAGCGATCTTTGTATATTTCCAAAGCACGTGCTTGATCAATCTTTTTTACATCGTCTTCACTGATTGGCGTGCGTCGGATGTTTCCGTTGTAGAGGCTTTGCATCACGGCTTGGCTGAACACGAAGTTCGGGTTGCTTGCCCGGTTGGCGATCATGGACAGCGTTTTGGTGATCGTGCTTTGGAAGGCATCATCTTCAATACGTGGCGCGGTGAAATAGCCGTAGATCATCTCAAAAGCTGTTTTCAGTCCCTCTTTGTCGCTATGTCCAGATATCCCTTCGGCACGTTCGCTGATGTAGGGGCTGATGTTCAGATTTTTGCCGGTGAGGTATTTCTGCAGCTCAATGGTGTTTAGCTGCCCAATACCGCTGCTGTTGACGAGGTCGGCCGCTTGCGATGCGGTGAAATAGTCGCTATCGGAATAAAGCGATGTACCGCCGGGACTATAGGCGCTGATGAGTATCTCGTCGTTCTTAAAGGTTGTCGGTTTTAGCACGACGCGCACGCCATTTGATAGTGTAAGCTCTTTACTTGCCACAGCAGCGATATCTTTGGATGCGCTGATGCTGCCCGCAACGGGCTCTTTGGCCAGCATAGGCAGATCCGATACTTTGTCGTCGTAGGCAGCTATTTGCTCGCCTTCGATATCCTTAAACCAAGTTTTTACCTGCTGTTCGTCGGGTAGGTTGGCTTTTTCATTTTCGGGCGCCATGATAATCATGTCCCGGTTATTGTCCACATAGTACTGTTTGCCCAGCTTATTGACTTCATGAAGGGTCAGTGTCGGGAGCAATTGCTTGTAGAGACTGTAGGAATCTTCATTGCTTAATGCAGGACTGTCTTCCAAGTAATGGTTGAGGTAGCTGTTGACGTAGCTGTCCGATTTCTTTTTGTCACGCTCTACATAAGCCATCTCCGTGCCTTTGCGTATAGTTGTAATCGCACGTTTGAATTCGCTTTCGGTAAAACCATGGCGCTCGACGCGTTCAAGCTCGCGCGCCAATGCTTTGAATCCGGTTTCGAAGGCTCCGGGCTTGGCTACAAACACCGCGTTGTAGGCATCGAGTCCGCCGATGAAGCCACCAATACCCACGCTGGCTTGAATAAATGGCGGGTTGGCAGACTGCGCCAGCTCGCCCAGTCTGGCGTTGAGCATATCGTTGTATACCGATTTCAACAGGTTGGCGCGGAAATCGCGTACGGTCTTTACTTTTTGCTCTTTATGTTTTATCGTGAGCTGCCCTACGGTGTAGGTCATCTCGGGATCCGTTACCGCAATAAACTGATTGGCATCGAGTAGGGGTACTTGGTACTCCTCACGTTTTGGCGCGTTTGCTGGCGTTTTTAAATCGGAAAACAGCCGTTTGATCTCACTTTCCATAGCGGCCACATCGATGTCGCCGACAATGATAATGGCCTGCAAATCGGGGCGATACCAGTCTTTGTGAAAGGAGCGGAGGGAGGCGTAGGGAAAGCCCTTGATATTGGCTTCGGTGCCAATGGGCAAGCGATTGGAATAGCGCGAGTTGTTGAGCATGATGGGGAGATACTTATCGCGCATGCGTTGGGAAGCACCACGGCCTCCGCGCATCTCTTCGAGCACGATGCCCCGTTCTTTATCTATTTCTTCCTCATTGAGCAAAGCATCTTGCGCCCAGTCGCGCATCACCTGCAATCCATTCTTCAGTAGCTCCGGATCGTCGGAGGGAATCGGCAATTGATAAACCGTTTGGTCGAAACCGGTGTAGGCGTTTAGGTCACTACCGAAACGTACGCCGGCTTTTTGCAAATAGTTGACCAGTTCGTTTTTGGGAAAGTGCTTCAATCCGTTGAAGTTCATGTGTTCCAGGAAATGCGCTAGTCCTACCTGCTCCTCTGTTTCTAAAATGGAGCCTACTTTTGTGGCTAGGTACATCGTAACGCGATCTTTCGGTTCCACATTCCGGCGGATGTAATATTGAAATCCATTGGACAGTTTGCCCGTTTTTACTTCATTGTCGAAAGGAAGCGGTGTGTCCCAGGAAAGGGTATCTGCACTTAAAATTTCCCTGGCGCTGGCGTGCATCGTTGTGGCTTGCACCTGCGCGGTCTGAAAGATAGCGGGAAGTAAAAAGGCTATCGCAAATGGTTTGATGATATTCATGGACGTTAATGGTTTTGTGCAAATGTATTGAGGTAAACATACGAAACGGAACGAATTTCTGCTAATTTTTTAGCGCTTTATTTGATTATCTTTACCTCATGAAATGGGATATTGCTAAAAAAGATTTCAAGCGCTATTTACAGTTGGAACGCAACCTCTCGACCAATTCCATTGACGCTTATCTCAATGATGTCCAAAAGTTGGAAGCCTACTGCGACTATCGTGCTATCACACTGCCGCAGGTGGATACCAAAGTGCTGCAACAATTCTTGGTATTTATCAATGATTTCAATATATCGCCCTTTACACAAGCTAGGTTGCTCTCTGGGCTAAAAACCTTTTTTGCTTTCCTGCAGATCGAATACGATTGGAAGAAGAACCCGGCGGAGTTGCTGGAGTCGCCACGCCTCAGCCGGAAGATTCCTAGTGTACTGAATATTCAGGAGATCGATGCGTTGATTCAGGCGATTGATCTTTCGGCAAACGAAGGAACAAGAAACAAGACTATTTTGGAGGTGCTCTATGGCTGTGGGCTACGGGTATCGGAACTCGTGGGGCTTAAAATATCCAACTTATACCTGGATGTCGAGTTTATTAAGGTGCAAGGCAAGGGGAACAAGGAACGGTTGATACCGATTGGTAAGCAGGCGATCAAATACCTGAAAATATACCTGCAAGAAGTTCGACCGCTGTCTCCAATAAAGCTGGGTTATGAGGATTTTGTTTTCTTGAACAGGCGAGGAGCTCCGCTTAGCCGGGTGATGGTGTTCTTAATTATTAAAGAGCTCGCCAAGAAAATTGGGCTCACCAAGTCCATCAGTCCGCATACGTTTCGGCATTCCTTCGCCTCGCATTTGGTGGAGGGGGGAGCCGATCTGCGGGCGGTGCAGGATATGCTCGGGCACGAAAGTATTACCACAACGGAAATATATACGCATATCGATAAGGATTATCTGCAATCTGTGATCACACATTATCACCCACGTTCCTAAAGAACAAACAGCTTCTTTGTACGATAATATTTGCAATGCTGTTGCATTTGTTTTATCTTTGCTCATCGATGCGGAGAAAGATATTGTTGCATATTGTTTTATGGGTGGGGCTCGTTGGTCTGCTGCTAACAAGCGGGCTGCAGTATACCCATGACATAGCGCACCATAGCTGTTCTACATCCACGGAGGAGCACCGCGATCATGCAGACCAGCACTGTTCACTCTGTTGGTTTGTTTCCCATCAGGTTCTCGATGATTTCCAGTTGGCTTCGTTGCTACCCGTAGCACAGATTTCTCTGTCTGCTCCCGTAGCCTTAGCGCCTATGCTTGTTCGCTATCCCGACCAAGTACATTCCCTAAAAAGTAATAAAGATCCGCCTTATACCCTGTAACTCGGGGGAATATTTTTTTGTAAAAAAACATAAGGCAGATACATGCAAATTAAAGGCATTGGGCTGTTGCTAGGGTTGCTTCTGTGCATACCGGTGCTACATGCTCAAGAAAACTGTGCTATCCGCGTAAGCGGGATGGTGCAATCGACGCAAGGTGAACCCTTGGGCGATGTTATTATACGGATCAGTAAAAATAGAACGGCAACGACGAACGCTAGCGGGTACTTCGTGCTGGACAAATTGTGTGCTGGCAATTATGAATTGTCCTTGTCGTACTTGGGCTATTCGCCAATAAACGCTTCACTTGCGATAGCAAGAGATACCGTGCTGCAGTTTACCTTGCATCCAGATGCCATACATATTCAGGATGTGGAGATTATAGGGCAGCAGCAGGGCTCACTTTCCAGTAGTGTGCATCGCCTTTCTGTGCAGCAGCTGCAGGAAAACAAAGGGCAAACGCTGGCCGAGTCGCTGACTGCTCTATCAGGCGTGTCGACGATTGGCATGGGCAATAGTATTGTGAAGCCGGTTATCAACGGCTTGCACAGCAATAGGATCTTGATTATGAACAACGGTGTGCGGCAGGAGGGACAGCAATGGGGCGTAGAACATGCTCCGGAGATTGATCCTTTTATCGCGGATCGTTTGGAAGTAATTAAAGGTGCGCAAGGTGTGCGCTATGGCGCCGATGCACTGGGGGGCGTGGTGCTCGTGACGCCAGCAGGCATCAACATGGATAAGGCATTGAGCGGTAATTTTGATCTCTTGGGACGGAGCAATGGGCGAGGTGGCGTGATGCAGGGAAGCCTAGAGGGCACCGTAAAACGTATCCCGCAGTTGGGCTGGCGTCTACAAGCATCGGCAAAAAAGATCGGCGACTATGAAACGCCTGACTATGTGGTGGGCAACACCGGCGTGGAAGAGCTAAACTATAGCGGTGCCCTGACCTACAAGTGGAACAACAACGCATTGGAAGCTTTCTATAGTCATTTTGGTACGACACTGGGGATTTTTCGTGGGGCACATATCGGCACCGTAGCGGATATTGAGGCGCGTATAGCACATGGACGACCGTTTGAGGAGTATGATTTTAGCTATACGATCGAAGCGCCTCGACAACGGGTAAGCCATGATCTGGCGAAGCTGAAGTGGACCCATACTTTCAATGCCGATAGAAGCTTGGAGGTGCAGTATGCTTATCAGCGCAATCATCGCCGGGAATATGATGTCCGCCGGGTGGAATCTGACGATTTGCCGATGGCGGATATGGTATTGAGTGCACAGACCATGGATGTGGTGCTGAAGCAGAAGAATAGCTCCATTGGTGTGCAGTCGCTCATACAGATCAACAACAATACGCCGGGCACAGGTACCACGCCCATTATTCCGAACTTCGATAGCTATAATTTAGGGCTCTTTGCGATTCATCAGTTCCATATCGGACGCCTCCATGCCGAAGCGGGGGGGCGCTACGATTTCAAATATCTGGATGTTGCCGGTTATCGTTACCGACGCGATGCCGTAAACGATGACGGCAGCATTGAGCAATATCTGCTCACCGATACCCGGCGTTTTCATAATGCCTCCGGAACGGTAGGAGCACTCTATCACATTACGCCGCGCTTGAGCTGGAAAAGTAATATAGGCTTGGCTTGGCGAGCGCCATCAGCCAATGAGTTGTACAGTGATGGTGTGCACCATGGTAGCGCGACCTATGAGCTGGGCGATCAGCATTTGCGCAGCGAGAAAGGCCTGAAGTGGATGAATACTTTGATTTGGAATGGAGAGACGTTGCAGTTTACTGCGGATGTTTATGCGCAAATGTTGTATGACTATATCTATGCGCAGCCCAATCCGGACTCGGTGAGGCAAACCATACGTGGTACTTTTCCACTTTTCGTATACCAACAGCATGATGCCCTTTTTTATGGTGCCGACCTGAAGCTCACCTACCAGCTCACCCATAAGTTGCAGTATGAAGCGACGGCTTCGCTTATCCGCGCGAAGAACATCACGTTAAATACCTATCTGCCTTATATTCCCTCGGATAGATTCCAACAAGGTATTTCCTATGCTTGGTTTGGAGAAAATCAACCGCTTAGCTACGTGAAGCTGGCACACCGTTTCGTGGCACGTCAAAGCCGCTACGAAGCAAACAGCGATTATGCTGCCCCGCCACCTGCCTATCATCTGATTGATTTTGTGGCGAGCAAGCAGTTTGATCTGGCATCGGGGAGACAGTTTAATATGCTTTTCTCGGTAGACAATGTATGCAATACGGCATACAAGGATTACATGGACCGTTTGCGCTACTTCACGCACCAAATGGGACGAAATTTCAATTTAAAATTATCTTATCAATTCTAATGTTATTTATCATGAAAAAAATTAGTCTAGTCGTTTCTTTTTTAGCAGTATTGTTCCTTGCTCCATCTTGTTCAAAAGATGACCCTACTCCGGAGGTGGATCAAGAAGAAGTAGGAACCGCAAAGTTGATATTTACGGAAGTAGAACGCGAAGCGCATGGCGATCACGCGCACTATCATGATGTCGCAAATGCAGAAGTAGTTTCTGTCACGTTTTCGGGTGCGGATATGTTGCCTCCGGTAGGTGAGCACTTGCATCTGGAGGTGGGGAAAAGTTACAGGCTGGAACTGCAGGCAACGGATTTTGCGGGTAGAGAGACGCAGCAGACTTTTGTGGCCCGCCCTGATATCCACCAAGCGTTTATCTTGGGTGCACCGGCAAATAGCCTGTCCTATGAGTATGCTGATGAAGATGCAAATGGAAACGCCTTGAATGTTGGTGTGACAGGCTACCTTACCGTAAATGCACTTGCCAACACCTTTACCTTGAACTATGTGTTGCGCCATCTTAACGCTGGCGTCAAATCGCGTATCACGGCCGCAGACTGGAACAATGTGAATTACAACCAGTTTACCGGTGAAAATGACTTGGATCTGAAAGTAAGCGTACACTTGGTTGCTGAAGGCGATCACGACCATTAATAGCGATCGGCGACGGCTGTCTTTAATCGCAAAATAGGTCGTCCAAGCGTGCGAAAATAATATTTTAAAAAAGATTTGATCTAAGCTAAAAAGTGTTATTTTTGCACGCAATGTTCCCGTAGTTCAATGGATAGAATTTCAGATTCCGGTTCTGACGATGTGGGTTCGACCCCCGCCGGGAACACAAAAAAAGGATTCAGCCATCGCTGAATCCTTTTTTTATGGGGCCTTCAATCGGCTGCATTAACCTTCGACTGTCGACTTAAATGCCACCAGCCGTTGTGTCGGCAGATGATTCCGGCGCTTTGTCGATCAACTCCATAAACTGATCCAGTTTAGGGGTAATGATGATCTGCGTACGACGGTTTCTTGCTTTGCCATCAGGGGTATTGTTGTCGGCGATAGGGTTGTACTGTCCGCGACCACCTGCTGTTAAGCGTTTCGGATCTACACCATACTGATTTTGTAAAGCTTGTACGACCGATGAGGCACGAAGGGTACTTAGATCCCAGTTGTTGCGGATATTGGGTTTGGAAATAGGATCTGAATCCGTATTACCCTCAATCAACACTTCATAGTCCTTGTAGTCTTGAATGATCTTCGCGATCTTGTTCAGTGTCTCGCCTGCTTTATCGGAAATCTCATAGCTGCCCGACTTGTACAACATATTGTCGGATAGGGATATGTACACGACACCTTTCAACACTTTCACATCGACATCACGAAGCTCTTCGCGGCTCAACGAACGCGTTAGGTTGTTGGTGAGTACGACATTAAGGGAGTCACTTTTGTTTTTGGTGTTCACCAAATGTTGGATATACTTGTTGGACGCATTGATCTCATCCACCAGTTTGGAGATGTTGGCATTTCCTTGGCTGTTTTGGTTGATACTGAGATCGAGTGTGCCCTGCAGGCGCCCCAATGCCTCTTTTAGGGATGCATTGTTCTTGCGTTCGTATTCCAATTGGTCTTCAAGGCTTTTGATCTTTGATCTTGCCTCGGTCAGGTCCATTTGACCTTTTTGGTATAGTGCTGCCAAATCTTGGTGCTGTGTTTGTAAAGCTGTATATTTTTTATTGCTCACACAACTGGCCAAAAATAAACCAGACAACAATACGCCCATGGTTATTATTCTTCTATTCATCATACGATAGCATTTTATTGGAATAAAGTTACAAAAGTAATGCCTAAACAAAAGGGCAACAATTATTAATTATTGTTAAATAATAAAATAAGTAGGATATATTGCGTGGTCTCGGTTGGTATTTGCTCTTGACCTTGGTTGGTCGCGTAAAAAAATGCGCAACCGATAGGTTGCGCATTGCATAAATTGAACAGGCTAAAAAATTAGCCCAAATAAGATTTTAAAATTTTACTGCGCGACGTATGGCGTAATCGCTGTAGCGCTTTGTCTTTGATCTGACGTACCCGTTCTCTCGTTAGGTTAAACTTCTCGCCAATTTCTTCCAAGGACAATTGGTGATTGGTACCTAAGCCGAAGAATAGCACAATAATCTCCCGTTCTCTTTCGGTCAACGTAGCCAAAGAACGTTTGATTTCTTCCGACAATGATTCGTCGATCAACAGGCTATCGGTATCGGGATCTGCATTTTCCAAAACATCCAACAGGGTGTTTTCTTCGCCCTGTACAAAAGGGGCATCCATCGATACATGTCTTCCTGAATTGCTCAACGTGTCGGAAACCTTGTCAACGGTCGTTTCCAAAATGTCTGCCAATTCTTCTGGAGAAGGTTCGCGCTCGTATTCCTGTTCTAATTTGGAGAACGCCTTGCTGATCTTGCTCAATGAGCCTACCTGGTTTAGAGGTAAACGTACAATACGTGACTGTTCAGCAATCGCCTGCAAAATAGACTGACGAATCCACCATACGGCGTAAGAAATAAACTTAAAACCTTTTGTTTCATCAAAACGTTTTGCTGCTTTTATCAAGCCTAAATTGCCCTCATTAATCAGGTCACCTAAGGTGAGACCTTGATTTTGGTATTGTTTTGCAACGGAAACAACGAAACGTAAGTTGGTTTTTGTTAATTTCTCTAAAGCCACTTGGTCGCCTTCGCGAATGCGTTGGGCCAAGATTACTTCTTCCTCCGCGGTAATTAAGTCTACTTTACCAATCTCGTGCAAGTACTTGTCAAGCGATTGCGATTCGCGATTGGTAATGGATTGTGTGATTTTGAGCTGTCTCATCTAATGTCTAAAAACCTTTCTCTTTGAAATGTTTGCAAAAATAGTAAATTCTTACGAATTAACCTTCATCTAAGTGTAAATTAATCACTCTGTATGAGGGAGTTAAGAATGGGTGAATAATGCTGTTCGAACAGCAAAAATTATTCCAATTATCACGCCATCCTAGGAATAACGCCCTTATAAGCGATTTGTTTTCCTGAGGTGTAAAAAGATTGAAGTTGTAACAGCTTTATTATGAAATGCTTCAGCTGAAGCGCGCTTTAATTTTTTGTTGCGCAATAAAACTATTGTGTGTTGCAATTGTTACTTGTATACTATGGTTTAAAAATATAAAGTCGATCAGCTTATGCCTATTAGGATTCACCTCGATGACATTATGTCTCAAAAAAAGGTCTCTTTAAACGATCTAAGCCAACAGGTTGGAATAACGTTGTCCAATCTATCGATCATTAAAAACGAAAAATCGAAGGCTATACGTTTGAGTACACTAGAAGCCCTGTGTAAAGCATTGAACTGCCAACCAGGCGATATTATACAGTATGTGGATGACGGCGAATAAGGCTTTTGCCTTATTCGAACCTGTAGCCACGTAGAAATTCTGTACTATCCATTCTCTTTTTGCCCTCGAGTTGCAAGGTTTTGAGCAGAATGGTGCCATCTGCGGTAGCGAAACGAATAAAGGTTTTACCATCTGTTTCGTATTCACCCGCTTCTTTATCGATTTTGGGGCCTTTTTCGGCTTCAAAAATTTTCAATCCTTTGCCTTGTAGTTGCGTAAATGCGGTAGGGTAAGGGCTTAATCCTCGAATACGATTATACACTTCTTCGGTATTCGACTTCCAGTTGATTTCACAATCTTCTTTAAAGATTTTTGGTGCAGTTTTTAGATCCGCCGATCGAATCTCGTCCTGTGGTACAGGTGTAACGGCGTTGGTTTTTATCGCTGCCACGGTTTCTAGAAGCACTTCGGCACCCGCTAGCATCAATTTGTCGTGCAAGATGCCGGCATTGTCATCTGGGCCGATTTCGACTTGCTTGGAAAACAGGATATTTCCGGTGTCAATTTCCTGTTGTAGTAGGAAGGTGGTTACGCCGGATATAGTCTCGCCATTCATGATGGCGTGGTTGATTGGTGCCGCTCCTCGATATTGTGGAAGTAGGGAGGCGTGCACATTAATGGTTCCTCGATCGGGCATGTTCCAAACCGATTCGGGCAACATGCGAAAGGCAACGACAATTTGTAGATCCGCTTTGTAAGATGCTAGCTCACGGAGGAAGTCTGGATGGCGTAGTTTTTCTGGTTGAAGTACGGGAAGATTATTGGCTATTGCATATTTTTTTACAGCGGATTCTTGCATCTTCTGCCCACGGCCGGCAGGCTTGTCTACACCGGTTACCACGGCCACTACGTTTTCTCCTCTTTCCAACAATGCTCGCAACGAAGCGACAGCAAAGTCGGGCGTTCCCATAAATACAATGCGCATATATTATTCTATTTTATTAGTAATGATGTCAGCATGTCGGTAAGTGACAAAAAATGCTAACTTTGCGAAGGTACAAATTATTTTCAGCTTGAATTTTCCTTACTTCCTTGCTAAGCGGATCATCTTCACAGGCACTCGAACGTTTTCGAAGCTTATCGTGCGCGTCACCATCGGCGCGCTGGCTCTGGCTATTTCGGCGATTATCCTTTCTGTAGCTATCTTAAAAGGGTTTAAAACGGAGATTATCGACAAGCAGCGCGGTTTTTTCGGCGATGTGGTCATTACCAAAAACGATCTTAATGCATCCTATGAGAATACGCCCATACAGCTGGAGAAGGAAGATATCCAAAAGATAAAAAGTATTCCGGGGGTGCAAGAGATTACGCCCTTTGCCACCAAGGCTGGCATTATGAATGTTAAGGGCGAAGTCGAGGGGGTATTATTGAAGGGGATAGACGGTACGTATAATCAGCAGTTCCTGCAGAAAAATATCGTCAAGGGTGATACGTTGGATTTTTCCGAGCGTGCCAATACCCAACTTTTGATTTCCACCTACTTGGCCAATAGGCTGTCGCTAGACGTGGGTGACAAGTTTATTATGTATTTCATACAGGAACCCATACGGAAACGTCCCTTTACAATTCGTGGAATTTACACAACCCATTCTGAAGAGTTGGACAAGACCTACGTGATCGGCTCCTTGGATCTAATACGCCGATTGAATGATTTAGCGGAGACGGACGTCGGTGCTTACCAAGTGCGCTTGCAATCTTTCGATTCCTTACAAACGACCGCTCAACATATTGCAGACCTTTTGCCCATTGCGTTGAATGCATCGACGATTGTGGAGCAGATGCCTGATATTTTTAACTGGCTAAATATGTTGGATATGAACGACAACATCATATTTGTGCTAATGATGATGGTCGCGATTATTAATATGGTCTCGTCTCTTCTGATCAGTATTTTGGAGCGTTCGGCGATGATCGGTGTGCTCAAGGCCTTAGGTTATGTGAACACCGGTATTAGGCAAGTTTTCCTTTACGGGTCGTTGTATCTTATCGGCGCGGGTTTGTTGATCGGTAATGTTATTGCATTAGCACTCTATCTTTTTCAGACCAATACCCATTTTTTTGCGTTGGATCCCTCTACCTACTACATAGCCTATGTGCCGATGGATATCAGTTGGTATCAGGTGATCGGGCTTAACGCCGCCGTTGCCATCATCGGATTGCTCACGTTGTTTATTCCGGCCATGTTGATCAGCCGTATATCGCCCATCAAGACCATACAATTCAAGTAGTTGATAGCTGCATCTCGTTGTTGAGCAGCAGCCGGGGCTGTTGATTTGTTGATCGCATTAGGAAATGGCCCAAAAAAATCGTAAATTCAGGTCCGTTTAAAACGATTCATTATACATTGCATGGATAAATTCATACAGCATATTTCACACGTATTTTCGACTCCTATAACCAGCCCAGTACTTGTCTTCACGATAATTTTGACAATTATTTTGGTTTCTCCCATTATATTGAGGCCTATAAAAGTTCCAGGTATTATAGGCTTGATTCTGTTCGGTGTACTTTTCGGACCACATGGGCTCAATTGGTTGGCAAAGATCGACAAGGCTACCCTACAGGGCAGCGGTGTCGATGCGATCGATCTCTTCTCGACTATTGGCCTCCTTTACATCATGTTTATTGCCGGACTTGAATTGGATATGAATGAGTTCAAGAAGACCAAAAACAAAAGTTTGCTGTTTGGTTTACTGACTTTTATCATCCCCATCAGTATTGGTTTTCCTGTCTGTTATTATTTCTTAAACTACGAGTTGTTGCCAAGTGTCTTGATCGCAAGTATGTTTGCGACACATACCTTGGTTTCCTATCCGATCGTGAATAGTTATGGTATTTCCAAAAATGAAGCCGTTGCGATCACCATAGGAGGCACCATTTTGACAGATACGGCTGTATTGATCATCCTTGCGATTTTGACTGGTGCGGCGCAAGGCGAAATCAACCAGCAGTTTTGGGTAACCTTGGGCGTATCGTTCTCCTTGTTCCTGTTTATCATGTTCGGCGTGATTCCGCGCATTGCAAAGTGGTTTTTCCAAAAGATTGAAAGCGAGAAGACGGCGCATTATATCTTTGTCCTCGCAGTGGTGTTCTTTGCCGCTTTCTTGGCGGAAATAGCCGGCCTCGAGCCTATTATCGGTGCTTTTGTCGCAGGTTTGGCATTGAACAAATTGATTCCACATTCGTCTGCTCTGATGAACCGTATCGAGTTTATCGGGAATGCGATCTTCATTCCTTTTTTCTTGATTTCTGTGGGGATGATTGTCGATGTGAGTGTGCTCACCAAAGGGCCGATGGCGCTGATCATTGCTGGGACGCTGGCTTTGGTTGCCATGACAGGTAAATTTTTGGCCGCTACAGCAACTAAATTTGTTTTTAAATATTCGAAAAACCAACGCAATTTGATTTTCGGATTGAGTAATGCCCATGCGGCGGCTACCTTGGCGATTATCATGGTGGGATACGAAAAGGAAATTATCGATGAAAATGTATTGAATGGCACCATTGTCTTGATCTTGATTACTTGCATTATCGCATCTATCGTAACAGAGAACGCCTCGCGGCGTATTGTGATGGAAGGACATCAGGACGATGAGCATGTGGAACATGTGCCTGAGCATGAGGAGCAGATCTTGATTCCGATCGCCAACTTGGCCAGCATGGAGCCGATCCTTGATTTTGCGACGCTTATCAAATCGAAAAAATCACACCATCCTTTGAATATATTGAGTGTGGTAGCGGATAACGAACAGGCCGAATTGAATTTGGCCAATGCCCGTAAGAACCTTGACAACATGGCTAGGTATGCTTCGGGATCAGAAACGGAAGTGGAGCTGTTGACGAATATCGATTTTAATATTGCCAGCGGAATAGGACGTACTTCGAAAGAGCTTTTTGCGGATTGCCTCATTTTGGGTTGGCCAAGCGCCACCTCCTTTATTGAAAAAATTGTCGGGGAGAAAACGGAAAGTATACTAAACCGCACGGATGCCAATTTGTTTATGTGCCGTTTGGACAAATCGTTTGTATCGCACAAATCCATTGTGCTCTTCGTGCCGCCGCTAGCAGAATCCGAAGTGGGATTTGAGTATTGGTTGGAAAAGATATTGAAGCTAGGCCAAGAACTGTCCTTGCCCTTACGCTTTGTCTGTGATCAACGTACACAGGGGGCCTTGGAGGAATCGCTGCTTGTAAGCAAAACGAGCGTGCCTAATGGTTTTGAAAATTACGAAGATTGGGATAACATCTATGGGCTGGCTGCGTTTAATACAGTGGATGCGCTACTGGTATTCGTGTCGTCGCGCTATGGCGAGGTTTCCTACCGCGATTCGCTGGATGGATTGGCCAAACGCATAGGACGTTATTTCAAAAACCAAAACCTGCTCTTGATTTTTCCAAGCAGACGAGAGAATCAGCACATTGACGACTACGAAGATGTACAAACCGCGCCGATATTCCGCAAGATAAGCCGCGAAATCGGGAATATGTTTAACAAGGAAAAATAAAAACTGCAAAAGCTATGGAAGAAAGGATTTCGTTACAACAAACAGGGCAACTGCACGTTCCAGACCAACCGACAATTCCATTTGTTATTGGCGATGGGATAGGACCTGATATCTGGAAAGCAGCGGTGCGCGTTTTCGACCATGCGGTGGAAAAATATTACCCAGGTAACCGCAAGATTGTTTGGAAGGAAGTTCTTGCCGGGGAAAAAGCATATCATGAAACGGGGAATTGGTTGCCAGAGGAAACGCTAAGTGCCTTTCGTGACTATCTCGTTGGTATCAAAGGTCCGCTTACTACGCCTATCGGCGGTGGTATTCGCTCGCTGAATGTCGCATTGCGCAAAGCCTTGGACCTGTATGTCTGCTTGCGGCCTACCCGTTGGTATGAAGGGGTGCCATCGCCGGTTATGCATCCCGAGTATGTGGATATGGTGATCTTTCGTGAAAATACCGAAGATATCTATGCGGGCATTGAATTTGCTGCGGGCTCTATCGAAGCTGATAAGATCCAAGGTTTCTTGCAGGGTGAATTAAATATCGACTATGGCTTTTCTGCCACAACAGGTGTCGGCATCAAGCTGGTATCCGAAGAAGGATCGAAGCGATTGGTACGTGCGGCCATTTCCCACGCTATTGCGAACAACAAACCATCGGTGACGATTGTGCACAAAGGCAATATCATGAAGTTCACGGAAGGCGCGTTCAAGCAATGGGGATTCGAGGTGGCCGAAACGGAGTTTGCTGAATATACTTACACGTGGGGGCAATGGGAACGTACCAAGGCGTCGCAGGGACAGGAAGCGGCTAATGCAGAGCAGCAGCAGGCCGAGCGGGATGGTAAAGTGATCATCAAAGATATGATCGCCGATAATTTTTTACAGCAGATTTTGCTGGCACCGCGTGATTTCTCGGTAGTGGCTACGCTAAACCTCAATGGCGACTATATCTCGGATGCGTTGGCAGCCATGGTCGGTGGGATAGGTATTGCCCCAGGGGCCAATATAAACTATGGTACGGGGCACGCGATTTTTGAAGCTACCCACGGTACAGCACCTCGTTTTGCGAACACCGATACGATGAATCCGTCGTCCGTCATCTTAAGTGGCGTTATGATGTTGGATTATATGGGCTGGACGGAAGCAGCTGCTGGGATCCGGCAGGCGTTGGCCGAAACGATCAAGCAACGTACCGTGACGGTTGATTTTTATAATTTGATGGAGGATGCAACATGCTTAAAAACTAGTGCATTCGCGGATGCTATTATAGCAAAACTTTAAAGGTTGAATCGGAAGACAGGATGAAAATGGAAAGCTTACCAGCATTTGTACGTGAGTCGCAAGTGTTGGATGATCAAGATAGACTGCAATTGGCGGTAATTGATCGTCTGCCTGACGAGGACGAGGTCGACGATATCCGATCTTTGCCTGAAGTGCGCGAGTTACTGCAAGCGTTTATCGGTGATGAAAGTACCAGAAACACGCATTTACAGCTGAAGGCAAAAGCCTATCTGCAAATGGGTGATGTCGAGATGGCCTGGAAAATGCTGTTGCTTTAGCAGGCCATTGAACCGTTGTACTAGTGGTGTATCCTATCGTTCTCCTGAACGTTTAGTTTTTGCGATTTGTAGACTCACGCGGTAATAGAATGGGATCCAAGATCACCGGTTCCATGGTTTTCTCTTCCAGATGTTTTCTTTCGATGATTTTTAAGAACAGTTTCGCACATTCCTTGCCCATCTGTATCGCCTGTTGATCTATGGTGGACAAGCTGGGAATAATGTGTTCTGAAAAATTTTGGTTTGCGAAGCCGATAACACCAACGCTGGGAGGTGTGATATGTTCTTCGTGGAGCGCTTTGATAATCCCCAATGCCACATAATCATCGCCACCGATGATGGCATCTGGCCTATCCTTTAACCGCAAGAGGCTGTGGGTTCCGGTATATCCACCTTCGACGCTTAGTTCGCCCAAGATGGCGTAGGATGGGTTGGGGGTTAGCCCTGCTTCACGGAGCGCTTTTTGATATCCTTCATAGCGCTCTCTAAAAATCTTAATGCGGTGCTTCGTGGTGATGTAGGCAATTTTTTTATAGCCTTTGTCGAGCAAATGTTTGGTAGCGAGGTAGCCCGCTTGCTCGTCATTGATCTTGACTACGGGGGCATCCAGGCTGTCGTGCGTACGGTCAAAAATAATCAATGGCTTACCTTCTTCCTTAACTTTCTCAAAATGCGATATATCCTCCTGTGTTTCTAAAGACAGTGATGCTATTATGCCATCTACCTGCGCTTCTAAAAGTGTTGATATCCCATCTTTTTCGGATTCCAATGATTCGTTGGTCTGGTAGAGCAGCGTGCTATAGCCAAATGATTTTAAATACTTTTCCAAGGAATGGATGACCGAGGCAAAAAATTGAATTTGGGCACTAGGCAGCAGGACACCGATAATGTATGTCTTTCCAGAGGTGAGGGAGGAGGCGACCTTATTTGGGCGGTAATTCAATTTCTTTGCCATTTCCAACACGGCTTCACGTGTGCTTTCACTAATGGTGGATATATTGTTCAATGCCCGGGATACGGTAGAAACGGTTATATTGAGCTCCTTTGCGATATCGTAAATCGTAGTTTTCTTTGCCAAAATGAATCTGTTTTGAGAAATATATTTTGTAAATATAAAATTTTATAAATAATTTTATGCAAGCGGTTGCATTTATACCCAATTTAGACATATGTTATTACTAGGAATAGATTTGGGAACCTCGTCGATCAAGGTTTCTATCATAGACGCACAAACGAACAAACGGATTGTTTCTGCGCAATATCCCGATTCGGAAGCGCCCATTCTTTCCGATAGATCGGGCTGGGCAGAGCAAGACCCACGCAGCTGGTGGGCATTTACGAAGTTAGCGATACAGAAGGCGCATCGTTCGGGATTATACAATCCGCAGGATATTGGTGCCATTGGCATCGCCTATCAGATGCACGGTTTGGTGCTTGTTGATGATCAACAGCAGCCGCTGCGGAACGCAATTATTTGGTGCGATAGTAGAGCCGTCGACCTGGGAAATCGCGCAATGGAGGATCTGCAGCAAACTGGTTTTCTTGCTACGCATCTTAATTCGCCCGGTAATTTCACGGCCTCTAAACTGGCGTGGGTAAAGGAAAATGAACCCGCGGTATACGCAAGGGTGCACAAGTTCATGTTGCCGGGAGATTACCTCAGTATGTGTTTGACTGGGAATATCAATTCCAATATCAGTTCCATATCTGAAGGTGTACTTTGGAACTTCCAAACCAATAGCTTATCCAGCACATTATTGGACTACTATGGTATTGATGAGGCCTTGGTGCCCGAGCTACGTCCGGTGTTTTCTAACTATGGGAACGTACGGCCACAAATAGCCGAAGAACTCGGGCTTTCTGCTCAGGTTTCGGTATGCTATAAAGCAGGCGATCAGCCAAACAATGCCTTGTCGCTTAATGTATTTGAACCGGGCGAGGTAGCGGCGACAGCCGGCACATCGGGCGTCATCTATGCCGTTACGGACAGCCTGCTGTACGATCAGGAATCGCGCGTAAACACTTTTGCCCATGTAAACCATCAGCAAGAAAAGCCTAATTTGGGGGTACTTCTCTGTATCAACGGCACGGGAATACAAAATAGTTGGATCAAAAAGATTTCGGCCAAGGGTTACGGCTACGACGAAATCAACGAGCTGGCTGCCGCCGTTCCGATTGGATCAGATGGTGTGCGTATCCTTCCGTTTGGAAATGGAGCTGAGCGCATGCTGAAAAACAAGACGGTACATGCGCATATTGAGCAGGTTGATTTTGTACGGCATGGCGAAGCGCATTTGTGGCGTGCAGCACAAGAGGGTATTGCTTTTGCCTTTCGTTATGGTCTCGATATTTTACGTGATAATGGCTTGTATCCCAAGGTTATTAAGGCGGGTTATGCTAATCTGTTCTTGAGCCCAGTATTTCAGCAATCGTTTGCTGGGGTTACCCAGGTCGCGGTGGAGTTGTATGATAACGATGGCAGTGTAGGAGCGGCGCTGGGAGCCGGTATGGGTGCCGGAATCTACCGTTCGCGCGAAGAGGCTTTTGCTGGCTTGCAGCGTCGTACGATAGTTGTGCCGGAAGCCATGGAGCAATACGAAGCACTTTATCAAGAGTGGAAACTAAGTTTGGAATATAAACTATCAAATTTAATATAAATGGACATTTTATTAGGAAATCAAACCTATTTTAAGGAGATCGGGCAAATCAAATACGAAGGACCGGATTCGGACAACCCTTTGGCTTTTCGCTGGTACGACGCGTCGCGTGTTATTGCCGGTAAAACAATGGCCGAGCATTTCAAGTTCGCTTGCGCCTATTGGCATTCATTCAATGGCAATGGATCTGATCCTTTTGGCGGTGGAACGCATTTCTTTCCTTGGGACCAAAAAACGGCCATCCTTGACCGTGCAAAAGATAAAATGGATGCTGCCTTTGAGTTTATGACGAAAATGCAACTTCCTTATTATTGTTTTCATGATGTGGATCTTGTGGATTTTACGGATAACGTGGTAGAAAATGAGCAAAACTTGGCCGAGATCGTCGCTTATGCGAAGGAAAAGCAGCAGCAAAGCGGTATTAAGTTGCTATGGGGTACGGCCAATTTGTTCAGCCACCATCGTTATATGAACGGTGCATCTACCAATCCTGATTTTCATGTGTTGGCCCATGGAGGTGCGCAGGTAAAAGCTGCCTTAGATGCTACTATTGCGTTGGGCGGTGAAAACTATGTGTTTTGGGGTGGTCGTGAAGGATACATGTCCCTGTTGAATACCAACATGAAGCGCGAACAGGAACATCTTGCTCGTTTCCTTCACCTTTCTAAAGATTATGCGCGTAAAAACGGATTCACTGGAACTTTCTTTATTGAGCCTAAGCCTTGTGAACCTACCAAGCATCAATATGACTACGATGCCGCTACGGTGATCGGTTTCTTGCAGAAGTACGATTTGTTGGGTGATTTTAAACTGAACCTCGAAGTGAACCATGCTACTTTAGCTGGACACACGTTTCAGCATGAATTACAGGTAGCTGCGGATGCAGGGCTGCTAGGTTCTATCGATGCAAATCGTGGCGATGCACAAAATGGTTGGGATACGGATCAGTTTCCGACAGATTTGAACGAGCTGACCGAATCGCTGTTGATTATCTTGGAAGCTGGAGGTTTACAAGGTGGCGGTGTAAACTTTGATGCGAAAATTAGAAGAAATTCAACTGATCCAGCTGATTTGTTCTACGCCCATATTGGCGGAATGGATAATTTTGCACGTGCCTTGGTTATTGCGGATAATATCCTGCAAAAGTCGGACTACAAGAAGATCCGTTCTGAGCGATACGCTAGTTTTGATACGGGCGCTGGAGCGGACTACGAAAAAGGTAACCTCACCTTGGAAAGCCTTCGCGATTATGCAGTAGCACATGGCGAACCCGCACGCATTAGTGGCAAACAGGAGTATTTGGAAAATTTAATCAATAGATACATTTAATTTTTGAGATCTTTTGTTACCTTAGCGACAGTGATCAAATAAACCGTATGAATAATATACTATCGACCAAAGACTATTTGGTGTTTCTCGTTTACTTCGTTATTGTCGCTGCCTATGGCATCTGGGTTTACAATAAAAAGCGATCCAGGGTGATAGGGGGCGATTCCAAGGACTACTTTTTAGCCGAAGGTTCATTAACCTGGTGGGCTATTGGAGCTTCTTTGATTGCGTCCAACATCTCCGCGGAGCAGTTTATCGGGATGAGTGGTTCGGGTTTCAAAATGGGGCTTGCTATTGCCACATACGAGTGGATGGCTGCCATCACATTAATCATTGTTGCCGTGTTCTTTATACCGGTATACCTGAAGAATAAAATCTTCACTATGCCGCAGTTTTTGAACAAGCGCTACAACGGTACGGTGGCCATGATTATGGCGGTCTTTTGGCTGATGCTTTATGTGGTGGTCAACTTGACATCCATTTTGTATTTGGGCGCTTTGGCGGTAAGTAGTATTTCTGGTTTTAGTATCGAGCTCTGTATGTATGCCATTGCGGTATTCGCGGTGATCATTACCTTGGGGGGCATGAAGGTTATCGGTTATACCGATGTTATTCAGGTGTTCTTCCTGATTTTGGGGGGCTTGGCAACGACTTACTTGGCGTTGGATCTCGTTTCTCAACATTATGGCGGTGAAGGCGTGATCAACGGGTACGGTATCATGGTCAACAAAGCGTCTGAACATTTTCACATGATCCTGAAAACGGACAATGAGAATTACTTGGATTTGCCGGGTTTATCGGTGCTTATTGGCGGTATGTGGATTGTCAATCTCAACTATTGGGGCTGTAATCAATACATCACCCAACGGGCACTTGGTGCGGATTTGAAGACGGCTCGAAATGGTCTTTTGTTTGCTGCTTTCCTAAAGCTATTAATGCCTATTATCGTGGTGTTGCCGGGTATTGCAGCTTATGTACTTTGGAAAGACGGTCTTTTCCAGACGGAGATGTTGCAAGGTGGCGAAGTGAATCCCGATAGGGCCTATCCGGTATTGTTAAACTTGTTGCCTGCTGGTTTGAAAGGTTTGTCATTTGCGGCGCTTACAGCGGCAGTAGTGGCATCCCTAGCGGGTAAGGCAAATAGTATTGCCACGATATTTTCGCTGGATATCTATCAAAAGGTATTCAATAAAACAGCAAGCGAACGCCAATTGGTGAATACCGGCAAAATTACGATTATCGTTTCGATGATTTTGGCAGTGTTGATTGCACCACATTTGGGTATTGACAAAAAGGGTGGTTTTCAGTATATCCAAGAATATACGGGATTTGTTTCTCCGGGTATCTTTGCGATGTTTATCTTGGGTTTCTTTTGGAAGAAGGCAACGCCCAATGCTGCACTTTTCGCTACGATCGGCGGATTCCTGCTGTCTGTAGGCTTTAAGTTCTTGCCAAAGGTGGTCGATTTATCGTTCCTGAGTAGCACCGGTTTCTCGGTGTTGAGCCCTGTGAGCGGTTTGTACGAGATTCCATTCTTGGATCGGATGGGCTTTGTTTTCATCATCTGTATTGTTGGCATGTATTTGATTAGCGTTATTGAAACATCTCGTGGCGTGGTTCCCAATGGACTGGAGGTTGATACCAAGATGTTCAAAGCACACCCCGGATTCGTTGCAGGTGCGCTTGGGGTAGCGATTGCTACAGCCGTTCTGTATGCAATCTATTGGTAATAAAGAGTCAGAAAAAGGATATACAACAAAGGAGTTTGCCCTGCTGGGCAAACTCCTTTGCTTTTTAGCCTATTTTGACGGAGGTCATGGTCAATGCACCTGCCACTGGGCTATCATTAAAGAGAAAGATATCGTCCTGCTTGTCTTGTAGTGCCAGACTATACAAGAGGGGTAAATAGTGCTCTGGGGTTGGGATCGCCAAGTCGAATGCACGCCCTTGCTTGCGGAAGTCGATTAACGCTTGGTGATTACCATTTTGTATCCATGCTTTCATGGCTTCATTGGCCTCAATTGCCCAGTCGTAACCGTAGCTTTCATTCAGGTGTTGCCAAGATACCATGCGTAGGTTGTGTACCATGTTGCCACTGCCCACAATAAGGACACCCTTGTGCCTTAGCTTGGCGAGTTCCTTCGCTAGGTTGTAGTGGTAGCTAGGGGGCTGGGTGTAGTCTATGCTCATCTGTATGACGGGTACATCCGCTTCTGGGTACAGGTGTTTTACCACCGACCAAGAACCGTGATCGAGGCCCCATTTGTCATCGAGGTGAATGTCGGTGCTGCTCACGATCTCTTTGGTTGCTTTAGCCAAGTCGGGGCTGCCCGGTGCGGGATACTGCACGTCGAATAGGGCCTGGGGAAAGCCTCCGAAATCGTGAATGGTTTGCGGATGCTCCATGGCGGTGACCAAGGTGCCGCGGGTCTCCCAATGGGCAGAAATGACCAAGATTGCACTGGGCTTCTCCATTTCGCGGCCCAGCCGACGAAATTCATCGACAAACTCGTTTTCCTCAATCGCATTCATTGGGTTACCGTGGCCTAGAAAGAGCACGGGCATTTTAGCGGTATGATGGGCTTCATCCAAAAAACGATTCAGGCTGTTGAGCTTCACCGTTACGCCAGCCAATGGCAGTGTGGAAGTTAGTCCTATAAAGTCTTTGCGTGTCATTTACTGTAATCCTTTCGTATTTGAATAGTACAAAATTGCGCATTTTGGGGCAGCGGGGGGTATGATAAATCGGAAAAAGGGTTGGGTTTTCAGGAAAATAGGCCTTTGATTTCCTCCCTGAACTCGGAAGGCGTTTGACCGGATTTCTTTTTGAAGGTGTGGGAGAAATGTGCTTTATCACTATAGCCGAGTTCGTAACCTATATCGGCAATAGGTCGATCTGTCGTCATCAACAGGTTCTTTGCTTCAATAAGCTTTCTGGTTTCGATGATTTCTGAAACGGATTGCTGCATGATGTTTTGGCAGATGAGGTTGAGGTTTCGCGAACTCATAAAAAGCTTCTCGGCATAGAAGGCTACACCCTCTGCACGCCTAAAGTTCTCCTCTAGAATAGATAAAAAGGTACGGAATGTGGTGTTTTGATTGGCTAGCAGGCTATCTGTTTGAGGTTGCTGCTTCTTTCGTTCGGACTCGATCATGACAAATAGAGCACTCAACAGGCTTTTTAATACGGCGAGATCTGGATTTGCTTGTTTCATTTCGCCTTCCATCAGGATGCACAACGTCAACAGTCGATCAAAGCAGTTGTTTCGCTTTAGGGAAATGTTCGCATTATCGTGGTAGGTCGCATAGAGGCTGAATGTGGTCTCTGGAATAAACTCGCTCTTGAAGCGAATAACCCAAAAGTCGCAATCCCCGTTTACGGTGATGGGTTGGATACGATGCACTTTACCTTTGGCTACGAAAATCACAAACGGAGCGGTGTGCACGGCTGACTTGTAATCAATAAAGTGCGCTGCTTTTCCTTTTACTCCAATAATAAGCTCTTCAAAATCATGATGATGTATGTCGTTTGTTGAACTTTCAATATGCGCTACATCGGATGGCTGGATTTTATAAAGCTTAAACAGATCAGTCATTTTTTTCCTCTTATTACGTTACTAAAATACATAAAAATGAAGATTGCAAGCTTGCTTTATGCTAGAAACGGCGGATGGAAATTGTACAAAACAGGGAGAAATACGTTGGTTCTTTGTAGAAAGCATCTTTTACGCTGCCAACTTCGTTACTTTGTATTTCTCCCTGTTTGTTGTTGGACGCTTAGTATCCCGGATTCTGTTGTGCAGCTATACCGGGGTTCGCATTGATTTCGTCCTGCGAGATCGGTAGGATCAATTTATAAAAACTGCTATTTATGGAAGTCTCGCGGGTAGGCACGCTGATTCCCGCGAAAGCATCATCAAAGCTGATGCTCTTCTGCAGTCTTAGCATATCAAAATAGCGAAGGCCTTCTTGGTAAAATTCTTTACTTTTTTCGGCTAAGATCAGTGCTTCGCTTACGCTGTTAGCATCGATAGCAGGCAGATTGGGCGATCGTTTATGTATCTCCTGCGTGTAGGCTGCGGCTTTTGCTCGGTCAGGAGCAGGGAGCTTCAGGGCTGCTTCGGCCGCAATGAGGTATAGTTCAGAGAGGCGGATGACCTTGATGTTGACGGCCGTGTAATTGGCAGACCCTTTGTCGCCAGCAAAGGTTGTCGATCCGAGGTATTTGTAGCAGGAACCCAAACGGTTGGCGGAGGACTCATCGCGCGCCATGACGCCCCAGCGTACATCGTCTAGGTCTTGCCCCAAAGCCGTTAAGAAGGCGCTGCTAGCCAAGAAATTGCCGAGGGCTCCGGTTTGGTGTCCGCGGCGCATAAAATAGAAGCCCAAGGAGGCGCGTGCGAGATCCGCTTGGTTTTGCTCGATAACAAGTTCGTAGATGGATTCAGACCCAAACTGGCTTTGCCAGGCATTTACCCATTGGGTGTTGCTGTACAGATTGTATAATCCACTTTCGATAACTTCTTCCGCTGCTGCGAGCGCTTCCGTGTAATTTCCCATCGTCAGGTACACACGTGCCTGTAAAGCTTTATTTGCATAGAAATTAAGGTATCCATCGCGCTTGGTTTTAGGAAGGCCAGTTTCACCCGCAATCAGATCGGCGACAATCTGTTGGTAGTTTTCTTCTACGGTCGCACGTAGGGGCTTTTCATCATAATTTAACGTTTTGATCACCATGGGCACCCCGAATGCCGTCCTGTCGGTAGCAAAAGGTTTTCCGTAGATACGTACTAAGTCAAAGTAGGCCAGTGCTCGTAAGGTGTAGGCTTCGCCCTTGGCTATGGCAAAGTTTTCTGTCGATCCGGCTGCTTCTAATCGGGTTATATTCTCCAGCAGGTTGTTGGTTTGGTAGATGACGTTGTAAATCGTTGTCCAAAAACTAGAAAAACTATTGGCCTGCGGATTATGGTTAAAGGTGTAAAAGGCGTCTAAACCGCGGCCTTGTGAAAAGAGCGTGACATCGCCGCCTTTCGCTTCGCCGTAGACGATGAAATTACGGCCGTAGTAGGCAGAATTGGTCATCTGTCGTTGTATGCCATTGATTACAATTTGTGCATCGTTTGCTGTTTGTATGGCTATGTCTGCATCGGCTGCATTGGCCGGCGGTACATCCAAAAAATCTTTGCAGGCACTACTGAGCAGGGATAGAAGTAGGGCACAACTTACTAGTTTTATATATGCTTTCATGATGATAGTCATTTGAGGTTAGAAGTTTAGTTCGATACCGAAAGTATAGGTTTTTCCCAATGGTGTTTCCCAGCCTCGGGTGCCAAATTGACCAACCTCGGGGTCAGCCATTTTGTAGGCGGAAGCCGTTAACAGGTTGGTGCCATTGAAAAATAAGCGCGCCTGCGTAATCTTCGCACGCTGGGTAAGGGACGTGGGCAAGGTGTAGGCCAAGTTGATATTTTTCAATCGTAGGAATGACGCATCATAGATATGCCTGCTACTAAACTGTATGGCATCGGTTAAGTCGTTTCCATCGATCTTGGGTTGACTGCCTGTAGGATTCGTTGGCGACCACATATTTTCGTAGTACTGCTGGGAGCGTATACGTTCCCAATAGTAGCCATCATCGTTGACGTCTTTCTCTGCTCCGTCATAAAGCTTTCCACCCAGTTTGTATGCGAAATTCAGTGCCAGCGAAAATCCCTTATAGGTCAAGTCGCTGTTGATACCTCCATAAACGGTTGGCACAGCGCTCCCGATAATTACTTGGCTCGCTTTGGAATAGCTGTAGCTGGCTGCTCGACCTTGATATTCGAAGTCGCTGGTTTCATTGTTGGTGTACCACACATTTCGTCCATTGTCTGGGTGGACACCGGCCCACTCGTATCCATAGAAAGCGAGCACCGACTCGCCCTCTCTATAGATAAATTGAGCACGGCCATCGCCACCGGTAGGATCGTTCCAGAGGATATCGTTCCCCGCATTGAGCGATTTGACACGTGAAGAAAGGAAGGCGGCATTGGCACGCAATGACCACGAGAAATTTTCCTTGCGGATGATATCTCCACCGAGGTCAAGTTCAATACCGCTGTTATTGATTACACCGACATTCTGCAGCGCACGTGTAAAGCCCGTGGTTCCAGAGGTGGGTACGTCTTGCAGGAGATCTTTGGAATCGCGGTTAAAGTATTCCACGGATCCAGTAATGCGATTTTGTAGAAAACCAAATTCTAATGCTAGATCATAAGTGTTGCTTTTCTCCCAGGTAAGTTTGGTGTTGCCAAGTCCTTTATCAATGTTTACGAGTGAGCCATCGCTAACGAGGCCACCTGGACTACCTTTGTAGTTGTATTTATAGTACATCAGCGTTCGCCAGGCAAAGTTATCGTTGGGCAAGGTACCATTCACGCCGTAGGATGCGCGAAGACGTAATGTGCTAACGATAGGGCTGTCGCTTAAGAAGCGTTCTTTATGTATACTCCAAGCGCCAGAAGCGGACCAAAACGTTCCCCATCGACTATCGGGATGAAAACGGGAGGATCCATCTCGACGGATAGAGGCTCCAGCGAAATACCGTTCATCAAAGTTGTAATCTATTCTTCCCAAAGAGGAAAGCAAGTTGTTGCCCCAGATATCGCTGTCGGCACGGAAATTAGCTCCTGTACCTATGGAGCTACTGCTGCTGGATCCTAAATTTACGCCGTTGCTAAACTGGTAATCTGTGCTATTCTTTTCGGCTTCATAACCAGCTAATAAGCTAATGTTATGTAAATCTATGGTCTTGTTGTAGTTCAGTGTGCTTGAGGATACATATTTCCGTATATTGGTGTTCCATTTGCTGGCCGAACCGCGATCGGTCGCCCCATTGAAATGCAGGGCTGAATAGTATAGGTCGTCGCGCACATCCGTGTTATCGAAGGAAAAAATGGTTTTTGCTGTCAATCCCGAGACGATTTCCCAAGAAAGGGATTGTACGGCGCCGAGTTTTAGGGTACCTGTACTATTGTCCCACTGATCATTGTAATAATCGGCATTAAACGCTAAGCTTCCATATTGGGCTGTCCAAGGGTTACCTGTTTTGTAGTCTGTTGGCCAATAGAATGGAAATAACAGGTTTCTCGATTGGAAGAATGGGTTGGATCCGGTGCTCCGGGTGTCGTTGAAACCAGTTTTGTCAGTATTGGCGACATTGAGATTGATGTTGTAGGTTACGTTTTTAAACACGCGTTGATTTAGGTTTACTCGCCCAGCGATGCGTTCGTATTCATTGATGATCGCCCGACCTTTGTCTTTGGTGTAGGAAAGTGAGCTGTAGTATTTTGTGTTCTCGGAACCCCCACTAATTGAGAGGTCATTTGTTTGGAATATACCTGTCCTGAACAGGTAATCTTCCCAATCAAAATATTTCCCTGTCCGGTTCTCTATTCCATCCTCCATACTTAGTATCCGTACATTGGACATGCGGGAAACATCATCAACATCAAATCTGTATCCGTGTTTATTAAAGCGATTGTTTATCTGATTGAGCGCGTATGTGCTGGCTTCGGCATCCGTATAGTTTACGCCGGTGGCATTGTTCCTATTGGACGTTCGGTAGTCGTGAAATATTTGATATTCCATATTGATTTGCGCCTGCGGATCGGCTGCTTCATAGTTGTCGGTAGCCCATTTGGGGGTAATACCGATGGAAGAACGTAGGTTAACCGTTGCTTTTCCCGTGGATCCTTGCTTTGTGGTAATCACGATCACGCCGTTGGCAGCACGCGATCCGTAGAGCGAAGATGCGGCCGCATCTTTTAGTATCGTGATGGAAGCTATATCTGCGGGATTGAGTGTGTTCATAACATTAGAGGTAGCATAGAGATGTCCGCTCATTTGTCCTACGTTACCCGAAATAACGGGTACGCCATCAATAACATAAAGTGGTTCATTGGAAGCATTCATTGATCCAATGCCACGGATGCGGATGTTTGAGGTGGCGCCCGCTTGTCCCGATCCGGTAGACACCTGCAGACCCGCGACGCGACCGTTCAGCGCATTTTCAAAGGAGGTGATGGGTTGGCCTTCTATTTCCTTTGGGGTAACGGTAGCTGCCGATCCGGTGTAGGTACTTTTCTTTGCTGTACCGTATGCTACGACCATCACTTCATCGAGTGCTGTGCCGTCCGGCTGCATGGTTACCTGTAAGGTCTTTTGTCCGTCGATCAGTATTTCTTGGCTCACATAGCCTACTGCGGAGAGGATCAGCGTTGCATTCGGAGGAACCGGTAAGGTGAAAAGTCCGCTTTCATTTGTGGATGTGCCCTGCTGACTACCTTTCAGCGTGATGGTCACGCCGGCAATCGGTGAGCCCTTAGCATCCGTGATCTTTCCGGCTAAGGTAGTTTGTTGTGCTTGCACAATCTGTATAGCGCTGCAGGCCGTTATACAGAGGGAGGTTAGTAGTTTCTTGTTCATAACGTTTATTCGCTTCGGTGGTTTAAATACAATCGCTTTGTATGCGTAACGCAACGTGCAGAGGAGATACTTTCTGTTGCGGATAGTTAGTTTTTTGGCTTGCGCTGTAAGCTTAGCGCAAGCCAGTTACGTGTGGCACATGCGTTTACTGGACACGTTGGATACCTATACCAGGCCTTTCGGGCAGGTGGCAATGACCGTCACGCACGTGCATGCCATCAAAGATGTCGTTGCCAATGAGGAGTGCGCCGTCAAGGTCTGCCCAATCCACCAATGGTGCCAGCTGAGCCGCCGCTGATATGGCGCAGGAAGTTTCGGTCATGCAGCCTAACATGACTTTCATGTCCAATGCTCGTGCAAGCTCGGCCATTTTCTTGGCTTCGCGCATTCCGGTGCATTTCATCAGTTTGATGTTGATACCGGTATAAACGCCCTGTAGCGCCGGTACATCGTGGTAACGCTGGCAACCTTCGTCCGCAATCGTCGGGATCGGTGATCTTTCCGTCAGCCATGCCATATCATCGATCTGCTCTTTGGGCATAGGCTGTTCCAAAAACAGGACGTTCCGCTCGCTTAACCAATGGCTCATGGCCAAAGCCTCTTCTTTGTTTCGCCAGCCTTGGTTCACATCTGCGCACAGCGGTACATCCGTCACGGAACGGATGGTATCGATGATCATTTTATCGGTTTCGAGGCCTAGTTTTACTTTTAGGATTTTGAATTGGCCGGCTTCAGCTACCTTTTGTCGAATGACGTCTTCGGTATCAATGCCAATGGTAAAGGATGTAGGTGGTATTAGGGATGGGTTTAGACCCCAAATCTTGTAGAAGGGCTGCCCTAGCAATTTGCCGATCAGGTCGTGTAGGGCGATGTCTATAGCAGCCTTTGCTGCTGTATTTTTTTGATCGATCTGATCGATGTACTGTATAATTTCTTCGGTTTCAAACGGAGAATCGAAGGCCGACAGGTCTACCTTGTTCAGAAAGGAGCTGACGCTGTACTGCGACTCACCTAGGTAGGGGGGCATGCTGGCTTCACCATAGCCGATTACGCCTTCGTATTCCAATTCCGTAAGGACCACGGGCGTCGTGGTACGACTGAATGAGGCCACCGTAAAAACATGTTTCATCTCCAAGGTGTAGGGTCTGAAACGCAGGATAAACTTACCCATTTTCTTGCTTGACCAATTTGCTGTATCCATCTGCAATCTATTTAACGTTGTTGTAGTAGCTGCTGTTTTTAATCTGTTGCACCGCAGGATCTGCCGTTCCCAAATAGCGTCGCGCGGCGACGACCGTTCGGGCTTGAAAATCATCATAGTTGGCGGCCTCTTTCAACATGCTGTTGATGCGCACTGTTCCGGCCGCATGTATAAATTGACCATCGCCAAGGTAAAGGGCCACATGGGTGACGCGAGCGTTGCTATTTTTATTCTTTCCACCAGCAAAAAAAAGTAGGTCGGCAGGTTTTAGGTTTTTTAATGCTTTTTCTGTATCGAAATTACCTTGATTATCCAAAATATCGATAGGCTCTCCATGTAGCGCCTGCTGGGATGCATCTCTCGGAATGACGAGCCCATTCATGAAATAAGACATCTTTGTGAATCCGCTGCAATCGACACCTTTCACGGAAGTACCTCCCCAAAGGTAGGGAAGCCCCAACATCGTTTTGGCACTCTGTAGGACGGTTTCGGCTGAAGGTATTCGGCTGCGCTGCCATTCGGAAAAGAGCGTTGCTTCCTGCTTCGGGATATACGCTTGACGACCGTCAGGATAAGCAACCTTGTAGTAGTTCTTTTCTTCGGTCAGCAAGGTCATGATATCGCCATACACTAAATCGGAGACCCGCAAACTTTGCTGATCTGGTGCGGACAACGATTTGCCAAATTCGTTGGTATAAATCATTCGTTTACCAGCATTCCATATTCGAAGTTCTTTTTCGGTTATGGGGATGACGGATGAGGTCGGTACCCAAGCGATGTATCCTTCTGCCGTTCGCACACGATAATCGCCAGCATTTTTCTGCAGGATGTCGACTGCTGCACCTAATAGCAACTGCGTTGCCATCTCCGCTGCATGTGAAGGCTGTGTACGTAAGTTTGCCACGGATAGGTTGATGAGTCCTTTTTTCTTCTCGCCAATGCTGGTATCTGGAAGGACGATGATGTTCACCTTTCCAGTGATGTTAACCATCTCTTTCTCTAGCGGCAATCGAAGTGCCGGATCAGAGATTTGTATGTCATATCGTGCGTTGCTAGAATCGATACGGATCAACTCGACGATAGATGTGCGTTTATCCAACGCTTGGTTAATACGGAATGTGGCCAGCTTTTCCTCTATTATTGTTTGCTCGCTGTGCTTTTGCTGTGCATTTATCGCTGTTATAGATAGTAACAGGAGGAAAACAGCACTGCATATTCCTGCAAAAGTTGTTCTTTTCATAGTCATTAAGCGAATATAGCACTTAAAGGTTAAAAATGGATTCTAGAATTTGCGTTTTTTTATTTGTTTTGCTTTTTCAGGTGTATTAATCCGCATATACAAAGGCTATGGGACGCGTTTTGTTGCGGTCATTGACTCATCCTTCTTCGAAACACAGGTGTCTATGTCAATTATACATGTAATCGTTTTAGTAGCAAAGGTGTTCGGTATGTGGTATTTTTTTGTATAATTGCAGGCATTAAGCAATATATTTCATCGGATGAATTCAAGACGTCAATTTATAAAGAAAACCTTAGTTGGAGCGGCTGCGGCTACAGCTGTCAGTCAAGCTATTGCAGCGCCAGGTTCGCGAAAAGAAGTAAAGCCCATTGTTATATCTACTTGGGATTTTGGTGTTGCGGCGAATAAGGCTGCATGGGAAGTGCTAAAAGATAATGGACGTTCTTTGGATGCGGTGGAACAAGGAGTGAAGGTTGCCGAAGCTGACCTGTCGAACCCGACAGTAGGAAAGGGGGGCTACCCAGATCGAGATGGACATGTGACATTGGATGCCTGTATTATGGATGAGCTTGGTAATTGCGGGTCTGTGGCTGCCTTGGAACATATTGCTCACCCCATTTCTGTAGCGCGTTTGGTGATGGAGAAGACGCCCCATGTGATGTTGGTCGGTGAGGGCGCTTTACAGTTTGCGTTGGAAAACGGCTTTAAACGGGAAAACCTGTTGATTCCATCGTCCGAAAAAGCGTGGCAGGAATGGCTGAAGGAAAAGAAGTACAAGCCGATCATGAATATAGAAAATAAGTCTTTTAATACGGAGCGTCTTCCGGGTAACCAATATAACCACGATACGATTGGTATGTTGGCCTTGGATGCACAGGGCAATCTGTCGGGCGCTTGTACAACCAGTGGAATGGCTTTTAAGATGCGCGGCCGCGTAGGCGATAGTCCAATCATCGGTGCCGGACTGTATATCGATAATGAAGTGGGGGGAGCAACCTCAACGGGGGTAGGCGAAGAGGTTATCCGCACGGTAGGTAGTTTTCTTGTGGTGGAATTGATGCGACAGGGCTATTCGCCGGAGGCAGCTTGTAAAGAGGCTGTGGCGCGTATCGTGAAAAAGAAACCGGATACAGCCAAAGAAATACAGGTAGGCTTTTTGGCCTTGAACAAAAAAGGCGAGTATGGCTCTTACGCATTACAATCGGGCTTTACTTACGCCGTATGTGATGCCCAAAAACAGGACTTAGTGATTAAGGGGAAACATATTTTTTAGTATGTAGTATAGAGTAGTGCGAATTGCGTAAGGCATTTCCCTATTTTTCTTGACATTGCTATGTTTTAGTTTTTTTACTTTTTAATTTTTCCTTTTTAATTTTAGATATGAAAGCAACATTTGGAGGAGGATGTTTTTGGTGCACGGAAGTGATTTTCCAAAATACAGATGGCGTGAATACTGTTTTGCCCGGTTATATGGGAGGCAAGAACGATAATCCGACCTATAAAGAAGTCTGCAATGGCGATACCGATCATGTGGAGGTGGTGCAATTGGATTTTGATGAAGATAAGGTGAGCTTTGAGGAGCTGCTGAAGATCTTCTTTAAGACGCATAATCCGACCACACTCAATAGACAGGGAAATGATGTCGGAACGCAATATCGCTCGGTGGTATTTTACCATAGTGATGCGCAAAAGGAATCGGCGAACAAATTTATTAAAGGCTTGGAGGATGCAGAGGCTTTTGCTGATCCGATCGTAACGGCGGTGGAGCCTGCAGTTACTTTTTGGGAGGCAGAGGATTATCACCATGATTACTTTAATCAGAATCCTGGCAACCCTTTTTGTGCTGCGGTGATTGCGCCTAAACTGCAGAAATTTTTGAAAGAATATAAAGCTTAAGCATAAAAAAACACCTCCGAAAGAGGTGTTTTTTTATGCTATTTATTCTCGTCAAAACAAGGAAGTCTGTCCTTCGTCATCCGACTTAGCGTCGTCTCCTTCATCCAAATTGATGTCATCCGGATTTGTAATTTCGAAGCCTATATTGTCATTTGTTGCGGGAACGACGGTTTCTTTCGTTTCGTTATCTTGTGTATTATCGACTGCGCCTTCTGTTGGATCTCCGCCAAGATTAGTCCCTTCATCGCTTGTCGCTTTGGCCACCTCGTCCTTTTCAATTTTGATCGATAAATCAATTTCTTCCGTTAGCAATTTTACTGTTTTCACCGTGTGGAACGATAGTCTGTTGCCCTGTGCCTTCATGCCCTTGACATCAATGATTTCGTTCAGCGGTTGTTCAAGGCTTTCCGGCGTTTGGCTTTTTCCTTTGAGCAAGTTCACTTTGGCAACCGGTGCTGGACCGTTTGTTACGAAAATAAGTTTGGAGCCTGGGCTATCGTTTATAAAAGAGAGCCGTTTGCGTACCGGTTGGTCGTCAAATTTGAAGCGTTTTACGAAGTATGTTCCGGTTTTTCCATCCAGGTGTATAGCGGTGTAAACGTGCTCGGGAATATATTTCTCCATCCGTAGGAGGTTTGTATCGAAGTGGTTGCTGAGGTCAAAACTCGAAAATTCGTAGGATCCGTCGGGGTATACCAAGAGAATCTTATCATCACCATCAAACTCGCCGAGGAAACGTCCGCGCTCATCTGCATTTAAACGGCGCAGCACATCATCAAACCATATTTTTCGGCCTGCAAGGGTCGATACACCTGCATTTTTAAACGTGATCTTTTTTACCGGATACTTGGACACGATATTTCCCTGTGAACCACGTCCCTTGATGGCTATCTCGGCAAAATCTTGATCGAACGTTAATTTGCGGAGCTTAGAATGCGGCTTCAGCTGAATGTTGATGACTTCAGCCTCTCCATTTGGATTGGCGGTAAAATAAAGCAATTTTGATCCTTTTGTACCTTTGGATATATCATATTCCTTGTCGCGGGTAACACCGGTGACGGCAAAGCGCTTGACATAACTGGTGCCCGTTGCTCCATCACTGTATACCGCATTATAAATGGTACGCTCGTCGCCCTTTTTGAATACGGCGATGTGGATAATATCTTTTCCGACGAATACTTTGTCTTGTACTTTCGTAACCGAATATTTGCCATCACCGCGAAAAACGATGATATCGTCGATATCTGAACATTCCGACACAAATTCATCTTTGCGCATGCTGGTACCTATGAATCCCTCTTCCCGGTTTACATATAGTTTTGCGTTGGCGAGCGCCACTTGTGTGGCTTCTACTTTATCGAAAATACGGATTTCCGTTTTACGTTCGCGGCCTTTGCTATACTTGCTACGTAAGTGTTCGAACCAGTCGATACTGTATTCTGTTAAGTTTTTTAGGTGCTTACGTACTACTTTGATATCATCTTCCAAGGCTTTCATCTGCTCATCAGCTTTGCTCACGTCAAAGCGGGTAATGCTGCTCATCGGTTTGTCGATCAGCCGTTTATAGTCCTCCGGCTGAATCTCTCGGTAAAATTGCGGAAAGAAAGGTTGGAATAGGCGGTTCAATACGGTTACCACCGTTTGGAAATCGCCTGCATTTTCATAGTCGGCATGTTTGTACATACCTTCTTGGATAAATATTTTCAATAAAGAGCTAAAGAAAATCTTCTCCTGCAATTCATGCAGTTTAATTTCGAGCTCTTGCTTGAGCAGGTCTCTTGTTTGGTGCGTATTGGCGATCAAGATATCATTCACACTCATAAAGTGCGGTTTGTTATCGATAATCACACAGGTGTTGGGGGAAATAGATGTCTCGCAAGCGGTAAAGGCGTAGAGCGCATCGATGGTGACATCTGGCGAAATACCTGGAGCTAAGTGGACGATGATTTCCACATTCTCTGCCGTGTTATCTTCGATTTTCTTGATCTTGATCTTTCCTTTATCGTTGGCGGTAACCACACTCTCGATCAATCCTCCTGTAGTTGTTCCAAAAGGGATCTGCGTGATGGCCAAGGTTTTTTTATCGCGTTCTTCGATGGTTGCCCGCACACGAATTTTTCCACCGCGGCGACCTTCATTATAGTTGGATACATCGGCTTGCCCGCCAGTAGGGAAGTCGGGAAATAGATTCGGCCGTTCGCCTTTCAATACTTGTATGGAGCCGTCGATAAGCTCGATAAAGTTGTGCGGCATAATCTTGGTGGCCAAGCCCACGGCAATACCCTCAGCCCCCTGCGTCAAAAGAAGCGGGAATTTCACGGGCAGTGTAACGGGCTCTTTGTTTCGGCCATCATAGCTGAGTTGCCATTCGGTGGTATCCGGATTGAAGACCACTTCGTTGGCAAATTTTGACAGTCTTCCCTCAATGTAACGTGGTGCTGCGGCCGAGTCGCCCGTTATAGGATCGCCCCAATTTCCTTGGCAGTCAATTAGCAAGTCTTTCTGCCCAATTTGTACCATCGCATCACCAATAGAGGCATCTCCATGCGGGTGATACTTCATGGTGTTCCCGATGACGTTGGCCGCCTTGTTGTAGCGACCATCATCCATCTCTTTTAAAGAATGCAGGATACGGCGCTGAACAGGTTTAAATCCATCGTTGATATGGGGCACGGCGCGATCCAGGATAACGTATGATGCATAGTCTAAGAACCAGTTTTCATATAGACCGGATAATGGTATGGTGGTACTATTTAGTTCTTGGTCTTGACCGGCTGTATTTGGGTCGTTGTTTTCTTCTGGAAAGTTTGTTTCTTCGCTCATTTACGACAAAGTGGCTTTTATTTCGATACAGTTTCTTTGCTTTTTAAGGCAGGTAAAAGTAACAAAAATCGTCCATTTATCCCGATTAATATTTGTAGGTACCCTAAAAAAAAGCCGCTTTCCCATCGGAAAGCGGCCACAAACTAACCCACCTAATTTATGCTGTTAATCGAACAACGTAAATTGAGTTTCTTTGGCATCGCTGGAATTGGTACCGATAAAGAGTTTAAAATCTCCGGGTTCCGCGACAAATTGTAAATCGTTATTATAGAATTTTAGGTCTTCTGCTGTAATTTCGAATTGAATTTCGCGCGATTCACCTTTTTTCAGGAATACTTTTTGGAAACCCTTCAATTCTTTGACTGGACGGGTTATAGATGCGTATACATCCCGAAGATAGAGCTGCACGACCTCTTCGCCATCGTAGTTTCCACTGTTTGTCAGCAGCACGGTAGCCAAGATTTTGTCATGAGGACGCATGCTGTTTTTGCTCAGTTTGATGTCTCCGTAAGTAAAGCTGGTGTAGCTCAACCCGTAGCCGAAGGGGTAAAGCGGTTGGTTGTCCACGTCCAAGTAGTTGGAGCGGAATTTTTGAAACCAAGCGTCTTTTGCCAGCGGGCGCCCTGTGGTTTTTGCTGCATAGTATAGCGGAATCTGTCCGACGTTTTTCGGGAATGTTGCCGGCAGTTTTCCCGATGGGTTAACGTCGCCAAATAGCACATCGGCCACCGCCTTACCGGTTTCTGTTCCGCCAAACCACACATTTAAGATGGCAGGCACGTGTTCATGCTCCCAGGTTAAGGTCATCGGCCGGCCCGCGAAGAGCACGAGCACCACTGGTTTTCCTGTTTTCAATAAAGCTTCCAATAGTCTTCGCTGCGTATCGGGAATATCCAAGTCTGTACGGCTGGAGCTTTCGCCACTCATTTCGGAAGATTCGCCTAGCGCAGCGACGATGACATCGGCGGATGAGGCCACTTGTACTGCTTCGGCAATGATTTCTGCTTCGGGGCGCTCATCGCGTGGAATGCTACGACCGAACATCGTCGCCCGTTCTTGATAGGCTGCATCGGATATCAGGTTGGATCCTAGGTGATGGACAATCTTGACCTTGTTGCCAAGTGCTGCTTGCATACCTTCCAAAAGGCTGGGCGTATTTTCGAGGTCAGCGCTGACACTCCAGGTACCGGGCATATTGGATCCTGTATTCGCCAAAGGGCCGATGAGAGCCACTGTTCCACTTTTCTGAAGAGGGAGTGTGTGTTGCTCGTTTTTAAGCAGTACAAACGACTTGGCTGCAATTTCTCGTGATTTCGCAAGGTGAGCAGCAGTCAGGATATTGTCCTTTGCACGTTTATCGTTGCAGTAGTGGAAAGGATCGTCGAAAAGCCCCAGTTTGTACTTGGCTATCAACACCAAGCGACAGGCTTCATCGATTTCTGCTTGGCTTACTTTGCCTTCGTCCAGCGATTTTTTTAAGGTCGTTAAAAAGCCTTCGCCGACCATGTCCATATGGATACCGGCTTTAAGGGCAAGCGCTGATACGGTCTGTAGATCGCCCAATCCGTGGTCCACCAGTTCATTAATGCCCGTGTAATCGGTAACCACCATGCCTTTAAAGCCCCATTGCTGACGCAATACATCGGTCATCAACCATTTGTTGGCGGTTGCGGGCACACCATTGATATCGTTGAATGAGGCCATAACGGTTCCTGCTCCCGCGTCGATCGCTGCTTTGTAAGGCGGCAGGTATTCGTTGTACATGCGGTGCAGGCTCATGTCTGTTGTGTTATAGTCTCTGCCCGATTCGGCCGCGCCGTATAAGGCGAAATGTTTTACGCAGGCCATCAAGGTATTGTTGGCTGCGAGATCTGTTCCTTGGTAGCCTTTCACCATTTCGGCGGCAATGCGCGCACTGAGGTATGTATCTTCGCCGCTTCCTTCGGAGATACGCCCCCAACGTGGGTCGCGCGAAATATCAACCATGGGCGAGAAGGTCCAGTTTAGGCCGTCGGCAGTGGCCTCTACGGCGGCTATACGTGCCGATTCGCGGATGAGATGCATATCCCAGGTTGCTGCAAGGCCCAAAGGGATAGGAAACAACGTTTTATAGCCATGGATGACGTCCATGCCAAAGATAATAGGAATGCCCAATCGCGATTGTTTAACGGCGAGCTCCTGCGCAGCCCTGATCTTAGCGGGGCTGGACATGCTAAAAATACCACCGATTTGGCCGGACTTGATTTTGCTTTCCACACCGGTCGATACCACCGATCCGGTAACGGCTTCGCCGCCGGTGACTAAGTTTAACTGACCGATTTTTTCGTCTACGGTCATCTTGCCCATCAGTTCGGAAACGAACTTGTCCATCTTGGGATTATTCTGCGCCTGCACCCGCACGCTACAACCGGTGGCGATAGCGAGCATCCATATTGCTATTTTTCTCATATATGTCGTTTGTTGTTTAGGTGATTTTGTGTCTGTTTTCGCTACTCTACTTTGACGATCGGGTAGCGTGTCGATATGCCGTTTTCATTGATGGCTTCGATCGTGAAATAGTAAGGTTTTTGACTATCCATCGCTTTGTAATAGTAGTCATTGGCATCGTGAACCATGATACAGTTGTATAGTTTATCCGGTTCCAAGCCCGTGTAAATATTGTAAGCGTAGGCATTGTCTACCGGGCTCCATTTAATCCAAGCACTGCGTTTGTCTTTTTCGGTGCGCATGACGACAAACTGCTTCACAGGATCGGGGAGGGTGCCGTTGCCCTTTCCGAAAACCCGTAGTCCGCTAATGGCGAATTTGCCAGAAGGCATGTGGACGTTTTCCAATTTCACGTAGCGTGCTTCTACAGGCTTATCCAGCTCGATGTAGGCATGTGGCTCGTCGCTCTTATTGTTGCTTTTATCCACGATGAGCTTCCACTTCTTGCCGTCATGAGATACGTAGAGTTTATATTGATGATAGATGTTTGGTATTTTGCCCAAGAAGCTACTGTCTACATCCTGATCTGCATAGTTTATTTGGATAGCGCGTAAGGTTGACACTTCACCGAGGTCGGAGCTGATCCATTCGCCGCTGTTGCCCGACGCTGCGCTCCAATAGGTTTTTATGCTTTCATCCACGGCGTTATTGGCGGCATAGCCACCCAGTGTGGAGGATACGGCCACTGGCTTTTTGTAATTCAAGAGCATCCATCCGGTAAACTCGCCTGCTCGCTCGCTGTCGGGTAGGTAGTGGGGGTAATCGCCAAATGCGGTATTACTGTACATGACATCGTCTTGGTCAAAATAGGTGGGCCAAATGCCCAGTCTACGTTCAAAATTGTTTTTCACGCCCAGCACGATAGTGGACACATGCCAGTATTGCCCATGTTTGTCGCGAAAGGTAGAGCCATGACCTGCACCGCGGGCAAAGCCGCCGGGTTTGTAACTTAATGGATCTGACTGTTTCGTGAAGGGACCCAAGGGCGAATCGCCTACAGCTACACCATCGGCATAGCCACTAAATTCCGTTCCGGGGCCAGCAAATTGAAAGTAATACTTATTGTTATGTTTGGTCATGTGTGCACCTTCTAGAAAGGGATCCAAAAAGGTATTGTCCATGTATTCGCCAAAGCGCTGCCAGCCGTAGCGCCAGTCTTCGAGGTGCAACAGCTCTTTGCGCGTGCCCTTTGGCTGCATGGTCTTGCGATCGAGCTCAATACCGTAGAGTGGATAGCGGTTGCTACTGCCATTATACATGTAGAAGCGACCATTGCTGTCGGTGAAAAAATCGGGATCCCAACCACCGATTGCGAAGCTATCCACCAAAGGCTTCCATTCGTTTGCTTTTGGATTGGTACTCATCCAGATGGTAAACTTATCGGTATAGGTACTTCCGAAAACCAGCATGGTGTCGCCCACCACGCCAACGGCGGGGGCGCAGAGCTCATCGTATACATCACCGTTCCAAGGGCGTAGGAATTTTTTGGATTGAAATTTCCAGTTGATCATATCAGCACTCCACCAGTAGCCCCATTGGTTGGTGCTGAATAGATAGTAGTCGTCTTTGTAGTTGACGATCACGGGATCGGCCGTGGCACGATGACGTCCCCATTCCGAGAAATTGGGAATAGGAGTATAGCCGTAATCGATATTGATCGGATTGCAATAGGTTGTTTGGCGTGTTTGCCCCTGCGCGGTGCACAGGAGCATAATCGCCATACCGAAACAAGCAAGTAGTTGTTTCATTGTTTAGTTGTTTAGTTCAGGACTTTGGAATCCCAATTTTTTTAAACCGGCCTGCACGTCAGGTGCCTGCATAAACAGGTTCCAGATGAAGCCATCTTTGTAATTTTGTATCATGACCACGATCGGTCCTTGGTCGATCGCCAAATAACGTTGTGGATACCAATTTTCTGTTTCGCTGTAGGCGTCGTAAAACCCGTATTTTCCCCAAACTTTATCGCCAATGCTGTCTTTTAAGTAGTGCATAAAGCTTAAACTTTCCTTAGGCGTATAGGGCATAGAGGATAAGGCTGCTGTAGGTGAAATCACGCCCGTAGGATCATTGTCCGGGTGATGCGCATTGTAGCCATTGGTTGAATAGCTTGCCGTCCAGCCCCAGCCTTTGTCGGCGCCATAGCCTTTGAAGTTATTCGGATTTTCGTTAGCGTAAGCGATGTTGATCTTGGTGTGATTGGTGACGACATCCCCATAGTTGGCATATTGGTCTTTCAACCCGATGGGGTTGAGGCCCAAAAAGGAATAATGTGCCCAAAAGAGCGGTCCAACTTCACCCTCTTTAGCATTGTGTTTGACGAGTGTTGGTATATCGTACTTTTTGATATCGGTTTTTATGGCACCGTCGCGCGCCCAGCCTTTATGGTAGGTGGATGCCGGGATGGGATGGGTAGGGGAAGAGGCTGCCATAATGTAGGCGATCATACATTCGTCGAAGCCTTGAATGGCATGGTTCATGCCCCAGCCGTTTTTCGGGCTCCAGTGCCAATATAGCAGGTCTTTGCCATTACGGTAGAAGTCCCAGTTGATGCCTTTCCATAGTTCGTCGGCCTGGACAGCTAACTTTTGCTCATCCGGAGATCCATTTTTATAAAACTCGCGAATACATATTAATGCTTCCGCCATAAAAGCTGTTTCGACGATGTCTCCACCATCATCATTCGTGCTGAAGGCTTTTGCCTTGCCGGTATCACCAAAGTACCAGTGCGACCAGGCGCCCTGAAAACGATCGATCCTGCCCAAGAAGTTCAGCGATTTTTGCAGGTGGGCAAATCCTTCCGCTTTGCTGATAAACTCATTGTGTATACCTACCAAAATGGCCATCAATCCGAATCCGCTTCCCCCGATTGTTACCACGTTCTGATCGTTCAGCGGATATTCACCATCAATATGTATACGTTCGCGCGCCAATCCGGAATTAGGCTCGGCACCTTCCCAAAAATAGTGAAAGGTTTGCTTTTGGACGGTGGTGAGTAGGCTGTCTGTATTTCGATCATGAACGCGAATTTCATTTTTAGCATCAAAAGATGCATTGCAAGAAGCGAGCAAACAGAGGATAGCGGCACTAATGAGAGATGATTTCCACATAATTTTAAAAAAATGAATTGGGGTTCACGGAGTAAAACCCCAATTCAGATGTAATAATTTGAAATAAAAATTTTCTTTATCAACTGATAGTCTCTAATTGACTATCGCTTTTGTTAGTCTTATCTTCTAATAATTAGGATTTTGTATTAACACTCCTGCTGATCTATCAATCTCAGGTTGGGGGATAGGGAAGTACCGATTCCGGAGCTGGTAATTCGTATGTCCAGCAGCATGTAGCGTTTCTACATCTATGCCCCAACGAACTAAATCAAAGAATCGCTCATTTTCCATACCTAGCTCGACTTGTCTTTCATGCCGTATGGCTGATCGTAACTCCCCTTGATCTACAGTAGTAACTCTCGGTAAAATCGATACATTATTTCCTCTAGCCCTCGATCGGACTTGCTCTAAATAATTCAGCGCTATTATGTTATTAGCCTCGCCTCCTATTTCATTTGCCGCTTCTGCAGCAAGAAGAACGATATCAGCGTAGCGGATAACCCTGAAATTAAACCAATTACCGGAACGGCTGCCATATTGCCTTCTTAGTGCGGGATTGGTGTAGACTTTTTTATTCCAGTATGGTCTTGGCAAATTCGATGGTAGTATTTCTCCATAAGGCGTATTTGTTTGCCCACTATACAAAAGCGTCGCATCTTTTCGAGGATCGCCTTCTTCAAAGGCGTTCGCTAATCGTTCATTAGGGACATTCCACCCCCATCCTAAATCTAGCTCTCCCGATCCTCTAACACCTTGTCGGTTTGCATACGTAATTCCGAAATCTTGCACGCCATCAAACAATGCCTGAATTTCAAATATGGACTCCTTACTATTTTCACTCTCTTCTCGAAAGATCATGTTGTAAGGTACACTGAGATCATACACTCCAGAATTGATGATTTGAGTACTGGAAGTCAGGGCATCCGAGTAACGTTGTCTAGCCATAAACGTTTTTGTCTGAACGGCAAGCGCACTGCCTCTTGTCGCACGACCTGGGAAATTGTCCCACGTTTCTGGTAAAACGGCAATTGCTTCTCGTAGATCGGCATCAATCAACTCATAAATTTCAGCTACAGTTGACTTCGGTACGTTCGCAGATGCTTGGTCTATAATGCGAAAGTTGATAAGCGGTACTTCGCCGAATGTCCGGACCAGATTAAAATATGCCCATGCACGCAGGAATTTCGCTTCACCGACATTTAATGCAGTGACTTCTGTAACCGTCTCGATCGAGTCAGCAGCCGCCATCACATTATTCGTTAAGTTTATCAGTGCATAATGGTCGGTCCAATAGTTATTTGTCAACCAATGGGTCAGCGGGTAGTTAAAATCATCGTAAATTGGGCTGGCTGCTGCGAAGTCTCCCGGACTGCTGCCTACGATGGCATCATCTGCTCTGATGTTGTGTGCCGCGATATAAGGAAGTCCGCTTGTGCCTTCACTCCGCAAACCTGCATAAGCGGCAAAAACTTGACCTTCCAAAGACCCTGCAGGCAAGTCGTCTTCGGTAAAACGTCCTTTAGGTTTGATATCTAACCAATCCGTGCCACAGCTGGCGAATAAACTTACGATTACGGCGGTGGTTAATGTTTTTATATAGGTGTTGTTTATTTTTCTCATTTCACTGATTGCTTAAATTAAAAATTGATGTTTACGCCGAATGTATAAATAGCTGGTACTGGATAAGTACCGTTGTCTACACCAAATGAAGTTGCACTACCGCCAATTTCGGGCGTGAAGCCTGTGTTTTTAGACCAAGTGATGGCATTTTGTGCATTTAAGAACAATCGAAGGTTTGTCAGCTTTAGAGGACTTATGCTTGATTGCGGGAAAGTGTATGCTAACGTGATGTCGCGAAGGCGAAAGAAGCTACCATCTTCGATAAAATATGTCGAGTACTGTCTGTTGTTCGCTCTTCCTTCATGCACGATTGGTTCCCAATCGCTGGTGCCAGGTCCGTTCCATCGCTGTAATCTGTCTGCAAGAAAATTATAGGTGGCGAACTGGTTTTGATTCCATGTGCGCATGATATCATTGCCGTGTACACCCTGAAACTCCAAGTTTAAATCAAAATTTTTGTATGCTGCACCAAAGGAGAGGCCGTAAAAGAAGTCTGGGGTCGGGTTTCCGATCATTGTTCTATCGCTGGTATTGATGATGCCATCACCATTAATATCGCTAAACCTTATATCTCCAGGTCTGAATTCGCCGCCGCCCAATCCGTTGGTTGCCGCTTGTTCGATATCGGCTTGCGTTTGAAAAATTCCATCATGTATATATCCCCAAAAATAACCTATCGGTTGTCCTGCAGTTGTTCTCGATGGACCATCGATGATGTCGTAACCGCTCGTAGAAAGCGAAATAACGCTGTTGCCGACGGTGGTTATATTACCACCTATACGAAAACTTAAATCATCGGAAACCTTTTGATTCCAGCTTAGTGAAGCTTCTAAGCCTTTATTTTCGATGTTTCCAAGATTGCTCAGCCCAGGAAGGCTCCCTGCAATCCCCGGTACAGTCACCAAGACACCATCTGTATTTTTTCTGTAGTATACCGCTTCAATACTTAGTCTATTGTTAAACGCGGCTGCTTCGAAACCCGCTTCCCAACTTTTTACAACTTCCCAACGCAAGTTTGGGTCTGGTATGTATTCTGGGCCGTAGGCCGGAATCAATAAGTTTCCGAAAACGGCAGAGCTATTTTCCCGGAGTTGTGGGTACATAGGATATCTATTGCCTCCTACATTTTGATTTCCCAATGTGCCCCATGATCCTTTAAGTTTCAAGTTATTGACGATGTTTTGATTAGCCATGAATGCTTCATTCGTAACCACCCATGCAGCACCTAACGCATAGAAGTTTTGCCAAGCCGATGTTCCTCTAGCAAAAGCAGAACTTCCATCTCTTCTAAAAGAGGCATTTAGAAGGTATTTGGAATCATAATTGTAGATAGCGCGCGCTAAATAGGAAAGCGTCCGGTATTCCGATGCCGTGCCATTTCCTGTCTGTGTGCTAACGTCGCCAATTCCAGTATACCAATAGTCTGGATCGTTAGGGATCTCAAGACCGGATCCCTGTGTTCTTCTACCGGTGATGGTTTCAATCCCTTGCATGTAGGTCGTGTAACCGAGTGTGGCTTGGAGATTGTTTTTTCCAAAGCTGTTTTTATAATTCAATAACCAGTCTGTTTGATATTTATAGTGCTTATTCTGTTCTTGGTTAACTGCTGTAAGTAAATTATCTATGCGCTCTCGTTTATCATCTCCTACAATGTCTGGGTTGTAAACCGATACAAGACCATCATAACTTCTAATCTGGTTAAAGCCGTAGTCTGCAGATAAGTTTACACGAAATGAAAGACTTTTTAAGATATCAAATTCACCATACAGATTCGTTACCACTCGATAATTATTGGCGAGATAGGTGTTTTTTCGTTCTTCTATCGGTACAAGAGGGTTATTAACTTGACCGCGTTGAAAGTCGGGCATACTATGATAAAGTCCGTACTCTTGGTTAAAGACCGGCGCGATTGGAGCGGCTAGAATGGCGCCAAATACATTTCTCTCCTGCGGTAGTTGAGATCTGTAGCCGTTCACTACAATTCCTGTGCGGAATCGATCTGTAATTTTTAATTCATCACTTAAATTCAAGGTTAATTGGTTCTGTCGTTCATGGTTGATTATCCCTTCGTCGTAGGCGTAACCTATTCCCATTCTGAAGCTGTTTCGTTCTGTCGCGCCAGTAACACTTAGGTTGTTGTAATTAATAATGCCATTCCTAAAGATCTCATCTTGCCAATCCGTATTTCCATTCCAAAATGTATAGTCATAAGGTGAGTCTCCTTGATTAACTAGCTGCTCATCGTATAATTCTTTAAATTGCGAAGCATTAGTCAAGTTCATTCTATGTCCGACATCTTTAACGCCAATTCTAGAACTGAATTCAAAATTTAATTGACCACTTTTGGCACGTTTTGTAGTGACTGCAATAACACCATTAGCTCCGCGCACACCAAATATAGCTAACGACGACGGATCCTTTAATACTTCCATACTTTCAATGTCATTGGGATTCAGGAAGTTGATGTTGTCATTTAGTAAACCGTCAACAACGTAAAGAGGCTTATAGCCGTTGATGGAATTGGTTCCTCGAATACGTATGTCCGGTTCTTGCCCTGGACGACCGGAATTAGTGACTTGTAGACCTGCTACTTTTCCCTGTAAATTGGCTACGGGGTTCGTGCCTGGGCGATCTACAATTTCCGATCCCTTTATTTGTGCTATAGAACCTGTGAGATCGCGTTTTTGGGCTGTACCATAACCAATTACCACGACTTCTTCCAGCGCTTGGTCATTGCTCACTAGAAAGACGTCAAGGTTTGTTTGGCTACCGATTCGAGCCGATTGCGCGGCATAGCCGATGAAGCGGAAGGTAAGCGAATCGGAGGCCGATGCTTCGATTGTGAAGCGTCCTGCAGCATCAGTTTGGGTGTTTTGCCCACTGCTTGCAGATACCGTCACACCCGGCAGTACGAACAGCGATCCGCTGTCTTTGACCGTACCGGTGACGGTTTTAACCTGAGCATATCCACACGATAGGATAGCGGTTAAACATAAGAAAAGTGTAAATAACTTCCTCATAGAGCTAGTTTGTTTTAGTTTGTTTGTATGTAACAATAACTGGTTATCGTAACACAGTGTTTATAATTAAAACAAAGATGTGATGTATTCGTTTAGGGAAGAAATTATTTGCCTTCACATTGCTACTTCATGCAATTTTAGCTGCTACAAATGTATCCGATTGTTTCCTTTAAAAATTTGATTGATAAGTCGTTGTGTTTAGTGAGTGATTGCTCAAATTCTTTTTCACAGTGTAGTAAGTACACTAATACGGTGTAGTAGTGATGATGTAGTATTTTACAGTTCGAGAAGGAATTCGCTGAGGTTTTTTTCTGTGGGAAGATCGAATTTTTTACGTAAGCGGTAGCGTCTAATCTCGATTCCGCGTGTACTAATATTCATAAGGGATGCCATATCTTTACTGGACATGTTTAAGCGGAGGTAGGCGCAAAGCTTGAGATCGTTGGGAGATAGGCTGGGGTAATCGCTCTTTAATTTCTTAAAGAAGTTTTCATGCGATTCGTTGAAACTCTTTTCGAACAAGTCCCAATCGCGCTCGTCGCTACGCGCGTTATCGATGAGCTTGTTCACCTTCTGCAGTTGATCTTGGGATAGTTTTTTTCCGTCACGGTCTTTAACATTGAGCAGTTCTTCGTGCAGGTTGTTCAGCAGTTCGTTTTTATAAACAATATTGGTTGCGGCATTGGCCAGTTCTCGGTTTTTGGCTTCCAGCTCAACGGTGAGCTGCTCATTTTTGAGTTCCATGAGTTTCTTCTCATTCTGTTCACTTTCTTTGCGTAGCAGTTCCTGTTGTCGTAGCTGTAGTCTGTTTCTGATTTCCAGTTTGTCGCGTTTTATCTTTTCGGTTATAAGCTTTCTGGCGAAAATAAAGGCCACCACGGTCAGCAGTACGTAGAGCAGCAGGGCAGGCCACTGTAAGTACCAGGGCGGGAGGATCTGGAAAGCTAAGGTCGCGGTATCGGATATCAGTCCGTTGGCAGCAATTATGCGGACTTTGAAAGTGTAGTTACCCGTATGCAGGTTGGTGAAGTCTATGTATGGGATTTCTGTAGGTACTGACCATTCTGTTTGCGATCCCTCCAATAAAGATTGGTATTTCACCGCCGTATTGCTGTACCATGGCGAGGCGAATTGAATACGAATGTTGTTTTGATCGTAGGGAATTGCTGTGCTTGCATCCAAATAGTGTAGGGTATCGCTTGCATTTGAAATTTCCTGAAGGCCTATAATAATCGGCTGTGTCGGTTTTTGCACCTGCTTTCTCTTTAAGTCGTAGAAAGCGATGCCGTTATCCAGTCCAAAAACGAGTTTGTCGCCTACCGGCTCAATAACTTCATAGTTCTTCATCACGATGTCCTGCAGGCTATTGAAGCTGGAGGAGTCAACCAATATCTGGTTGTTCTGCAAGGTGACTTCGGCAAAGTGCCCTTCATGGGCAAATATATAATTGCCCTTTTTGAGTGGAATAATCTTCTTGGCGCGAGAAAAGGTTCCCAGTGCGCTATTTAATTCTTCGTAGGGCTTGAAGCGGGATAGTACACTGTCGTAGATGAAAATACCTTTGTCGGTAGCAAAAACGATATTTTGCTGGACGGTTGCCGCAGTGATGCGTTGTATATGCGGGAAATCCTTGCTGAATGAAAATGTTTTGAGCAGTTTAAAAGACTGATAATCGTCAATAAACTCGACGAGCTGTATGGAATTATTAAACACGATCCAAAACTGATTTTCCGTGCGCGGATACACGGCCATGATAGCCGTCTTAGGCTCCTGATACTTTCGTTTTAAGCGCCATGAATCGCTGTTCTCGAAAAGTGCTAGCCCGGTATAATTTCCCTGCAAAAAAAGTTGTGGTTGGTTAGGCAGTTGTACGTTAGACCAACCGCCGGTCCAACTGGATATCCGGGTAAAAGTCCCGCCGTTGACCAGGAAGGTGCCGTCGTTATGGCCGCATATCAATTGGTCGTTGAAAAGGTCCAGCGTCCATACCTGCCCCTGAGATCCGGGGATAAATTCCAGTTTGAGGGATTGTAAGCTGACCCCATCTGACCAGTTGCTGTAGAATAGGCCTTGGTTGGTACCTAAATAGATTTTATTTTGGAAAACCTTAATGGCGTATACCGTGCCGATTTCACCAAAGATATCACGGTAGTAATAGAACGGTGAATTGATCTCGATGCGGTCAATGCCGTTGTCTAGACCTGCCCAAATATTGCCCTGTCGATCGAGGGTCATGCTCAGGACAGTATTGTTTTGCAGGCCATTGCGCTTATGTATATGTTGCAGTAGCTGGCCGTCTTTGTTGATGATAAAAATGCCGTTTTTAATCGTACCGAATGCAAAGGTGTTTTCGGTAATCTTCAAGCCATTGTTTAATTGGGCTTCTTTAAGAAGTTTGTTTACTGGTGACTCCGGTTTCCAAGCTTGTGCGTTTCCGTTTGCGGACAGCAGGTACAGTCCTTGCTTTGCCGTGCCCACAAGAAATTGCTCCTTATCGAAAGGCAGTATGCTTAGCACATTGCTGAGCTTGTTTTGCAAGGCGCTGAATTTGTTTCCGTGCCATCGCTCTAGGCCAGCGGGGATTCGCTCGATCCAGGTGCTGTTGCCTACCTGATGGACAAATAGAAAAGGCTGTCCTTGCCCATATTGGAGCTCGACTTTATTGTCTTTGTAAATATAGCATTTGGAAAACGATTGAAAGATGACGCGGTCGTCAACAAAAAGGATTTTCCATATTTCGTCATTTTCGAGTACTTCCGGCTGTACCAAGCGAGACAGGTTGTGGTATTTCAACTTTCCTTGCTGTTTCTCAAAATAACCGAACTCTTCTTTTCCGCCGATGTAAATGTCTCCGTTTGGCGCTACGGCCACGCTTCGGGCAAAGTTGCGGTTGCTCAATGGATAAAGATTCCAGTAGGCGCCATCGAAGGCTACTAGTCCGTTGTTGTTAGCTGCATAGATAATGCCGTCTTTTCCTTGCGCTATGCTCCAGTTTTGGTTGCCTGCTTTGTACTGCGATTTGGTGTAATTTTGTACATAGGGGCTGCCTGCCGAGGAAATCGATTGTGCGCATGCAATATTGCTTAGGGTGTAAAGAAAGAAAACAATAAGAAGACGAACCATAGCTGTAATCTGACAAGCATGCAAGTTACTAACTCCATGTGTCTAAAACAAAATCTTATTTCGGGCGTAGATAATAATGGATTTCAGTAATATTGTAGTATGATTTCATTTGCCAACGCCAAGATAAATTTAGGGCTACACATCACGCGCAAGCGCGAAGATGGTTACCATGAGCTGGAAACGATATTTTATCCTTTTCCGCTCTATGATATACTAGAGTTATCTCGGAAAGAGAAGGGCGAAACAACAATGGAGATTACAGGAATGGATCTGGAATTGGCGGATGATAATCTGTGTCTGAAGGCGTACAAGTTGTTGGCAGCAAAATATCCCTTAGCGCCTGTGCATATACACCTGCACAAGCAGATCCCTTTTGGTGCCGGTTTGGGAGGAGGCTCCTCGGATGCGGCATTTGTTTTGAAAATGCTGAATGAGGAGTCTACGTTAGGATTGAGCGTTGCACAATTGGAGGCGGAGGCTGCGACGCTGGGTGCCGATTGCCCATTTTTCGTTCAGGGTACACCGATGTACGCAACGGGAACCGGAACGGATTTGACATCTATTGATCTAGATCTTTCAGCTTATTATATCGTGCTGGTAAAGCCTGATGTGCATGTGTCGACCGCAGAGGCTTACCGTCAAGTAAGGCCGCAAGCCGCAGAACACGATTTGCGTGAGCTGGTGCGCTTGCCGGTACAGGATTGGAAGTTTTACATCAAGAACGATTTTGAGGATGGTATTTTTGAGCAATATCCACAGATCCGCGAGGTGAAATTGGCGCTTTATGAGGCTGGGGCTTTATATGCGAGTATGTCGGGGTCGGGATCGGCGGTTTACGGTATTTTTGATGAGCAGGTTGATCTGTCTGCACTTTCGGCAATGGGGTCAGTTTATTATCCGGTTAAATTGTAGTTTGCCCACAATGGATCTTTTGAAAATTCAATTTTTCTATACATTTTGATATCAGAAATTTTGCTTGATCCTTTTTTTGCGCAATGAAAGTCAGCATACTCGAAAAAAAAAAGCTCATCGGAGGATGAGCTTTTTTTTTTTTCGTACCTAGGGCGGGAATCGAACCCGCACTCCTTTAACAGGAACAGGATTTTAAGTCCTGCGTGTCTACCAGTTCCACCACCTAGGCAACTGAGAGCGAAAGACGAGATTCGAACTCGCGACCCCAACCTTGGCAAGGTTGTGCTCTACCAACTGAGCTACTTTCGCTTAACGTGGTGCAAATATAGAAGATTTGCGTAGTGCTGCAAAATATATTTTAAAAAAGTTTTACTTGTTTTTTATAGGAATTTTTGAAACACTAAATGGCATTCTAGTATTTGGCAAACGGATAGAAGGTGAGGGAAAAGATGCCGCCCAGAGGTTGTCAAGCCTAAAATAGATCCGGGCGGCGGTAAAAACAAAGAGTATGGTTACAGTTCTTCGTCGTGTTGACTGACGTCCAGCCCGAGAACTTCTTCTTTTTCGCTGACGCGCAGGGGCGCAAGCATGTCGGTGATTTTCAAGAGCAGCAATGCGCCGAAGAAGGCGAATGCAGATGCGCCTATAAGGGCGATGAGGTGTGCTGTAAACAGGCTTGTCTCCCCAAAGAACAGCCCATTCGTAGTGACCGCACTGTTAACAGAGTTGTGTGCGAATACGCTGGTTAGGAGCATACCGACCATACCGCCAACGCCGTGACATGGGAATACGTCCAACGTGTCGTCGATGCCTTTTTTCGTCCTCCATATGACAAGCAGGTTACTGATCACCGCCGCGACGATACCAATTATGAGCGAGTGCGGGATGGTGACGAAGCCTGCGGCAGGCGTTATAGCTACCAGGCCTACTACCGCACCGATACAGGCACCCATCGCCGAGGGCTTTTTGCCTTTTAGGATGTCAAAAAATATCCAGGCCATAGCGGCGGCGGCGGAAGCGGTGGTGGTGGTGGCGAAAGCAGATGCGGCAAGTTCGTTTGCGCCACCTGCCGATCCGGCGTTGAATCCAAACCATCCAAACCAAAGGAGCCCAGTTCCGAGGATAACGTAGCTTATGCGCGAGGGGGTATGTTCCTGTTCTTTGCGTTTGCCCAGGTAAAGAGCCGAGGCGAGGGCTGCCCAACCGGCAGACATATGTACAACCGTGCCACCAGCGAAATCGAGAACGCCCATTTTGGCCAATATACCTTCCGGGTGCCAAGTAGCGTGAGCGAGTGGTGCGTAGATGACGATAACAAATAGGGTGATGAAGATCAAATAGGCATTGAACTTGATGCGTTCCGCAAAGGCGCCCGTAATCAATGCAGGTGTGATAACGGCAAACTTCAGTTGGAACATAGCGAAAAGAGCGATGGGGATGGTCGGTAAGGCTGGCCAAGTCGCATTGCCCAGCATGCCTTTCATCATATAGAAGGTAGATGGATTGCCGATGATACCGCCGATGTCTTCGCCAAAAGCCAAGCTGAAGCCGAATATTACCCAAATTATGGTGATGAGCCCCATGCAGACAAAGCTCTGCAGCATGGTGGAGATTACGTTTTTCTTTCTAACCATGCCTCCGTAAAAGAACGCTAGGCCGGGTGTCATAAGGAGCACCAGTGCGGCAGACATCAATAGCCATGCCGTGTCGCCCGTGTCGATCGTGCTGTTTTCAACAGTGGTGACTTCGGTGGAGGGTGCGAGAATAGCGAGGATTACTGCGATAACGAGGGTTCCGAATGGAATTATCTGTTTTATAGTCATGTCCTTGGTTTGTTAATACGATTGGTTTTTTTTGCACTTTTAGCAAGTAGCTTTTGTTTGTTGGGAAAGGAAGTAGCCATTGGCCACTTCCTTCGTTTTCAGATAATTGCTGTTTTCCTTAGAAAGAGAAGCCAGTAGAAAGCTTATAGAATGAGTCTTTGGCTTGTAAGCCATTTTTTAGCTCTGGGCCAGCAGAAAGGCGAATGAAACTCGCGACGCGTGGTACATTAAATTGTACGTACGGACCTAGCCATTGGTAGTAGTCCAATTTGCCGTTTACATCATCTTTGGTACGTCTCAGGTGTTCGAAATGACCGCCTGCAGAGAAGTTTTGGCTCACTTTGAAGCCGGCATTAGCCCAGTAGTGCAGGTAGGCCAATGTCGAAGCATCAGCTGGTGCTTCGTCACGAAGTGGTGCATAGTAACCTACGTAAATCTCACTTTCAAATTTCGGTTTGTCGACATTGAAAAATAGATTAGGTACGATACCATCACCGGCGATACCGCCTAACTGACCTGATGTTGCGCCTTTGGAAAGCAAATCACCGAATGTGAAACCAATGTTTGGGTTCAACGTGATGCCGTCAGCCAGGTAAAGGTTTACCCCTCCACCAAATTCCGTCCAGTTTCCCCAGGCACCGGCGGTTCCTGCACCCCAAAAAATCCCATAAGCAGATACGCCAATCTTGTCCGAAAGCTTGTATTCAACGCCAGCACTCGGTGCTACACCGAAAAACTGGTCAGAAGTGAGGCTTAATGAGAAAGTTGCGTTGCTGTCTTGTGCTTTTGCAGATAAAACACTCGCTGAAATTGCTGTGATACACAGAATTGTTTTTAAAAAGTTGTTTTTTTTCATAAAAACTTTGGTTGTTAGATAGACATTTGATTAATTAATGCTAAAATAGACCAAAATTTTATAAAAACAATATTTATTTTGAAAAAAAATCAAAAAAATACATCAATTTATGATTGAATTGTAATTTATTGACGATTGTTATCTATGTTTTCTTGTATTATTTCTGATTCGAATCCTTTGCTGAGTAGGTATTTGAATAGTTTTGATCTTTCTGTTGTAGATATTTTTGAAAGTTGATGTTTTGTTCGTTTTTTTATGATTTTGATAATCATTTCTTGGTAGTCTTCTTCGTTAATTTCACGTAAAGCGATTCGAATAAGTGGTTCCGATACTCTTTTTGCTTTCAGATGGAGCTTAATTTTGATTTTTCCCCATCCCTGCATGCGGAATTTCCCTAAAACGTAAGCTTTTGCAAAACGTTCCTCATTGAGAAAGTTCTCTTCAATGAGCGAAGCGATAATATTTTCAACATCTTCTTGATGTAGCCCCCAAGAATAAAGCTTGTCGCGCACTTCCTGTTGTGCGCGTTCTTGGTAGGCACAGTAGCTTTCTGCTTTGAGTTTAGCCTGATGCGGTGTGTATGATTTCTTTTCTTTCTTCCATTCGTCCATCCTGCAAATCTTGAAAAAATGGTGCACTTATTGAAAATATTGATGAAATTTGTTCCTATCACTATATATGTATACAATAGCACATATTTATTCTATTCTCAACGCAAGGGCCAAGATATTGGTGCATCCCGCGTTTGAGATCTTTGATCTGGCCTATGATACGCGGAAGATCCGTCGCGGAGGGCAGAGTCTTTTCTTTGCCCTAAAAAGTATTCGGGATGGACATGCATTTATTGGCGAAGCTTACCGTAAAGGTGTTCGTGCATTTGTAGTGTCGCAAAAAGATATCGACGTCAGTTTGTATCCCGAGGGCAATTTTATTTGGGTTGATGATGTTCTTGTGGCCTTGCAAAAGCTGGCGGCTTACCGCCGTGCGCAATTCAAGAAGCCTGTCATTGGCATTACGGGAAGCAATGGAAAGACGGTGGTTAAAGAATGGCTAACGCAATTGCTACAGGAGGATAAGCGCGTATACCAGAGTCCGAAGAGCTACAATTCGCAATTGGGGGTCGCCTTGGCGCTTTGGAACCTGTCTGATGAATATGATTGTGCCATTATCGAGGCCGGTATAAGCCAGCCTGGCGAGATGGCTTTACTGGAAGCCATGATCGAGCCGGAGATCGGTATTTTTACGAATATTGGGGCGGCACATGCCAGCGGCTTTGCCAGCAAGCAAGATAAGATGGTAGAGAAGCTCAAGCTGTTTACACATAGTAAAGATTTGTTGTTCCCTTCGCGATATGGCATCGCTCCCATGTTGCCCAAAGGTTTACGCAGATTTAGCTTCGGCACGGAACCCACGGATGAAGTACAGGTGCTGCGGGTGGAAGATGATGGACGTACAGCAACACAGATACAGCTGGCCCATGCGCAGGAGATTGCTACGTTTTCTATTCCTTTCCGGGATAAGGCTTCTTTAGAGAACGTATTGATCTGTATAACGGCGCTCTTGTTTTTCGGTTATTCACTGGATGCTATTTCGAGCAAGCTGACGAAGTTGAAGCCTTTGGATATGCGCTTGCAACTAAAAAAGGGAAAAAATGGCTGTTCCGTTATTGATGATACCTATTCCAATGATTTGGCTTCCTTGCAGATTGCGCTGGACTTCCTGTTTCAGCAGCAACGGCATCGTAAACGTACATTGATCCTCTCCGATATGGAAGGGCTTGATGATAAGCTCCGTCAAAAGTTATTGGCCTTACTGCAGCGACAGGAGCTCGACCGTATTATACTGGTGGGGCCCGGCACACATTTTATGAAGGATCAGTTGCGGACGACGGTCTTGCTGTTTGATACGACGGAGGCCTTGCTTGTGGGGCTTAAGGATATTTCATTTCAACAAGAATCGATCTTGATCAAAGGAAGCCGTGCTTATCACTTGGAAGAGGTGAGCAAGATTCTGGTTTCAAAATCGCACGAGACTGTTTTGGAAATCAATCTTAATGCGCTTGAACATAATCTACAGGTGTACCGTGGCATGTTGCGTGATGGGGTTAAGATGATGGCTATGGTTAAGGCGTTTTCCTACGGTAGTGGAAGCTACGAAGTGGCCAACTTGCTGCAGTTCAATAAGCTGGATTATTTGACGGTGGCCTTTGCCGACGAAGGTGTGGAGCTTCGACAGGGCGGCATCACCTTGCCCATCATGGTGCTGAGCCCCGATGAGCAGGTTTTTGAAACGTTGCTGGCCAATGAGCTGGATCCCGAGATCTACAGCTTCCGTATACTGCGCGCTTTTATCGCATTCCTTGACCGTCGACAAATTAAAGATTTTCCGATTCATATCAAGATTGACACAGGCATGCATCGACTTGGGTTTATGCCGGAAGAGATGGATGAATTGATTCAAGTGTTGCGTGGTAATGATGCTGTGCATCCTAAAAGTGTGTTTTCGCATTTGGTGGCCTCGGGCGGCAGGGAACACGATGATTTTACGCGGCAGCAGTTGGATACTTTTGCGCGTTGTGCCGCTTTGTTAGAGCGTGGGCTTGGTTATCCGCTGATCAAGCATATTGCCAACACATCTGCTATCGTGCGTTGGCCGGAAGCCTACCTCGATATGGTGCGTTTGGGTATCGGTCTTTATGGCGTAGATATGGACAGCACCTTGGATGTGGAACTGGTGAGCACATTGAAGACGACCATCACACAGATCAAGGAACTGCCGGCTGGCGAAACCGTAGGCTACGACAGGAAAGGTGTGCTGCATCGCGCAAGTCGTATCGCCACCGTAAAAATTGGTTATGCCGATGGGTACAGCCGGCGGTTCGGTCAAGGTGTTGGGCAAATGTCTATCAATGGGCAGCTCGTGCATACCGTGGGATCCATATGCATGGATATGTGTATGCTTGATGTGACCGACATTGTGGCCTACGAAGAGGACGAAGTGATCGTCTTTCCCGATTTAATGAAAGCGGCAGCCGATATAGAAACTATTCCCTATGAGTTGTTGGTCAATATTTCATCGCGTGTAAAAAGAGTGTATTTTTACGGGTAATTAATAAAAAGCTATGATAAAGAAGATTTCGCAGAAGCTATTGTATTATTTTATTAAGGGCGCATTAGTGGTTGTACCCGTCGCCGGCGCCGTATTTCTGATTATTTGGGCGGTAGCATCCCTCGATAATGCCCTCAATCTAACCAGCCATTTTTTGCAGGATGACCAGGGACATCCCTTGTATATACCGGGTATTGGTATTTTAACGGTGCTATGTGTATTGATTTTGGTGGGCTTAATATTCACCAATTTGGTTACAGCGCCTATACGTGCCTGGTTGAAGCGATCGATCAACAAGATTCCGCTGTTTAATACGCTATATTCCTCCATTAAGGATTTTACGGAGGCCTTTGTCGGTGACGCCAAGAAATTTAATGAACCGGTATTGGTGTTGGTGAACGAGACGGGATTGAAAAAGATTGGATTTCTTACACAACGCGAATTAGATAAAATCGGTTTACCCGATGAGGTCATTGTTTATTTCCCATATTCCTACTCGGTGGCCGGCCAAGTGGTGGTGGTGAAGGCGTCACATGTGCAAAAACTAAATATGAGCGCAACAGATGCGATGAAGTTGGTGGTTTCGGGTGGTGTTAGCGGTATCGAATAGCTTGTATGGCAAATTTTCTGGATAAGATTTTCGGCAGCAAAATAGAGGTGGACCTGTTGAAAATTGAGCTTGAGGCCAAGCTCTGTTTTCACGAGAGCCGCATCGACAGCCATTTGGTGAGTTTGGTATCCGAGCGGTTGGATGCCGAAAAACAACAGGCTTTTTTACATTACCTGCGCGATGTGGCGGCGGTATCGGAGGGACAAGATATTTCGGCTAGCAAGGAAGTCAACCTGCTGCAGCGATATATAGCATTCTATCAAGAGGTGATGGGCGATGCGCTCATTTTGCGATTCGATTGCCAATCTGAATCGGATAGACCTTTACCAGCCTTTGTGCTCTTTCCGCTGATTCGTAACGCGCTGGTACATGGTTACAATTCCATGGAAAAGTTTCCGCTCAAGATCAAGATTCGCCTTTTTGATAAGGCGTTGCAGTTGGATGTGAGCAACCACGTCAACCATCACATTGCTTCGCAGGAAGATAACCCCTTGATCGACCGGTTCAAGAGCCGCTTGATATCTCTTTACGGGGAGCAACAGCAGCTATTGTTCAACAGCAATAGTCATACTTTTAAAAGTAATTTGCACATCCGTGCCTAAAAAATAAAAAGAAGAAAAGCCTGCTGACAGACCGTTGTCATCATAGCGTTTAATTTTGGTGTATAATAACAATGCGGCGGTAAGCACGCTGCTATAACGGTAAGATTTATACACTTTTAAATTAATTTATATGAACACATCAGTCATTTTATCCAAAGCCGAATTTTTAGAACATTGGTTGGGACACCGCACATTAACACGCCGTACAATCGAGAAATTTCCGGAAAACGAATTGTTTAATTACAGTATTGGCGGGATGCGTACCTTCGCGGATTTGGTGAAGGAATTGCTCTCGATTGCTGAACCTGGCCTGCGCGGTATCGTGCAACAGAAAGAGGAACCTTATAACCATGATATCGGTTTGTCGACCAAGGAGGCTCTTTTGGCAAAATGGGATGAGGATACGCCTAAAATTATCGATCTATACAATCAGATTCCCGTGGAGGACTTTCATAAAGAATATAATCTTTTTGGAGAATACAAGTTTCCGATCTACAGTAACCTACTTTACTTCGTGGACAATGAAATTCACCATCGTGCACAAGGCTACGTTTATCTGCGTTCGCTCGGTATTGAGCCGCCTTTCTTTTGGGAGCGTTATTAGCAGGACCTTCGTTTGTTGAGCAGAGCGATAAAATAAATATGGAAACGAAATCTACCATCTATACGGAATTTGCCCGTTTGCTGTTGGTCGTTGGTTTTTTGATGGCATTGATGCTTCCGTAATCATGGTGCCTGGGATTGAAACATGTCAACGGTCGACTCCGGTTTGCAAAAGAGGTTAGGCATGAAAAAAGGCAAGCAGTAATGCTTGCCTTTTCCTGTTTTCTTATTTCAACACATGCTTTACACCTTCAAAAGTCATTTTTACCGGATTGATGTGGCCATTCTTATCAAAGGTCATTTCCTCAATGCAGGTTTCTCGCTCGTGGGCGCTCGTTTTTCCTAATGGGCGACGGTGATAGACGATATAGTATTTATCTTCGTTGGGCACTTTGATCACAGAATGGTGTCCTGCACCGGTAGCTATTTTGGGATCCTGCTCCAAGATGGTGTTTATACGCTTGAAAGGTCCAAAAGGACTGTCTGCGATAGCATAGGCTACTTTGTAATCCGGGCCTGTCCAGCCACCCTCAGACCACATGAAATAGTATTTGTTGTCGCGTATGAACATAAATGGACCTTCAACGTAATTCTCCGGCGTCACTTCTTTGTAGATGCTGCCGTCCTCAAATGGAAGCAGTTTGGTGAAATCGTCGCTTAGCTTCACCACATTACAGTGCTTCCAACCACCGTAAAACATATAATGTTGGCCATCCTTATCTTTAAAAACAAATTGATCGATGGGTTGTGCACCGTTCACGATTTCGTTGATCAGCGGTTTTCCCAGTAGATCTTTATAGGGGCCTTCGGGCTTATCGGCGACAGCGACGCCAATGCCGCCAACTTCACCCTCGTGCACATCGTTGGCGCCGAAAAAGAAATAGTATTTTCCGTCTTTTTGTATGACGCTGGGGGCCCACATGGCTTTGTTTGCCCATTTTACTTCTTTGGCATCAATGATGCGTGGATGTTTTTTCCAGTTTACCAAATCTTTCGAGGAAAAAGCGTCGAAAAAAATCTGTTGTTCGTAAGGGGCGGAGTAGGTCGGGAAAATCCAATATTCGTTATTATACACGATTCCTTCAGGATCGGCATACCAGCCTGGAATTACAGGGTTCTTTTGCGCAAAACTTACAGTTCCGCACAGTAGGGCAAAAAGGCTTATAGCTGTTGTTTTCTTGATCATCTTGTTTACTTAGGTAGCTATAAATATATAAAAACCTTTTAGCAAAATGCAAATGTTTCAAAAATGTGGCAGGATGTGCGATTATATCGTTATGTTTTGGAGAATATCGCGTACACATTGCTTGAGGGTGTCGGGCTCGATAATGCGGGCTCGATCAGCAAAGCGGAGGTACCAACGTGCGAATTCTTCGATGGATGTATTGCTCTGGAAGGTCATCAGCACGTCGTTACCCGCTATTTCTTCACACTCGAATCCGAAGTGCATACGATCCCATTGCATGTAGCGAGCGATGGTTCGATCTACGCGGATGCGTATGGTCGTGACAGGGCGTGCATCGTTTTTCTCAATATAATGGCTTAGGGGCTTGTGTTCTTTTCGGAAAGGTTCGTCGGTACGGCTTATTTTTTGGATACGGTCGATACGAAATTGTCTATGCTCCTGGCGAAGGTGACAATAAGCGATAAAGTACCAAAAATTGCTTTCGTGGAAAATGCCTACAGGTTCTATCTTACGCGTGTTGGCTTCATCGCTTAGTACGGCACGATATTCCATATCGATGATTGTGCGCAAAGAAATGCCTTCGAACAATACGGACAGGGCTTCCGGAACTTTTTCATTAAACATAAAATTTGGCGAAGACATCCACATGTTTTCTTCTAACAGCATGATGTTGGATTTGTCGCTGTAGCGTAGGTAAGATCGAACCTTTCCGATCGCGGTGCTGAAGTTTCGGAACATGTTCTGATCGACAAACTTCTGCATCAGTTTTTCCGACGCAGCGAGGCTCAATATCTCTTCTTTGGTGAAGCTCGCGGGTGCCAATTTATATCCTTCGGATAGCGAATAGCCAGTGCCTGCTTCGCCGTAGATGGGAATGCCAGCTTGCTCCAAGGCGCGCATATCACGATAGATGGTGCGCAAGCTTACATCGAATCGATCGGCAAGATCCTGTGCTTTCACCACAGACCGGCCCTGCAACTGGAAATAGATAGCAATGATACGATGAAAGCGCTTGGTAATATCCATGCGTAAATATACGATTAAGCGATCACAACCTTATTGTTGGGCGAGTTAATCGTGCTTTGTTTTTTTGCGTAAATAGCGATGCAGCTCTACCTGTGAGCGGTGCGGCGACTTACTGTTGCTGACATAGCTGTTGTCCTGTTCATTGTTCAAGATGCGTGCTTTGACATTGTCTTTGAGCTGTATGGCCAACATATCAGTGAGCTCATTTTTTATCTTTTTGTTCGTGATGCGGATTGCCGCTTCGACCCGGTGGTCTAGATTTCTGGTCATCCAGTCTGCAGAAGAAATATACACCAGTTCTTTCCCGGCAGCATGGAAGTAGAGCACACGGGCATGCTCCAGATACTCATCCACAATACTGATGGCATGTAATGGCTCTTTGAATTTCTTTTGGTTAATGGCGCAGTAGATGCCGCGCACAATCATATCGACCTTAACGCCGGCATCGGCAGCTTCATAAAGTTTTTTGATCAACAGCTTGTCGCTCAGTGAATTTACCTTGATGACGATATGTGCTTTCCGCGCAGACCGCGCTTCGATGATCTCTTTATCGATATGGTCGATTAGGATGTTGCGCATGTCAATAGGACATACCAGGAGTGTTTTACAAGGCTTTAGACTTTGGTAGATGTCTACTTTTGGCTTTTTTAGTGCCGCAAAAATCCGGTTAATATCCGCCATGACACCGCGGTTGCTCGTCATCAGACAATGATCGCCATATATCCTTGCAGTCTTTTCGTTGATGTTGCCCGTGCTCACGAATCCATATTGTACGGTTTTATTGTTTACCCGCTTTTTGATGATGCACAGCTTGGCATGCACTTTCTTGTCAGGAATACCCAAGAGCACCTTGATGCCTTCCATTTCGAAGCGTTCCTTCCATTCTAGGTTGTGCTCTTCGTCAAAACGCGCACGCAGCTCGAGCATCACCGTTACTTCCTTTCCATTACGGGCAGCGTTAACGAGCGCATTGGCTATCTTGGAATTTTCTGCCATCCGGTAGATGGTGACCTGTATAGACCGTACATCGGGATCCATGGCCGACTCGCGCAACAGGTCAATGACAGGCATGAAGGTGTGGTAAGGAAAGGAAAGCAACACGTCTTTCTTCACCAGTACATCACTTACGCGTTGCCGTCCTGCAAAATCGGGATGTTCGAATGAGGTGCGCTCTTTGGGGCGGGTTTCTGATTTAAAAACCTTTGGAAAGTCCATAAAATGCTTGAAGTTATGGATTTTCTGCCCAGGGATAATGCTGTCTTTCTTGGAAAGGTTCAACTTTTTGATCAAGAATTCAACCAAGGCTGGATCCATATCCTTGTCGAATACGAAACGGGTCGGTTTTCCTTTTCTCCGATTCTTGATTCCTTTCTCAATCTTCTCTACCAAGGTGGTGTTGATATCGTTGTCGATATCAAACTCGGCATCTTTGGTGATTTTAAACGCATTGGCTGTAAAGCTATTGAAGCCAAAATAGGAGAAGATATACGGGAGGTTGAATTTAATAACATCTTCCAACAACATCACGTGTTTTTCGCCTTTCGGGGAAGGCAGTAAAAGGAAACGGCCATTTGTGCGCGTTGGATTCTCTATAATAGCAAACCTGGTTTCATATTCCCAGTCGGTTTTACGCATGGCGATACCTAGGTAAAGGCTCTTGTCACGCAGGTAGGGCATGGCTCGCGCATCGTCGAGTAGGAGGGGAATGACATTGGATTCCACCTCTTCTTCATAATAATGCTTTACGAATTGCTGCTGCTCCTCGTTGAGCTCGGTATCGGTTTTGATAAAAACTTTCTGCTTCGCCATTTCTACTTGGATCTTTTCCCAAGTACTGTCAAATTTCTTTTGTTGCTTGATAACGAGATCATGAAGCTCCTCCAGGATTGTCTGTGGTTTTTCGAAGAATATTTCCTTCGCTTCTTTTTCGTTGAAAACGAGTGCGCGTTTTAGTCCCGCTACCCGTACCCGAAAAAATTCGTCGAGGTTATTGGAGAATATACCGAGAAACTTAATGCGCTCGGACAGGGGGACATCCTCATCTGCTGCTTCTTGTAATACACGACCGTTAAAGCTTAACCAGCTGATATCTCGAGGATTGAATCTTTTTGTCATTTTCTTCTTTACCACATTAATGAAGCTTTAAATATAGGTCTGCAATATGTCCTAAATATAATAATAATATTAACAAGATATTAACTTCACACAGCGCGCATGTTTTCTTTTTTTAAGGCAACTCGGATAAAGGGTTAGTCTTTTTATGTATATCGTGAACGGCAAAAAACCAAGGGCTTGCGATACTGGGTATAGGTAAGCAGAAAGCTATCAGGCCATGGATGATCAAGCGCGATAGCTTTCTGCTGCGTAATGAAGATGGAATCGTGGTTTCTATCCCTCAGGCATTTTTCGTCCACGCTCCCTTTTGTGGTTTGTTTGTACTAAAGCCGTGTCTATTCCTTGCTGTTTATGCTTAGATAGGTGACAATAGCTTTGTTGAACGCTGCTAGGTCTTCGGGTGTGCGGCTTGTAATCAAATTCTCATCGATCACTACTTCGGAATCTTCCCAGTTTCCACCGGCATGGATTAGATCGGTTTTGATGTTCTCGACAGAGGTGAGGCGTTTTTCCTTCACAAATCCGTTTTCGGTAAGGATCAATGGTCCATGGCAAATGGCAGCGATCAATTTGTCGCTTTCCACAAAGTGATTGATAAAGGATATACTTTCCTTGCTTACACGTAGTTTATCTGGATTTATCACGCCGCCGGGCAGGATAACGGCACGATAGGCGGCTGGATCGGCTTCTGTGACCGCGACGTCTACATCGAACTCGCTACCCCAATCGGTGTGGTTCCAAGATTTAATCTTACTTTTTTCGTTGGGCGAGATGATATGTACTTCGTAGCCCTGTTCTTCCAACGTTTGTTTGGGCGAGGTTAATTCTACTTCTTCGAACCCTACTTCTGTGAGAATGGCTATTTTTTCTTTCATGATTTTTCTTGTTGTTACTACCAAACGAACGGTGCTACTGGGATAAAGTTTTGATCAAAGTAATTTCGAAAAACGTACCTTTGCGCTATGTCAACTGATTTGATTTCGCAAGATACTATTGTGGCCTTAGCCACTTCTCCGGGAGCTAATGGGGCTATTGCCGTTATTCGTTTGTCAGGTTCGCAAGCTATTGCTATTACGAATTCGGTGTTTAAAGGGAAAGATTTAACTACACAGGCTTCGCATACTATACATTTCGGTACGATCCGCGATGGCGATGAGATTGTCGATGAGGTGTTGGTTTCCTTATTTATAGGCCCCAATTCGTATACGAAGGAACATGTGGTGGAAATCTCTACACATAACTCCAAATATATTATCGAACGGGCGATCGGCTTGTTATTGAAAAAAGGTGCGCGTGCAGCACGCGCTGGCGAATTTACCTTGCGTGCCTTTTTGAATGGAGGCTTGGATCTTTCGCAGGCGGAAGCGGTGGCGGATTTGATTGCTTCGAATTCAGCGGCCTCACATCAGGTGGCCATGCAGCAGATGCGTGGTGGGTTTTCCAATCAACTGAAAAAGCTGCGGGAAGATCTGGTTCATTTTGCCTCGTTGATCGAGCTGGAGCTGGATTTTGCAGAAGAGGATGTGGAGTTTGCCAACCGCGATCAGTTGAAACGGCTAATCACGAACATCCATCAGGTGATCCGTCGCTTGATTTCCTCCTTCGAACAGGGTAATGTGCTGAAAAATGGTGTACCGGTCGTCATTGCGGGTAAACCGAATGTGGGGAAATCCACCTTGTTGAATGCGTTACTGAACGAAGAGCGGGCTATTGTTTCGGAAATTGCTGGTACAACGCGCGATACCATCGAAGATGAGATCAATATACATGGGGTGACTTTTCGCTTTATTGATACGGCAGGTATTCGTGAGACGCAGGACATTATTGAAGCAAAAGGAGTAGAGCGCACGCGAGAAAAGATGAAGCAGGCACGCCTGATTATCTACTTGTTCGATCCGACACAAGATACGGTGGCCGACGTGCAAGAGCAGATTGCTGAAGTAGCGGCATTGTCGATTCCTTTTGTTACGCTGATCAATAAATCGGATCTGCTGTCGGCAGCACAGCGTGAGTCCTATGCGATGCTCGAGCCGGTATACATTTCTGCAAAGGAACAGCTTGGCATAGAAGAGCTGAAAGAGGAGCTTTTGCGCCAGGTGAATGTGGCTAATATTCAGACGGACGATGTTTTGGTTACCAATATTCGCCACGTCGAGGCGCTGCAAAAGACTATCGAAGCGCTAGATCGGGTGCTGTATGGTATTGATAACCCGGTGACATCGGACTTCTTGGCCATGGATATTCGGCAGTCGCTGCACCACCTGGGTGAGATCACGGGGACCGTTACTACGGATGATTTGTTGGAAAACATTTTTTCGAAGTTTTGTATCGGCAAATAATTCTAGTTTTTCTTACTTTCTCTTGTTGTCTTTTGCTTGACTTTCAAATGTTTATGTTTCCGATATTTTGATATAAAAGCACGTTTTTGCATATTGTGTACTACTTCTGTACTACTTGAGGCTGGAAATGCCCAAAAGTAGTACAAAAGTAGTACAAGTTTTTTATAATTCATTTTAAAATGATTTAATATGCAAATTTCACTTAAAGAACGTAAACTGAGCAACGGCACCATCAGCCTATATATCGAATACTACAGAGGCTCGATTATAGAGAACGATGGTAAGAGGAATCATCTCCGAGATTATGAAAATCTTCAAATCTATCTAGTGACTAATCCCAGTACTGCTTCAGAGAGAAAGAAAAATAAGGAGCAACTTCAGCTCGCAAATGATATCCTGGCTATTCGTAAAAGTGAGATATTGCAAGGCAAGTTCGTACTTGACTTTTAAGGAGCTTCAGGTGTTAATTCAATACGCCATGTAAATATGAGATACTTAAGCGGGCTTTTATCTTTTCTTGTTTGACTGGACTTCGATGGTCGGATATAAACAAAATGATCTGGTCGGAGGTGAGAGATTAGGGGAATGAGGTTCATCGGGTAAACTTCAGGCAGGAAAAAACCTTAGCGGTAGAGTACCTATATATTTCTAAGCAAGCTAGAGAATTATTAGGAGAACGTAACAATCCAATTCACCGGGTATTTAAAGGACTGAAGTATGGTGCTGTTTACAATAGCGAGATTGTTCGCTGGTGTAATAGGGCCGGAGTTTTTAAACATATTACTTTCCATTCTGCACGGCATACCAACGCTGTTCTTTTACTTGAAAATGGAGCTGATTTGTTTACGGTTCAAAAACGTCTTGGTCACAAGGAGATTAAGATAACAGCCATCTATGCTAAGATCGTGGATGAGAAAATGAAACAGTCGGCAAATATTATCCCTGCATTCGATCTATCATAGAGATAATACCAGCTAACAGACTGATGCAGCAATTGACCGTCTGGGAAGGCCAGATTATATATGTTCCAAGTTGAAATAGATAGCTTGATACGGGAGGATTAAGCATTATGGATTTAAACGCGGTTATGCAGAAGCTTGAAGATATCGAAAGGAATGTAATTGGGCTAAAGGCGATCTTAAATGTAGGGGAATTAAGTCAGTATACGGGCTTTTCCAAATCTCATATCTATAAATTGGTGCACATGTCCAAAATTCCGTATTCCAAGCCCAATGGCAAGATGCTATTTTTTGAGCGCAGGAAGATTGATGAGTGAATATTGTCTAAATCATATATGAGTGCGGAGGAAATTAGGCGAAAGGCGGCCAAGATATCTAAGCAATAATGGATTAAAACAAATAGCTGTTGTTTTAGTCTTTTACTGGATAGTGTTATTTGGTAGAGGTGATGATTTCTTTAATTTTAGTGGTTATGCAAAAAAGAACTTTTGTGATGGGGACATACATGATGCACATAAGGCTTTGGTACAATGTATTCAGCGCTCAGGATTTGATTACCAATATGATATCCTTATACAGCTCGGCGATATTGTAGATGGTCATAACGAAGTTCTTGAGTGTGTAGAAGAACTCCTAAAAATTAAGCATTTGATTGCCGTGAAAGGGAATCACGATGTATGGTTTAAGGAATTTATAGACAGTGATTATCATCCTGTAGGGTGGCGTTATGGTGGAGAGGGGACTATTGCTTCCTATCTGCGAAACGTTCGGCCCGATGGTGTTATTATTCGGAAAGGAGATGCGCTAAAGACTTCGCTAAGCGCTAGTGATATCCCATTGTCTCACCGCAAACTTTTCTCCGATCAGATGCTTTACCATATCGATAATCGAAATCGCCTGTTTGTGCATGCTGGCTTTAATGCGAAGCTTCCTTTTGAAGGTCAGCAGGAGTCGACCTATTATTTTGATCGGGATTTATGGACGGATGCGATGCATAAATCTCGTTCAAGAGGAGATTTTGAACAGGAAAAAATTGGAGGCTTTGAAAATATATTCATTGGTCATACTGCAACGACATATTGGGAAACTGATTTACCGATGCAAGCGCTTAATATAACCAATCTGGATACGTGAGCTGGGCAAGTAGGGAAGCTGACAATAATGGACGTTGATACTCAGGACTACTGGCAATCTGATGGTGTGTCGTTGTTGTATCCAAAAATTAAAGGGAGATGACATTGATCTGTAATAGTCACTACTTGATCTGCGGAGGAACTTTTTGGAGCGAACAAGAATATAGATGCTATTAATGCTTTACTCTCCCAATACATAAAGTGAAGCTGTGATAATATTCAGCCGGATCTTGACATCTATAAGCTCTGCAATAGCCCTTTCCGCTTTTACCAACTACTTCATCAGGACGATTGCCCGTGGTGGATCCGATGACGGAGATGTTTGAAAATGTTTCTCCGTACATTAGTTACTACACGATAGAATACCTTCTAAAGGTTGGAATCCTTAAAAGTTATATGTAAGCGTTGCTCGAAAATGTAAAGCACGACTGGAGTGAGGCGCGATTAATAGACAAGGTTCTCTCAATCGAAATTATTTCTTTTAATAAAGAGAAGCATTGGGTTGGTGCCGACTAATGTGATCTGATTCTCTTTTACTATTCTATTATTTTTGACTAAAATTTTCCCTTTTTTTGGTTGAAATGCCCTCTGTTTTATTTGTCTGCCCTGTTTATTTTTGGTACGCCGTTAATATATTCATGTGTTTTAGGTAGTGCTTTTCAAGCTTTCCTTCCTAATGTGTGTAATATAACAAGCCATTTTTTATTTAACCTTATAAAATAATGATTAACCGAATTCTAGTTTTAGTCTATTTCCATTTATTTGTATGGGCGGATATTTGTTATGAAGCCTTCTTGTTTTTCAAACATTTAATAAATATAAAAATACGCATTAAGAAACTAAATATTCTTTAGCGTATAACCACGGACTTAGTCCATTTAGGGCTGTATATGGATGGTTTTCATTGTAATCAATCTGCCACTCATAAGCAATAGCATTAACTTCTATTAGCGAACCAAACAGGTATGCGTCTAGTACATCTTCTCTAAATGTTCGATTCAGCCGTTCGATGTAAGCATTTTGAGCGGGCTTTCCAGGTTGTATATATTGCAGTGCAATTCCGTTTTCAGTACAGAAGTCAGTGAAGACCTTTGACAAAAATTCAGGACCGTTGTCTGTTCTAATTCGCCTGGGCGTAGATCTATCCATGATCAATTCCTTTATTTTTTGTACCAGTCTAACCCCCGGTATTGAATAGAATGCTTCATTTATCAATGACTCACGGTTATAATCATCGATGACATTGAGCACCCTAAACCTTCTGCCATTGGCCAGCGAGTCGCTCATAAAATCAATCGACCGAGTTTCATTAACTGATCCGGGAACTAAGAGCTTCTCTTTAATCCTTGAGGGAATGCGGCGTTTGCGTTTGATTCTGAGCTTTAAATTGATATTTCTATAAACCCGAAGTACCCTTTTTCTGTTCCACAAAAGACCTTCTAGACGTATCTTACCATAATAGGTCTGGAACCCGCGGGTAGGATAACGAGCCCCAAGATCCATTAACTTTGAAATAACCGTTTGATCGTTCTTTTTATGAACGTAATAATACATGCTACGACTCATGCAAACAATCTTACAGGCCCTGTGAATACTGATCCCTTGCTCTTTCATTGCCCCATCGACCAGCTCCTTACGTTCACAAAGCTTTAGAGCTTTTTTTTAATTATATCTTTTAAAATACGGTGGTCCAAACTCAAATCTGCCAACATCCGTTTTAGACGAGCATTTTCTTCTTGTAGTGCTTTTAACTCTTTAAGGTGTTGTGCATCCATACCTCCGTACTTTTGCTTCCATTGATAGAAAGTCGGGGCGGAAATACCATGTTCTCTACAGATATCCTTGGTTGCCTTGCCTGACTCACATTCTTTGAGACTATTGACGATTTGATGTTCTGAAAACTTGCTCTTTTTCATAATATATAACAAACTAATTTAACACTTTTAATTTTTCTGAAAAACAGGTAAGTCTACCATTGTGGAGCAATACTTTCCGAAATTTAATAAAGGTGCATGCTTATCGGACTTCTTAACTGTCTTGAATTTTACACGAGACTTCTATTTTGTAGGTGAAATACAGATGAATTTCTTTAATGCACGGGAGACAATCCATAATTATATTATAGTAGCATTGTTTTTTTTGCAATTGTTAATGAATTGTTAATACATTTGACTTCTTTAATTATATCACTATTTGTGTATATATTTATGATGTTAAAAGTCTGTTATACATCTAATTGTTGTTCTATGTTAATGAATTGATGGTTGAGTATAACTTAAATTAACTTTCTTAGTTTTGACCTTTAAATCTTGAAATGTGAAATTGTGTTACTGTTTTTTTTATTTTATTACAGCTTTGCTGTTTTCGCTTGGGTGTAAGGGTGAGGTGTCAAATCATTTTCTATGCAAAATCGAGGGCAAAGTGGTCGATAGATTTTACAGTAAAGAGTTATTATTGATTAAGGAAGGTGGGGATGAAAGATTTCCACTACAAAAGGTGCCAATTGTCAACGGATGTTTTTCTTTCAAAATTGAATTTGAAGATATTCAAAGTTACGAGTTAGTTTTTAAGGACGAAATGGATCAAAATTTGGCAAAGCCTATAGTTTTTTTTGCCGAACCTGGTTTGATTAAGATGGAGCTTTATCCCATGAGAAAACACAGGTTTAATATAATTAGTGGAACTCCTATTAATGCGAAATTTTATGAGTCTAACCAATTAATCAATAAAAAATTCCCCTTTTGGTTGCTTGACGATTCTCTAAACGCCGCTGAAGTTAAAATGAAAAGTTTGAAGAAGGAAAGGGATTTAATTATTTCTGAGAAAACAAACTGCCGTGGAGATAGTGTCGAACGTGTTAGTAGCATATTAAAGGATAGGTTATTGGAAGTCCAGTCTTACTCCGATAGTTTGGAAGAAGAGTATGAGGAAATGTATAAAAACTATTTAGTTTGGATAGTTGAAAGTATTAAAAAGGACAGTACTATATTAGGTCTTCGGGATATGTATAAATTATTGCGTATTGCGGATCGCAAATCTAAATTTTATTTGCCTATTTCAACTTTAGAGCTGAAAACGTTATTTCTTCAAAAGTACAAACCTAAATTTCCAGTAAGTTTTTATTCAACAGAAATTGAGTCCTATCTGAGCGCAAGCCAACATATTTATGCTGGCGCAAAATTTATAGAATTTGAAGCGGAGGATTTTGTTCAAAGGAGGTATTTATTGTCCGAACTGTTAGCGGGCAAAGTGACGATAGTGTATTTCTGGGCTTCTTGGTGTTTGCCATGTAGGAGAAAAGGAATGGAACTAATTCAACTTTACAATGACTTTCAGGCTGAGGAACTAAATATCGTAGGTGTCGCGCGCGAAAAATCGCTGGAGGATGCGATCAGCGCTGCGAAAGCAGACGGCTATCCTTGGCTAAATCTTGTCGATATTAATGACAAAAATAATATTTGGGATAAGTATGGTATGAAAAATTCTAGTGGAGATATCTTCCTATTCGACAAATATGGGAGAATTGTTACTTATTCTGTATCGGTCGATGAACTTCGCGCAATTTTAAAACAGTATTTATAGTGAAACTAAAGTTTATACTTTAATAAAAACTGATGGATATAAGTAAGACACATGTTGTACATTTCATTGTTATACTAGTGTACATAGCCTTTGCTTCGTTTAACCGGATATTTCCATCCAGATGAGCACTATCAGCTTATTGAGTTTGCTTGTTATTTAGCTTCTTCGGCTTTAATTTTTAGCAGATCTTTGATATGAGCGATGACCTGGCCTACGGAAATTAGGTTTGCGGTAACAGATTCTTCCCCATATCGGCTCATAAAAATACTGTTATTTAGAAGTTTTAAGAATTTGTTCTTCATTGTATCGATATGCTCACTATCAATCAGGGACAGTGTATATAGATAAAGCTTGCCGAATAAGATCATAAAATATGTTAAGCGGCTAGGCTGAGTTCGATGCCATTTGGAGTCGATATTTTCAATTTTAAAATAAGCTTCGTCCCATAGTTTCTTTGTATCATCTATTGTGCAAGACCTGCATAGATATTTAACAACGTAATTTGCGTAATCTGTTAGGACTGGATGCAATACATTGAAATCTATCTCCTGAGGTAAGCTGTCTAGGTAAGCTAACCATTTTTTATGAATACAGTACAGTAATATTTCAATTCTGTCATCACTCGCATCATTAAGGAAAGCGTCGAGCAATAAATCTTTATTCTTTACAAAAAAGGTGTATTGACCTATTTTAAATAATTGATTTATTAGGTCTGGTGTAAGCGTAGGGATGATGGCTAGACAGCTACCTAATATTTGATTAAAGGCCGGACTTCTATTTTCGTAGTTACAGATCTGTATAAAATAGTTTTCGTCCTGATCGTAGAACTTGATTAAAAGATGTTTCGCCATCAGTAAATTGTCGGCGCTGGATTCTCTAGCTACCAGCTGGCGTAGACCTTCAAATAAAAGCCATTTGTTATCAGTGGAATGTCCTTTAAAAAATGTAGCCAACTGTTGGCCGCTCATCCACTCCAGCGACGCTACAAAATTAATAGGAGTTTCGAGGCCGTCAATGTACTGGCAGAAGACATTGAAGTCTATAACAAAGAGGAAGTGAAGTAGAGATCTTAGACGGAAGGGCAAATGTATTCCTTTTGAGTTTTCCACGCTATTTATTAACGTATAGACTTTATCGATGTTAAAGTTTATAATTCCTTGATTATAGGCTTCCAATTCACTTTGCTCGTAGTACCGAGCATTCGATCCTTTTTTTAATTCGAAATCGAATCTTGCAAGCAATGGTAGTAGAGTTCTAGCGAGTTCGGTCAGCTGAACTGGACTAAAAGTTATGTCGGTTAAATAGTTTTTATACGGTATTTCAAAGTATCTATATGTCTCTAAAAAGATTAGTAGATGATTAATATTGTTTGTTAGGATTGCCTTCGACAGTTCAGCTTTTTGGAAGTTTATAATTGTCGCAAGTCTTTTTAGAGCGTGTGTTCGTTGTCGATTCGGTGGCGTGGCCAGTTGTGCTTTTAGACGAGTGATCTCAGTGTATAGAGCCTCTGTGTTTTTTTTTATTTTGCCCAATACCAAGTCGTCCACTACTAAGCTGTGCCAAGTTTTGAATCGTTTAACGTAAGGGTTGTACTGTTTCGTAATCCCTAATAAACGGGCTTCCTGTATAGTTTCTATAGTGATTTCCATATAAGGCATCTACTGCTGTTTAATTTGTCCCATAATTCCTCAAAGGCATCAACGATGCGTTGCGGGTTGGTAACCTCTTGTAAGATATGATGTTCTTTTCCGAAGCTATTTATTGAGGTGCCTAGTGAGTATGCCTTTGCTACCACTTGATCTGATCCTGGAAATATCAGAAAGCGATCATGAAACGCCCAGCCATGTTGGTCTATCTTGCATCTAAACTCTAAATCAAGCCCTTGGTTATTGGAGTTCGAATCATTAAGTTCCTTTTTAAAACGAGCTAAGGTTTGTAACTTTGCCTTGGAAGATTTTTTACTTTTCTTGACTGAATTTAATGCTGTTATCGCGCGTAGCGGTGTTCCGGCTGTTGGAGAATAGAATAAAGTATTAAGAAGGTCTTGGGAAGATAGAAATGGATCCCAAAGGTATACGCCATTTCGATCGTTATTTTCTATAAGTTTTCTGATATCTGCCAGTCCTTCTTGATGAGTAGTTGCATTCCGGCCATACTGCTTAAATTGAAGAGTACTTTCTAAGCGCCGACGCTCAGCATTGTAAAGACGATTACGGATAAGATCATCGAATTCCTTTACTTTTGCAGGTCTCGGTCTTTCCGATGACCTAACTTGCACGGATTGTATTTGTCCGTTTAAATTGAAGATGCGAGGCTCGTGACTGGCAATGTTCATATCGAAATTAATTCCCTTAAGGTAGTTGCCATAGAATGTACTTAATATTAGGCTGGGATTGATCCTTGTTACTACAATTTGGGTTTTACCATTAAGGCTACCCGATATTAGATTCTGCGAATCCAACTTGTTGTAATCTTCAGTTTTGTAACCTATGATGTTATTGTCGAGTGTCTCAGTTACGGTGATCTGGCAGTCCGGTATCGTTTTTAATGCTGGATGCCATGCAAAGGAAACTTTAGTTCCAGCCCAACTTTTCAACGCTCTAGATGAAATATCTGCGATCGTGATAGGGAATTGAAATATTACGCTTCCTATCCTGTCGGGTAGACCCGTAAGGAAAATTGGGAGTTGCTCTGCTATTGCCGAACATAGATTGTCGAATTTTTCTCTTTCGGCATAGTCTAGTATTGGATTATAGGTGCTTTTTTCTTCGTCAAAGAATTCCAAGACATAGCTACCATTATCGATGTTATTTTTAAGTATTTTATTTAATGGCGTACCATCGGTTACGGGGACAAATTGTTTCGGCAGACGTCTTAGCTTGATGTTGTGTATCTTCTTATCCCATCCTTTACCGTTGGATAGTTTCTTAAATTTGTTCCTCGCATCAGGGATTGTGAGCTCATACTGCATAATTCCTACTTGAATTTGCTGGTCGAATTTAACCCTGTCACCTAGATATCTTCTCTTGCTGCTTGTTACACTTTTTTCTTGGAATACGACTAGGGTATAAAAGTTTGAAAATTTTAGGTCGCCTTTTCTCATTACAAAAATCTCAGTGACTTCGCAAGAATAGTAAATACCGATATTTCCAAGTGCTATCAGTGTATCAAATTCCGTCATGTTGTTTTTGATTTATTATTGATAATTTATGACTGTGCTTGCGCTTTTTTATGAGAAAAGTATCGTTTTGGATGCCACTAAAGGAGGAGATGTTATTCTCGATTGTGAGATACTGCGAAGATAAAGTGAGGCTAATATTGGATAATAATTCATTTAAGGTGTTTTAGTGTAAGTAAGGTAGCAGATACTGCGATAAATCAATCTAAATATATAAATCAATTTCCTATGTTTAATAACTTTTCTTAGATTAATACAATCAATTTATTGTACTCATAAATTTTCGAAATGTCAAATGAATTAGTAGCATTCTCACGGGCAGGAGATGTATTTCACTATAGGTGGGCAGCAAGGCGCTGTTTGAAACTTATCTATCCGAATACCTCGTTACAGTCGGTGGTTGGAGATTTCGGTGATATTGACCACCCGATTCCGGATCAAACTGACCACCGATTCCGGCGGAAATTGACCATGTGATTTCGGACGAAATTGACCACCATGGTTTACTAGTTAAGGGCTGTAT
>Ga0160502_100153_pt1 | contig 82925 bp, 79 predicted proteins | sample DIDnMG_14_FD_108237 | JGI IMG/M metagenome (GOLD analysis project Ga0160502, IMG submission 108237) | Enriched soil microbial communities from UW Madison campus, WI, USA - DID2933_E24_Xylan MG | ecosystem: Environmental > Terrestrial > Soil > Unclassified | place: USA: Madison, Wisconsin... | reverse complement strand
GGCACCTGTGGTTCCATTGATGTTGGTAGCCGAATCATTCACTGCGTCGATCGCCGGTGGCACTACGGTTACACTTACTACTGCTGTATCACAGTTTGTTGGGTTTAATACCTGACAAATCTGATAGGTCAGCGTATAGGTTCCTGCCGGTGTTCCCGGAATTACATCTACATTTCCATTCGGATTTAAAACCAAATTCGGGTTTGGTACTGTGGTCGTTAAGATTACTTCCGATGGAACAACTGCGGTTCCGTTTAACGTATCGTTCGTATACACATTCACCACATTCGTGGCACCTGTGGTTCCATTGATGTTGGTAGCGGAGTCATTCACTGCGTCGATCGCCGGTGGCACTACCGTTACACTTACTACCGCTGTATCACAGTTTGTTGGGTTTAACACCTCACAAATCTGGTAGGTCAACGTATAGGTTCCTGCCGGAGTTCCCGGAATTACATCTACGTTTCCATTTGGATTTAAAACTAAATTCGGGTTTGGTACTGTGGTCGTTAAGATTACTTCCGATGGAACAACTGCCGTTCCGTTTAAAGTATCGTTCGTATACACATTTACAACATTTGTTGCGCCTGTGGTTCCGTTGATGTTCGTAGCCGAATCGTTTTCTGCATTGATCACACTAATTGCACGTGTTGGTGTAATTGTGGATGTATTGTTTGTTAAATTCGGATCACTTTCATTACCTGAAATAACCGCACTATTGGTATAGGTTCCGGTTGCGTTTACGGTAGCCGTAAGCGTCAAAGTATACGACTGTCCATTGGTCATATTACCAATCGTCCATAATCCGGTTACGTTATTAAACGTTCCTCCGGTGGTGGTTGCAGATACATATGTATAACCATTTGGCAACTGTTCTACAACCTGAACACCGGTAGCATTTCCGGCTCCGTTATTTGTCGCCACAATAGTAAAGACAATCTGATCCCCTACCGATGGTGCCATGGTTACAGTCGTTTTGGTAACGGCTAAATCGGCCGAAACTGTCGGCGTAATGGTATTGTATTTAATATTATTACAATTCTCCACAGCCGTACCGTTTAAACATTCCAAATGCGGATCCGTAGGTGGATTCGTTCCCGGGTTGGTTGCATCCGGATCGGTAACGTCTGCCGGTCGTATAATACTGGCTTCCACTGTTAAGGCTTGTCCGCCTACAGATGCGCCAACGGTTCCATTAATGGTAAACACCACTTGTCCGCCATTGGTCATATTCAGATTCGCCGAATAGTTACCCGTAACCGGATCGATTGTTCCGTTTACCACGACAACCGTTCCCTGACTGTTGACATAGGTTACCGAGCTAATGGTAAAACCAGCCGGTACAATAAAGTTAAAACCGGCTCCGGTTACGGCACTCGGTCCGTTATTGGATACGGTTACCGTATAATGCATATTCTGTCCGGCAATAACCGTTGTAGTCGACGGTACAATACTCACTACTTCCAGATCGGCAGCAGCAACTACGAGGTCCAGATTTTTTACAACAACGGCTCCCGGTACAAAACTCCAGGTATCCATTGATTTTTCGTTTCCGAAACTCGACGATCCGGTTCCACTGTTTCCACTTCCGCTACTTCCGGAAGTGTACAAGCCCCATTTATGACCGTTAGTATTACTGGAAATTCCATTGCTTCCGGACGCCGTAGGATTCGACTTGTGTGTTGCCATACCTCCAGAGATATCGCTATCATCCCAATATACCAGATCTCGGTTTGGCGTAAATAAATTGTAGCTGTTATCCAGCTGCTCTATAATAATTCCTCCCGGGTTAATCTCCATATCGATAAACGGAAAGTGTACTTCTGCCCCAAATAATTGTACACGAATTTCCCCGATATTCGTTCCCGCCGGAAGGATGTTTCCATTTCCGTCTCTACCGTCCCAAAATACGGTATTGGTTCCTACGATACAGTTTCCTGTGATTGTTCTTGTTGGAAAACCTCCCAGAATCTCAATTTTGTAGGTACCGGCCAGATTTGAATCAAAACCGATATAAGCGCCTTTATTACCCGATAAATCTGGTGTTCCTTCCACTCCGGTATAGGTAATATTGGACGCTGTTGGCGTTAAAACCGAATTTTTTAACCAGGTTGTGGTTCCGCCACTCATACTGGCACTTGTTGGTAAATCCAACGCCGGTTTTGAGTAGAAAATTTTATGGGTTACATTCGACCCGGAATCCGCGCTTCTCGGATCGTGGATCCGGAATTGCGCATCGGTCGGATCTGAAATATCCAAACTTTTATACGAAGGGTTTCCCGAAGCCGTCAGGAATCCTTTATTGTTTACGAAGAAAGTAAATCCTACTCCATTCGAACCATTGTTACTCACACGATACGCAATACCGTCGCGTGTTAAGACATACATATTTCCGTAAAAAGCCTTATTGGCCAAAAAGGAAGAACCTGAGATATGCAGGTTTAGGATATTGGTATATACCCTTCCGTTAACCCAAGCCGAATTGGCACTGTTCCGTACCGATACATCCCAGGCGGCAATCAGTTCGGTGTTGGTTCCCTGTGTCCAGTTGGCATCGGCCGCAATGTCCGTTACACTTGGTGTAGACGAACTCGTTTCCGATCCCGACGGCAAAAATTCTACTTTCCAGATTCCTTCGTTTCCGGTTGTTACTACCGTATTAAAAGGCTGGTAGCGGTTAGCTCCCGTTGCCTGTCCCGAGTATAAAGGCCCGGCCAGCTCTTCGGCTCTGCTCGCGATTCTACCAATGGCATTGTTTGCCGAAAGATAAACCGTACCATCCGGTGCCGTTAGTCGGATTCTACCATTGCCCACGCCTTGTGCACTGGAAGCTGCAGCAATCGTTTCGCCGACTTTTGCATACACATAATGTGTTCCCAATGTTTTAAAAGGCCAGGATCGTATGGTTGTCCCTCCGGATTCATACTGATTACTGTATAAAAACGCACGGTTCCCGGTGGCACCCGAAGGATAAAAATCCTTACTACCATCGGCAAACATTACATTCCATAAACCGGTAATCATAAAAATAAAGAACAAGAAGCAGTATTTTTTCATGTTGAAAAACAACATTTGAATACAACTACTTCCCTGTCGATAGGACAAATTCTTGTCGCTATAACTGTAATTTTCGTTCATTTTTTTGGTTTTTAATTTTACTCTCTTGTAAGATTTTGCAAGTGCGAAATTCTAAAAACCAAAAGGCTAAAACGTTTCAATCGTGTGGCATGACGTACTTCCCACACGATTGAAACGATTTCAAATCTACATAAATAACTGTTTAACAATTAGTTACGAATAAACCGTAAAAAATCACGTAGAAATACGGGTGCAAAAAAACCGGATTTTCGATCCGGTTTTTGGTTATTGTTTTGCGTTAATTTTTTTAGGGTTATCGGTATTCCGATGGTGTACATCCCATCTGATTTTTAAAATAACGGTTGAACGTCACTTTGGAATTAAATCCGCTTTTAAATGCAATTTCTTCCAGGTTCGTTTCCGGCTCTTCCAATAGTAATTTGCAGGAATGATTTATTCTGTAGGTATTGATGTATTGATAAAAAGTCTGGTTGATTTTTGTATTGAATAATTGCGTCAGGTGGTGTTTTGGAATTTTGACTTTTCGGGACAGGCTTTCCAAAGAAAGTTCGGTATCCAGAAAAACCTGTTCCGTTTCCATCATCATGTTGAGCTTTTGTTCGTATTCCCTTAATATTTCAACTGTGAGTGCCGATTTTTGATATTGTCGCGGCGCCGAGAGCGGAACCGTTTCTTCCAATTCTTCTTTCACTCCGGCTTGTGCCAACAGGTTATTGATGGAATATTTAAAAATCAGAAAGGAAACAAACAACATCGCTCCATAGATTATAATTCCCGGAAGCAACGAACCGATGTCTTCTTTTCGGAGTATTTTTGAAACAATAATACTGGCAAGCAAACTGGCAATTAACAGTAACCATGTCGCTCCTGAGTTGATCAACTTTCTAACGTGGTTGTCAGAAATCGCCTTTTTATGGTTTAAGAAAATATATAAGACATAGCCCACCATCGATACAACCACTCCGGAATAGAGTACTTCAAAATAATACAATCCGTAATCGCGTCGCCATTCCGGAAAAAGCAAAAAAATCACATAGCCAATCGTTGCCACCAAAAACGGACTTCCATGTTTTATGACGTTGCTTCGACCTAACCATTTTTCGTGGTTCGAAAACGACAGGAAATACAACATGGGCCCATACAACAATCCAAACGGTGCCGCGCGATCGATAAATGACAACTCTTCAAAATAATAGCGGGACAAAAAGGCGTAGGCTGAATGGAATAAAGAAATCCATACCACATAGCGGATAACTTTATCAAATAATTTATCGGATTGGGTTTTCAGAATTACATATAGTGTAAGGGCATTACAGCCAAACACCAGTGTTAGTAACATAAAGAGCATAATATCGTCTGCTTATAAATCTTGTACTTTTATTTTATAATAAGACGGTAAATAGCCGGTATACTCTTTGAAATAGCGGTTAAAGGACGTTTTGGAATTAAATCCGCAATCATATGCCAGCGATTCGATCTTAATTCCGGAATCTTCTTTCAGACAGGAAATGGCATATTCAATTCGCAATTCCGCTATATATTGGTAGAAATTTTTCCCGAGGCAACCGTTTAACAATTGCGATAAATGATGTTTCGGGATTGTTGTTTCGGTAGAAAGCATTTCAAGCGAAATATCCGGATTGCGGTAAATATTCGTTTCGCGGACACATTTTTCAAGGGTTTCCATATAAGCCAAAGAGGTAGACACATCGATGCCCGGCAATATCGCCTGACTTCCTTTTGATTTTCTTATTCCCTTTTCTTTTTTCCCGTAAAACACCAGAAATATCAGGATCAGAACACTAAAAAGCCCCAGTTGAAAAAACAACATCGAAACCGGATCAAAACCAAAATCCAATATTCCAAACCCAACGCGAAGCGCCAGCAGGACTACTAATAAAGCGGCAAAATAACAACCGTATGACAATACTTGTAAAAATTCTTTTTCAAAAACCGGAGCCAGATGTTCTTTTTTGCTTACAAGCGTTACCGCTACGGCATAGGAACACAATGAAACTGCCAATGCCAACAAGTAAACTGTATAATACAATTGCCAGCCGCCAAACGCAACAGCATCCACTTTAAAAACAAGATACACTCCACTAAAAAGAAAAAAAGGAAGTGCGTGAATCCAAAGTTTAACTGGTTCCATTTTGCGGACAATCAATAGCAATAACGGCCCATAAAGCAGTCCGAACGGTACACACTGGTTCCAATAGAAACATGCAAAGTGTACAGTCGACAGTATTAAAATAAGCTTTAAAACACCTTTCAGTCGGGCATTATCAAACAATATTTTGATATACATAATGTTGTATTTAGGATTGACTTCAACATATTCATAGCACTAGTATCAATTCTAAAATTTGGGGAATACAAATATCTGTAGTTCAAAACAATTCCTTTGTACGGATTCTTTATCGGGTTTGTAGAATTATTTCTACAAAAACAGACTATAAATCTTGTTTATTTTTTTGTAATATTGAACCTTCCCCGACAACCCGAACAGTATCTGATTGTCATAACCGTTCCCATGCATACTTTTTCACGTCTTTTATTACTATTAATAATCAGTACCATACCAGCATTTGGGCAACAGGAGCGTCCTTATAAATGGTATACTTCCGATAATGGGGAACTGCCACAAAACAGCGTTAAATCGATTGTTCCGGATAAACTTGGTTTTATCTGGCTGGTAACCGAGGACGGTCTGGTTCGCTTTGATGGACAACAATTTAAAGTTTACAATAGTGAAAATATAAAAGGACTGAAATCCAACCGGATGAAGTTTGCTAAAAAAACATACAAAGGCAAAGGCAATTACGTAGCAAATGATCTCGGACAAATTTTAAAAATCGAACCCGATCCAAAGTTATACTATAAAGATGGAAAAGACATTCATCATTTAAACGAAATCGGGCGTTTGTTTGGCAACAATGTCAAAATATCCGCTTCCTTTTTTAAATATTACCGCCGTTATGAAGTCCTGGTCAAAGATAAGGTGTTCCAGTTTTATCTGGATAGGATCTGTTATTATTCCGTTACCGATAAAAAGCAGATTAGCAGTTACCCACATAAACTATCCCTTGATACGGAACTCTTTATCCTTAACAATACCCTATACCTGAAAAGTAAAAAACAGTATTTTGAAGTCACCCCTCAAAAACTGGTTCCAATACAAATTGATCAACAAACAGAAGAAGAGGGTAGCATCTATATCAATAATGCAATTGATCAGGCATTTTTGTATGCCGATAAAAAACTGTATTATCTGACAGCCGACCAAAATGGTTTGCATAAAAAACAAGTGCTATCCAATTTTGATGCCATACAACACAAAATACATGCCCTCTATTACGATACCAAATTAAACATTCTATATCTGGGAAGTCTTACCAAAGGCTTTTTAATTGTTCGCCCGAAATATTTTAAAAGTTATATTGACGAGCAGGATCCGGTGACCTACTCCAATGTTTTATTCGATTCTACCCATGTACTCACTGGAAAAGGACAGATTATAGACTATAAAGGAAGCATCAAACATTTAAAATCACCATTACAGGTTGATAAATTCTTTTCGGTAATTGATAATAACGGTGACATCTGGACATTGGATATCCGTAACCTGCATCGTTATAAAAAAAGCACCCATTATACCACTTCCGACCGTTGGACGCTTCAGTATTTTATGAGCGCAGTTTATAAAGACGATAATGGTCTGATTTGGATTGGAACGACCGACAGTAAGACCTATAAAAAAGGGCAATTATATGTAATCGATCCAAATGCCGCAGCACCCAAGCTCATCCCTATTGCCAATCTGGGTTTTTCACCGAACAGTATCTATAAGGATGGAAATTCACAGGTCCTGATCGGATCTCCTTCCGGATTGTACCATATGGATCTTGACACCAAATACATTACGCGAAACAGTGTTATAAACGAATCTTTTGTTCGCGGAGTTCACAGTTCCGATCGGGATAATATCTGGGTATACACCTATAATAATGGTTTATTTCTGATCCGGAATCGCAAAGGAACCACTCATTTTCCTTTCGACAAAAACAACTATATCCGTTCGGCACATTGTGTCGTGGAAGACCCGAAAGGTTTTATCTGGATTCCTACCAACAAAGGATTGTTTCAGGTAAGCAGACAAAGTCTTTTTGATTATGCCGACAATAAACAACATACGATTTATTACCATTATTACGATAAAAGCTCGGGTTTTAGTACCAACGAGTTTAATGGCGGTTGTTTTCCCTGTGCTACCAGTCTTCCGAATGGTTATATAGCCTTACCGTCTTTTGAAGGGCTGACTTTTTTCGATAGTAAAAAGGTTACTCCTATCCTCCCCACCAATCCGATTTACAGCAACGAAGCAAAAATAGACGACCGTTCGGTTACTTTTAACGACACTCTGGTCATAAACCGGAATTTTAGTCGTGTGGTTATTTCCTTCAATAGTCCATTTTTCGGAAACCCTGAAAACCTGAATATTGAAGTCCGTCTGGATGGAAATGACGTCCATCAGAACTGGACACAAACCAGCGATAATTACACCATTTCCTACACGACCTTATCCCCTGGAGAATATACCTTAACCGCCCGTAAATTAAGAGGATTCGATTCGAAATACGATTATAAGACCATCACGATTATTGTACCACCGGCCTTTTGGCAAACCACCTGGTTTAAAAGTCTGCTCATCCTGGCCGGAGCTTTACTAATTTATTACGGATTCCGCCAGCGAACCAAATACATCCGTCACCGAAACCTGTTACTCGAAAAACGAATTTCACACCGTACTGCCGAATTAAAAAGTACGATTACCGCACTTACACAAACACAGACGGATCTGAGTGAACAGATTCATTCGCATAAAAAACTAATCGGTTCCATTACCCACGACATTAAAAGTCCGTTAAAATACATGGCCTTAACCGGGAAATATCTGTATGAAAATCTGGATCGCGATAATCCCGATTTTCAGGAGAATATCAAAACCATGTATACGTCGTCGTTCGAGTTGTATCACTTTGTAAACAACCTGTTGGAATATTCCAAAATCTATCTGAATAAAGACAATTTACAAAATGAGGTTTTTGTACTTCGTGATTTGATCAATGAAAAAATAAAACTCTTCGATCCGGTTGCAAAATCAAAACGCAATGTATTGGAGAACAAGGTTTCAGATGCTATTTATCTTAACCTAAACAAACAGCTTTTTACAATTATTCTACACAATTTGCTGGATAATGCGATAAAAAACACAGTCAACGGAACGATTCGTTTTAGTGCCGTTCAGGATCAGGATTCCATCCGGATTACTCTTACCGATACCGGATGTGGCATGCATCCGGAAATGTTGGAATATTACCAGACACTGGCTCAGAAGATGAAATCCGAAAGCGACCGGAAACAGTTTACCAAAGGAATTGGTTTCCATATTATTATAGAGTTATTACATCTGGTTCATGGGGATATCACTTTGGAAAGTGAAGTTGGAAAAGGAACCACCATTACGCTAAGCCTAAAGCAGTAATTTTCAGCTATTTTCTTCGTAAAGTTTGAAAAGATCAGCTAGAGAGACAACATTTTTGATATCCAGTTTTTCAAAAATCCGGCCTTTGTAAGTACTTACCGTCGACATCTGGATATTGAGGTGATTGGCGATTTCAAGATTTCCGTAACCGTTCACTAGCAATCGGCTAATTTCCAGTTCTCTGTTGGAAAGCCGTTCTAACGGATTGGTTTGTGAAACATTGTTCAACAGGTCGTTGATCAGTTTATCTTTCAGACTGTCGCTGATATATTTTCCGGTAGTCATTACTTTCCGAACTGCTTCGACGATTTCTTCTTCGTTCCCTAGTTTATTCAGATAACCATTGGCTCCCGAATTGAGGTACCGCATGGCATACAGATCTTCTTCAAAAGCCGAAAACATTAGAATTTTCACATTTGGATCAATTCCTCTGATTTTTTCGATCATCAAAACATTATTGCCTCCGGGTAAATTGATATCCAGAATAATCAGGTCGAAAGTCATTACGACCATTTTTTCCAAAACCCCGTTTAAGGTATCGGTCTGGTTGATGATTATATTCGGTAGTGAATATTTCAGAATCAGCGATACGCCTTGTCTTACCACACTATGGTCATCGGCTATCAATATACTATATTCGGAAGTCATGCGGATGGGAGGAGGTTGGTTTCCTTACAAAGATATATTTTTTTATTCCGTTCTTTATATAAGGAACCGTAAAAAACACATCAATTATCCCATTGTTTACTACAAATTGGTAAAATAACTGCCATCCGGATTTTCGCAGGCCGCAAGCAACAACTCGTACTCTTCATTTTTCATTTTATGTACATATTGATTGAGTTCGCGGGTATATAAATTCAACAGATCGGCCGATTCTTTCATGCCCTCAATCAGCATTCGCAACTCCTCCTGATTTAACTGTGTTTCTTTTAACAGGTCGGACACCCCTAAAATCTGCGTAACCGGTTGTCGTACTTCATGGGATATTTTAAAAAGAATTTTTTCCAGTCTTCGGATTCTTTTTTCGCGTTGTTCATCCAGTTTCTTTTTCTCGTCAATCGGAACGCGAATTGAAAAATACTGTGTGATTTTATTATGGGCGTCAAAAACGGGAAATATGATTGAATATACCCAATAATAACTTCCGTCTTTTGCTTTGTTTCGGATTTCACCATCCCATACATTACCGTTACCGATAGTCTTCCACATGGTTTTAAAAAACGTTTTCGGATGATGCCCGGAGTTTAGTATCCGATGGTTTTTTCCCAGTAATTCCGCTTCCTCATATTTAGAGATTTCGCAGAATTTCTGGTTGGCATAAATAATATTTCCTTTGATATCTGTGATTGAAGAAATGATATTAAAACTGCTATCTTCCGAATTCTTGTCCAGTAAAATCCGAAGATCCTTTATACTCTTTTGCATTATAAAAATCGTCGATTGTAATTTGCTCAATAATGAAGTTACAAACTTCATCCCCTAAAAACAAATTTACAAAATGCAATCGCAGTCCAACTTAAAAAGGGCATCTTTTTAACGATTATTGAATGCAAACCCAAAATAACTACAATTAGTTATATTTCTTTATTTTTTTTAAGACAAAAAACATCTTTTATAAAAAACTACTCTTAAAATGACGACACAACGTTTTACAAAAAACAGAAAAAAACAGAATCAAAAGTCCTCTGTGAGTCTATAAAAGTACTTTTGTGATCGCCGGTTATTTACTCCCGGTGATGCGGACAAAGTTTACTCATATGCAATGTCCTATTTTTACATTGTTTCCCTTTTTGGGTTATTCCGTTACAACGCACCGAAAAACCTTTTAATGCACCACTATAACATTCCTCCAGCGTTGCCAGAATACTAATCCGATATTCCAGTCCGTTTGTCTGAAATTCTGTAAATCTGTCGTCATTAAAAAAGACACCCTGAAAGTCTTGCAGCACCGTATGATCTTCATTGCGGATTTCTTTTAGATATCCTTTTTCCACTTTGATCGTCAAATTGTGTTTGGATGCATTTTTGGCTTCCGGATCATTAATCGATACCGTAGCACAATAGTCACCGTTAAGGCTTGTATCGGGTTCGTTGATCGCGACTACTTTCGAAGGCGTTGCCATCAGTCCGGCGGGAATTGTTTCCGTTTCTTCGTTTAACAGAAGCTCTTTATCCCGACAAGACACCAGAATAAGTATACAAAATAGATAATAGCGTAATTTTGTTTTCATGGGTTTTGTTTTTTATTTGAATATCCGTTACCGATAATTTGCTTCAAATCACAATAGCAAAAAAGTACAACCAATCGGAATATGATCGGAAACTTTTCGGGCCAGCGTCAGGCTTTCGAATTCCGTATAAAAAAGATGCGCTTTTTTAGTTAGCATCCTGATTTTTTTTGTATCATAAAAAATATTATCAAATTCCGATGCCAGACAATCCTGTGCTATGCAACGTTGTCTAAGCGAGGTTTTCTGATTCCGAAACACCGGTTGAAAGCCCATTCCTTTTAACGGATTAAAAACGGTATGCGATTCCGGACAATTAAAGTCCCCGGCAAACACCAAATTATGCTCCGGATAACGCTGCGGAATTTTTTTAAAATGTTTGATCTCCGTTTCGGGCTGCCGGCTTTTGGTAATCGCGTGAAAATTAACCACCGTAAACAACTTTCCTTTATAGGAAAATGTGCCGTAATACGGTTCCCGATCGATTTCCAGTTGAAAAACCGGATCCAATTCGGCTTTTACTTTCCTGATACGGGCTGTTTTCCAAAGAAACGCATAGCGTTCGGTTTTATAGGACGATCCGGTCGTTGGTGGGCTCACCGCATAATCCCATTTGTCACCCGTGCGATTGAGTGCCGTAGCCAATCGGGCAACCGCCTGTGCGCCGCCAAATCCCGCTACAACTTCCTGAATCGCTACCACATCATATTCCTTGACGGTATTCGCTATAAAAGCAATGGTTGCCGGCTGTTTTCGTTTTCCGAAATCGGATAAATTCCAACTGCAAAATTTTATCTGGGCCGAAACAAGACAAGTGAATAGCAGGATAACAAAGAAGATTTTATACCTCATATCATTTTTCAATTAAAAAATCAATTCAACACGTAGTCGGGTTATTTTTGCTGAGCGATAAAATCTTTAATTATTTTTTCCATATTGGAGGGCAATTCAGCACCTCTGACTTTAGGGTTGTTCACCTTCATTTCTTTAAGCCATTTTTCCCAGTACGCTATAATCACCGCTTCTTCATTCGTATTCTTTGTATCCGGATTGATCCCTAAAACCAAAACTTCCAGATTAGACAAATTGGTTGCCGCTTTAATAAATCCGAAATTGCCGGCATCCATTTTTTCTTTCCACTTAGCATCATTCAGCTTATTATTCCGAATGGTCTTCGAAACCAGGTAATTGGTTCTGTTTCCGTTTTTTAATTCGGATCCTTTATTAAAAATATAACCGTCGGTTAGAATGATCAAAATATTACGGCTATTTTCCTCAATACAATAATCGGCTACTTTGTTTTTAAAGAACCCCCAGATATCCGAACCAACATAAGCTTTATCTTTTATTGCCAATTCGTAAATCTGGATTGGATAATCCGAATAAATTTTTCGGATCTCATTTAATTTTTCTTTGGAAATATTGTTTTTATCCAGTCGGATTTTAAGTTTTTCGGATATCGCATTGATTTTGGTATTTTTAGGCTCCGGGTCAAAAAACAACTGTAACTTATCGTTAACCTGATTTATTTTTCTTTGACTGGCATGATCTGCAAAAGCCTCGGAAATAGCCTTGATATAGCGAATATCTCTTTGATAATATTCCATTGTCTTATTGGCGTGCTTGATCGGGTCGATCCGATCGGACAAATCCAAAAAGATACTGATATTATAATTTTCTGTTGGCTTGGTTCTTTCCGGTGTTTCACTGGCAACCGGTTGTTCTTTTTCGGTAGTATCGGGTATATTTTCAATACAGGACATCGAAAATAGGGATAGCGTCAGGACTATCGAAAGTATTATTTTTTGTTTCATGATGTAGTAGGTTTATGTTTCAATCTCTATCTGTGGTTGCAGTTCGGGCTCACCCAATCCAATATCGTTTAAATGTTCTTTGGAAATGATTTCGCATAATTCCAGTAAAACTGTTTTTTCCCGGTGCGGCAAAGCAATTTCGGCCGATACTGCCTGAAACCATCCTTCTTTATATTTGTGGTGATGGTAAAAATATTCCTTAACCGGGATAATAAATCCATCGATTTTGGTTTGCAATTCGGCTATGATTCCGTTTATGGCGGTGACTTGCTGTTTGCCTTCGTTTAATTTTTCGGTATTGGCATTCTTTGAAGCTTCAAGGTTAACCAGTTCTTCTTTTTTTACCTTAATAAAGGTTTTGACTTTATCGAGGCTTTCATATTCTTTCATCATGCTATCCAAAACCAATCCCCAAATGATATACACCATAAAGCCCGCAAAGATGATTAGCCAGAATTCGGCTTCAAACAAAGCAATAGTAAGCGTATAAGGAGGTGATTCTGTAGTTTTATTAAAATCATAGATCTTCTTTTCGATCTGATAGGCCAATATGACATCAAATAAAAACGTCACCAAACCGAGCAGTACTATCTTTATCCATTTCATTTTTCCTTTTTCTTTTAACAACATATGAATCAGATACCCCAATCCCATAAACACAAAGGGAATGGTCATGATAAAAATTCCTTCCAGCCAACTGGCCTGAAACGCATTTTTTAAGGCATCGGCATCGAAAATGGCAGCCGTAAGACTATTATCATCAAATTCTTTAAAAAAAGCCGAATAACAGGCCGAAATATAGAATACCAGCAGATACAACGTAATCGGAAACAAAAAAGCCAATCCCATATAAAACTGTACTTTGATACCTTTTCCGCCTTCGATCCCGTATTTTTCCGGATGCTGACGCACCTCTACCATATCTTTCCGGGTTCTTTCTATGGTTTCGTTGAGTTCTTTTTCTTTTGCTTCGGCAATTTCAAGAGTGGTTTCACACTTTTTAAGTTCAGAACGGTTGCGTTCCTGCTCTTCTCTGTAAATCTGTTTTAAGGCCTGCTGTTCTACATTTTGTTTGCGGCATTGCTCTTCAAAACTCCTGTAAAGATTTTGCAGGCAGGCTTTAAATACGATCGGTTTCCCCATCGCTTTTACGGAAGCGCCAAATCCGCGCTGATAATGGGTTAAGCGAACCAGTTCCCGGGATCCGGTTTGCGTTTCATCCGGTAGCTGCTGCGACACTTCATCATTTTTTAAACGAAATAACTGTTGTAATGATTTCATCATTTATGCATTTAACTGGTTTATAATTTCTTCTTTCCGAATCCCTTTTTGTACGCAATCGATAAAATAATCGGTCAGATCTTCGATATTCTCATCCAGGAATTCAAATTTTCTACAGTATTTTTTTAGCGCTTCCCTTTCATTACCGCTTATTCTGCCATTGGCCCAAATCATACGGGTCAGATCGTACAGATATTCGATACGGGTTTCCAGACGTTCCGGCAGTACCATTCCATGCATTACGGGATGTAACAGTAACACTCCCAGGTCTTCTTTGGTCAATCCTTTTTCTTCCGCGAGTTGGTATAGCATTTCCAGCTCCGATACGGAAAAATGATCATCTGACATTGCGATCTGGTATAAACAGAGCAAATGACTTTTTAAAGCGGGAGACATTGTAGTAGTGGTATCCATCTTTATAATAGCTTTTATTGTAAGACATCGCGATGGACATAACCAACCGTTCCGGTTTTTTCGGACTTTACTTTGAACCACGGCTCGTTAGCCTCTATAAAAATCACCCGTTGTCCTCTTTTAACGGTTTCGATTATTTTGTAATTTTTCCCCGGACCTTCGTATAAGGAAACAGATGCGGCAGTGATATATAGCAGTTGATCCTTATAAAATTGAGCTTTTTTGGTTACCGTCACTGTTTTGATTTTCGTCCCGGAAGGGGTCTTTTTTTCTTTACGTTTTACGGTGATTACATCGGTACTTCTATCCCTGCAAACACCGCAGGTTCCGCCACTTTTGCAATATTTACAACCACTACAATTGGTGCAGACGGTACAATCATCGGAACCCTTACATGCTCGTCCGGCTGTTTCACAACAGGAAGCCAAGAGTTTTCCCGGTTTGGTTTGTGCTGTAAGATTCGTTGTGGTCCATAACAACAGACATAATGCAATAATTTGTTTGATCATAATATGTTTTTAACTATTTGTCAGTAATAATTTCTAGTGAATATTGGATTTCCGTTATCTTTTTCGATAACTACTTTTAGCAGATGAACTACTCGGGCTACTTCTCGTATGTGGCCGAACATAGGTTCCGTTTTTTCGATAATAGCCTTTTACATGAACACTTCCTCCGTTATTACCAGTAGATTCTGTTGCCGAACCGGAATTGGAATACTTACTAATAGTACTATCTTCTTTTGAGCTTTTACCGTTTGTGGTTTTTCGGGTATATTTTACCTTGTGGGGAAATAAAACTTCATTTTTTAGTCCGGAAGCCATGATCCAGCCTACATCATTACCATATTTTGCCTTTCGTAATGTTGCAGATTTCCCTCTTGTATAAACTTTAGCTCCCTTCGGAATAATCTGCTCTTCCGTTGTCTGATCAGATTTAGAACTATACATTGGCACGTCTGTTATCGTTTCACATAAATAGTTCGATGAACAGGAGCTCAGTACTAACAGCAGTACTATTATTTTAATTGGTTTCATATAGAATAAATTATTTTTCACACTCCAAAACTAAGATGTCTGTAACGGACTTCATTACGGTTTTACGTAAATGCCAACAAGCGGCAAAAAAAAACACCTCAAAAGAGGTGTTAAAACTTGCGATCAAATCAATCCCAGATCTTTGGAAATGGAAACCAGATGTGGGTTATTTTTGGCTTTAAGGGATGTCTTTAAGCGGTTGATTCTTTTTTCGATACTGCTCCGGCTATAATGCATATCGTCGGCAATTTCGCCCTGATCAAAACCTTTGGATAACAGTCGGATAATCTGAATATCCTGTTCGTCGATTTCATCCAGTTCGGAATCAGCTTTCCCATATTTTAACTCCGGAGAGACAAACTTTTCATCGCTTGTAGCAATCGATCGGATGGCCTGCTTTAATTCGCGAATACTCTCCCGGCTTTTGTTGATATAGGCATTGCAATCGAGATCTTCTAATAATGTCCGGATCACATACGGTTTTGTTTCGACGGAATACACAATAACTTTGATATCGGGCTGTTCGCGTCGTACGGCCTCGATTAATTCTTCACCGGAATTGAGCTTGTTTTCCCGGAATTTATTTTCGACAAATGACAGGTCGCTGATCAATAGATCGAACGGTTCCTGATCCATTTTAGCTCTTTTAATTTTCAATAAAGCGTCATCACAATATTTTACGTGATGGATATTGTCTTCCGTTACAAACTCTTCCAACAGTTGTTTTACTCCTAAATTAACGGAATCGAAATCTTCGGCAATTAAAATCTTTTTAAACATACTTCGTATAATTTACTTTAGAAATGAAAAACTTACTTTAAATCCCTTACCGGGAACAGAATCAAAAGTATAGGTTCCGGAAATGCTTTTGATACGGGTTTCCACATTTTGTAATCCATTTTTTAAAGCGAGTTTATTTTTATCGATTCCCACGCCATTATCGGAATAATCAATCTGAATCCGATTCGCGTCGAGTTGGAAACGAACGACCACAAGCGAACTTTTACTGTGTTTTTTCATGTTGACCAATAATTCCTGTAAAACCCGATAAACCACAATTTTTTTAGTCGGATCGACCTCATCCCAATTAATCTGATCCAGACCACTGGACATGACATTCACCCGTTCGCTTTTGTATCCTTTGATCACTTCTTTTAACTGTTCCGGATAGTCTGATCCGGTATCGATGGTACTGTTTTCCCGGGAAATGTTTCGGCTTCCGGTATAGATTTTATCCAGCGATTCGAGTAGGATTTCTTTGTTTTCGACATTGGACAAATCTTTTATTTCGGCAAAAGTCATCGCATTAAACACATCATTAGCCAATTCGTCGTGTACTTTTTTGGCAATACGGGTTTCCGTTTTATACGATTCCAGCAGTTTTTCTTCGCGACTTTTCTGTTGCATTCTGCGGATTACAAAAAAGATAACGCTACCACCAATCAAAATCAGAATTCCCAATCCGAGTTTCTGGGTTTCGGCTTTTGCCAATTGTGCCGTTTTTTGCGCTTCGCTGGCTTTTCGGCGTAAATTTTCTTCCTGTGTCGCTTTATATTCATATTTCGTCTGCGTAAAAGTGTTCCTTTTAGACTGGCGCACCTGACTAATACTATCGTTTAATCTCTGAAATTGTAAGGAATACGGTTTTACAGCCATTCCGGAACTTAAAGCCGTTAACCTCTTGAGTGCTTCGAGTTGATCATCAATTCGTCGCATTTTGGTCGCCCGATCGTAGGCTGTTGTGGCATATTGTATCGCCAATGTCGGATTACTGTTTTTATAATAATCGGAAAGATGCAACTCACTCACAATACGATCACTCGCCAACATCGGATTATTGGATCGGATTTCATATCCTTTTTTATAATAATCCAGACTTTTCGGATCGCCCGCTCTATAATACGCAAAACCCAGGTTATCATAAGCCCTTGCTTTGGTCCCGGCTACGGTTGTTTTTTGGATAACCGATTCAAATATCGGGCGAGCTTTGGCATAATCGCCCAAATAGGTATAACTCAAACCGATATTATTTTTGATGATCCAGCGATCTTCCGGTTCATCAGTACTATCGGCTGCTTTTTCAAAATTTTCAATCGCCTTTTTATAATTATACATGGATTTATCGGAAATCCCTAAATTATTTCTGGCGGAAACATAATAGTACCGGTTGTTAAATTTTTTATTGATTTTCAGCACATCCACGTTCAGATCGGCTACCATGCCATAATCGTTCGATCGTTCGACGATATCCGACATCAATAATAGGATATACATTTCCTGCTCTTCCTTTCCACGATTGTCCAACAACTGTTTGGCATTATTAAGTAACCCAAAAGCAAGCGTATCTTTCCCTTTCGCAGCATAATACCTCCCCAGATCCCGTTTTGCCATTGCAATATAAAAAGTATCTTTTTTTAGTTCTGAAAATCGTAGAAAATCCTTTGCGTACGATTCAGACTTGTCCGTATAATACCAAAGCAGGGTTTCTGATTTTCCCGCAATGGCTTTTAACAGTAACGAATCGATTTTGGCAGTAGTTGCCAATTGTAACGCTTTATCAATTTCTGCAATTCTGTAAGCTCCCGAACTATCGGCCTCGGTAGCACTGTTTGCGATATGCTTTTGGATCTGACGGACCACAGGATTTGCATTGCTGTTTTTGTCAGCATCTTTAGAGCAGGCACCTAATAAAATCGCAAAAAGCGATAAAAAAAACGGGGAATAAAACTTTTTAAGTATCATTCCCCGAAGTTAATAAAATTACAATATGATTATACTGTCATTTTTTATGGTTTTTTAGGTGGCTTTACCGGAATTGTACCATCTTCTCCGGTTCCTCCTCCTCCCTCCTGATTCGGTGGAATGGTATCTCCGGGTTTTGCGGCAAGATAATAGTCCTCACTTTGATACAGATTTTGTAACAATTCCTCCTGTTGCTTTGTGGATGGAGCAAAAAGTTCTTCTGCACTATTTTCTGTTGAACACGATACTAACGACAATCCCAGTACAGCAAAAGCTGCGATATAAAAATTTTTCATAAATTTTAGCTTTAAAAAAATTAGACATGGGCGTGGCTGTCCGGGACCTTGTCCCGGAGATTAGCTTTGATTACGCCATTGATTTTTGTATTGGGAAGTGTTGGTGAGACAGAAAAAGCATAAGGGTATTATACTTCCCGGATAACGACATTACGTTTTTCCGTATCACCAGGTTAGAAGTAGTCATGTACATTTGTCCGTGAATGCATATCGGGACTGAACTAATTCTGAGGCAAATTAAAGGGCTATTTTTCAGGTTCTAAATAGGTCTTTCCGGCATTTCCGATAGTTCCGATATATCCAGTTGTATTTCCTAAATTTCCGATGTTATGTCAACATATAACGATTACACAGCAGCCGTAAAGGCAAAATATGAAACTGAAAAACAAGGTCGATATGCAAGTTTTATAGATGATCCTCAACGTGGTTCATTAAAAAAATTATGTGAGCTTTTATTCAAAGCAGGCATGTCCATAAGTGATGAAAAGATATTTGCCGATTTCTTTGGCTACGACACTAAACTTGACAAAACAAAACAGCTCAGAATTATAGAAGACTTTCCTGTAGACAGTTTTCGGAGCGTTACTGATTTTTTAAAAAATAAAACACAAAGTACGAGTCGAAAAACGCTCAATTTAATTGCAGTTTTGGTAGATTTTACTCCAAGACCTCACACGCTATTTCAAAATCCTCAACAGGGTGATATAAAAGAAGTAAGTAAAAAACCTGATCATAAATCCGATCCTTATAAAAAAAATGGTGATTTACCAGATACCGTCTCTAATCCACCCGATGGACCAGACACTATTATTATCGGTACTCCAGGAAACGATACCCGGGAAACAAAGAAAGAAGAAGAAGAATCAAAAAAACCCGCAGAAACAGAATCTCTAAATACAGAAGGAGACAGCAATCGAAATTACGAAGACGAAGATACAGCAACAGGCATTATGACCTTTATACATCCGCCTGTTATAGTTTCTCCCAAAGGACCAAATAAATGGTACCTTACTATGGGAGCCTTGATCGTTATGGTCGTATTGGTTTGGGGTTTGAATAAAACCGTTTTCACACCGAAAAACTGTATGGTATGGATGGAAGATCATTATGAGAAGATCGATTGTAATGATCCGGAAATCAATGGTTACAGTGTTAAACTGGACGAAGAACTTTTGGAACACTTTCGAAAAGTTTCCTATAGTGATACATTGACATTTTTTAATCTTTATGGTAAACCGCTCATCTGGTATTCCAAGTCGAATGGTGTTTACGAATTGTTTACCTATCACGGGTTACATCCGGTAACCGGAAAAACATTAAAACCGATCACAGAAACGATCCGGAACAATTTAAACAGTAATCCGAATCCATAACCGATAAAAACAAAAAGGCCTCCTGACGGAGGCCTTTTTTAATACCAGTTTTGTTTTTTCTTTTTGGAAAGTTTCTTTCCATGGTGTCTTTTTACATTTGAGTCGCCTTCAAAACTTAATTGTTTTTTCCTGCTTCTTGTAAAAAACCTGATAATCGATTCAAATAAATTAGACATGGGAGTTTAAATTTGCGCATCAAATATATAAAATCACAACATATTAAACATTTTAACATATACTATTTAAGACAAAAACCACATAATAATCGACGAAATCACATTTTAACACAATTTTTTAAAAATACAACAATTAAAAGCCATTCTAAATAGGTAATTTCCACCTTTCTTACGAGGTTTCTTACAACGCAATAATGCTGGTTTTTTCGTCTTTTTTATGGATTATGGAAAACCGTAATCCCGTCCTTACTTTAGCTCTTAAGTTTGCCCTACTATTATATCATTTTTGTACAATCAAACTTAATTAATTATGGCATTCCTTACAGATTTAGCAAAAAGTTTTGCGTATGCTGCAGCGCGACAAGCAGGACGTAACTACAGTAATTCTCAACACAATTTATATGTTGCACCGGTAAATCAGACACAATACCAAACGCCAACGGACATTAACGCCTTAAAAGAAGACAAAGAATATATTGTCATTAAATGGTTTTGGGCGGCGGTACTTGCTTTTCTTATACCCTTTTTCGGTTCGGGAATCCTATTATACCGAAGCTATATAAACTATACCAAAGATTACAAACTAATGTACTATATGGAGCGGCAGAATGTTTATAGAAGTGATGCTCGTTACCGCAATGGTTTAAGATCTTTGGGCTACCGCAACGCTAAGGTCCAAACCAAAGTCGATATTAATCAAAAAAAGAAAAACAGCAATAGGATTAAAGCATGCGGTTACTTTATAATTGGTTTTGCAACCCTTTTCTTTTATATCATTGTACTTAGCCAATAATACTGTCTAAATCGGAATGCAGATTTCAGAAAGCAATCCAGGTTTCAAATAATCGATACTCAAGCTGCCGCAATTTAAGGCAGCTTTTTTTATGGTTGTATTCGTCACAAATCCATTTTTAGTTATACGATAATTTATCCCAATAAAAGCTAACATTTATCATATTTTATATTCCGGATACCGTTTTACTTTGCTCTTCCTAAGTAGGTTAATCTCATTTTATACGAATCAAATAAAACAATCCATTTATGAAAAAGCTAATCCGCTTTTCGGTCTTTCTGAGTATCATTGCAATCGTTGTAGCCTGTAAAGATCAAACTAAAACAACCACATCCGAAACCACTCCGGTAACCGAACAAACCGAAGCCGTTACTACATCCGCAAACACTCTGGAAATTGAATCCACCGACCAGATGCAGTATTCCACTAACGAACTAAAAGCCAGCGTCGGTACTATAAAACTAACGTTACAACATACCGGTACGATGGATAAAGCCGTTATGGGACATAATCTGATCATTCTTAAACCGGGTACTGATATTGCAGCATTTACGCAAAAAGCCGCTTTGGCAAAAGCCACCGACTATATTCCGGAATCGGAAAAAGGAAACATTATCGCACATACCCGATTACTGGGCGGAGGCGAATCTGACACGATTGAATTTAGCATTTCCGAACCGGGAACCTATGATTTTTTATGTTCTTTCCCGGGTCATGCCGCCTTAATGAAAGGGAAACTTGTTGTAGAATAAACCGGCTATCGTCTAAACTCCCGAATAAAATATCATGAACGAAACGACCCTAATTGCCGAGATCAACCGGTTACGACAGGAAAAAAATGCCGTTATTCTGGCGCATTATTACCAGGAAAAAGCCATTCAGGAAATCGCCGATTTTGTTGGCGACAGTCTTGAATTATCCAAAAAAGCCGCCACAACCGATGCCGATATTATCGTATTTGCCGGTGTCCATTTTATGGCCGAAACAGCAAAAATCCTAAACCCGGATAAAAAAGTACTACTCCCGGATTTCAACGCCGGTTGTTCGCTTGCTGACAGCTGTGATCCGGATGATTTTCAAAAATTAAAAAACCAATATCCGGATCATACCGTGGTGACATATATTAATTGCTCGGCCCGTATCAAGGCGTTGAGTGATATTGTTTGTACATCGTCGAATGCAAAAAAAATCATCGCTTCGATTCCCGAGGATCAGAAGATTATTTTTGCACCCGATAAAAATCTGGGAAAATACCTGATTCAGGAAACCAACCGGGATTTAGTTTTATGGGATGGTTCCTGTGTGGTACACGAAGCCTTTTCGTTAGACAAACTAATCGATTTGTACAATCAGCATCCCGGTGCCAAAATTGTAGCCCATCCGGAATCGGAAGACCATATCTTAAAAGTCGCCCACTATATTGGTTCCACATCCGGGATCATTAACTTTATCAAGGAAGATCCGGGAACTGTTTTTATCGTGGCTACCGAAGTAGGAATACTCCATCAACTTTCCAGGGATGCCCCTGATAAAACGATTATTGCCGCGCCATCACACCAGGAAAACAGCTGTTCCTGTAGTGAATGTGCGTATATGAAAGTGAACACACTTGAAAAACTATTTCGATGTCTTCAAAACGAATATCCCGAAATAAAAATCAGTGAGACATTACGAACCGAAGCACTAAAGCCAATTCATCGAATGCTTGCACTCTCCTAATTTCAAGCGCTATTATATGGAAAAAACGGATATACTAATAGCGGGCTCTGGCATTTCAGGGTTGTTTTTTGCGATTAAAATGGCTCAAAAACGTCCCGATCTTTCCATTACCCTTTTTACAAAAGCATCGGCCGACACGACCAATACCCGCTATGCACAAGGAGGAATTGCAGTGGTAACCAATACGGAAGAAGACAGCTTTGAACAACACATCCTTGATACGCTCCAGGCCGGAGGCGGTTGCTGTGATGAAGAAATTGTTCGTATGGTTGTGGAACAGGCTCCGGAGCGATTACAGGAATTACTAAATCTCCAGGTCGATTTCGACACCACTGTTTCGGGAGCATGGGATTTAGGACTGGAAGGAGGACATTCCCATCACCGGATTCTGCATTATAAAGATCAGTCCGGTTTGGAAATGGAACGAAAACTATTACGTCAACTACAACGGTATCCCAATATTGTACTGTTCGAAGACTATTTTAGTATTGATCTGACAACAGAAAATAATAGTTGTACCGGAATGACCTATTATGATAAAACCCGTGGTACAATAAAACACATCCGATCCCGAATTACGGTACTTTGTACCGGCGGATGCGGGCAACTTTTTCAAAACACGACCAATCCGGAAATTGCCACCGGCGATGGTGTGGCGATGGCTTTCCGTGCGGGAGCTGTTATAAAGGATATGCAGTATATTCAGTTTCATCCGACCGCTTTATACGAAACCGGCAAAAATCCACTTTTCCTGCTATCGGAAGCGATTAGAGGTTTTGGCGCATATATCGTCAATCATAATTACGAACGTTTTCTTTTTAAATACGACACCCGCGGCGAACTGGCCACGCGTGATATCATTTCGAAAGCAATCGGAACGGAGCTACACAAAACAGGAGAAAAATACGTTTATCTCGATTGTCGTCATCTTAACGCCAAACGTTTTTATGAGCATTTTCCATCCATAACCGATTATTGTCTGAAATCGGGATTTGATCCGGCCAAAGAACCGATTCCAATTGTTCCGGCGGCACATTACCAATGTGGCGGTATACAAGTGGACAAAAATGCACGGACTTCAATACAAAATTTGTATGCTGTTGGAGAATGCGCCCAAACAGGATTACATGGAAAAAACCGACTCGCATCCAACTCCTTACTGGAAGCATTGGTATTTGCGCATCAAGGCGTACAATCGACGCTTAAAACAATCGATTCCATCCGGTTTTCAACAGTGATCACTTTACATCAACAAGCTATTGCCTCGCATTCAGAATCCACAACTATTGCTCCTTTAAGAAGGTTATTACAAAAAACAATGACCGCTTTCTTTACAACTGAAGAACCCGATGCAAATGCAACACAACACACCCTTAAAAAACTATCCCAAAAAACGGACTCAATGTTTAGTAGTCGGGACAGAAATTCATTTCCATCCTATATCGAGTTTAGAAATATGCTTACGGTAAGCACGATTTTACTGGAACATTGCAATATCACTACCAAAATCGAATCATTCACTATATCGTAATTTTTTAACTTATGGAAATTAATAGTCAAACAACCATCGGAGCAATTGTCGCACATGATTTTAGAACCGCGGCTTTGTTCTCAAAATACAATATTGATTTTTGCTGTAAAGGCGATCGTACACTGGAAGCCGTTTGCGCTAAAAAAAGCATAGCCCAAAAAGAACTGATGGGCGAGCTGGAAACGCTTATAAACGATTCCAAAACCAATACTACCGATTACGGGCAGTGGCCTTTGGATTTACTGATCGATTATATTGAAAAAACGCATCACCATTATGTAGAAGAAAAAACACCGGTATTGCTTCAATTTCTGGACAAACTTTGTAAAGTACACGGCGAAAAACACCCGGAACTACATGAAATCAACGCACTTTTCAGCGAATCGGCCGGGGAATTAGCCATGCATATGAAAAAGGAAGAACTGGTACTTTTCCCTTTTATCCGGCAAATGGTAAAAGCTAAAAATGAAGGTTCCGATCTAAAGCGTCCTCATTTTGGTCCGGTTTCAAACCCTGTAGCCATGATGCGACACGAACACGATACCGAAGGAGAACGTTTCGATAAAATCGCAACACTTACCAATCAATATACGCCACCTGCTGATGCGTGCAATACCTATAAGGTTACGTATGCGATGCTTCAGGAATTTGAAAATGACCTGCACAAACACATTCATCTGGAGAACAACATACTGTTTCCAAAAGCGATTCTATTAGAAAGTGCTTTTATGGTTTAATTATTCTGAATCCGGTATTCGTTAGGCGATTGTCCCACATGTTGCTTAAATGATCGGCTAAAATGTTGCGGATATTTGAATCCTAATTCATACGCAATCTCACTCACCGATTTATGTCGGTCGAACATTCGTTCCTTAGCAGTATTGATCACTTTTGACTGTATATATTCCTGAGCCGATTTACCGGTTTCTTTTTTGATCAGATCACCAAAATAATTGGCTGATAAAAACAACTGCTCGGCACAATATCCCACAGAAGGCAACCCTAAAGTCTGCGGTTTGTCCGATTGGAAATAGTCGTTAAGTACGGTTTCAAAACGTTCCAATATTCCTTTATGAGCCGTATCCCGGGTAATAAACTGTCGGTCGTAAAAACGTACGCAATAATTCAGGAACAATTCGATTGTATTTACAATCAGTTTTTTACTGTGTTTATCGATAGGTTGTTCCAGTTCCTGATTGATTTTTTGAAAACAATCGATGATAATTTTTCGTTCATTTTCAGACAAATGCAGCGCTTCGTGTACTTCATATGAAAAAAAGCTATACGTATCGATATGGCGTCCCAATGCCGTTCCGCGAATCAGATCCGGATGAAAAACCAGTGCATATCCCTGAGGTTGGTATAATTCTCCGTTATTTTCGATTCCCATAACCTGTCCCGGAGCAAGGAAAACCAGAGTTCCCTCCTGATAATCGTAATAATTACAACCATAACGTAGATTTCCGCACTTTACATCTTTTAGAAAAATGGTGTAAAATCCAAAATTCAATCGGATAGTAATCTTTTTATCCGACTTCGAAAGGTCGATTACACTTACCAACGGGTGCTTGGTATCCGTATTGTAATAGGTATTGTATTCGCTTACGCTATCAAATCGTACGATATTTTCCATGATCATTTTATTTCGGGAATCAAAGTTATTGCATAATTTTATTGTATGTACCATTCCATTATTATAATCAGTGATATTGGTAGGTAATTCCGTAATCCATATACGCCCCGTTTTAAAAATAGATAGGAATTTTGCAACGTTCGTAATCCTATCACCAAGCTAAAAACAAATCACATAAAAACTAAAAATCACTATGGAAAAATTTAATGTAAAGGCATACGGTACCCATGCTATCGAAGCCGATCTGGAATTAGTAACGATTCCGCGTAGAGAGGCTACGCCTAACGATGTGGAAATTGACATTTTGTACTGCGGTGTTTGCCATTCCGATTTACACACGGCTCGTAACGATTGGGGTGGTACGGTTTATCCAGCTGTTCCCGGACATGAGATCGTAGGTAAAATTACCAAAGTAGGTAGCGCCGTAACCAAATTTAAAGTGGGCGATTTGGCAGCTGTAGGCTGTTTAGTAGATTCCTGTCGCGAATGTGCACATTGTAAAAATGATCTGGAGCAATACTGTATTCCGGGATTTACCGGAACGTATAACAGTCCGGACAAGCACCTGGGGCTACAGACCTATGGCGGCTATTCCGAAAAAGTTGTTGTTGCCGAACATTTTGTACTAAAAGTACCTGAAAATCTTGATCTTGCTGCCACCGCGCCATTACTTTGTGCCGGAATTACCACCTGGTCACCATTACGCCACTGGAAAGTAGGCAAAGACAGTAAAGTAGCGGTAGTTGGTTTAGGCGGATTGGGACATATGGCGATCAAACTGGCCAAAGGATTAGGAGCGCATGTTACCTTATTCTCCCGATCACCTAAAAAAGAAAAAGATGCTTTTGCTTTGGGTGCAGATGAAGTGATCATCTCAACAGATGACGCACAAATGGATACTGTAAAAGGAAAATTTGACCTGATCATCGATACCGTTCCTTATGTTCATGATGTGAACCATTATATTCCAAGTCTGACCATTAGCGGTACTATCGTATTGGTTGGCTATCTTGGAAATCTGGAACCGATGCTAAACACTGTTCCAATGATTTTGGGTCGAAAATCCGTTGCCGGTTCGGTTATTGGCGGTATAGCCGAAACTCAGGAATTACTGGATTTCTGCGGAAAACACAATATCACTTCCGATATTGAAATCATCAAAATGCAGGACATTAACGAAGCGTATGAACGGATGCTAAAAAGCGACGTACGCTACCGTTTTGTAATTGATATGGCTTCGCTTAAAAACGAATAAGAAAAAAAACAAAAAGGATGGAAAAAATTTCCATCCTTTTTATTACAAGGCTATCACGGAATCGCTTTCCGATTGTTTTCGACATTCGGATCCAACAATAGTCAATTCGGATCCAATGCTACGGCAACCGTTATATATAATTAATATTCTGAAAATAATAAAAATTCAAAAATAAGCTCTTGTTTTTATTTTGAAGACAGGTGGTTTACAGCCGCTTCCATTACCCGATCTACAAAAGTATCCGGAGCATTTTCCATCTGTGTTACTTCAGCATCGGTCGGAGGTGCTACATAGATATCTGGTTTTATCCCGATCCCTTCTATTATTTCACCATTAACATCTTTTACAGCAGAAAAAGGCATATAAAAATAAAACCAGTTATCGGCTACACTACCGACGATTCCTCCATTAAAATCTGCGGGATTGGGGGTAATACTGGCTGTTGCGCCATAAGTATAATCTCCAATAGAAACAACATGATTCCCTTGACTTTTCAGCAATAACACCGTTATTTCCGACATGCTGGCACTATAATTATCTGTCAAAATAGCTATAGGGATGTTAGAAGGAATACCTCCTAATTCATGAGGCTTTGTTTTTTGTGGAATCCAAGGAGTATAGTCAAATCGTCCATTTCCTTCTTTTGTTCTTTCATAAGACCATATCGTACTTTTTGTGACCAAACGTTCTATAAAAAATTGTAGATCTTTTACAGCTCCACCACCATTACTTCTTAAATCAAGAATCAGCTTTTTAATCGTTCCTTTATGCAATGGATTCAGAAGATTCTGATAGAAAGGAGCCCGCTCAATAACAGCCGTAACGGCTTTTTCAAAATCATTTATATTGCGTTCATTTCCAATATACTGCCCCATTTCACTTATAAACCAATCAATATAGAGCCTACTTTCAGGAGTCAGAACAGTGGCATAGGTCGCCTCCTCATTATAAGCCGGCAGCTCATCATAGTTTATTACTGCGGATCGTGCAGCCTCCAACAAATCGTCAGATACAATTTCCGTAGCCCTGAACTGCCTGCACTGAGTCCTGAAAACATTTAGCTCCGGAGCTATTGTAAAAGCCTCCCACTTACTTTGTATATCACGGGTAAGCACTTTTACATTTTCTCTAACTGTAAGATCTGTGATTCTTTCCAGCAAAAGGTTATTTTCAATGTTACGAGTACGTAATCCCAATTCATTCTGATTGTTTTCGTTTAAAAATTTAGAGCTCATGAATTTTGTCAGGTCGCTTAAATACAGTGAAAACGAATCATAGGTCAAATAATAGATATCCGGATTTTTTTTTACACTTCCCATCAGGTAGGTGATCGAACGGTTACTATTTTTTACTCCCGGTATCGCCGTATATTTCTGACATATGGTATCATTTCCTAAATAATTTTTTATATATCCAAGCTTCGATGAAAACATATAACTATTTGCGTGTTGCTCTTTCATTCCTCCCCGAAATCTAAAAATACCATACTGATAACGATTTAAAGGTACCTTTATCTTTACAAAAAAATGCCTGTCAATAATAGGATTTATAATGTCGATAAAATAGTGTAAGGCTTTAACTTTGTCCGTATCAATTTCATTTTTATCGTCTGTACTTCTGCCAAAAGTTTTTAAAGCTGAAAATTTCGGATAATATTCATTGTAAATAGCGTCCCAATCCTTGCCATCCTTTCTTTTTTGCTCATAAAAATAACTGTAACGCTGATTCATAACCGTCCAGAATACTTTAAAAAGATCTGCATAGGATTTAACATCGTTCTTAGTATACTGTTCCGGTGCGGTAATCGGATATTTATCATCCAGTTCACAAGCGTTAAAAATCAGTATCGCCAGTAGTACTCCTAAAACAAAAGCTGCTTTTTTATATAATTTTACGTACATAACTACATTTTTAATTAAATTGATAAGAAGTTCCGGCAGCAATCATATAAGATTGAATTGTTTTTTGCATATTTTTATTCGTATTAGCCATACTGATATCGGACAATCCATACTGATAATTACTGGTACCATACAATGTCCACTTTTTAAAAGAATATCCCAGACTTAACTGCCCTTGCAAACCATAACCAAGCCGATTTAGCATATTTTCATTTTTTTTAAAATCATACGTCTCCGAAACCTTTTTATATCTATTTTCTGTTAGCGCGATATACTGTCCTTTCCGTTGCAAACGCATCAGGTACTCGATGTAGGTACCACCGGCTATTTTAAGCCATACCCCCTGGCTTTTATCAGCGGAGCTCAATACCGTAACGCCTACCAGAAAAGGTATCGAAAGGAAATCATTATAATATTTTGTATACCATCCGAGTCGGCTGCCTGTTCGCCTGAACGTGTAGTTTTTTTGAAGGAACGATACTGCTGTTTTCAGAAAAACCGGTTTCCGTATCGCATATTCTCCCGTAAGACTAGCACCAAAACCATAGCCTCCGCTATATTTCGACTCCACTAAATTAGACAGGTTGGCATTGAGGTTACTATAGGTATATCCCATATCGAGTCCTATCTTAAATTTACTTTGTGCCTGCAATGCTATACCAAAAAGGAAGAAGTAAAAACAAAACAACCAAACTACTTTTTTTATCATATTTAACTGAATATAAAACCATTAATAATTTTAGAAGTTATTATAATTGGGAAGACTTTACTATTTTTCAGTATACTTGTCCTTACAAACTCCTTATTAGTCTTTACCTACGCAATACAATTTGGTCGCAAGGCATAAAAAAAGCCGATCCTGTTACAGACCGGCTCCAAAAACTAACGAATTATTCCTGTAGTAATTTATGAAAAAGAGTGTATTGATACGATTTTAGCGGTATTGATGCTTTCGTTTTAGCTCGGTATTCATTTTCCGGATGCTTTTATACATCACACTTTGAACGGCCTTACGCTTTTCTTCGTACCGTTTGGTACAATTGCCCAATTCCGTTATCAGATTCCGGAACTTTAAGTGGGACATTAATATAAAAAAGTCGGCTATAAAGCCGACCTTTTACTAAGACAAATCTTCTACCGTAGCGCCCGGTGCATTTTTTTTAACCGAAGCAATTCCAGTTTCACGATCCGATGCGGTTTGGTACATTTGACTGGTTCCGATAATTTCACCATTACCCGCTTTCAGGTTAAAATACAGTTTTCCGTTTACCGCTGTTTTTCGATCATAACGCTCGTCCAGTGGTGCATTTTTCTTAACCGATTCCATTCCATTCAAACAACCCGCTTTGGCAGTATAGCCTTCGCTGGTAAGGATTATCTCACCGTTTGAAGCTTTCAGATTAAACTGAAACTCACCGTTTGTTCTTCTTGTAATTACAAATTTTCCCATTGTTATAATTTTATTGTTACTAATTGATTACAATAGTAGGGCGGCATTTTCTATAAAAATTACGGGTTTTCATAAAAGCACTTTTTATACGTTGCAAAATTTAGAACACATCACCTTTATTTGTTTTTTGACAAAAGTCAATTTATAAACGATTTGTATACCGGAAGTGTGTCAAAACGTCAAACATTATTTTCAAAACGAACGGTTGTGGCAACCGCCAGCACTCCACGTCAAGCATTCTGGCAATACTACCCGGAAACATTCTGATTTTTATAGTACCTTCGTTTTATCATATCCGAATTTATGTCAAAAGCAACTCTCACCCGAATGTTCCTACTCGAAAAATCCTTCGAACTGATCTACCGAAAAGGCTATCAGTCGACAAGTATTGACGATATTATCGCGACCACACAGGTTACGAAGGGTGCCTTTTACTATCATTTTAAAAATAAGGACGAAATGGCTTTGGCATTGATCAACGATTATATGCGTCCGAATATGTACCCGGTAATGCTACGTCCATTGGAACAGGCTGAAAAACCATTGGAAACCTTTTATGAGATGATGCGGAACCTGTTACACGACACCGTTTTTTTTGATATACGCTATGGTTGCCCGGCGATTAACCTTATTGAAGAAATAGCACCGCTAAACGAAAACTTTCGGGAAGCCCTTTCCGTTTTGATGACCGACTGGAAATTGGCCATTGCCAACTGTATCCGATACGAACAACAGCAAAAAACCATTAGCCCGGACATCGATCCGCAGCAGATTGCGTTGTTTTTGATTTCCGGTTATGGCGGTATTCGCACTATCGGAAAACTGGAAGGTACCCAAAGCTACGAAAGCTATCTGGGCGTTTTAAAAAGTTATCTGCGTAGTCTTAAACCAACTTTTTCAATATAAAAAGACGGTCTATTTCGGTACGGGCATACGGCAAGGCTTTCCGGTACCAGTCTGCTGCGGATTCACGATCACCTAATCTGTCGTATCCATACGCTTTGGCCGTTAGCAACACCAATTGATTTTCGTTATCGAATAAGGATTCCATTTGATCAATTGCTTCCAATAACGTTGGGGTCATGGAGACATGCATTTCGGCAACAATACGATTAAGCCGTAACAACGTTGATTCCGGTTGTAAATATTCTAATTGTCGGTACAAATAGACGATCGACTGCCAATCGGTATCTTTAAAATCGGAAACGGTACAGTGTAACGAAGCGATCAAAGCCTCCAGATAATAGGCATTCAATTCTTTTTCCGGCCGCGCCTGATTCAGATAATAAAATCCTTCGGCTATAAACGTATGATCCCAAAGATTTCTGTCCTGTTCAGCCAATGTAAGCCATTCTCCATTAGTAGTGATCCGTGCCGGAAAACGGGCAATGTTAAAAAACAATAACGCCAACAATCCGTTTGTCTCGGAATTTCCCGTATCATATTCCCGTACTATTTTAGCCAGTCGGATGGCTTCATAACACAGGTCGGTATTAATCCCGCTGCTTCCTTTGGTTGTTTTATAGCCTTCGTTAAACAACAGATACAAAGAGGTATGTAGTATCGCAAGGTGTTTCCGAATATCATCCTTGTCGGGATTTTCAAATACGTACTTTTTATTTTTGAGTGCTGCTTTAGCACGATACAAGGCTTTTTTAACTGCCTCACGAGACATCAGTAAAGCATTCGCAATTTCCCCGATTCCGAAACCGCAAAGCACCTGTAAGGTAATGATGATTTTCTTTGGTGGAGCAAGATCCAGTCGGCAACAAGCCAGTAACAAACACAACTGACTATCCCTTATTTCATAATCCGAAAAAACAAGTTCCGGTACCGTCGTATCCTTAAGATCGGATACTGCGACAGCTGTAGTTTTACTATCGCGTTTCAGTATATTAATCGTTTTATTCCGGGCGACTTTCATCAGCCAGGCAGCAGGATTATCCGGAACACCGGTATACCGCCATTTTTGAATTGCCGATTCAAAAGTGTCCTGAATCGCATCGGTAATAGAATCCAGTTTATCGATTCCGTAAAGTCGTATCAATACGACAGTCATCTTTCCCGCATTTTCACGGAAAAGATGTGCCGTTAAACGGTTAACCGGTTGTTTATCCGCCGTATTCTTCATCGGCAGCTATAATCGGTCGGACTTCCACCATTGCACCAAGTTCCAGAGACGGGCATCCTTTGGCAATTTCCCTTGCTTCCTCAAGCGAACCGGCCAAAAGGAAATAAAACCCACTGATACATTCTTTGGTTTCAATAAAAGGACCATCTGTAACAATCCGCTCTTTTCCGCGAATACAATAGCCTTCTGCATCCAGTGGATTCCCTTCTTTAAAATGTCCTTTCTCGATTAACGATTCCACCCATTGCAGGTGCTTTTCAATATCTTCCTGCATTTCTTGTGCCGACAAACTGCCGTAATTCGTATTTTCGCGGATCAGCATTAAAAATTCTTTCATAATGTACGTTTTAAAATTATTGATAGCGTATATATGACAACTACCCTATGCAAAAAGGGACAATTATTTTTAAAATTATTTTGCAGTAGTCAAATCAATCAACAAAGGCTTCATCGGGATTCCCTGCTTATTGCGAAATTTAGACGTAGCCGTTGACTGATACCGCTTACCGGGTTCCAGTTGAGTTTCAAAACGAAACGAACGACCATCTTCCGAAAAACCGATCAGTCTGGAAACACGAAGCACATTGTCTTCGCCCAATGGTCCGAAATCAAAACCTCTGAAATTTTTATCCATTTCTTCCGAAAAAGTAAGGACAATTGTAACCGTACCGGCCGCAACAGCATTCCTGTTGGCTGTATCCGGTTGTAGTAATGTCGCCACTGGTCTTGCCTTTTCAAAATCAGCTTCAATTTGTGCCAGTGTACGCGAAAAAAATCCTGTCTTGTCAACAAAAGCATCAATCTGTGCTTCATTATTATAATCCAGTTCTATCATTTCCTTAATAGCCTGTTTTTTATCTTTTGCCGCGTCGTAATACCTTTCGCAGATGGAATAACCGATATAATACCCCAAATCACGCTCTTTCAACTCGTTACGATTAACTCCCCACATCCAGTTATAGGTATTTTCAATTTGGTACATGTCTTTTTCGAATAGTGCCTTTACGCGGGCCTCGTTCTTTTTTCCAAAAGCAATTGCCGGTGTATACGATGGTTTTCCGGTTACTTTGGTCGACACAAACTCCGCCACTCCTTCATACAAACAGTAATACAGTAATTTATCGGCCAATTCTTTTTGCTGCGTATGCACATATTCGTGTGTACATAACAATCCGATATCGTCGATCGGATTAAGTGTTTTATAAAAAAACTGCAAATGCTCCGGAAGTGCATCCGTATTCACTTTTTTGTCGGCCATCGCCATTTCACTACCAATCAGTACTTTTCCATTTGATATCGTTCCGTTCGTACGGAAAACACCAACCGTAAAATAAATCGGAGCCGGGCGTAATTCCGGATAAGCCTTTTTTAACCGGGCGATATTTTTCTGTATTTCCGGGCTTACTTTTTGTACTGCGAGCGTATTTTTTCGAATCGTTTTCCAGAAATCCGGATAATTTTTAATGGCGTCGATATACTCTTTTGCCGTATAACGTCTGCGTTGTCGTATCGCTTCGAGTCCTTCGGTTCCGCTGTCAAAATACAACTTTTGCAACAATTCATACTGACGTGTACTATCGGGTGTTGCGGCAATCGCATCATAGGCTTCCCAGAAATGATCAATATCAGACGAAATGATTTCCGTTTTTAGTTTTTGGCCGTATGATACAGATAACGATAGCAAACTCAAACAAAGAATAAAGTTTTTTTTCATGGTAAGTAATTAATCATTTAAAGATAGTCGACTCGTTTTTATTGATCTACAAATAACGTATTTTCTTTCATTTTAATATTTGACCAATAAAAACATACTATGTAGTATGTTTTTTAATTATCTTTGAAACATAAATTTACAAAAACATGTATTCTGCACTTTTACCACTTCATTCCATAATCCGCTGGTTGGTGTTGATCAGCCTCCTTATTACGATCGGAAAATGCCTTTTGGGTTATTATAAACATTCCGTTTTTTCGAAAACCGACAATCGTTTACGCCATTGGACGGCAACTTTTTCCCATATACAACTCCTGATCGGAATGCTACTTTATACACAAAGTCCATTTGTAAGCTATTTTTATGATACCTATAAATCCGGAAATCTGAGTATGGAAGCATTATTTTTTGGTGTTATTCATATTATACTGATGTTTATTGCGATACTCTTTATTTCGATCGGATCGTCCAAAGCCAAACGTATATCGGATGGAAAAGAGAAATACAAAACGATACTGATCTGGTTTTCTCTGGGATTGTTACTCATCTTCCTGGCAATACCGTGGTCGTTTTCACCGTTAGCCGCCCGACCTCTACTACGTCCGTTCTAATTCTGAATTATGTATAGCTACCATAAAAAAAGCCGGCATAAAGCCGGCTTTGTCTCCTTTAAAAAAGGAATTATTTTTTAGACCATTCTAAGATAGAGTCTTTATTCATTTTTACGTAATCACCGTTGTTTGCTTTTTCAGCGCTTACCTGTGATAATTTTGCTGTTTCGATCGCTCCTTTTTTATCTCCTAATTTCGCCTGAATCAATGATTTTAGACGTAGGTACCAGAAAGGCGCATCTTTTTCCATTCCAACTGCTTTGTTTACCCATTCCAATGCTTTGTTCATATCGCCTCCGGACTGGTAGTAATACTGAGCCGAAGAAAAATAATCGTTAGCCGTTGGTCCCGCTAAAGCACCTTCGATGCTCTTCATAGCGATTTTTTGTGTTGGTACTGTAAATTTAACGGCTACCAATGTTTTTTCCCATGAAATTTCAAGGCTTCCGTTATCGTTATCTACATTATTAACGGCTATGGTAAACGCTTCTACTTTTCTACCCAATGTTTCCGGTTTCACCGTAGTACGTAACGCTACTTTCGAATCATCCCATTTTTCCGGAGTTCCCCAGTTGTTCGTATCGGTATAGAAAATCACATCCCATGAATCTGCTTTTGGCAAGGTATAAAGGGCATATTTTCCTTTTTTCAGTGTTTTTCCGTCAATTACAACATCGTCACCGAAAGAAATGGTAGTATTGGCATTGGCACCGGTTCTCCATACTTTTCCGTAAGGAACCAATTCACCAAAAACAGCTCTTCCTTTAGAACTCGGACGGGAATAATCCAATTCAACCTGTGTTAGTCCCACAACCTGTTCCAATTCTGCTTTAGGACTGGCCTGTGGTGTTTTTACCTGAGCCTGAATGGCTAAAGTTGCCATAAAAAAAGCTGCAGTAACAATAATTTTCTTCATAACTATTTTGTTTATTTGCGAACGAATTTACTAAAAAAACGCACTTTAAATGTTAATTTTAATTTAAAAGAAAAAACCATTCGACAGGTATCGGTCCGAAACGCAAACATTTGTAATTTTGTTTTATATGAGGCTATACACCCTACATACCCGCCAAAAGCTACCGGTTTCATTAGACGAAGCCTGGGCTTTTTTTTCGGATCCATCCAATCTCAATACCATCACGCCGGAAGACATGAAATTCCAAACCCTTTCGGGCGACGACCGGAAGATGTTTGCCGGACAAATCATTCACTATAAAATCAGTCCGTTCCGTGGCATTCAGCTGCAATGGGTAACCGAAATTACCCATGTGGAACCGAATGCTTTTTTTGTAGACGAACAACGATTTGGTCCGTATAAATTCTGGCATCACAAACATTTTTTCAGGGAAATTGATGGTGGTATCGAAATGGAAGATCTTATTCATTATCAGGTTCCTTTTGGTTGTATCGGAAATCTGTTCCATCCACTACTCGTCCGACCAAAACTAAAGGCTATTTTCGACTACCGAAAAAACAAACTGGAACAATTATTCGGCCGCTATCCCGGCTAAACACTGTACATTTTATATGCAAAATACGATCTCTATTTTCTGGTTTCGGAGAGACCTGCGTTTAACCGACAATACCGGACTGTTTCACGCCCTTAACAGCGAACTTCCCGTATTACCCATTTTTATTTTCGACACCAGTATTCTTTCTCAGTTACCCACCAATGACGCCCGGGTTGGTTTTATTCACAACCTACTCGATCAGATGCAACAGCAACTCTCGAAATCGGGAAAATCACTGGCTGTTTTTTATGGTGATCCTGTCAGCATTTTTCAAAAACTGATCCACGAAAATAACATTGCTACCGTTTATACCAATCACGATTACGAACCATCGGCGCGCAAACGGGACACGGCTGTTTATAACCTATTAAAAGAAAACGACATTGCTTTTAAAACGGCAAAAGATCAGGTCATTTTTGAAAAAAGTGAAGTCGTAAAAGACGATGGCACGCCCTATGTGGTCTATACACCTTATTCTAAAAAGTGGAAAGAGCATTTTTATAAAACGACGGTTCACCATTATCCCTCGGAAACCGTTCTGGAAAATATCGTAATACACGACTATCCGTTTTTAAGTCTGCATGATATCGGATTTCAACCCTCCGAAATCACAGTACCCACTTTTGACGTTTCGGAAAAGTTAGTCGAAAACTACGAAGACACGCGCAACTTCCCGGCTATTTCGGGTACCTCTTTATTAGGACCACACCTACGCTTCGGATCGGTGAGCATCCGACAAATGGTGCGTCTCGCGGCCGGATTTAAAAATCAGACCTTTTTAAACGAACTGATCTGGCGGGAATTTTTTATGCAGATTTTATGGCATTTCCCCCATACGATTCACCGCAGTTTTAAAGAAAAATACGATGCCATCCAATGGAACAATAACGAAGACTTATTTCGGAAATGGTGCGAAGGTCAAACCGGCTATCCGTTTGTCGACGCCGGAATGCGCGAACTGAATACCACCGGACATATGCACAACAGAGTCCGTATGATTGTGGCGAGTTTTCTGTGCAAACACCTTTTAATCGACTGGCGTTGGGGCGAAACCTATTTCGCTCAGAAATTACTCGACTACGAACAGTCCAGCAATGTTGGTAACTGGCAATGGGCCGCCGGATCGGGTGTAGATGCCGCACCGTATTTTCGAATCTTTAACCCGACCGAACAAATCAAAAAGTTCGACAAAGACCTTATCTATATCAAAAAATGGATTCCGGAACTCGGAACCGAAGCCTATCCGTTACCTATCGTCGATCATAAAACGGCACGTGAAAAATGCCTGACAACCTATAAAAAAGCCGTGGGATAATCCACGGCTCCTATACTATTAGCGTTGTTTTATTCGGGAAACAATTTCATAATTGATTTCATCGAAATGTACGATTTCATAATCGGCTTCCGACAAATCCTGTAGTTTGGAATTGATACTGTTATACGCCAGACAAAATATCCCCGCCGCTTTCGAAGCTTTGATACCATTAGTACTATCTTCGATCACAATACAATGTTCGATTGGAGCCACCGACAAAGACGCCGCATGCAGGAAAATAGCCGGATGCGGTTTGGATTTCGGAAAATCTTCGCCACTAACCGTATGAGTAAAATACGGATGCAATTCAAAGCGGTTAAACACTCTTTCGATCGTTCCTTTGGAAGCCGACGAAGCCAGAATCAGCTGCATACCATTTCCGTGAAGATCAATGATCAATTTTCGAACCCCTTCAATCAGTTCCAAATCTTCTTTGGTATCGAAAGCATCGTTAAAAAGGAAACGCTTCCGCAGAATCAATTCTTCCACATCGTGTTGCAGCTTAAAACTTTCTTTTAATTTCTGAAACACATTTCGGGTGGAATTCCCGGTAAAAGAGGCATACATTTCTTCCGAAACATCGATTCCTAATTCTGAAAAGTGTTGGTAATAAGCATATTTATGAACGGGTTCTGTGTCGACAATCACGCCGTCCATATCAAAAATTACGTTCTTAACCATTGTGTGTTGTTATTTTTCACAAAAGTACGCTTTATTCCAGTATCCGTTTCCGGTTGTCCAAAAAAGATCGTTTCGATTAAACTTTTTCGGTTATCTTTAGTCTAACTCATAAAAACAGTCAGTTTGCAGGACGAAGCGCTTTTTATCCGCCAGTTACTTGATCCGAAAACGCAAAACGAAGCGTTTCGCCGGTTATTGACCGAATACCAACGGCCATTGTACCGTCATATCCGGAATATAGTACTGGATCACGACGATACCGACGACGTACTGCAAAATACCTTTATCAAGATTTTTAACAACCTAAAACACTTTAAAGGAGAAAGCAAATTGTTTTCCTGGATGTATCGTATTGCAACAAACGAAGCGATCACCTTTATCAACCAGCGCGCCCGGAAAGCGGGAATCAGCAACGAAGAATTGCAATCCAAAGCCGTAGGCAAACTGGAAGCCGATGTAAATTATGACGGTGATGAAATTGAGTTAAAACTGCAAAAAGCAGTCGCCACATTACCCGAAAAACAACAGCTGGTTTTTAAGATGAAATATTTTGAAGAGCTAAAGTACGAAGCCATATCGGAGATCCTCGGAACTTCGGTGGGTGCCTTAAAAGCCTCGTATCATCATGCGGTAAAAAAAATTGAAGATTATTTGAATTCCGTTTAAACCTTTCAATCGGAAATTTGTCAAATAAATAACAGGAATAGGAAATAACGCTATTAAAATTCACAAATAGTGTTAGCGAAGAACGAAAAATGAGAATAATGAAAAAGTTTAATTTAGAAAACGATCCGAAAATTACCTCCGGTTTTACCACTCCGGAACCGTATTTCGACCAGCTGGAAGCCCGTATTATGGACCGACTGTCGCAACCGGAAGTCAAAGTAATTCCGTTATGGCGTCGCAGCAGTGTATGGATGTCGAGCATCGCGGCCACCTTTTTACTGGCCGGCGGATTGACCATCTATTACAATAATCAGCCCAATCCGGCTACTTCTTTAGACGATGCTACAGTAGAAACCTATTTGGAGGCGAATGTAAATTCGTATGATCTTATCCAGCATTTGGATGAAAACGACATTCAGGCGTTGGAAAAATCGATCGTTTTAAACAATGATGCGGTAGAAGCCTATCTGTCCGATCACAACAATTTAGACCTTTATTTAAATGAATAATGCCATGACTATAAAACGAATCCTACCCTTTCTATTGTTAATGTTGTCCGTTACGGTTTTCGGGCAGGGTTTTAGAGAAAAAAGAGAGCAGATCAAACAGCTAAAAGTAGCTTTTATCACGACCGAATTAGGTCTGACGACGGAAGAAGCGACTAAATTCTGGCCGATTTACAACAATTTTGATGAAAAACAATTTGAATTACGCCATAAAAAAATGCGTGTATTTCAAAGCAATATGGATGATGGAGCCATCGATAAAATGAGCGAAAAAGAAGCACTGGTATTTCTGAATCAGATGGAAAACACCGAAGAAGAACTTTTTAACCTGAAACTAAAATTTATTGCGGATCTGAAAACCGTGATCAGTCCGACAAAAATTTTAAAACTCAAAAAGGCGGAAGACGATTTTAACCGGAAACTTTTACGACAAATGAAAGACCGCGGAAGATAATAAAAAGGAGCTTTTTTATTAGGAAACCTGCTTGGATGTTACAAAACACCGGCAGGTTTTTATTTTTATAAACACTTTCCAAACCTGTCAGGTTTATTTCCATTACGTCGAGAAAAACCTGTCAGGTTTTTACTTTGTACTGAGAGAAACCTGACAGGTTTTACTAATAATCATGATACATTTATAGCGTCCAGAAACCTGACAGGTTTTTAACGTTGTGCTGAGAAACCTGTCTGGTTTTAAGTAATCACTATACATATAATATCCTGAAACCTGTCAGTTTTTTTACTATGCGCTGAGAAACCTGACCGGTTTTACTAAAACCGAAATCGTACTATTTTGTTATTTCCGGCAGCAATAATGGTTTTTCGGTTTATAAAACGGATCGTAAACAGATCTTTATAATCGGCTATTTTTTGCCAGTTTTCACCAAAATCAGCCGAATAATACACACCGCTGACTCCAACTGTTAGCAATTCCTTACCATTACTACCAGGAAAAAACTGAACGCAGGAACCATAGCCAAAGCCTTTGTTTTCGGCTACTTTTTGCCAGGTTTTCCCGCCATCGGTTGTACGGATTTTATTGCCGTGATTCTGATTTGGCTTTTCATAATTTCCGCCTACGGCAAAACCGGTATTCTTATCGTAAAAATCGGCCGAAAAAATACCAGTCATTGCTTCACCCTGAACAATCGGCGTATCGACTATTTTCCAGCTTTTTCCCTTATCCGGAGAGAAGAAAACCCGCGAACGTTTTCCGCCCGATACCACCCAGGTATTGCTTTCCTTTACAATAATATTGGTGTTACTGGCGGCAAAAAAAGCCTCGCCATCAGCAATACCCGGTACTTGATCACAACCTATTTTTGTCCAGGTTGTTCCGCCATCACGGGTGATCAGGAGCGAAAAACACTTGTTGGTCGGATCGCCAACCACGATACCTTCTTTATCATTCCAAAACTGCATACTATCGTAAAAAACCTTTTCCCCTTTTTCTTCATATACCAACTGCACATGACTTCCGTCCTTATCGATCCGATATAACAATCCGGGATTTGCAATGCTGATCATAAAAACATGCTCTTTTGTTTGCGCAATACTCCGAAATTCGGGTTTCAGATCATTTTTTTCGATATGTCCTTTAAAAGCCTTCGAACCGTCTAATGCAACATAGCCATATTTTCCATTACTTCCGGCATACCAAATGCGGTTACTGTCGACTGTAATGGCCCGGATACTGATTTTATCCGTTAGCAACGTATCAATAGTAACCGCATTTAGATTGGTTAGCGTCACCGATGAACCGTTATTCTCGGTTGTATCGGTTGTTGGTTTTAGTTTATTACAGGAAAAGCAAATGAATGCTGTAAACAGTAGTAGCCTTATTTTCATTCCGAAGGGATTTAAAAGGCTAATTTACAAACATTTTTAACTATAAGCGTTTGTTTTTTCCATCCAACAGATACATCCACAACATACGAGACATTCTGAAATTAAAGGTACTTAACAGGATCGACATAATTCCGATAAGCACCACAATCGTCACAAAACTGTCCACAAAAAACTGGATAATCAGGAAAAAGGCAACCATTTCGGCCACCGCTACGGCATAACTCACAAACATGGATCCGAAGAAATATCCGGGTTCTTTTTCAAATTTATGATTACAGTTGGAACAATGCGTATTCATTTTTGGCATCTGAAAAAGTAATATATTTCCTTTCTTTTCAAAAACCTGTCCCTGATGACATTTAGGACATTTTTCCGTTACAATGTTCTTTAAAATTGACATAACTCTTTTTTTATACAAATTTCACAAGAATTCGGCAACAAGCTATAGACGATTCACACAAGTTTTTGTACTTTTAGGACATAAAAAATCCCGATATCCGTTTTATGAAAACTGCTATTCTCGACATAAAACAATTCGAACCGGGCGAAACCCGTAAGGAATTCTACGCAAACACTATTGAAAACCATATCATTACCAATCATCGCAACATTCATAAACCGCATAAACACAATTTTTACCTGACTGTACTTTTTACGCAAGGAAGCGGTATTCATGAAATTGATTTTACGACGTATACCGTAAAACCCGGTAGTCTTTTTTTCCTAAATCCCGGACAAACACACCATTGGGAATTGTCGGAAGACATTCGCGGTTATATTTTTTTCCATACGCAGGCTTTTTATGACCTACATTACAATCGGATCAAGATTCACAACTACCCTTTTTTTTACAGTGTACAAAACGCCCCGTTTTTATATCTTGAAAACGATGCGACCGATTTTGAATCTTTATTTCGCGAAATTCTGAAAGAAAATCAAAATGATGCTGTTTTAAAAATGCAAAAAATCCTCAGTCTGATCGATCAGATTTATATTGATAGTACCCGTTTGTATATCGAAAAGAATGCCACCGCGACCGCAGTACAACATTCGTACGCCTTGCGATTTCAGGAACTCGAACGATTGATTGAAAAGCACTATAAATCCGAAAAATCACCCTCGCAATATGCCGAATGGCTCAATGTTAGTCCGAAACATTTAAACCGCATCACGCAATCGATGGTCGGCAAAACGACTTCCGACGTCATATTGGATCGGGTATTCCTGGAAGCCAAACGGGAATTGATCCGATTTAAGAACAACTTTGCCGAAGTAGCTACGGTCTTAGGCTATGATGATTATGCTTATTTTTCGAGGCTATTTAAAAAAAAATGTGGCGAAACGCCCTCTTCATTTATTAACCGATACAGATAGGCTTGTAAGTAAATAAATTAACTATCTTTGCAAGCTGATTTTTACACAAATGAGATTACACAGAAACCTGGTTTTTACCGTTATTGATTCGATAATGGCTATTTTCAATGAAGGAGAATATGCCGACAAAGTAGTGGCACGCGCCTTAAAAAAAGACAAACGATGGGGAAGCCACGACCGAAAGTTCGTTGCGGAAACCATTTATGAAATTGTACGTTGGAAACGTTTATACACTGAAATAGCCGAAGTTAAGGAACCGTATGACCGGGACAATGTGTGGCGTATTTTTGCCGTTTGGGCGGTTTTACGCGGGTATACCTTACCGGATTGGAAGTATTTTGAAAGTACTCCGGTGCGAAAAATAAAAGGTCGTTTTGACGAATTGTCAAAAATCAGAAAATACAGAGAATCCATTCCGGACTGGATGGACGAAATTGGTGTACAGGAATTGGGCGAAGCGTTATGGTCTACAGAAATTGCAGCGCAAAACGAACAGGCAAAAGTTATTTTGCGTGTTAATACGCTAAAAACGACCAAAGAAAAGCTTCGTGCTATTTTAATGGACCTGAATATCGAAACGGAATTCCATTCAAACTATCCGGATGCCTTGATTTTAAAAGAACGTGCAAATGTATTCCTTACAGATGCCTTTAAAGAAGGTATGTTTGAAGTACAAGATGCCTCATCGCAAATGGTTGCCCGTTTTCTGGATGTTAAACCAGGAATGCGCGTAGTTGATACCTGTGCCGGAGCCGGTGGAAAAACATTGCATATGGCTTCCTTAATGGAAAACAAAGGTCAGTTAATCGCAATGGATTTGTATGAGAGCAAATTAAAACAACTAAAAATCCGCGCGAAAAGAAACGGGGCTTTTAATATTGAATACCGTATCATCGACAGTACGAAGGTGATCAAAAAATTACATGAAAAAGCCGACCGCGTATTAATCGATGCACCGTGTAGTGGTTTGGGTGTTTTAAAACGTAACCCGGACAGCAAATGGAAACTACAACCGGAATTTATCGATAACATCCGTAAAGTACAGGCGGAAGTATTGGAAAACTACTCTAAAATTGTAAAACCAGGCGGAAAAATGGTGTATGCCACTTGTTCCGTATTGCCTTCCGAAAATCAGGAACAGGTTCAGAAATTTCTGCAAACCGAATCCGGAAAGCAATTTGAATTTGTAAAAGACATTAAGGTTTTGGCGTCGGAATCCGGATTTGACGGATTTTATATGGCACTTTTCAACCGAAAACCCTGATAAACAAATTGTATAAACTGACTTAACATGAAAAAAATTTACTCACTCGCGTTAGCCCTTTCTCCTCTATTGGGCTTCGCACAAGCAGGTGCTCCGGCTTCTCCGTATTATAACGGATTTAACTGGACTGTGACCGGCAGCAACTTAAAAAGTGCGTTGTCGACTAAAATCACGAACACCCACACCAAAACGTTGAGCTATGACGACATTTGGGATGTAGACAAAATTATTGATCTGGATCCGAATGATACCTCGAATGCTAACGTATTATTGTTGTACGGTTTTAGCAACAATATGTGTCCTTCTTCTTCTTCGGATGACAACGATCATAGAAGACGAAGCAAAAACAGTAATGGCGGTGGAACAACCTGTCAATGGAACCGCGAACACACCTTTGCCAAATCATTGGGAACTCCGGATTTAGGAACTTCGGGACCTGGTGCCGATGCACACCATTTGCGTGCTTCCGACGTACAACGTAACGGCGCACGTGGTAGTTTAAAATTTGCAGCCGGTTCCGGTAACTCCGGATCAGTTTCTGGCGGATGGTATCCCGGAGACGAATGGAAAGGAGATGTAGCACGTATGATCATGTATATGTACTTACGTTACCCAACCCGTTGTTTACCTAAAAATGTAGCAACAGGATCGACCGTTTCGTCCGATAGTAACATGATTGCTTTATTATTACAATGGAATGCAGAAGATCCGGTTTCAGAATATGAAGACCGTAGAAATACATACTTAGGAAATGCCAGTAATTCTTTCGGACAAGGAAACCGCAACCCGTTTATCGACAACCCGTATCTGGCAACGGTAATCTGGGGCGGACCAGTAGCCGAAAATCGTTGGCCAAGTATGCTGGCTACGGATAGCTTTGACCTATTGGCTAATGTTATGGTATATCCAAACCCATCCAGCGATCAGAAAATCAATATTTATTCTGAAAAAGAATTGGATGAGATTGAATTGATCAACATCAATGGACAAATCATACAGCAAATCAAAAAGCCGGTACACAATCAGGAAGTATATACTTTAGAAAATTTACCACAAGGTTTTTACCTGATCCGTATGTCGTCTGAAAATATGAGTACGACCAAAAAAGTGATTATCAACTAGAATACAGTTGTATCCCCATAAAAAGAGCCTGCTTTTTCAGCAGGTTTTTTTTATATCCTTTTTTTACATACATCACAAAATGTTAAAAGTTTACCCTATATTTTCCTACAAAATAAACCTTACAGAAACTTTTTTGTAATTCACTCGTTTCTAAATAGTTAAAATTCTTTTTTTGTAACGTCAAACATTTTACATTTGAATCCTAAATATTATTTCTTTTATGAAAAAACTCTACACTACCGCACTATTATTGTCGGTATTTTTGGGATTTAGTCAGATCCCGGCCGGGTACTACAATTCGGCAACCGGTACCGGGTATACCTTAAAAACCCAGCTTTATAACATTATTAAGGGACACACAGACAGAACTTATAATGGTCTTTGGACAACCTACGGTACATCAGACCGTGATCGTTACTACGAAAACGACAACACTATTTTAGACATTTATTCTGAAAAACCAGCTGGCCCGGATGCCTATAGCTATACCTACCAAACCGACCAATGTGGAAATTATACTGCAGAAGGCGCCTGCTACAACCGGGAACACACCATTCCGCAATCGGTTTTCGGATCACAAACACCGATGTATTCCGATGCACACCATATTCCACCAACCGACGGATATGTAAACAACAGAAGAGACAACTGGCCACACGGTGTTGTAGGAACCGCCACGTGGACCTCAACCAACGGATCCAAACTGGGATCGGCTTCCAATAGCGGCTATGCTGCGGGATATACCGGAACCGTGTTCGAACCAATCGATGAATTTAAAGGTGATATCGCCCGTATGTATTTTTACTTCGCCACCCGCTACGAAAACACCGTATCCGGCTACACTTACGCGATGTTTAATGGTACCAGCAATCAGGTATTTACCACTACATTCCTTCGAATCTTATACACCTGGCATACACAGGACCCGGTAAGTCAACGTGAAATTGATCGTAACAATGCGATCTATGCCCGTCAAAACAACCGCAATCCATATATTGATCATCCAGAATATGTACAAGCTGTTTGGGGTCCAACACTGGCTACGGATAGTTTTGAAGCGATTGCCAATGTATCGGTATATCCAAACCCATCAACCAATCACACCATCAATATTTATTCGGAAAAAGAACTGGACGAAATTCAATTGATCAACATTAGTGGTCAAATCGTACAGCAAATCAAAAAACCGGCACACAATCAGGAAGTTTATACATTAAACGAGCTGCCACAAGGTTTTTACCTGTTACGTCTTTCTTCCGAAAACCAATCCACCACCAAGAAGATCATTATTAATTAATAATCGAGGTTAGTTATAACTGAAAGAGCACCCGTAATGGGTGCTCTTTTTTATTATATGATGATCATATGAATTACATATTTCTTCGGTATTGTCCGCCTACTTCAAACAAAGCAGCTGTGATCTGACCTAAAGAACAATATTTCGCAGCATCCATTAGCTTATCAAAAATATTCTGATTCTGAATCGCCGCTTCCTGGATAATCTCCAATTGTTTTAGCACTTCATCTGCATTCGCCTGATGTAGGTTTTCCAGGGTATGAATCTGGAATTGTTTTTCCTCTTCCGTCGCACGGATAACCTCGGCCGGAACAACCGTTGGCGAACCTTTCGAACTTAAGAACGTATTCACTCCGATTATCGGGAATTCTCCGGTATGTTTCAACGTTTCATAGTACAAACTTTCCTCCTGAATTTTAGAACGCTGATACATGGTTTCCATAGCTCCCAATACACCACCTCTTTCGGTAATTCTGTCGAATTCGGCTAAAACGGCTTCCTCAACCAAATCGGTTAGTTCTTCGATGATAAACGATCCCTGAATTGGGTTTTCATTTTTCGCCAATCCTAACTCTTTATTAATGATCAACTGGATAGCCATCGCACGACGTACCGATTCTTCGGTTGGCGTAGTAATCGCCTCATCGTAGGCATTGGTGTGTAACGAGTTACAGTTATCGTAAATCGCATATAGCGCTTGTAAAGTCGTACGGATATCATTAAAATCGATTTCCTGCGCGTGTAACGAACGCCCGGAAGTCTGAATATGGTATTTTAACATCTGCGCTCTTTCGTTGGCTCCGTATTTTAATTTAAGCGCCTTCGCCCAAATCTTACGCGCCACACGTCCGATAACCGCATATTCCGGATCAATACCGTTTGAAAAGAAGAACGACAGGTTTGGTCCGAAATCGTTGATGCTCATACCACGGCTCAGGTAGTATTCCACATAGGTAAATCCGTTTGCCAGCGTAAAGGCCAACTGTGTAATCGGGTTGGCTCCTGCTTCGGCAATATGGTATCCGGAAATCGAAACCGAATAGAAGTTTCGTACGTTTTTCGTGATAAAATATTCCTGAACGTCACCCATCAAACGCAACGCAAATTCGGTAGAGAAAATACAGGTATTTTGTGCCTGATCTTCTTTTAGGATATCCGCCTGAACGGTTCCACGCACTTGTGCCAATGTTTTTACTTTGATGTCGTTATAAATATCCAATGGTAAAACCTGATCACCGGTAACGCCCAATAGCATTAATCCCAATCCGTCATTACCTTTTGGCAGATCACCATTATAACGTGGACGCGCTACGCCTTTTTTCTTGTAGATCGCCTCAATTTTGGCTTCCACTTCTTTTTCCAATCCGTTTTCTTTGATATACAATTCACATTGCTGATCAATTGCGGCATTCATAAAGAATCCTAACAACATCGGCGCCGGACCATTGATGGTCATACTTACCGACGTCATCGGGTGTGCCAGATTGAATCCTGAATATAATTTTTTCGCATCGTCAAGACAACAGATCGATACTCCTGCATTTCCAATTTTTCCGTAAATATCCGGTCGGTGACCCGGGTCGTTTCCGTATAAAGTCACACTATCGAAAGCGGTTGACAAACGTTTTGCCGGCATTCCCAAACTTACATAGTGGAAACGACGGTTGGTACGTTCCGGTCCGCCTTCTCCGGCAAACATACGGGTTGGATCTTCTCCTTCACGTTTAAACGGATACAATCCGGATGCAAACGGGAATTCACCCGGTACGTTTTCCTGTAACGACCAACGTAAAATATCGCCCCATGCCTGGTACTTCGGCAGTGCTACTTTTGGTATCTGTGAATGCGATAAACTTTCGGTATGCGTCGCAATTTTGATTTCTTTATCACGAACCATAAAACTGTAAACCGGGTTTTTGTATTTGTTTACTTTTTCATCCCAGGTTAGAATAATTTCCCAGTTGTATGGATCCAGATTCATTTTTACTCTGTCGAATTCTTTTAGCAATAACGACAGGAATAGTTTTTTATCATCATCGGCAATGGTTACAGAATCCTCATCAACACCAGACTTATTGATCAATGGTTTTTGACCCGAAACGGTTTCGATGGTTTTAAAAATTCCGTATAATTTTTGCGCTACGTCCTGCTGACTAACCGCTACCTGATCGTATTTACGATTATTTTCAGCGATTTCCGACAAATAACGGGTACGATGCGGTGGAATCACGAAAATTTTCTCGCTCATCTCGCGGGTAATCTCAAAAGTCGATTGTAAAGCAGCGCCCGTTTTTTCCACCACTTTATCCATAATGGATTTGTAAAGCGTGTTCATTCCCGGATCGTTAAACTGCGAAGCGATCGTTCCGAAAACCGGCATCGCATCCGGGTTTACATCCCAAAGGTTATGGTTGCGCTGGTATTGTTTTTTCACATCGCGAATCGCATCCAATGCACCTCTTTTATCGAATTTATTGATCGCAACCAAGTCGGCAAAATCCAACATATCGATTTTTTCCAACTGTGTCGCTGCACCAAACTCCGGTGTCATTACATATAAAGATACATCCGAATGTTCTAAAATTTCCGTATCCGATTGCCCAATACCGGACGTTTCCAATACAATAAGATCGTATTTGGCTGCTTTTAGCACTTCGATAGCTTCAGCCACATATTTTGACAACGCCAGATTGGACTGACGTGTAGCCAAAGAACGCATATACACTCTTGGGTTGTTAATCGCATTCATACGAATACGGTCGCCTAGTAAAGCACCACCCGTTTTTCGTTTAGACGGATCGACAGAAATCAAACCGATCGTTTTTTCCGGGAAATCGATCAGGAAACGACGTACCAGTTCATCGACCAAAGACGACTTACCTGCACCACCTGTTCCGGTTATTCCCAAGACCGGGATATGATTTTCTTTATTTTTCTGATGAATCTGATCCAAGGTATCTTTGGCCACTTCCGGGAAGTTTTCGGCCGATGAAATCACCCGTGCAATAGCCGTCGGATTCTTCTCTTCCAAATGATTGATCTCTCCATTTAAGACATCTCCAACCGGGAAATCCGCGCGTTGTACCAAATCATTGATCATTCCTTGTAATCCCAATTCTCTTCCGTCATCCGGCGAGTAGATACGCGTAATTCCGTATTCGTGTAATTCCTTAATTTCCTCCGGAAGGATTACACCGCCTCCACCGCCAAAAATCTTGATATGTCCGGCGCCTTTTTCTTTTAAAAGGTCGTACATATACTTGAAATATTCATTATGTCCACCCTGGTACGACGTCATTGCAATTGCATTGGCATCTTCCTGAATCGCTGTATTAACTACTTCTTCCACACTTCTGTCGTGACCTAAGTGGATCACCTCAACACCGGTTGCCTGAATAATTCGACGCATGATGTTGATCGCCGCATCGTGCCCGTCGAATAACGACGCAGCCGTTACAATACGGACTTTATTAACAGGTTGATAAGGTTGTGCTTGTTCCATTGTTATTCTGAATTTTGAGGTCGCAATGTAGTGAATTCTGCAAGATTAAAAAAGTGTTCGATTGTTAATAGATTGCCCTTCAACACGCTTTAAGCCTATTTCTATAACACGAAAAAGCGACTTTCCGACAAACCCAAAGGATCTGATTATATAAAACGACTACAATCAACTGTAACAAACTATCGTTTTACCGGAAAATATGGTCATTTTGTGTTCCGCTTCGGTCATTCCCTGAATGCTATGGTCGGTGATTTTAAATTGGCTTGCGGGTCCCGTTTCTTCGTGTGATAAAATTCCCGAATGTGTCCACGCGAAAATCATAAGTCAAATTGATTGTTCTTATTTTTCCATAACTAAAAGTCATATCATTTTTTGGTACAAACTTTGATTACCTTTGAACATCAATAACAAATACTATGAAAAGAATAATTTTACTCCTTGCGCTTTTGTCACTATCCTATCATGCCGATGCGCAGATTTTTAAACAATTAACCGATAAAATAAAAGGTACTACCAAAACACAAAGCACCGGTTCCGGGTTGTTGAGTCAGACCGATATAGCAGCGGGTTTAAAAGAGGCCTTAAACAAAGGGATTGAAAAACAGGTAACCAAGCTAACTCAGGTCGATGGTTTTTATAAAAACGAAATGGTTAAAATCCTGATGCCGGAAGAATTGCAAAAAGTAGACAAAACCCTACGCAGTATGGGAATGGGAAGTCTTGCAGACGAAGGTATAAAAGTGATGAATCGCGCGGCCGAAGATGCCGTAAAAGAAGCCACTCCTATTTTTGTGAACGCGGTTAAAGGAATGACGTTTACCGATGCCAAAAATATTTTAATGGGTAACGATACGGCTGCAACGACCTATTTACAGGGTTCCACGTCAACAGCATTATACGCTAAATTTAATCCGGTTATTAAAACCTCGTTTGAAAATGTAGGTGCTGATAAAGTATGGACGGGAATTATCAATAAATACAACACCCTTCCTTTGGTTAAAAAAGTAAATCCGGATTTAACCGATTATGTAACCAACGAAGCGATGAAAGGGGTGTTTAAAATGATTTCGGTAGAGGAAAAAGACATCCGTGGAAACCTGAATTCGAGAAGCTCCGATCTATTGAAAAAAGTGTTTGCTGCACAAGACAAAAAATAATCTAAAAATTATAAAAAATGGAATAAGAAGCCTTCGAGAAAGAAAAATCTTAAAGTATTATTAAGAATCTATTTTTTTAATTATCAATAACATACAAATAACATTCCGTTAACACAAGTGCTGAAAAAAATGTCGGACATTTGCAACGTAATAAATGATTTCTCATTTGGTTAGGGTTAGTTAAAAAAGAATTGCCGGTGCTTCTCACACCGGCTTTTTTTATGCCATAAATGAAAACACCTGACAGGTTTTGGAAACCTGTCAGGTGTAATTTTAGACTTTATAAAGGTATACTTTTATAAGGAGTTTAAAAAGGCTAATAAAGAAGTTCGTTCGGCTGTAGAAAGTTGTTTAAAACGATCTTTTGCATTTTGTCCTTCACCGCCATGCCACAGAATGGCTTCGGTTAGGTTTCGCGCGCGTCCATCGTGTAGAAAATGCGTATGCCCGTTTACCAATTCCGTTAAACCGATTCCCCATAACGGTCGTGTTTTCCATTCTTTCCCATTTGCCAGGAAATCCGGACGGTTGTCGGCCAATCCATCGCCCATATCGTGCAACAGTAAATCGGAATACGGATAAATGACCTGATTCGACAAGGCAGCTATCGGACTATATCCCGTGGTTTGTTTGGGTGTATGACATTGCGTACAACCAATTCGCTCAAAAATTGCAGCACCTTCCCGTACCTGTCGGCTACCAATATTTCGTGGTGCCGGAACCGCCAACGTTTTACAATACAACGCCACCTGATCCAAAACAGCATTGGCGATTTCCGGATCATCATTCAGACCATCTTGTCCGTTGGCCTGGTTGTGTCCGGTTTCATTCGGAAACACATAATTGGTAATCCCCATATCTTCGACATAAGCTGCCGCACATTGCACCAAAATAGTCCCTGTATTCGCTTTCCAGCCAAAACGTCCCAATACGGTTTGTTGCAACACCGGATCCCAGACATAATTGGCTTTTCCGGAAATCCCGTCACCATTAGTATCATTGATATCCTGTAATGCCAGAATATTTGCTTCCGGAATCGCCTCCAAAAGTCCTAATCCAAAAACCGGGGTTCCGATTCGCGGTGATGTCATCATACCCGCCGGAAACGGCATATACGGATTGGTTAAGGTGATCATTGGTTTTCGAAGTCGCACAACGGTACCATCGGCTAAGGTTTCGATACTTTCTTCAAAAGTCACCTGATAGGCTGCTTCCGGCGTATAACCGAATAAAGCCTGATTTTGAATCTGTAAACCAAACCCCGGAGCGGCAAGTGGTCCGCCATGGGCATCCATTCCCGGAATACTGGCGCGAACCAATAAGCCACTTCGATTGTTGATCACAACAGGAAACGCCGATCGTCCGTCTCTTGGGTGACAGGCAATACAGGATGAATTATTAAAAATGGGTCCCAATCCGGAATTGACATTAGCCGGAGCCGTCACAAAAATGGATTCAAACTGTACATCACCCGACAAATGGATTCCCAAACTTTGCGGATCCAGATTCGGAGCAGGCGTACTAAACGCATTACTGGTAGCCAGGAAAACAGTTGTTTCACCTCCGGCCATTAACCGTTCATTTAAATCCGGAATATTTTCATATTCGTCCGGATTGTTATCATTACTACAGGAAACCAACGTTATCCCCAACAAGCCAAATGCTATGTATTTTTTTATCATGTTATTTTTCATTGGAAAATCCCCCACTTAAATTATATTAGGTGAGGGATTAGGAAGACATCATAATGAAGGTTCACAAATTAATTACAACTTGTGAAACTAAATCACGGTCAAAATTTATAGTTACTATGGCAATTACTATTCTTAATTATTAATTAACGGCAACAATTGCGTTTGCAACATGCTGAACAATTCGTTCACTTTTTGCTGTGCATTTTCAACTGCCGGTCTGTTGTTATAGATGGCATCCGTAAACGATACCGGAATAGCTTCGATTGCTGAAATTGACTCTGCAATTTTCACTTTGATCGCCGTATCCAATTGTGGGTTTCTAGCCGCCACTACATCGGTTAATCCTTTTCCATTTACACTTCCGTAATCACCTAAATAAATATTCTGAACACTACGAATATTATCAGCAAAGTCTAAAAGTGAATTTTTACTAAAACGGGATTCTTCAGCCTGAGGCGAAACTCCTTCTCCATTCGGTCCGTTTAACGGCTCCTGAATTTTGGTATTCGCTACCTCATCCGCAATGGTGATGATTCCGTGAACAAACTCTTCCAATGCCGCTTTTTGAGACGGATATTTTACGTTTCCGGAATTTCCGGCCGTAAGGAAAAATCCAACATAATTTCCGGAAGAAGCACTCCATCCGTTGATCAATGTTTGCGTGTTATTTTGTAAATCTTCGGCAGCCGCTTTCAGATATTGTAACTCACGAGCGGTAAGTTGTGCCGCCGTTTTTGTTCCGTTTTCTCCCCATAATAAGAACTCGATTAAGTGGAATCCACGTGCTTCCGGATTGGCCGCGATTACATTCGCAGTGATTTGCTGCCCACTGTTAAGGATGTTGTTCATCGCTTCCACGTCAACCGGCCAGGTATCCATTGCCGGATCCAAACCTCCGTTTCCTAAAGCGTCATCCGCTACCGGTCCGTAAAGGAATCCTTCCGATTGTTCCCAGGGTTTACGGGTATTCATCCAGGCCTGTTTTGCAGCAGCAAGATTGGTTTCATTAGGTGTTGTTACCAACGTATTGATTGCCGTTCTTAATTCTCCGGCTTTCTGGTTTAATGTTTTATAGGTTTCTACCACTACATTTGATGAAACATTACCAATTACATCCGAAAATAATGAAGCGTTCGGGTCTACATAATTAGTATCATCATTATTACTACAATTTGCTAATGTCATTGCCATTGCAATAAATCCCAGACTTAAAATTCTTCTTTTCATCTATTAAAAATTTGAGTTAGTATTATTAAAACGAGAATCCGATTCCGGCAGAAAAAGTATTCTCTTGTTGTCTTTCACCTGTGTTTAGCGATGTTACCGGATCAAACTGATACGATCCCAGTCTTCGGTTCTGATAATGTGCTTTTAACACGATCTGCGGATGCACAAACCAGTTAAAACCACCCATCATAGCGCTGCGTTCCCAACGTGGCTTGCGCACTACGTTACCTTCCACTTCATGCATGGTGTCGTAGTAGTCGTAACGTAAAAACGGGTATACTTTATGTTTGGCCTGCGGATTAAAGAAATGCAGGATTTCATACCCAACCTCGGCTGAAAATCCGACTACATTTTTCCCAACCGGCGTTCTTTTTACCCCTAAGTTGTTGGACAAACTGGCATTTTTACGGGATACGATATTGGAGTTTTCAAGGTTTCCATATAGGAAAATCGAGTTAAAACGCAGGTAATCCTCATCGTAGGTAATATGACCTTCGAATATGGTCACATAAGCCGATTCCTTCATATCGTTTTTCGGACGGTTTGCAGCGGCATCATTAATATAGGCCGAAACCCCGAAATAGGTATTTTTGTGTGTTCCGAATTTATAATCCAAACGTGCCGTTAAAGCCCAGCTTTCGCCAACTGACATTTCAAATCGGGTTTGGTAGCCTTCTTTAATCCATCCTCGGGAACTAAACCCTGACGCATCCAAACCATTGGTTACCGACACTTCGTATTTGAATCGTTTTTTCCAGAAAGTACCGTGGAATTGCACCCCGTTTTCATACCAACCCAATGGTAGAATTTCGTTTTCCATTTCCTGACGGTGCGTTGTAAAATACGAGATCGGACGGTCTAAATCCTGTGCCAATCCAAAGTGAATTTTCATACGTCCCACACGAACGTTAAAATACGGACGGATGGCCAGATTAACGTGAACCTGCTCGATTTTCACTTCTCCACCCGCTTCGATTTCCTGTTCGTATTCTCCGGCTTCTTCCTGCGTATCCAGTTCAATAGTAGAACCGGTTCCGCCGTGTTCGAATTCAATTTCCGATTTAAAACTAATCCAATCGTTAAAATTATAACCCAGATATAGGTTCAAACGTTCGGCATCAAATTTATCTTTCATTCCCAGATCGGTATCATAGCGTCGGTAGTTGTAATAATTCACTACTCCATAACCGCTCAGCGTAAACTTACTCCAGTTAAAAAGGTTTTTATTATCGTTAGCAAAATCTTGTTTTACTTCTTGTCGAAGCTCTTCTCTAAGCTCCTTTTTGATTTGTTCTTTAAGTTGTTTAACACTCGTAGAATCAACCGTTTGTGCGTATCCAGTATATGAAATTCCGGCGAGTAATAAAAGTAATATTCGGTTCATACAATCTTTAAATTTCGGGCAAAGCTATATATTTATTTTTAATAAGTCTAAATAAGTCCAGTATTTTTTTAACTTTGCCCTAACTTTTGATTAAGATTTTTTTATGTTAAAAGATTATCGATTCGCTAACGTTTTAGCCTTCAATCGCTTAAAACCGATAAAAGGGCAAATAAAAAAAAAGCAGGATCAGTTACTATCCGCCTTATTTACCCCGATTGACAATTCGCAATTAATCCTTTTCAGGATTGTTTTTGGATTATTGATCACATTACATTGTTTACAATCCGTCACCTCCGACTGGGTACGCCGCAATTTTATACTTCCCTCCTATACGTTTACACATATCGGAATGGACTGGTTGCAGCCATTACCCGGTAACGGTATGATTTATTACTTCTATGCGATGGGAATTGTCGGACTGCTAATTTCGATCGGATGGTTCTACCGTTTCAGCATGGCTTTGTTTACGATTATGTGGGCCGGTGTCTACTTTATGCAAAAAACCGCCTATAACAATCATCATTATCTGTTGTTGTTACTTGGGATTATGCTGCTTTTTTTACCGGCCAATTGCGCCAATTCGGTAGACGCCAAATTAAAACCATCCATCCGTAAAACTCATATACCGCAATGGTGTATCTGGGTATTAATGCTCCAGGTTGGGGTTGTTTACTTTTATGCAACCGTAGCCAAGCTATATCCCGACTGGCTTGACGGTACCTTTACCCGCGAAATGCTGAGTAAACATGCTACGCCATCACTAAAGACGTTGTATTCTCAGAAATGGTTTTACCTGTTTATCGCCTATGCCGGTATCCTTTTCGACTTACTCGTTGTGCCGTTAATGCTATGGCGTCGTACGCGAATGCTGGCTTTTATCGCCTCGGTGATTTTTCATTTTTTTAATAAAATACATCTTGGTATTGGGATTTTTCCGTTCCTGGCGTTGTCCTTTTCCATATTGCTTTTTCCACCAGAAACCATACGCAAACTATTTTTCAGAAAAAAAATTGTGCCGGAAACGGATCATCAAAAAACGGATTATGGGAAGCGGATACTGCTTTACTTTTTTATCCCTTATTTTATTTTTCAACTGGCATTCCCATTGCGGCACTGGCTGATCGAAGGCGATGTTTTATGGACCGAAGAAGGTCATCGGTTAAGTTGGCGAATGATGTTGCGCAACCGAAGCGGTTACTCCAAATTTTATGTCGTGGATCATGCCACCGGTGAAAAAAAGCGCTATAAATTAAAACGTATTCTGACCAAAAAACAGATTCGCGGAATGCAAACCAAACCGGATATGATCTGGCAAACGGCACAAAAGATCAAAGAAGAGTATCAAAAAGAGGGAAAAAACATCAGCATTTATATCGATTCCAAGGTGTCGATTAATAAAAAACCACTCCGTACGCTCATCGACCCTAATGTCGATTTCGCCAAAGCAAAGTGGAATTATTTCACTCATAATGAATGGATTCTACTCTACAAATAGCCGTATAATTATCAACAATTCGGACACTTCATTAAATAAAATTCAAAAAAATATCGATTAAAGGCCAAACCATTAAGAAAATTTAGTAGTATTGCAAATTATTTAGATTTAGTATAAATAAAAATAACTTACCCAAAATGAAAAAAATATTACACGCCTGTTTTACTGCATTACTCTTGCTTACACTACCCGACAGTATCGCGCAGCCGATTCGTATCGGAAACGAAACCAGCAACAACATTACCAGCGATGCGCCAGTAAATTGCGTATACGAAAAATCGGCTAGCGAAAGTCTGTATCTGTCGAGTGAGATTAACAGTTCCGGAACCATAACCGCACTATCCTGGCAACACAGCTCCACTTTTAACGCGGCAGCCACCAACAATATCAAAATCTATTTAAAAACCGCTACCCTTACCGCTTTACCATCCGGTACGGTTGGCAGTGGTTTTTCGGGTTATACCGAAGTATATTCCGGAGCATTACCGGCTATAAGTACAGCCGGATGGAATACCATCACCCTTACAACCCCATTTTCCTACGATAAAAATACCGGTAATTTAGCCATATTGGTAGTACGGGATGCAACTACAAAAGACGATAACAATTATCCGAGATTCCGAGCCACGACAACCAATCCCAACTATCTGTGTCGCAAATACAGCAGCGGTGTCGACTTTTTCACACCAACCGCAACACCGTGGAACAGCAATGCCAGTATGAGCGGTTCGTATTTCCGCCCGAATATTCAGATCACGATGAATAGTAATACGCCAACGGCAACGTACTGTACGATCAACAATAACAACAGCTGTTTGTATGGCGGTACGATAGCCAACGTTACTTTTGCCGGAATCAACCATACCACCGAATGCAGTCAGGATAACTATTCGTATATCGATTATAGTGCGACTGTTGGCGCGGCACAAATTGCCAAAGGTTCTACAAACAGCATTTCCGTAACGGTAGACAATCCGGGAAGCAGCGGAGGCGTAGGTGTTTGGATCGATTTTAACCAAAACGGAACCTTCGAAAGCAATGAGTTTTTTAGCTTAGGGACCATCAACAGTAGTAACATTGTAACTTTTAGTAGTAACCAGATTGTCGTTCCGGCAACCGCTTTAACCGGTACCACCCGTATGCGAATCCGTTCAAAACGGCTAACGGCTGTAACGGCTGCCGAGGCCTGTGAATTTATAGGCAGCGCGCGTGGCGAAGTAGAAGATTATGCCATCACCATTGCCGAGCAACCCATGGGACTTTCCGATTTCGACAAAACTTCCGTACGACTATATCCAAACCCGACACAAGGAATCGTGACGTTTGAAACTGTAGAAAACATTAAAAAAATTACGTTTTACAATTCACTTGGCCAGATTATTGCCGTTCAGAATTCCAATATTACAGACTTGTCGGCCTTAGCAAACGGAATTTATACTGCCAGAGTTGAATTTGAAAACGGTCAGACCACTACCCAAAAGATCATCAAAAAATAATCCCTATGAAAAGCCACTATTTATTTTTACTTCTAATCAGTACCTTTACGTATGCCCAACACTGGGAAAACGATTTTGAAAACGGCAAAAAAAATGCCGTGGCCGAAAACAAAAATATCGTACTTGTATTCTCCGGTTCCGACTGGTGTGCGCCTTGTATCAAACTGGACAAAGCCATCTGGAGTTCTGAAGAATTTAAAACCGAAGCGGATAAAAACTGGATTCTTGTAAAAGCCGATTTTCCGAAAAAGAAAACCAACACTTTATCGGAAAGTCAACAGAACCAAAACAACAACCTGGCCGAACAATACAATAAGGAAGGTCATTTTCCGCTGGTAGTTGTACTGGACAAAAATGGAAAAGTACTGGGAAAAACCGGATATAAAAACATTAGTCCTACGGCTTATATCGAACTATTACACACTTTAGAAAAGAAAATATGAAACGCTTTCTCCTGATCGCATTCCTGACAAATACTATCATCCTTAACGCACAAGTCGCGCATAAAAGGGTCGTAAAACTAATGGGTAGCCGTTTTGATATCACGATAGTGGCCAAAGATATTCCCACTGCGAATGCTTATATCGACACCGCTGTGGCCGAAATCACCCGTATCGAAAACCTCATTTCGGAATGGATGCCCCAAACTCAGGTATCGGAAATCAATCGGAATGCCGGCATTCGTCCCGTGGTTGTAGATCAGGAACTTTTTGATCTGACGCAACGCGCGATCGATTTTTCCAAACTGACAGACGGTGCTTTTGATATCAGTTTTGCAGCAGCCGATAAAATCTGGAAATACGATGGTAGTATGACCGTGTTACCATCGCCGGAAGAAGTAAAAGAATCCGTAAAAAAGATCGGCTACCAAAACATCATCCTCGACAAAGAACACCGTACTATTTTCCTGAAACTTCCGGGAATGAAAATCGGTTTTGGATCGATCGGGAAAGGCTATGCCGCTGATAAAACCAAAGAACTTATGATGGAAAAAGGTGCCGTAGCCGGAATCATCAATGCATCGGGCGATATGAACACCTGGGGAAAACAACCGGACGGTAAAGAATGGACTATCGGGATTACAAATCCTAAAAACAAAGCACGTGTTTTTGCGGTTTTCCCGCTTACCGACGGTGCCGTGGTTACGTCCGGCAGTTACGAAAAATATATTGAAATCGATAAAAAACGATATTCCCATATTATTGATCCCCGAACGGGCTACCCGGCCAGCGGCTTATCGAGTGTTACGGTTTTTGCCACAAGTGCCGAAATGGCCAATGGTATTTCCACCTCCGTTATGGTACTCGGCCATGAAGTCGGTATGAACCTCATCAACCAGATCCCTCAGATCAGCGCGGTTATTGTAACCGACAGCGGCAAAATTTTCTACTCCAAAAACATTGATCATAAAAAATTAAAAAAGACCAACTAAATGAAACCCGCATTACTCCTTTTAGGATGCTTTCTACTTTACTCCTGCAACTCTGTAAAAGAATACGAAAAACAAAATAGTAACGATCCCGATATGAAACTATCGGCACGATCGTCTGAGCGCTACGAAACCAATTTTCAAATTTACCGCGAAGGTGCTTCGGGCGCCAATGGCGGAAAAACAGGAGGAGGCTGTGGCTGCAATTAAACCATGAAAAAAATACTTTTTTATACCGGTCTCTTCTGTTGCTCCATTGTAAATGCACAGGAAGACGAAAACGCCACGACCTATAAAAAACGGGTACTCGAAACAACCGAGATTGAATTTTTAGGAAGCTACTACCAACAGGACGGAAAACACTCGGCTGTTGGCGGTGGTGTCGGAACCGAAAAATTAAAAGATTACACGTCCAATATCGTATTGACCATTCCGTTGAACGACGACGATGTGTTAACCATCGATGCCGGTTTTTCGGCCTATACGTCGGCTTCGTCCAGTAATATCAACCCGTTTGTAACCGATGGATCGTATACCGTAACCACCACCAATAACAACAATACCGGAGCTTCCCGTGGTATGAATCCAACCGGTCTTTATAGTAAAGACGACGATTATACGACCACAACCACTACTCCGGCGCCTTATGGAAGTCCGTGGATCGAATCGACCGGAGCTTCCCGTAAGGATGTTTTAAAAACACTATCGGCCAGTTATAGTCATAGTTCAGACAATCGAAATACGATTTGGAATCTTAACGGTAGTGTTTCGAAAGAATACGATTATCAATCCTTTGGAGTGGGTGCCGGTCTTGCACGATTGTTTAACGACAAAAACACCGAAATCAGTCTAAAAGCCAGTGCCTATTTTGACAAATGGGATGCAATCTACCCTACCGAACTGCACGAATATGCCCTTTACGGATTGAATTTCCAGGGTTATGGTTATTTCCAGGGCGTCTCAATTCTGGACGAATACGGTCAAAAAACGACCAATTACCTACCGAAAGCCTTTCAGGAGTTTTCCAATGAAAACCGGAATTCCTATTCCTTTTCTTTAGGATTGTCGCAGATATTGACCAAACGCTTACAGTTTTCCCTGTTTATGGACGTCTTGTATCAGGAAGGATTACTGTCGACACCGTATCATCGTATTTATTTTGCCGACAAAGCCAACTATTATATTGGTCAGCCGCGCTATATTCCGATTTACGACAAACCCGGAAACATTGGTGTATTCCGACTATCGGATGACGTGGAGCGTCTACCGGGAACGCGATTTAAAATTCCGGTTGGCATGCGCTTAAATTATTATATCAGCGAACAATTTGTTTTCCGTAGCTATTACCGTTACTATGCCGATGATTGGGGATTATCCGCCCATACCGCCAGCATCGAAATTCCGTATCGTATTTCGGACCATTTTACCCTTTTGCCCATGTATCGTTTTTACACTCAAAAAGGAGTACGCTATTTTGCTCCGTTTGAAAAACATTATTCGTACGAACGCTATTATACTTCCGACTATGACCTTTCGTCATTCGACAGCCATCAATATGGTTTCGGACTGAGCTATACCGATTTGCTTACCAATACGCGTATTCTTCATTTCGGTCTGAAAAATATTGATTTACGCTACCAGCGTTACGAAAGAAGCGATGCTTTAAAAGCAGACATCATCAGTCTCGGAATCAAATTTGTCCAGTAAATAATTATTGATCAATAAACAATTATATTTTAATTTTTAACCTTAATCCATTATGAGTAAAAAACTATTTTTAATGCTAACCCTGGTCGTTACGATCGTATTTTTTAGCTGTAATAAAGACGAAGATACCGTGCTATTACAGAGTAACCCCGTGATCGGAACCTGGAAACTGGTAGAAGAATACAGCAACAACCAGCTGGTAACTTTAAACAACTGTAACCTACAGGAAACCTATATTTTCGGGGAACAACAATTTACCCATGAACTATATTCGAATGGTGGTCGTTTTGACGATTCGACCTTTCAAAAAGGTGGTGATGATGACGATGATCACCACAGCGGAGGTAATGACGATGACGACGATGATGACGATCATGGGCCGGTAAATCCAAACCCAGGAACCGGTGGTGGAACCAGCGATGACGACGATGACGATGATCACGGTGGAAACGGTGGTACCGGAACTTGTGTCTTATCCGAAACGGTAATCGGTTACTGGACCAATCCGGGTAACAACCTGTACAGCCTGACAAGTTCGAATGCTATCGATACCAAAAACATTATTTTCACCGACAATGGTAATAAGTTTTATTACGAAACAGCCGTAAACGTAAACGGTATTTCGGTGACTAAAAAATATGTGTTCAAAAGACAGTAATCCGGAATTTTTTAGTGTCTCAACAAAAGAGCCGTCTTGATCAAGACGGCTCTTTTTCGTTTTATGCGATACGTTGATGTAACTGTTTAAAATAATCAAAAGCCTTTACCAGTCGGCTACCATACCAGGAGAACATTTCTCCGTCCACAAAAACTGTTTTGGCATGATGGGTAAAACGTCCGATTTCAAAAGCGTGTTCGTCCTTAAACGGATACGGTTCCGATGAAAGAAAAACCAAATCCGGATCACCTTCCAGTCGGATTTTTTTTAATTCTACTTCCGGGTAACGCCCTTTCGTATCATAAATATTTTTAAAGTGATTTAACTTTAGTAATTCGTTGATAAAATTGTCCGATCCCGCGGCCATATACGGATCTCTCCAAATAAAATAAGCCGCTTTCTTTTCGGGCTTATCGGCTATAAAACGTTTAAAATCTTCATAGGCATAGCGCGTCTTATCGATCCATTTCTGCGCATCGGTACGCTTATTAAACAACTGACCAAAGTCGGTTATCATTTGCAAATTATCTTCTATCGTAATAATATTGGTTACCCATACCGGACAAATTTTAGACAATTCGGCTACAATTTCAGCAGTATTCTCTTCCTTATTCGCGATAATAATATCCGGAGCCAATAAGCGTATTTTTTCGTAATGTACCTTTTTCGTGCCGCCAATAATTTTTTTGGTCGATTTAAGATGGAACGGATGGATGCAAAACTTGGTTATCCCAACTAGCTGCTCCTCCAATCCTAAATCAAAAAGTAATTCCGTTTGCGATGGCACCAACGAAACAATACGTATTGGTGTTTGTTCGAACGTATGCAACGTTCCCATTTGATCTGTAAGCGATTTCATTTTACAAAAATACAAAAAGCTATAGTCCTACCATTCTTAAAAATCACGATGTCTCAACCTTTTTGATACCTACCGGGTTTACTTTTCTGATTTGTTAAGTCCTATAGTATTATAGAAATTAACCTGTACGATTCCAATCATTTCCTTTAGCATAAAAGACGTGAAAGCACAATTATAGCTATTCGGAAAAACTGTTATTTTAGTAGTTATACAATCCGACGAATACGGAACTGGTTGTACGCCAAATGTTTCAAACAACAAAAGTGCCCGTTTGAGATGGAAACCGGAAGTAACCAAATACACCTGAGATGGTATTCGTTTTTGCAGTATCACACTCGAATATTTTGCATTTTGGTAGGTATTTTCACTTCTCTCTTCTTTAATAATATCCGAATCTGGGATTCCCATATCAATAAGCGCTTTACGAAACAATTCTGCTTCGGAAGTTTTAATACTATTCCCCTTTCCGGAAACAAGAATGGTACAAGGTTGCTTATTTTCACGTGCCTTATAGTACAATCGACAAGCCGCTACCAATCGGGAATACGACGTTATATGCGGTTGTTCTATAGTGTTAAAATCGGTAATTCCGCCTCCTAACACTACTATTACCGAAGGTGAAGTCATATTCAGATTCGCATTGTCTATATAACTCTTTTGTAGATAGTGTGCCGTTATTTTTCCCAGAAAACCATTCCCAATCCCTACAATCAGAAATAATAACAATCCGAGACATACTGTAGCCGCTTTATTTTTTTTCTTCCTTTTCAATAAAAAAATCACCCCTATAATCAAGAAGAACAGGATAAACGGTTCTGTCAGAATTTTAAAAAAAAGAAAAATTACATCTACTACGGTTTTCATTATCTATCTGATTTTATCTCCGCTTTGCTACTGTTATATAAAAGTCTTTGGGGTAACTTTAAGATAAAAACGGGATGCTGTTATAAATTAAGTATAACTCTGAAACTTCACAAAAATACAAAAAGCCGTATCTTAGTAAGGAAAATCAGAACAGAATGAGACTACTTTTACCCTTTTTGATCGGAATCTTTAGCTACGTAGCGGTTTCGGCACAACAATTACACCCCGGTTTTGACAAATCGGAATACACCGAACTACTCTATGCCTACTCCCGCTGGAGCGATAGCACCCACTATAAAGGAATTCCCGAAAGCACGCGCTTTAAAAGAACCTACCGATCGGAAGAAATGGGACTGGTTAACAAGTGGGAACTCTACGAAAGTCCGGATCGGGTTAATGTGATCAGTATACGCGGCACCACGCCAAGCGAAGTGAGTTGGCTGGCCAATTTTTATGCTGCGATGATTCCTGCCAAAGGAAAATTACAATTAAACGATTCCACAGCATTCGAATACCATTTTGCCGACGATCCGCGGGCCGCTGTTCATGTAGGCTGGAGCGTTGCGAGTGCTTATCTGCTTCAGGACATTATTCCGGTCGTGTGGCAACAGTATAATAAAGGCATTCGGGATTTTATCATTTTCGGGCATAGTCAGGGAGGCGGCATCAGTTACCTCATCACGGCACAACTTTTATATTATCAGAAAACCGGAGTCCTTCCGGCGGATCTCAATTTTAAAACCTATTGTAGCGCCGCGCCTAAACCGGGAAACCTGCCTTTTGCCTACGAATATGAAGCCTCCCGGCAAACCGGATGGTCGCAAACAGTTGTCAATGCTGCTGATTGGGTTCCGGAAGTTCCCGTATCCATACAAACCCTGACCGATTTTAACGTGACGAATCCGTTTAAAAATGCCAAAAGCATGATCAGTAAACAAAAGTTCCCAACCAACCTTGCACTAAAACACGTTTACAATCAGTTGACCAAACACAATAAAAAAGCGATGCGACGTTACCAAAAATACCTTGGTAAAGTCGCATCAAAATTCGTTGTAAAAACATTAGTCGGTTATAAAGCTCCGAACTATTTTGAATCCAATTATTATGTTCGTACCGGTACGACAACTGTTTTATATCCCGACAGTCTGTATTATACCCAATATCCGGATAGTGATACCAATGTATTTGTACATCATTCGGTACAATCGTATCTGTATCTGACGGATAAATTACCGGATTAATAACTACCGATTAGCGAGAATTGTTTGCATTTCCTGTTGAATTTTCAGGGCTTCGGCTCTTGCTTTTTCGGCAAAATCCATTCCTGAAGACGCATAAATAATCCCGCGTGAAGAGTTGATCAACAAACCTACATTGGCATTCATTCCGTAGCGACAAACCTCAGCAAGACTACCGCCCTGGGCACCTACCCCTGGTACCAATAAAAAGCTATCCGGGATAATTTTTCGTATTTCTGAAAAGTATTCCGCTTTGGTTGCGCCAACCACATACATCAGGTTTTGACTGTTTTTCCAGGTTTTAGAAGTCGCAATTACTTTTTTATACAATTCTTCGCCATTCACTTCTAATGTCTGAAAATCGAAAGCTCCTTCATTAGAAGTCAACGCCAACATGATGGTATGCTTATTTTCGAAAGCCAGGAACGGTTCCACACTGTCTTTCCCCATATAAGGTGCCACCGTCACACTGTCGAAATCCAAATCCTCCAGAAAAGCTTTGGCATACATGGACGATGTATTCCCGATATCACCGCGCTTGGCATCAGCAATTGTAAAGATATCCGGGTATTTTTCGTTGCTATAGCGGATCGTCTTTTCCAGTGACTTCCAACCTTTGATTCCGTAAGCCTCATAAAAAGCCGTATTAGGTTTATAGGAAACCGCCAGATCGTGCGTCGCGTCAATAATCCTTTTATTAAATTCAAAAATCGGATCTTCATATTGTAGCAGATGCTCCGGAATCTTTGTCAGATCCACATCCAGACCTACGCAAAGAAAAGATTGTTTCTGTTGGATTTGTTCAATTAAGTGTTGTGTTGTCAAGATGTTGTTTATTTAGTTGTGTTGTTGTTTAAAAAAAATGCCACACTAAGATTTCTTTTGTGTGACATTTAGTATTTTCGGTATTTTGATCATTAAAATACGTCGCTTTCTTTTAATTTTTCGGTATTGCTCACCAACTGTAGCTCTTCAATTACTTTCTGGATATTTCCGTTCATTACACCGTCCAGATCGTAAAGGGTTAACCCGATTCTGTGATCCGTAACACGTCCCTGCGGATAGTTATAGGTACGGATTTTTGCCGAACGGTCACCACTACTTACCTGTGAGTTTCGTTTTTTAGCATCCTCTTCCTGTTTTTTCGCCAATTCCATTTCGTATAAACGGGAACGTAAAACGGTCAATGCTTTGTCTTTATTTTTATGCTGTGATTTTTCGTCCTGACATTGGGCAACCAATCCGGTTGGTACGTGCGTCATACGCACGGCCGATTTGGTTGTATTTACCGACTGTCCACCTGGTCCTGAAGAACAGAAAAAGTCAATACGTACGTCGTTCATGTCGATATGTACGTCAAACTCTTCTGCTTCCGGTAATACCATAACAGTAGCCGCAGACGTGTGTACACGCCCTTGTGTTTCGGTTTGTGGTACCCGTTGTACACGGTGAACACCCGCTTCGAATTTCAAGGTTCCGTAAACGTCTTCACCGGTTACTTCAAAAATCACCTCTTTAAATCCTCCGGAAGTCCCTTCGTTCAAATCTACAACAGAAGTTCTCCATCCTTTGTTTTCACAGTATTTAGTATACATACGGAACAAATCACCGGCAAAGATACTGGCTTCATCACCACCGGTACCGGCACGGATTTCCACCATTACGTTTTTCGCATCTTCCGGATCTTTCGGAATCAATAAGAATTTGATTTCTTCTTCCAGTTGTGGTAAACGCTCTTTGGCTTCATCCAACTGCAATTTGGCCATATCAACCATTTCCGGATCCGATCCGTCGGCGATAATTTCGTTGGCCTCTTTGATATTTCCGTCAAGATTTACATACTCATCGCGTTTTTCAACCAATGCTTTTAAATCTTTGTATTCTTTATTCAATTGTACATAACGCTTCTGATCGGCAATAACATCCGGCTGGATAATTAAGTCTGAGATCTCGTCAAAGCGCTGTTTTACTATCTGAAGTCTATCTAACATTTTGTATTTCCTTTGTTTGGAGTGCAAAATTACAAAAAAAACCGTTTAGTTGTATCGTTCGCAACCCTTAGAATTTTTGCTAAATTTGGTTATAAAATGATAACGCCATGGAAAATTTCGACTGGACGCAGTTTACGCTACGGATTGCAATAAATAGTACGCTTTCAAACCTTTACGATGCCTGGACCAAAGCATCCGAACTGGAAAAATGGTTTCTGAGTCAGGCGGATAGTTTTGAGCCTGATGGCACTCTTATTCCGAAAAACCAAAGTATACAACAGGACTATCGCTATGAATGGAACTGGTATCTTTATCCTGATGTGGAAATGGGTACTTTTACTGAAGCGAATGGCAAAAATTCCTTGCAATTTACCTTTGCCGGTCAATGTCTTGTGGATATTTCATTAACGGAACAGGGCGATTTTGTGATCGTAGAACTAACGCAGAAAAATATCCCTACCGACGATTCCTCCAAAAAAAATATCCGATTGGGTTGCCACGGTGGCTGGTCGTTTTATCTGGTGAATCTGAAGTCAGTCTATGAAGGTGGATTGGATTTACGGAACAAAAACACCGATCTGAAACCAATGTTAAACAACTAAAAAAAGGGTTATCGCAATGACAACCCTTTTCTATATTTAAACAATACCGTTTAGTTTTTTAACGGAATCTGCTGTAAAATTTCCAATACGAATTTCCAGTATTTCTGAGCCGATGAAATCGAAGCTCTTTCATCCGGGCTATGTGCTCCTTTGATCGTCGGACCAAAAGAAATCATATCCATATCCGGATAATTGGTTCCTAAAATTCCACATTCCAATCCGGCGTGACAAGCCACTACATGTGGTTTACTTCCGTTTTGTTTTTCGTAGATTGACGTCAATACATCCAAAATTGGTGAACTTACATTTGGTGTCCATCCCGGATACGAACCAGCAAAAACCACTTCACATCCAATTAATTCGAAAGCCGAACGCAACGCATTGGCCAGATCAAATTTTGAACTTTCAACCGAAGAACGGGTTAAACACTGCACGGTGATTTTTCCGTCTTTAACGATAACACGGGCAATATTGTTTGAAGTTTCTACTAAATTGTCCATATCGGCACTCATACGGTACACACCATTATGAGCGGTGTATAATGCACGAATCAAACCTTCCTGTACGCCTAAATCCATAACCGTAGTCGGTACTACATCGGATTTTACAATTTCGATGGTCAGATTTGGTTCGGTTGTTTTGAACTCCGTTTTGATATCGTTGATTACTTCCTGCATATCAAAAACAAAGGCCTCATCATAAATCTGAGAGATGATCACTTTAGCAACACTTTCTCTTGGGATGGCGTTACGAAGACTTCCTCCGTTGATTTCTGCGATTTGTAATCCGAAGTTTTCAAATGCATCAAAAAACAAACGATTCATAATTTTATTGGCGTTACCCAAACCTTTGTCGATATCCATTCCGGAGTGACCTCCGTTTAGTCCTTTAACTGTAATGGTATACCCTACCGAACCTTCCGGTGTTTCCTCTTCGTTATAGTCACGAACCGCAGTTACATCCACTCCTCCGGCACATCCGATATCGATTTCATCGTCTTCTTCCGTATCCAGATTTAAAAGGATCTCACCATCTAATAATCCGCCTTTTAATCCCATTGCTCCGGTCATTCCGGTTTCTTCATCAATCGTAAAAAGCGCTTCAATCGCCGGATGCTGGATATCGTTGCTTTCCAGAATCGCCATGATCGTAGCCACACCAAGACCGTTATCCGCTCCTAAAGTTGTTCCTTTGGCACGAACCCAGTCGCCATCTACATACATTTCAATTCCCTGTGTATCGAAATCGAAATCAGTATCGTTATTTTTTTGGTGTACCATATCCAAATGCGATTGCATCACGATGGTTTTGCGGTTTTCCATTCCGGCAGTGGCCGGTTTTTTGATGATGACGTTACCTACCTCATCGTTTAAGGTTTCCAATCCTAGTTTTTTACCGAAATCCATCATAAAAGCAATCACACGTTCTTCTTTTTTAGAAGGCCGCGGAACAGCATTCAGGTCGGCAAATTTATTCCAAAGCTGTTTAGGCTCAAGGTTTCTTACTTCCTGGCTCATTATTTTACCTTTTGTAGTTATACTTCAAATTTTGAATCCCAAAGGTACAAAGATTTTCAGCCCGGGAAAATGATAATCGGGTTATTTTGAATAAAGGAAAAAGGGATTATTTCAAGACGGAAATGGCTGTTATTTTGCAATGGTAAGAATCGGTGGTGCGATATATTCTTCGAAAATCTGAATAGCTTTTTTTTCAGACACATCGCCAAACCAAAGGTTTTCCGGTTGTACGGCGATAACCGGAGCACATTTACAATTATCGGTACAAAAAGTTTTTACCAATGCCACTTCGTTTTTCAATCCGGCTTCTTTTACCAGCGTGCGGATTGCTTTGCGATTGTGTTTATTCTCCTTGCTGCATTTGCTACCATCACAGAAATAAATTGCTTTTTGAGGTGCGTCTAACTTTTTCATTACCAGAATAATTGCATTTGTTATTTTTATCTATTCTAATTAAATGCAAATATACAATAAGAAAATTAACAGGATCTTAAATTAACATTTTTTATATTTATAAAAATTTTGTCGATGAAGAAAAAGCTCGTATTACCTGTATTCCTTGTGGTTCAGTTTGTTTTGTTAAAGTTACTTTCATTTTTCCCCGAGCTTGTCGAACGTTATTACAGCAATGGATTTTACCCTGTTTTATCCAAAATTTCGCGGATCACTTTAGGTTGGATTCCGTTTTCCGTGGGTGATCTACTCTATGGAATCGCCATCTTCCTACTCTTAAAATGGTTGTGGAACAAACGAAAAACCTGGAGAATCGCCTGGAAAGAAAACCTGTTGAGTCTTCTCGGTTTTGTTTCTGTTTTTTATTTTCTGTTTAACCTGTTATGGGGTATCAATTACATCCGTGTACCCTTATACCAAAAACTGGCCCTCGAACGCGATTATTCGACAGAAGAGCTGATCGCTTTTACCGAACGGGTAATTGTAAAAGTTAACGCCATCCATTCGCAAATCGAAAAAAATGACAGTCTGAAAGTAGTCGTTCCTTATACCCGTGATGCGATTTTCGAAAAAACACAAAATGGATACGGACATCTTTCTAAAGCCTTTCCTTTTTTTACCTATAAGTATCCATCCGTAAAAAAGTCACTGATCAGTACGCCGTTAACCTATATGGGATTTAGTGGTTACCTTAACCCATTTACCAACGAAGCTCAGGTCAACGGACTCATTCCTCTTCCGAATTTTGCTACCACCACCTGTCACGAAATGGCACATCAGATTGGTTATGCTTCCGAAAGTGAAGCGAATTTTATCGGCTATATGGCTTCTATTTATAACGATGATCTTTATTTTCAATATTCCGGATATACGTACGCCTTACGGTATTGCCTCCACAATATCGAATTAAAACAGGAAGGACGCAGTGAAGCCTTACTTCCTTTGATTCATCCGGGCGTTCTCGAAAATTTTAAAGATTCGGATACTTTTTGGGACGAACATCAGAACATCATGGAACCGTTGTTTAAGGTCTTTTACGACAATTTCTTAAAGCTTAACCAGCAAAAAGACGGGATGGAAAGTTACAGCAAGTTTGTCGACCTGCTAATCCATTACTATCGCAACAAACCATTATAGAAAAAGACGCCGGTTGGGCGTCTTTTTTATTATAATTCATCGGGTATAAAACTCTGTGAACTTTTCTTTTTATAAGGTCGGATGATCAATCGTCCTTCCCGATCAAAACGGATATAATTATACACCCAGTTCATAAATACAACCGCTTTATTTTTAAATCCGATTAGAGAGAACAAGTGGACAAACATCCATACAAACCACGCAAAAACGCCGTTAAAATGCCAACGCGGTAAATCGACCACTGCTTTGTTCCGACCAATAGTTGCCATCGATCCTTTATCGTTGTAAACAAACGGTTTCATTTTTTGCTTTTGAATCTTTCGGAGAATATTCTGCGCCAATAAAGCCCCTTGCTGTAACGCCGGCTGCGCCATCATGGGATGTCCCATCGGATAGGTATCGCTGACCATGGTAGCAATATCACCAATGGCAAAAATGTTCTCATACCCCAAAACCTGGTTGCATTCATCTACTTTAATGCGTTCATTTCCGGCTAATGCTTCGGGTTTTAAACCTTTAATCGCCGCGCCTTTCACTCCGGCCGTCCAGATTACGGTAGCCGATTCGAATGTCAGATCCGAATTGGTGGTTACCGTTTTACCGTCGTAATTGGTTACGCGAACGTTTTTCCAGATGCTAACTCCCAGTCCGCTTAAAAACTCCTCTGCTTTCCGGGATGCTTTTGGCGACATGGCATCCAGGATTTTATCGGTTCCCTGAATCAGATTGATTTCCATTTTCCGAACGTCCAAATCCGGGTAATCTTTTGGCAAAATGGCTTTTTTCATTTCGGCCAATGCTCCGGCCAGCTCCACTCCCGTTGGTCCGCCACCTACGATTACAAAATTCATCAGACTCAATCGTTCGTTGATATCGTTTGTAAGCAATGCCTGTTCGAAATTTTCCAGAATCAGACTGCGGATATTGAGTGACTGCGGTATGGTTTTCATCGCCATACTGTTTTTTTCAATCTCCTTATTTCCAAAATAATTGGTTTTGGATCCCGTAGCGATCACCAGATAATCGTAGTATAAGTCTCCAATATCAGCGGTTACTTTTCGGGTTTCTGTATCGATTTCCTTTACCTGTGCCAAGCGGAAATAAAAATTATCATAATCCTGTACCACTTTTCGGATCGGATAAGCAATCGACCCGGCTTCGAGTCCACCGGTTGCAACCTGATAAAGCAACGGCTGAAACGTATGGTAATTGTGTTTGTCCAACAGAACTACCTGAACATTTTTATTACGCAATTTTTTGGCCAGCGCAATACCGGCAAAACCACCTCCAATAATAATGATACGTGGAAAACTCGATCGAGGAATGTTCATTTTCTCTTGTTAAATTTAGCTCTTAAAGTTACGAAGTAAAATTGGCTCACACGCTATTTTAAATGGGATTCTGCAAGCGAATTCCTTCTATTTTCAATGCCGTTATTTCAATTTCAAAAAAATAAAAAAGCCTAACTTGTAACAATTTGTAGTATATCCACACTAATCGGTTATGAATTCGAACCTGGAACAGTCCTTTGTATCGCAATTAGAACAACATCAGAACATTATACACAAGATTTGTCGGCTGTATACTTCTGATGAAGATTCGCATAAAGACTTGTTTCAGGAAATCACAATTCAGCTTTGGAAAGCATTCCCCCAATTTCGCGGCGAGGCAAAATTTACCACCTGGGCCTATCGGGTTGCTTTGAATACGGCCATTACCTTATACCGAAAGAAAATCAAAACGGTAAACACTATCGAATTTGATGGTAAAATACACAAATTCAACCACGAGGATTACAACTATGAAGAAGAAGAACAGATCAAGTTGTTGTATAAGGCCGTACATCAGTTAAACGATATTGAAAAAGCCTTGGTTTTCATGTATCTGGAAGACAAGGATTATACCGAGATCGCCGATACACTGGGCATTAGCGAAGTAAACGCCCGTGTAAAGATGAACCGTATAAAAGGGAAACTAAAAAAAATTGTAAATCCATAACGGGAGCGATTGTCATGGAAGAGTTAGATTTATTAAAAAAAGACTGGAAGAAAAACGAACATTCCTTTCCGAAGATTACGGAACAGGAAATTTATGCCATGTTGCATAAAAAATCGTCTTCCATCGTAAAATGGATATTCATTATCAGTATACTGGAAGTGATTGCCTGGAGCCTGATTAGTTTTTTTACGGCGGATGAAAATTACTTAAAAACACTGGAATCCTATCATATCAAGACTTTGGTCAATACCTTTACGGTGATCAACTATATTGTTATCTTTTTCTTTATATTCCTGTTTTACCGGAATTTTAAAAGTATCAATACGACCGACAGTGTGAAATCGCTGATGAAAAATATCCTGAAAACTCGAAAAACGGTTCAATACTATATTTGGTATAACCTGGTGATGATCGGTATTATTTTTATCACGATGATGGTGGCTACCTGTATTTATGACGAGCGTTTTAACCGTATGTCCGGACAATTTGAAGGCAATGATCAAGGAATGCTGTTCTGGATGATGATTTTAGGTTTTACGATCGTTTTCTTCGGAATATTCGTAGGAATCATCTGGTTGTTCTACCGACTTGTATACGGTTTTCTGTTACGCCGACTGTATAAAAATTACGAAGAGTTAAAGAAAATCGACTTATAAAAAAAGAGGCTTACAAATTGTAAGCCTCTTTTTTTATATTAATAATCCCACTGTCGTTGTCGGTTTAATTCTTCTTGTGCTTCGATTTCTTCGGCCGGAATTACTTTTAGAAATGACGGATGCTGTTCGATGGCAAATTCCACTTTTTCTACAATTTCGTCTATGGAATCATTTTCATAATCGATATCCAACGGTTCTTTAATAATAAACGATTGTAGTATTCCTTTTTTCTTTAATCGCAATCCTTTTTTATCGAACGAACGACGGAATCCATCGATCACAATCGGTACAACAATTGGTTTATGTTGTTTGATGATGTGCGCTGTTCCTTTTCGAACCGGTTTAAACGATTTGGTCGTTCCCTGCGGAAAGGTGATCACCCATCCGTCCTCCAGTGCAATTCGGATGTTTTCAGTATCGTTTGGATTGACTTCCCGTTTTTCAGTTACGTCTTTTCCTTTCGACCGCCAGGTACGTTCTACGGTAATAGCGCCTACATATGACAATATTCGCGGCAACAAACCGGATTGCATGGTTTCCTTAGCAGCGACATAATAGATATTCAGTTTCGGTTCCCAAAGGTATCCGATGTTTTTAATATTGTCTTCCCTACCTTTTAAGCTGGCGTTAAATACGTGAAACATGGCCACGACATCGGCGAAATAGGTTTGATGATTTGAGATAAAAAGTACATTTTTATCCGGTAAAGCCCTTATAATTTCCGATCCGTCGATTTGCAATTCATTAAAGCCGCGATACCGTCGGTGCGTAAGTGCACCAAAAACACGAATCAGCCATTTTTTCAAAAAGAGTATATGACCAAAAGGATTTCTTTTAAACAATCCCATTTTTTTACTGTTTAATTTCCAAAAAAGAACTGCAAATGTATAGAAAACAAATCGATTAGATTACATTCTTAACAGTTTCTTTGAGTTCGCTCATCATCATGGCTGTTGCTCCCCAAACGATATGATCTTCGATCTGAAAAGCCGGTACTTTAATATTGGTGGCATAGGAGGTTGTCATGGTTACTTCCACGATTATTTCGTCGTCCAGAAAACGCTCCAACGGTAATTCGATAATCTGAGCTACTTCTTCCAGTTGGGGAATAAAATGAAGTTCCTGATGAGCAATTCCCATAAACGGTGAAACCAGAAAATTACTGGGTGGGATATAGATTTCGCTAAAGGGTTTGATGACTTCTATTTTGCTGGGCGCAATTCCCACCTCTTCGTGTGTTTCCCGTAAAGCGGTATGAATCAGGTTCCGATCTTCGGGTTCGACCTTTCCACCGGGAAAAGCAATCTGCGAGGAATGGATACCCGGATAGGAATTCCGGACGATCAATACAAGGTGCGGCACATTATTTTTCGGATAAAAAAGCATCATTACCGCGGCTCTTCTGGGATTTTTATCGACATAGCTAGCTTCCTTCAGGGTCGAAATACGTTCAAGGGGTGCCATTTTTATATGTGCATCCGACGCCAAAAGCTTTTCTTTTTCTATTTTTGGAATATATTTTAAAAAATCCTGAAAGTCCATCGTTTTTGTGTGTTTCCTTTAAAACCTAACTATAAAGTTACCTCAAAAAAAACTCATGGCAAATTTTTATTAAAACAAATATTCAAAGAAAAAAATGTTCAGCAAAGAAGAAGCGCAAAAGATAAAAAAAGAATTCTGGACCGAATTTGCGGAAGCGTATCCCCGGAAATGGCTCTTGTATGATACTAAAATCAAAGACTTTTCCTTTAAGTTTTATGTCGATAATAAAAAGGCACAGGTTACGCTGGATATTGAGAGCAAAGACGATGAAAAGCGAAAAATCTATTATGAAAAAATAGAATCGTTACGTACGATTTTACACGAGGAATTTTTACCGGAAGCCGTATTGGAACGCAATTTTTATCTGGAAACAGGAAAAGCGATCAGTAAAATTTGGGTCGAAAAAACCGGAATCAGTCTTTTTAACCGTTCCAGCTGGCCGGAAATTTTTGACTTTTTTAATGATAATATGGATGCTTTCGAGCGTTTCTTTTATGAATATGAAGATTATATCCGCGATCTGGAAATCAACACCTAAATTTAAAGCTACCTATTGGGTAGCTTTATTTTTTTCGGCAATCCATTTTGCCATATAATGGGTACTCTGCATCGAATGGTGTTGCAGCATCGCTCCTATAAAATTAGAATCTCTGTGTTCTTTTAAATTGGCTTTCAGATGCGCTATCCGTTGTTGTAATTTTTCCAAATGTGGTTTGGCTGTATAACGTCCGCTACTGATCCGATAACCGTTTTGTTGTTTTTGATACCATAGTTCCGAATCGGAATACAATGCTGCTGCTTTCGTTATAAAAGTTGCATTATCGTCTGCAACAAAACCATTCCAGTCACCATTATCCTGCATCGATTCGGCTCCAACTGTAGTCGTTACTGTTGGTGTTCCGTAGACCATCGCTTCGAGTAACTTCCCTTTTATTCCGGCTCCGAAACGGATCGGCGCGAGTAAAACACGGGCGTTTGCAATTACTTCCCTTGCATCGGATGCTCTTCCCATCACATAAAAACGCTCTTTCGGATTGTGAAGATCCATTACTTTTTGCGTCGCATAGGCTCCATAAATCCGTAAGGTAGCTTCCGGCAATCGCTCCTTTAATTCCGGCCAGATTTCATTTTTAAGTACCCAGGCACAATTCCAGTTTGGTTCGTGAAAAAAGTTTCCGATAAAAACAAAATCCCTGCGCTCGTGGAATGAAAGAGACTTTTGTTCCATCGGTTCCACCAATAATGGTAGATAGTGTAAAATGGCCGCATCGACTTTAAATTGGTTTTGCAATACATCCATTTCAAATTCTGAGATCATCAGGGTCAAATCCGATCGAAAAATACTGGCGATTTCCCGTTTTGCGATTTCAGACGATGGTAGTATTTCCCGGTAATCCGTTTGCTTTTTATAGGCCTGACGCCTTGCTTCGCGCAGACAATGCAGATCTTCGGTATCGAGTAACCGAATCGCATCCGGACAATATTTAGTCACACGCCAGCCAAATTGCTCTTCCATCATAAAACGATCAAACAGCACCATAGTCGGTTGCAACACTTTTATATAGTCATCGAAACTGGAACAATTCAATTGGATATTTTGGGTTGCCACGCCTATGCCCTGTAAGTCAACTGCAAACTCACTATGTGCCGCCGGACTGGCGAAGACCACTTTATAACCTTCGGATTGAAAAAAATGGATCAGTTGCAGCATTCTGCTTCCGGCCGCCGACGAACCCGGTTCCGGCCATACATAACCAATGATGAGTAGTAACGGCATTTTGAATCGATAATAAAAACAAATATACTACTTGTCGCTACGCATTTCGGACTTTCGTCGTAAAATTGTATTTTTACAGCTAAACTTTATACGATGTTAGGCCTAAAATTAAAAACAGACCCGAGATGGGTAACGATTGTAGAATCGAACATCCAGGAAATTCTGACCGATCATGCCTGGTGTGAGCAAAAAGCGGCTACAAATGCCATATCGATTATCACGATTAATTCCGAAAAAGTAGATTTGGTAACCGAAATGATCAAAATTGCCCGGGAAGAAATGGAACATTTCGAGATGGTTCATGAGATCATCAAAGAGCGCGGACTGGAATTAGGGCGAGAGCGGAAAGACGATTATGTAAACGAACTGGCCAAATTTATGATTAAAGGTGGTAGCCGAAATCAGGCATTAGTGGACCGTTTGTTATTTTCGGCTATGATTGAAGCCCGAAGCTGCGAGCGTTTTAAAGTTTTATCACAGAATATACAGGATGAAAAACTGGCTACATTCTATAGAGATTTGATGATCAGTGAAGCCGGACACTATACTACCTTTTTAGGATTTGCCCGAAAATATACCGAAAAAACCGATGTCGACAAACGTTGGCAGGAATGGATCGATTATGAAACATCGATCATTACCAACTACGGAAAACAGGAAACCATACATGGTTAATCAAAAAATCCCCTTCAGATGTGAAGGGGATTTTTAATAAACAAACCATTAGAAGATTAGTAGCGGCGCAATGAATCCGACACTAAAACGTCCCGTATTGTAATTGGCTTGACCTAACTGTTCCTGTGCATACGTAGAATAATTATAATAACGACCTACATAGGATACGAAGAAACGTAAATTAAGATCTTTAAAAGGCAAATACTGAACCGACGGAATAAACCCGTAACTGGCTCGGATATGATTGTAACCACTATCGGCAACGACCATATTTTTGGCATACGCATTACTGTGCATTAATGTCAACGACAGGTTTACTTTAGGCGCAATCAGGTATTCTGCACGAAGCCAGTTTTCCAGATACGAAACATTTTGCTGTATGTTAACTTCTTCGCCCGGGATCATATTGGTGATAATTCCTTTGCGATCGATTCCTTCGTTACTATACTTAAAATCATACATCAATGTCAGCTTTTTATCCTGATACTTATGCCCTAAGGAATAAAAATTCATTCCTTTTTTGGTTGTTTCTTTAAAAAAGCTGTAGCTATAAATCGTTTCGAATTTACCGCCAAAAAAGCGACCTCTCCAATTGGTGATATATGCCATTGGAACTTTGGCTTTTTCCAGATTAACCGGAACCCGATCCTGGTAAACATCTTCAAAATCGGAAACCCTTGAATTCAGTACTTGTAAGCCAAAAGAATGGTTTTGAAATGCCTGATAGGTAATTCCGGCACCGGTAAGAAAGTTATCTGCATATTCGAGGATGTCATTGTATTCGAGGATATCGATTGGATTCAGGTCGAATTCATATCCACCCCAATCGGCACTCATTTTACCCAGATTCAAGCGGGTTTTAGGAGACAATGTTACCCCGATATACGCCATATCGGTCGACCGGCTTAAATTATCCCGGGAACCCGGATTGGTAGTTTTGGTATAGCGATCCCGAAACCGGAAATACACTTTATCGTGTATTTGCCCTTTAATTTCAAGACGCATTTGATTATTGCTAAATGCTGATTCCTGGAATTTTCCGTCCCGAAAAAAGTTATCATTGGCAAATTGCATATTAAAAATGATATCTACATTTTTGAGTAAATCCAATCGTTCCTTAGGAATAATGGGTTTTGAAAGGGTGTCTTTACTCAGTTGATGGTCTTGTCCCAACATTACGGTCTGAGCAAAGAGAAACAGTATTAAAAGAACATATTTTTTCATGGCATGTATATTAAATTATCTATAAAAAGGCACCTATCAGGAACCCCGCTGCGATGGCAACAATCACCGCCACGAGTCCCGGCACCATAAAACTGTGGTTGACCACAAATTTTCCGATTTTGGTACTACCGGTTCTATCAAAGTTGATAGCGGCCAATAGTGTCGGATAGCCTGGCAAGACAAAATCAGCATTAACAGCTGGGAAAATAGCGATCAGCGCATGATGCGGTACACCTAATGCCATCCCTAATGGCATCATGGTTTTGGTTGTAGCCGCCTGACTAAACATCAAAGCACCTAAAGCAAATACGGCAATGGCAAATGTCCACGGATGTGCGGTAACGATTTCTTCCATGAATCCTTTTATCGCGACCTGATTGTGTCCCATAAAGGTTGCACTCATCCAAACGACTCCAAAAACGGAAACCACTGCGGTAGCCATAGCACTAAACAAACTGACTTTGGTTACATCGACAGCACTGGTTTTGGTTAGCAACATCATTAATGCTGAAGCAGTTAACGTGACAATACTGATCACCGCCACCATTTTCAATTCACCATTGGCATTTAAAACCAGAGAAGCTTCTCCTGCTCCGAATTGCGGTAACAACTGCGGACAGGCACCAGCCAGAACGATTAACAGTACGGCAATCGCAAAAATAACCACCGACATTTTGGCTCCTTTTTTAAGTTGTTTGGGTTTATTTCCCGGTTCGGAATCCAAACTTTTAGCAAACTCCGGATCCTTCATTTTTTCAATAAAAATAGGATCGTCTTCCAGTTCTTTCCCTTTTTTGAGTACGGCGAAACAAGAAAATAAGATTCCGATAAGACAAGCCGGGATACAAATTTTCATGATATCGATTAATGCTCCGGGATAGGCTAGAATTCCTGCTCCGGCAAAGGCTGCTGTTGCGGCACTCATCGGACTTCCGGTTATCGCAAGGTGCGATGCAATTACCGATACACTTAACGGACGCTCCGGTCGGATTCTTTTTTTTGCGGCCACTTCCGAAATAATCGGTAATAAGGAATATAATAAATGCGCGGTACCGGCAAACAGACAAAAGAAATATACCGTAAAAGGCGCAATAAAAACAATATTGGAAGGATTGCTGCGAATGACCTTTTCGGCCAACTGAACTAAATAATCCAGTCCGCCGCAAGCCTGTAATGTTGCAGCTGTCGAAACGATCGCCATAATAACAAGCATCACATCAATTGGAGGATCACTTGGGCGCATTTGAAACAGAAAGACAAAAATCATCAGTCCGACCATCCCCATAACACCAAGCCCAATCCCTTTCATCTGGGAACCAATCAGGATCATGGCTATTAAAATTATAAACTGTATCAATAACATAGGCATACTATTTACGTTTATAAAAGTTTTACAGGAGATAAAGGGGAAAGCAGACAGCCTTCCCTTTTATCCTATACTGTAAAATTACTTTATTAATATTTGAAGAAAAACTCCTGAATGGTCTTCTGATCATTAGTTTGCGTTAATGCCAACATTAGTAAAACACGCGCTTTTTGCGGATTTAAATCATCGGCTACCACAAAACCCAATGCCTTGTCATCGACTTCATTAAACAGCGTCACCCTTCCGGCACCGGCACGGGCAGCACGACAAACGATTACTCCTTTTTTGGCAGCATCGGCTAGTGCTTTACCAACCGGAGCGTTATAATTACCATTTCCCATTCCGGCATATACAATACCTTTGACTCCTTCATCAACAGAAGCTGTTATTGCTCTTGGACTGGCATCGGCATATCCGTAGATAATTTCTACCTGAGGTAGTTTTTTCAGTCCTTTGATATTGAATTTCTGAGCCGGTGAACGAAGTGATTTATAGTAATAACTTACTTTTCCATCATAAATCAGTCCGATCGGTCCAAAATTTCGGGATTTAAAAGTAGCGGTACTTGTGGTAACGGTTTTTGTGACATCGCGAGCGGCATAAATCTCTTCGTTCATCGCAGTCACTACTCCAATTCCCTGACTATCAGCAGCGGCAGCAACGGTTACAGCATCAAATAAATTCCGGTTACCATCCTGACTCATAGCCGTAGCCGGGCGCATCGCTCCAACCAAAACCACCGGTTTATCGGATTTAATCGTTAGCGATAAGAAATAGGCTGTTTCTTCCTGCGTATCCGTACCATGTGTTACCACCACACCATCGGCTTCATTATTATCGAAGATTGCATTAATACGGTTGCTTAATTTTAACCAGGTATCCACATTCATATCCTGACTGCCAATTTGAGCAATCTGCTCTCCTTTAATACGCGCCAATTCATGAATCTGTGGTACTGCATTGAGTAAATTATCTACCGGAATCTGTCCGGGTATATAGGCTGCTTTTGAGGAAGATTCTCCCGATCCGGCAATCGTCCCACCGGTAGCGAGTATAATGACACGTGGTAAATTCGCATCTTTGGTTTTTGTAGTTTTAGATTGTGCCTGTATTTGAAAAACAATCAATACGGCAAACAAAACACTTATTATTTTTTTCATCGTTATAGTGGTTAAATTAAGATACAATCAATTTCGGGTGTATTAAATTATCCATTGCATATATCTCATTCCATTTTTCCTGAGAGATCAGTTTTCTTTCGAGTACTACGATCTCATGGATATTTTTACCCGATAGTAAGGCTTCGCCTGCAATGCTGGCACAAGTTTCATACCCCAGAATAGGATTTAACTGTGTCACGATACCAATACTATTCATTACTAATTTAGCACAATGTTCTTTATTAGCCGTAATTCCAGTCACACATTTATCAACTAAAGTGTTAATACTATTACCAAGATACTCCAAAGAAGTGAATAGTGCAAAACCGATAACCGGCTCCATTACATTGAGTTGCAGCTGACCAGCTTCGGCAGCCATAGTAACGGTTACATCCTGTCCGATCACGTAAAAACAGGTTTGATTGACCACTTCCGGGATAACCGGATTTACTTTACCCGGCATAATGGAAGATCCCGGTTGACAAGGAGGCAGATTTATTTCGTTTAATCCGGTACGCGGTCCGGAACTCAACAATCGCAAGTCATTACAAATTTTTGACACCTTAACTGCAGTTCTTTTTAGGGTTCCCATTGCCAGCACAAAAGCACCGGTATCGCTTGTCGCTTCAATTAAATCGGGGGACAACATTAGTGGAAGGCGGGTTTCTTTGACCAAATACCGAACACATAATTCCGGATAATCTTCCGGAGCGTTAACTTTTGTGCCAATAGCAGTTGCGCCCATATTTACCTCCAAAAGAAGACTTTGTACTTCGCGTAATCGTTGAATATCTTCACCAATCGTTGTTGCAAATCCATGAAACTCCTGTCCTAAAGTCATCGGTACGGCATCCTGTAGTTGTGTTCGTCCCATTTTCAACACATCGTCGAATTCCGTTCCTTTTAGAGCAAATGCATCTTCAAGACGTTTCAGTATTGTACAAAATGTGTTTAATTTGTAATAAAGTGCCAGACGAACAGCCGTGGGATAGGCGTCATTTGTAGATTGTGAACAATTCACATGATTGTTTGGATGCACATATTGATAAGCACCTTTTTCATGCCCTAAATATTCCAGGGCAATATTGGCTATGACTTCATTGGCATTCATATTGACAGAAGTTCCGGCACCTCCCTGAATCAGATCGCTAACAAACTGATCGTCGAACTTACCATCGATTACCTGATCACAGGCAAAACAAATGGCCTCAGCTATTTTCGGATCCAAAACACCACAATCTCTATTGGCTAAAGCCGCCGCTTTTTTTACCTGACCTAATGATTTGATCAATCCCTTTTCATTCATAAGGGTAATGCCTGTAATATTAAAATTTTTTTTCGCTCGGAAAGTCTGAATTCCATAATACATTTCATTTGGGATATCCAATTCTCCCAAAAAATCGTGTTCATTTCTTGTGTTTTTCATACTACTAAAGTTTTAAATTATTGAGGCTTATAATCCTTCGACTCTTTTTCGAAGGCTTTATTTTTGAGTAGCACAAATTTAATGTGATAAAAAAATCAAAAACATGACAAAAAACATGTTTTTATAACATTATTCAATAATATAGTTATACTATCATCAATAATATAGAACTCAAAAACACAAAAAGTGTGGAATTAGAAGTTTTCCTGATATTATAAAATATAAAAACCGGAGTTGTTCCGGTTTTTTTATGGTTTGCGGTCTACACCTGACAGGTTTTGTAAACCTGTCAGGTGTGGCATACTAGGTAAAGAAAAAAGAAAACCCCGGGAATCTGGGGTTTAGTGCTTTATTTTATTTG
>Ga0160502_100152_pt1 | contig 83153 bp, 69 predicted proteins | sample DIDnMG_14_FD_108237 | JGI IMG/M metagenome (GOLD analysis project Ga0160502, IMG submission 108237) | Enriched soil microbial communities from UW Madison campus, WI, USA - DID2933_E24_Xylan MG | ecosystem: Environmental > Terrestrial > Soil > Unclassified | place: USA: Madison, Wisconsin... | reverse complement strand
GCCGCTTGCTGCGATCACATTCGCATCGCTCGTTGCCCAAGTGATCGTTGTGCCACTCGCTCCACTAAGCGGCAGCGTCAGGTTGCCCGTCACCGCCGAGGCTGTCTCATTGCCTGTGAAGCCGATCGCCAGCGCTGTCTTGTCAGCCGCTACCGATTCGCTATCGTTCAGCGCCGATTGCTTCAACACGTTCACGATGAACTGCTTCGTCTCCGTCACATTGCCCTTGGTGATCGTCGCTGTCAGCGTTACGGCCTTGTCGCTGGACGTATTCGCCGGGCGTGTCACTGTGCCGCTTGCTGCGATCACATGCGCATCGCTCGTTGCCCAAGTGATCATTGTGCCACTCGCTCCGCTAAGCGGCAGCGTCAGGTTGCCCGTCACCGCCGAGGCTGTCTCATTGCCTGTGAAACCGATCGCCAGCGCCGTCTTGTCAGCCGCTACCGATTCGCTATCATTCAGCGCCGATTGCTTCAACACGTTCACGATGAATTGCTTCGTCTCCGTCACATTGCCCTTGGTGATCGTCGCCGACAACGTAATCGCCTTATCACCAGCCGTATGCGCGGGTCGGGTCACTGTGCCATTTAGCGAGATAACATTCGCATCGCTGGACAGCCAGACAATCGTCGTGCCGTTCGACCCAGCCGTCGGCAGAGTCAGATTGCCGCTTACGGCGGACTCTGTATCTGTACCGGAGAAGCCGAGTGCAAGCGCCGCCTTGTCCGCGGCTGCCGACTCCGCATCATTCAGTGTAAGCTGCTTGAGCACCGTCACTGTGAAGAGCTTCGTTTCGGTCTCTCCGCCCTTGGTAATCGTTGCCGTCAAGGTGACCGTCTTGTCTCCGGCAGTGAAGGAAGGACGGGTGACCGTGCCATCAGTCGCAACAACCGTCGCATCACTAGATGCCCAGGTGACGACCGAACCATTCGCTCCTGCTGTCGGCAAGCCCAGAGGGTTAGCCACTCCTGCCGCCGTATCTGCTCCGTTATAGGTCAGGCGAAGCGCAACTGCGTCCTCCTCCACTGCTTCCGCATCATTGTACTGATCCAGCCGCAGAACATTCAGCGTAAACTCCTTCGTCTGCGTTGAGGCGCCCTTGGTAATCGTCGCCGTCAGCTTGACGATCGCATTGCCTGCCTTGCGTGCAGGGCGCGTCACCTCGCCTGTAGTCGACACGACATCCTCATCCGCGGAGGCCCATGTAATCGTCGTGCCATATTCGCCAGCGACTGGCAAGATCAGATCGCCTGTCACCGAAGCTGCCGAATTGCTGCCGGAATAGCCGATATTCAAGGCAGATGCATCGGCGCCAACCGCTTCCGCATCGGTGATGTCGTTTTTGACGACGATAATGACGAATTGCTTCGTTCTCGTCTGGCCCTGGTAGCTCAGCGTCGCCTTCAAGGTAACGGCTGCATCCCCATCCAGGTACGCAGGGCGGGTGACTTCGCCAAGAGCGCCTGCCCCCGAATCGACATTGACATACGATTTGCTCGATTCCCAGGTAATGACCGAACCGCCCACGCCGCTCACCGGCAGCGTGAGATGACCCAGCACCTCGCTTGGCGAATCGCCACTGGCGAAACCGATCTGCAGCGCATTGGCGTCACGCGCCAGCGTCCCCTGATCGATCGCCGCGTCCAGCGCGTCCTGGATGCTGGCCTTGTCCGCATAGCCGTTCGTAACCGGCGCGGCCAGACGCACCTGATTGGCCGCCTCCAGCTTGTCCGCAGCGCTGAGCAGGTTGAAGTCAGTCAGATCCAGCCCAAGGCTGACATCTGTCAGTGCGGCAAGAGCTGCGGAATCGGTCGTGGCAATGTTCACCGCTGCAACTGGCTGACGATCGAGCACCGCCTGATCAAAGGCCGCTTGAATCGCATTCTGATCAGCATAGCCTGCGCCTGCCGGAATCCCTGCCAATACATCCGCCGCAATCGCGAGCTGATCCGCCATCTTCCACTGGTTTGCAGGGCTGAGGTTCAGACCCAGATTACTGTTGCCCAGCGCAGCACCCATAACCAAGGCGCTCGTTGCCAGGTTGACCGCCGTAATCGGCTGACGAGCCGTTACAGCGGAATCGAAGGCGCTCTGCACCGCTGCCCAGTCCACGAAGCCCGGATACCCCCCGCCAGGACGCGCAGCATGCACCGCAGCAGCGACAGCCTCGCGGTCATTGGCGAGCCAGCTCGTGAACGTACCCTGATCCAGCCCCACCGGCTCTGTAGCGAGCACCGTCAGGATGTCTGCGCCAGAAGCAGCCAGGTTCAGCGCGGCAATCGGCTGACGCTCGGTCATCTTGGCCGAGAATGCCGCCGCCAGTGCGCCCGTATCTGCGTAGCCGTCCGCCGGGCGGGCCGCTACGAGCGCAGCCGACACAGCAGCCTGGTCAATAGCCACCCAGCCGCCATACACGGTCAGATCGAGCGTTAATTCAGTCTCGTAGGCGTTCAGAGCGAGATCCATCTCATCCTCATCCGCAGCCAGGTTGACCGCTGCCAGCGGTGTTCGGGCCACTAGCGCGTCATTAAACTTCAACTGAATATCGGACAACGTAGCATAGCCCGTGCCTACGTCCGCCAGCACAACGCCTGCCACGTAGAGCTGATCCTCTGTGCTCCAATTATCAAAATTATACCGTACCAGACCAAGCGTATTCGACTTCAGCGCAGCCAGCATTGCTGCCTCATCTGCCGCAGCGTTCACCGCAACGATCGGCTTGCGTGCGTCGATTCCATCTTCCAGCGCGGTCTGCACCGCTGCCTTGGTTGCATAGCCAGTGCCCCGGTTAGTCCGAACATATTCAGCTACCGCCAGCTTGTCCACATCGAGCCAGCCTGCGTACTCGTCCAGCGTCAGCGCAAGCGTTGCATCCTCGATCGCTGTCTTCATCTGAGCAGCACTGGCCGCCGCATTGACCGCCGCCATCGGAGCATCCGCAGCAATCGCCGCCGCCAGTGCGCTCTGCACCGCTGCGACATCGGCATAGCCAGACGCAGGACGCTCATCGACCAGATAAGCAGACACGAGCAGCCGGTTCGCATCGGAAGGAAGTGCGTCATAAGCGGTACGGTCAAGCCCTGTAATCGCTTCGACAGCCGTCTTCGCCGCGGCCCCTGTCGTCGCCAGATTCAATTCAGCAATCGGCTGCCTGGCCGTTACCTTCGCATTCAGTGCCGCCTGTATTGCAGCCTTGTCCGCATAGCCAGTCGTATCCGCTGCTTGATCTGCCAGCAGTCCGGCAAGCACCGCATCGACGTCGACGGCAAGCCAGCCCGAGTAGCCGGAAACGTTCAGATTGAGCGTGGCACCCTCCAGCGCAAGCCTCAGCTCTGCTTCTGTAGCGGCGCTGTTGACGGCTGCCTCCGGCTCGCGATTGTTAACCGCTACATTGAAGGCCGTCTGCACATTAGCCAGCTTGGTCCAGGAGCCTCCGCCACGGATCGCGATTACGATTGCAGCCGCAGCCGTCTGATCCGCAGGCTTCCAGTTCTCGTAGATGCCCTGATCCAGCCCAAGATCGACCGCCTCCAGCGCCGTCTCCATCGATGCTTCGTCAGCAGCGATATTGACCGCCTGAATGGCATTCGCCAGATCCAGCGCCACTTGAACCGCAGCCTTGTTCTCAAAGCCGTCCAGCGGACGATTATCGGCAACAATAGCTGCAATCTGGGTGCCATACGTAGCATATAGTGCGCCAAGGGTGAGATTCAGCGCCGCGTCAGTCAACGCAGCATCCATCTCTGTTGCATTAGCAGCAGCATTGACCGCCGCCAGCGGCATCACATCACTAACCGCCGTATTGAACGCGGCCTGCACTGCGGCTTGATCCGCAAATCCGATCGTTGGAACATTCGCAAGGACATGAGCCGACACCGCTGCCTTGTCTGCACTTTTCCAGCCGCTCCAGTGCGTCCCGAGATTCAAGGCCAGATCGTTATCCTCCAGCGCAGCCTGCATCGCGGCTTCATCGACCGCAAGATTCACCGCCGCTACCGATGCGCGCGCATCAACAGCACTATCAAATACCGTCACGAGCGCCGCCTTGGTGGCAAAAGCTCCATCAGAGGTACGATGCTGAAGCACACTGCTCGCTACCGCTGTCCGATCTGCAGATTTCGTATAGCTGGTATAGAGCGCATTGGCAGGGAGCGCCAGATCGGCATCCTCAAGTGCCAACTGCATCGCCGCTGCATCTGCCGCCAGGTTGACACTCGCCAGCGGTGCTCTGTTCAGCTCCGCCGCGTCGAACACCAGCTCGGCAGCCGAGCCGCTCACATATCCATCGGATGGACGAGCATCCAGCACCTCCTGGGCAACCGCCAGTTTATCGACATTATCCCATGCTGCAGGCGGCAGCAGATTAATTCCCGCCAGCGCTGTCAGCATCGCTGCCGCGTCAGCAGACAGATTGACCGCTGCAACAGGCGTTCGGTTCGTTACAGCCGTGTCAAATGCCGTCTGTACAGCGGCCTGATCGATATAGCCGTCTCCAGAGCGGGCGCTCTGCACCGCATCAGCCACCGCATTGCGGTCAGCCGCTAGCCAGGTCGAATACACGCCTGGCGTCAAGCCCAGCAGAGCAGCTTCCAGCGCTGCGCGCATCGCGGCTGTGTCGCCTGCCAGGTTGACCGCTGCCAGCGGCGCATTGGCGGCAAGCGCTGCATCGAGCGCCGCTTGAACCGCCGCCTTGTCAGCAAACCCTCCGCCTGGGCGAGCAGCAAGCACTGCATCCGCTACCGTGTTTTTATCATTAAGCAGCAGGCCATTATACGTGTCCAGAGAGAGTCCCAGCACGACAGCCGTCAACGCGCTCTTGATGCTGCCCCGATCCGCCGCCGCGTTGACCACATCCACCGCCTGGCTGATCTGCTCCGCTGCTACATGCACACTCAGCGCTGCCTGAATAGCCGGCTGATTAGCGAAGCTGCCATCCGCTGTCCTTTGATTCAGCATCGCTTGTGCCGCCGCCAGCCTGTGCGCCGCATTCAGCTTGTAGTACTCGACAAGATCCAGACCAAGCCCGGCTGCCTCGAGCGCCGACTTCATCTCTGCAGCGTCAACAGCGCCGTTCACGACCGCCACAGCGGCAGCATAGGCCGCCTCCATTGCCTTGAGCGTGACCAGCTCGTTGAGCTTTGTCTGAATCGCATTTTTATCCGCGAATGCGCCGTTGCTCTGCTTTTCATCGTACATTTGCTGCGCGACCGCCAAGCGATCGGTAGCATTCAGATTTTGGTAGGAGGTCAAAATAAGTCCGAGGTAAGGGTCGCCCAGTGCCGTTGCCAGCGCATTGGCATCGGCGGCCTGATTGACTCCCGCTACAGCCGTTGCCAGTGCTTCCGCATCAAGCGCCTCTTGTACAGCATCGTTGAGCCAGTTCTGGATATCTGTCTGGCTAGTAAAGCTGCCCCCTTGATTGGTGCGATGCTGAAGCATCAATGCTGCCGCATTCAGCTTGCCATCCGGTGTGCTCAGATTGTTGTACGTGGTCAAAATCAGCCCGAGCGCCGTGCTTTCCAGTGCAGTTCTCATCTCGGAGGCGGTGGCCGCATTGTTCACCGCCGCGATCGCATTGGCCAGCAGCTCGATATTTTGCCGATCGGATACATACGTATTCAACTGCTCCTGAATGTCCTGCTGCGTGGCATAACCGCCGCCGGGACGACTATCGATCATACTTTGCGCTACAATGACTTGCCCTTGAGCGCTCAGCGTGCCGTAGCTCGTCAGGTTAAGTGCCAGATCGGGGCGGGCGAGCGCCGTCTGCATCTCAGCGGCGGTTGCCGCATTGTTCACATCCGCTATCGCAGCCAGCTCATCTGCACTGGCCACAGGTGCCGGAATCAGCGAGATGACCGAGGAGACCGCAATGGCAGCCGACATCATCGCAGCCACATTTTTAGTTAAAGGCTTGTGCTCATCACTTTTCTTATTGGACATGGGTTAGACCTCTCTTTTTTGGCATATAAAATCCCGTTCGATGACAAACACAATTTAATTCACCTGCAATACATGCCATTCGTCTGTGCCGAAGCGCACGAGACACACTGTCTGCTCTACGCTCCGCTTCCCCGAAGAATGCTGCTCGAACACATCAAGATAGACACGAAAGATCGGCTCCTCACCGCAGGTGACAACCATCTCGGACTGCAGAGCATACCCGCGCTTCAATCCGGGGCGTCTGCCAGAGCCAGGGGCGCCGTATTCGTCCAGATAGCGGGCAGCCGTTCGTATAATTCGCAGTTGCTCTCCCAGCTCCAGCTTATCTATGGTCTGAATCACTTCCTCCTGCTGCGCTTCCTCCGAAGCGCCCTCGCACTGCTGGGTGACAGGCTCCGATGCTGCGGCGCTTCTCTCTGACATGAGCCATGACGATAACCGGTGGATCATGCCGCTCCCTCCCCTCACTTCACCCCTGAATGGTTAGGCCAGCGATACGATCGCGTTATTGAGCGCCTGCTGCAGCGCCGCACGACTCGGGAATCCTCCCGCAGGTGCCTCAGCCCGCACCGCCTCAGCGACAGCTTGCTTCTGTTCAGGGGTCAATTTCCGGTAATGCAGCATAACAAGCCCCAAATACGGGGATTCCAGTGCACGCTGGAGTTGAGTCGAATCGCCCGAGGAATTGACTGCCACAAGCGCATCACGCAGCACCGCCGCATCGCGCTGAGCTGCCACCGCCCGGTTCAAGGCCTCCTGCACAGCCGCCGAATCCGCCAGCGGAACGCCGCTGCTGAGCAGCGCCTCTGCAGCTGCCGCCCGATCTTGCTCCGACAAGGCGTTATAGGCCGTCAGATTCAGAGCCAGCTCCGCTGCCTCAAGCGTGCTCTGCAGCTCGGATGCGGTCGAAGCGCTATTCAGCTTGTCCAGCGCCTGCACAACGGGCGAGGTAGTCTGCGGCAAGGCATTGAAGACGCTTTCGGTCTGTTCTCCCGAATCTGCGGGCGACAGTCCGTTCGCTGACACCTCCGCTGTTGTAATGCCGGAGGACAGCAGCGGCGCCGCAACTGCAGCCGCCAGCGTCAACGTCAGCGCCTTGGCTGCGCGCTTGCCTTTTGCGGCGTGTGTATTGGATTTGCTCTCGTATCTTTTGGTCACAGGTGATCGCCTCTTTCTTCTATAGATCTATCGAATTCCCGGATCAGCACTACGCTGTTCCCTGCAGCAGCGCTGCCCGGCTTTCCTGCTCTCGAATGACGGCCTTGGCTATAAAGCGATGGTATCTGCGAACAAAGAGGGTATGGAGCCGATAAGCCTCCTCCTCGTACACCTGCACGAGATCCCGGGATTCCAGCGCCCGAAAATGAATCCCTTGCCTAATCATAGCAAGCTGCTCCATATGCTCCATCCAGTACTGATCGAGCTGGCGCAAGCAGCGCAGACGCCATCCACGGCGCCATGTCTGCAGCTCCTGCTGCTCCACAAAGCGGGCCCATCCAGGCTCCCACAGCAGTCTGAGCTGCTCTGCCATCTTGCCCGTCGTCATCTCCGGATCGGCATGCAGCCCTTCCAGACGGAATTCCTGGCCAAGCTGGCGCAGCTTCCATTCCTCAACCATTCGCTCGGGAGGGCATAGCCGCAGTGTGCACTGATCCATCCATTGCTCAACCGAGCGCTGCAGAGCCGACTCGATCCGGTCGGTCAGCAGCAGCTCGTCCCGGCTGGCATAGAACCACTCCCGCTGACGGTGCGTCACACTGTCCAGACGGAATAATAGCGAACGGATGGCATACATATGCTGCTCCGCCCGCTGCTGCACCCGGTCGGCGAATTCCAGCAGCTCCTTGGACGACACCCCATCCTCGCCCCAGCGCCAGTTGCTCTGCCAACGCTCTGCCTCATCGCGGGCAAAACGCTGGAACAGCTCATCCTCCAGCGAGATATAAAATTGCGACCGACCCGGATCGCCTTGCCTGCCTGACCGCCCGCATAGCTGCAGATCGATTCTGCGGCTCTCGTTCCTCTCCAGTCCGATGACATGCAGCCCGCCGCGTTGCGCTACGCCATCCGCAAGACGAATATCCGCGCCGCGACCCGCCATATTCGTGGCAATGGTGATCTTGGACAGCTCGCCAGCTCCGCTAATAATATCCACCTCCTCCTGCTCCGTTCGGGCATTCAGCAGTTGGAACGACAGACCTGCGCGCGACAGTCGCTCAGCCAACTGCTCGGACTGCTGCACGGTCACCGTACCGATCAGCACCGGCACCCCCTTGACCTGCAAGGCAGCGATGTCCTGAACAAGACGGCTCAGCTTCGCCTCCCTGGTTGCGAACACCAAATCAGGAGCATCCACCCTCATAACCGGCTTATGCGTGCGAATCGGAGCAACCTCCAAGCCGTAGATGTGAAGCAGCTCCTCCTTGGCATCCTGCAGCGTGCCGGACATACCGCTGAGCTGTGCATACAAGCTGAAATACTTCTGTACCGAGATCGACGCATGGGTCAGCGTTTCCTCGCTCAGCTCCAGCCCTTCCTTCATCTCAATCGCTTGCTGCAGACCATCGCCGAATTCCCGCCCCTCCAGCACCCGGCCTGTATACGCATCAATAATGCCTACCTTGCCCTCGGCAATCAGATAGTCTCTGTCTGCCCTCATGAGGACATGCGCTCGCAGGCATTGGAGCAGGGCATGATAAAAGGACACATGCTCCGGGTCAAACAGATTGTCAATCTGGAAGATAACCTCCACTCTGCTGATGCAGCGATCCGAGAACGAAACCTGGTTCGTCTCATAATCGCATTCGTAGTCCGTTCCTTCCCGAAGCCCTCGAACAAAACGATTGCAAATATGCCATAAATCAGGAGCGCTCCTTGATTTGGAAGCAATGACAATCGGCGTGCGCGCTTCGTCGATCAGGATGCTGTCGATTTCATCGATGATTGCACAGGCAAGCCCGCGCTGCACCCGCTTGTCCGGCTCATCCACCAGATGATCCCGCAAATAGTCGAAGCCAAACTCCGACCACGTGCCATAGGTCACATCACAGCTATAAGCAGCCTGCTTCTCGTCTGCCGTCAGCTCCGCCCGGTTCAAGCCCACCGTAATGCCCAGCAACTGCATAACCTTGGCGGCCTGAAGATAATCACGCTCCGCCAGATACGGATTGGCGGTGATCATATGTACGCCTCTTCCCTGAGCGGCAAACCAGAAGAGCGGAATAAGTGAAGCAAGCGTCTTCCCTTCTCCTGTCCTCATCTCGGCAACCTTGCCGCTGATCATCTCGCAGCCGCCCTCCAGTTGCTCGTTATGCAGCAAGTAGCCAGTAGAGCGCCTGATCGACTCCTTGACGAGCGCAGCCGCCACACAGAGGTCATGCTCAGCGGCTTTCCCGGATTGGAGCAGCTTCGCAAGCTGATCCTTGTGACCGATAAGCTCTTGATCGGACAAACAGCGCATCAGCTCGAACTTGGAATTAATGAGTGCAAGCCTGTCTCTGCGCGCCTTCCTATGGCCTCCAAACCACCCGAGGCGCCTTTCCCTCCCATACCGACCTATACGTGATCACTCTCCCCGGCCAAGGCGGCCCCATTGCAACCTTTGTCCTATTACCCCAGACTATATAATGATAAAAATAGTACAACTATAAATATCGGTATAATAAATCAATAACTTTAGTACTATTTTTTGCGTTATTGTATAATTTCCTATCCCAACACCCTATATTTTTATGTCGAATTTAATCGATTATAGTCATAAAGAATCATAATTCAATGAACTATTCCGAAGTGTTATAGTTTATTGTACGATGGACATCGTCCCCCTCGACTCCGCCACACAAAATAATGTGAAATGAAGAGGGGCAGGACTAGATTTCAATACCAATTTGTGATATGCTATTTTAGTGTTTATTTGCAGCGGTGTTGTAGCAGCAGTATTTGAAGGAGGTGTATCTCAATGTCTCGCAAATGCTTTATTACAGGCAAAGGCCCAAGCACTGGCAACCATGTATCCCATGCCAATAACAAAAACAAACGCACCTGGGGCGCCAACGTTCAAAAGGTTCGCATCATGGTTGACGGCAAGCCGAAGCGCGTATATGTCAGCGCTCGTGCGCTGAAATCCGGCAAAATTACCCGCGTTTAATCGAGCATAACGGCATGTGTTGTCCTGGACAACCTATGCCGCATGTAAAAAGCACCTGAGCTCGCTCAGGTGCTTTTTTTTCATTTTAGCGTGTATAAGTGCTGTTCACCTTAAGTGTAGAGCGCCTAAGAATCGCTACCCCTGCCTTTTCGCCCCCGCTTGCATACGCCGCCGACTGCAGTCCAGCCGCTGTGGCTCCAACGAAGCTCGTCTTCCCTGTACAGCATTCCGCGATTTGTCCCCTTATCGGCGGCAAATGCCGGCCTGCAGTCCAGCGACGGCGGCGGCACAGCCGGCTCGCCAAGCCAGCCTTCCGCCATGCTTGCAAAGTACAGGCGCCAGCAATTCTCGGCATGCTAGGGGCCCAAGGCGAGCAGCAGCTTGCTGTTCACACCGCTCTTGCAGCGGCCCCGCCCGTTACAGGCGATCTATCCGTCGTTTATAATCGTTCGACAGCGGATGCATCGGAGCTAGTTTTTTTGGAAGGTGTTCAGGACTGCTTTTACAAACCCACCCAAAAACTTCGGCAACTTGATCGTGTAAAATTTCATGTTCCATCCCTCCTCAGCCACGCTATCGAATTCACTTTATTATATTCACCACGACACAAAAAAGGTTACATGAGAAACCGTTCCCCATGTAACCATCCTATGCGTAATCAAGTCGTCCTATTCCAGCGCCGGATTCATCTCGGGCGGCAGCAGATTCACCCCGGCCATATACAGATAGGCCACAATAATGAGCACCGTCAACAGGTAAAATACGATGGACATCACAACAAAGGCAATACGCCCGCCCAGCGACTCATACTGTTTAAAAAAACGAATGCCCAGCAGCAGTACCCCGAGCGAGAATACATAGCGGATAAAGCCCAGATTGGTAAATACCGAGAACAGGCTGAGCAGGATGCCGCAGGCCAGACTATACAGCACGACCGCCAGAAACACTCTGGAGCGCTCGCCCATCAGCCCCTACCCGGACGCAGCGCTGCGATCGCCGCAGCACGGTCAGGCGCATTGAACACCGCGTTGCCAGCTACCAGCACGGTGGCACCCGCTTCACGCACCTGAGCTGCCGTCTGTGCATTGATGCCCCCATCCACCTGGATCAGCACATCTCCTCTGCCGCGACGCTCCAGTTGCTCCTTCAAGCGGGCAATCTTGGACAGCGAGGCCGGGATGAACTGCTGGCCGCCAAAGCCGGGATTGACGGTCATGATGAGCACCAGATCGACATCATCCAGCACCTCCTCCACCGCCGATAACGGCGTGGCCGGGTTCAGTGCCACACCTGCTGGCAGTCCGTGCTCCTTGATCATGTGCAGCACACGGTGAAGATGCAGGCAAGCCTCCGCATGTACGGTAATGCGGTCTGCGCCAGCCTGTACGAAATCTGCAATCAACTGCTCGGGATTGGAGATCATCAAATGAACGTCAAATGTCAGCTTGGAGTGTGGCCGCACAGCGCCGACAATCGGCGCTCCAAAGGTCAGGTTCGGCACAAAATGACCATCCATCACGTCGATGTGAATCCAATCCGCTCCCTTGCTCTCCACATCGGCAATTTCTGCCGCCAGTTTGGCGAAGTCTGCTGACAATATCGATGGTGCAATAATGGACATGAATTAGTACCTCCGCTTTCTATCGTTCATCTCATCCAAAAACAGGCTGTAGTTACGATGTCGGCTCGGCTCGATCCGCCCTTCCTCCAACGCCTCCAGAACCGCGCAGCCAGGCTCTTGAATATGGCTGCAGCCACGGAATTTGCAGGAGGACGCCAGCTCTCTCATCTCCCGGAAGCAATATCCGAGCTGGTCGATGCCCAGCTCCGTAAAATCAAGCTGGCTAAAGCCCGGTGTATCCGCCACATAACCGCCACCGCCAATCTCGATCAGCTCCACATGGCGGGTCGTATGCTTGCCTCGTCCAAGCCGATTGCTAATGGCCGCCGTCTCCAGCCCTAGACCGGGAACCAGCGCATTCAGCAGCGACGACTTGCCGACACCCGATTGGCCAGAGAACACACTGAGATGACCCTCCAGCCGCGCCTTGAGCGCCTCAAGCCCTTCGTTGCGCCGTGAGCTGGTCGTATAGATCTCATAGCCAAGAGGAGCATAGATGCGCCGCACCGCCTCGGCTGCCTCAGCCGCCTCGACCGCATTCTCATCGGACTGTTCTCCATCCGTCAGGTCGCCCTTGCTTAGACAGAGCAGCGCCTGAATGCCCGCATGCTCGATATGTACAAGAAACTTGTCCAGCAGTTGGAGATTGAGCGCCGGCTCGGACACAGAGAACACCAGCACCGCCAGCTCGATATTGGCTACCGGCGGGCGGATCAGCTCCGAGATGCGGGGAAGCAGCTCATCCACCATGCCCTCCCCGTTCTCCGTCAATGTATAGATGACACGGTCGCCAACCAGCGGAGACAGCCCCTTCTTCTTGAAGATGCCGCGCGCCCGGCACTGAATCAGATCGGATGAAGCCGTCGATTCATCCGGCATGACATAATAATAACCGCTTAATGCCTTAACAATGCGTCCTTCGCCCGATCTAGCCTTGCTCGTCATGGTTTCCTCCGGAATTGTGGCTTTCTCCCTGATTGGCGCCGCCATGCTCCGTCGCGGCTCCCTGCTCTGGCTCCTGCGGCTCGGCCGGTTGCTCCACCGGCGGTTCCGGCTCCTGCGGCGCCATGCCCGGAACGCTCTCTCCCTGGGAAGCGCCCGCTTGAACCTGATCATAGGTGCGGGTGAACACATCGGCTAATTCGCCATCGCGATAGACCATCACCTGAGCTTCCTTGCCCGGCCCCAGCGTAACCTTGACCGGAATCGTCGTCCAATCGGAGATCGTCTGCTTGCAGCACTCGATGTTCTGCCCCGTAGCATCCGAATAGACCACCTTCACTTCACTCGTTCCGCCAGCCTGAGCCGGCGAGACATTGATATTGAACGTGAATTGGCGGGCGTCTGCAGGCAGTCCAGAGCTGACGGTGATCGAAACTTCCGCGCCCTTGGCCACCTCTGTTCCTGCCTCATGCGGGAATTGCTCCAGCACAGTGCCCGCAGGCTCAAAGCTCGGCTCTTCCACGATGCCGTTGCCTGGCCCAAGCCGCAGCTCATTGTCGCGAATCAGATTGATGGCTTCCTTCTGTGTGCGACCGACCAGATTCGGCATGGCGACCATCTCCAGACCTTTGCTGACCTCGAAGCGGATGGCGACCTGCTCGATGCGGAATTGCTCGCCTGCCACAGGCGACTGGGACAGAATCGTGCCTGCCGGCTTATCCGAGAACACTTCCTCCGACTTGATCTGATCGGCTGTCAGCCCAAGCGTGAGCAGATTGTCGCGCACATCGCTGTATTTCTGATCGACATAGTTCTGCATTTCCTCCATCTGCGGGCCGCTGCTGACATAGAGCCGCAGATACGTTCCGGTCTTGACGATCATATTTTGCTTCGATTGCTGGATGACCTCCTCCTTCGGCTTCTCCGAAGCCTCATAGATGATCGGGTCTTCCACCTTCAGCCCCGCCGCCTCCAGCTCGCTCCTGGCCTGTGTCAGCGTCTTGCCGACCACGTAAGGAACATCCACCTCGCTCGTATCCAGATCACTGAGGAACATGCGCAGTCCGAAGAACAGCAGCCCGAGCACAAGCAGCGTGCCGCCAATCATGACAACAGGCTTGATCCATCTCTTGCCTTGTGTCCTAGCTTGACCCTCCTGCGGCTGCCGGGAAGCATAGCTCTCCTGCTCGACAGTCGTCCGTTCCGCCGGAGCATCGTATATGGCTCCGCCCCGAATCGCAGGCATGACGCGCGTGTCCTCCATGTCATCATGAAAATGGAGCTTCGTCTCATTCAAGCGTCCGGCATCCAGACAGCTCTCCAGATCACGCAGCATGTCGACTGCTGATCCGTAACGCTCCCCAGGATTTTTGCGCATCGAGCGGAGAATAATATTTTCCAGGCTTTGCGGAATATGCGGATTGACCACCCGCGGCTCCTCGAACCGCTCCTGCAGATGCTTGAGCGCCACACTGATCGGACTTTCCCCCAGAAACGGCAGCTTGCCGGTCAGCATCTGATACAGCACGATGCCCAGAGAATACAAGTCCGATTTCTCGCCTGTGCTGACCCCTTTGGCATGCTCCGGAGAAAAATAATGCACCGAGCCGACTACCGAACCAGCCTGGGTAATCGTCGAGGAGGTAACCGCGCGGGCAATGCCGAAGTCCGTCACCTTCACTCTTCCATTTTTGCCAATCAATATATTATGTGGTTTAATATCACGATGAATAATCTGGTTATAATGAGCATGCTCCAATGCGTCGCATATCTGCATCGCAATGCGCACAGCCTCCTCGGTCTGCAACGGCGCGCGCTCGGCAATAATCTCATTGAGATTGCTGCCCTCGACATACTCCATGACAATATAGTGCGTCTCGTCCTCCTGCCCGACATCATAGATGCTGACTACGTTCGGATGGGAGAGCGCGGCTGCAGACTGAGCCTCGCGGCGGAAGCGTCGCACGAATTCCTCGTCATGGACGAATTGCTGGCGCAGCACCTTCACTGCCACATTCCGTCCAAGCAATATATCATGCGCCTTGTAGACCAGCGCCATGCCGCCCTCGCCGATCCGTGCGAGAATTTCATAACGGCCGCCTAATTCATGTCCGATCATGACATCCTCACCCCTCTTGCTCCATGCCCGTAACGGCTTCATTATACAGCAGCACGACCGTAATATTGTCGTCGCCTCCAGCTTGAAGCGCCAGCTCCACCAGTTGCTGCGCCTTGTCCTCCAGATTCCCCTCGCCGCCCAGGAGCGTCCTCTGCATCTGCTGCTCGCTGACCATATTGCTGAGTCCATCGCTGCATAGCAGCAGCAGCTCACCGGGCGCCCACTCCAACGTCTGGACATCCACCTCAACTTGTGCATCGGTGCCCAGCGCGCGAATCAGCACATTGCGGTGTGGATGGTTGGCAGCCTCCTGAGCGCTGATCTGACCACTCTTCGCCAGCTCATTCACCAACGTATGGTCATCTGTGAGCTGGGTAATGGATTGCTCGCTGACCTTATAGGCTCTGCTGTCGCCAATATGCGCAATGACCGCCTGCTGCCCATCCGCAACAGCCGCCACAACGGTCGTCCCCATATTGTGGTACTGCTCATTTTGCGCAGCAACATCATAGACGACCGCATTAGCCTGATGGATAGCGCCCGCTATCAGCTCTTGCACCTGGCCGCCAGCCAGATCCAACTGCTCGGCTGGCAACGATTCGCGGAAGGTCTGCACGGCAAGCTGGCTGGCAACATCCCCGGCTTGATGGCCGCCCATGCCGTCGGCTACGATGGCAATCGCCAACTGGTCGTTATACAGACTGACCCATGCCTGATCCTCATTGACCAGCCGAATCCGCCCAATATCACTTCGTTTTGCTGTAATCAAATTCGCATCACCTCGCCTGAGACTCCATATGTTTGGCTCGCAGTTGGCCGCAAGCGGCTGCAATATCATGCCCTTGCTCCCTGCGGATGGTTGCATTGATCTTGTTGCGTTCCAGTATACGCTGGAATTCAAATATATCCTCGCGCGGCGTGCGCACATATTTGCGCTCCGGCACATGGTTGACCGGAATCAGATTGACATGGCAGAGTAGCCCCTGCAGCACACTTGCCAGCTCCTCCGCATGCTCTGGCCGGTCGTTCACACCGCCGATAAGCGCATATTCAAAGGTAATGCGACGCCCGGTCTTGGCTATATAATAGCGGCAAGCCTCCATCACCTCATCGAACGGAAAGCGGCGGTTGACCGGCATCAGCTTCGACCGCAGCTCATCATTGGGCGCATGGATCGAAATCGCCAGGTTAATCTGTGTGTTCTCCTCGGCAAACTTGTACATGCTCGGCACGATGCCGCTCGTGGACACCGTAATATGGCGCTGGCCGATATTCAGCCCCTTCTCATGAATCATGATGCGCAGAAAGTCCATCGTTGCCTCATAGTTCTCGAACGGCTCGCCCGAGCCCATGATTACGATGCTGGAGATGCGCTCATCGGTCGCATCCAGCATCTGCTGTGCTGTCACCACCTGAGCAACGATCTCGCCCGCCGTCAGATTGCGCTTCAGGCCGCCGAGGGTCGAGGCGCAGAAGGTGCAGCCGATCCGGCAGCCCACCTGAGTGGTCACACAGATGCTATTGCCATAGTTGTGGCGCATGACGACCGTCTCGATCGCATGATTGTCATGCAGACCGAACAGGAACTTGACCGTTCCATCCTTCGATTCAAACCTCGTAATTTCACCCAGCGTCACAAAGGCAAATTGGTCGTCGAGCTTGGCGCGCAGCGGCTTCGGGAGATTGCTCATCTCCTCAAATCCGGTCACCCGCTTGACGTACAGCCAGTCAAACAGTTGAGCGGCGCGGAAAGCCGGCTCGCCATTATCCTTCATCCATTGCTGAAGCTGCTCCAGCGTATAGTCATATATGAACGGTTTCATTTTATCAACACCTGTTTCTGTTAGCGTGCGTTGGTCATCTGACCACTCGCCTATTTTACCACATTCCGCCCTATGCAGACTACCAAGCGCAGGAAGCCGTCAACGGTCGCCAGAGCCAAGGCTGGGCGCAGCATTGCGCCCAAGCTTGCCGATAGATGTGGAATTTTTAATCTTCCTTACATTTGAAATTATAGACGAAGCATGGGATTGACTGTGGACAGAAGGAGCTGTCAACCTGGCTGACTAGCTGCGCCGACGCAGCCTGGCGATGAAGAATCCGTCACTTCCCGCATGATGCGGCAGCAACTGCGCCATCCCGTCGAACGCTGCTCCGATTGCCCCCTTCTCCCGCAGCGCCGCCAGCAGCGGCTGCGGCCAATCCGGGTCCAGCTCGAACTCCTCATGCTCACGCACAAAGCGCTCCACCTGCTCCTCGTTCTCGCGGCGCTCCACCGTACAGGTGCTATAGACGAGCGTTCCGCCAGGCTTGACCAGTGCCGAGCACGCATCAAGCAGCCTGCGCTGCACCTGGGCAACACCCTCGATGTCCTCCGGCGTCTTGTTCCACTTCAGCTCCGGCTTGCGGCGGATGACGCCAAGGCCCGAGCAAGGCGCATCCAATAACACGACGTCGAACGCACCCGGCTCCAGCTTCTCTGCCAGCGCTCTTGCGTCGCCGCTCATCGTGCGGATGCTGGACAGTCCCAGCCGCGCCGCCTGCTGCTCAATCAGCTTCAGCTTATGCGGATGCAGATCATTGGCGAACACCTGCCCTTGGTCGTCCATCTTCTCCGCCAGATGCGTCGTCTTGCCTCCCGGAGCTGCGCAGCAATCCACCACCTGCATGCCTGGCTGCGGATTGGCGACCTCTGCCACCAGCATCGAGCTCTCGTCCTGCACCGTCCACCAGCCGTCACGGAAGAAGGCGGTGTCCGCCAGATTGCCGCCGCGATCCACGATAATCCCTTGCGGCGCCAGCTCCGAAGCCCTCGCTGCCGCGCCCTGCCCGCTCAGTTGCTCCAGCACCTGCTCGCGCGATGCGCGGCGGGCGTTAATGCGCACGCTGGAGCTTGGCGGTTCATTGCTCGCCGCGCACATCGCTTCGGCCGTCTGCTCCCCATAGGCGGCAATCCACCGCTCAACCAGCCATTGCGGGTGTGAATGAGCAAGCGCGATCCGCTCGGCGGCAGGCAACCCTGCCGGAATCTCCAGCTCGCCGCGGCGGCGCAGCATATTGCGCAGCACCCCGTTCACCATGCCTGCGATGCCGGCATGACCGCGGCGCTTGGCGATCTGCACCGCTTCATTCACCGCCGCGTGCGGCGGGATGCGATCCAGATAGACGAGCTGATAGACGCTCATCCGCAGCAACTGGCGCACCCACGGCTCCAGCTTGCGCACTCCCTTGGCGACGAAGCGGGACAACCAATAGTCGAGCGTTCCTTGCCGCTGCAGCGTCCCATATACCAGCTCGGTGGCGAGCGAAGCGTCAGCTCTTGAGAGCTTGGCTGCTTGCAGCGCCTGATTAAGCTGGAGATTGCTGTAGGCCTGATCCGCTTCGACACGGCATAGCGTGTCCAGCGCAATCTCGCGTGCGCTGAGCGGTCGGAGCGGTCGGCTTGCTGAGGGACGCTTGCGCTGCTCCGTCATTGCCCTTCACCGCCAAGCACAGTAGAATCCTCCAGCCTTGCGCCCTTGAGCCAATCCGCTGCCGTCATCGCCTTCTTGCCAGCAGGTTGAATCAGCAGCAGCTCCAGCACGCCTTGTCCAGTTTGCACCAGCAATCGCCCCTCATGCACAGCCAGCGCACCCGGCGGCTTGCCGCTGAGGGCGCGATGCTCCGCTGCGGACGTGGCTGTCAGCACGCTGCATTCACGCACCTTGAAGGTCTCGCCCTGCAGGAAGGTGAAGCCGCCTGCCATCGGCGACAACCCTCTTACCTGGTCGTAGATTTGCCGCGCTGTACGTCCCCAGTCAATCCGTTCATCCTCGCGCGTCAGATTCGGCGCATAGGTCGCCTCCGACTCCTCCTGCGGCACAGCGCGCACGCTACCGTCCATCAGACCCGGCAGCGTGCGTCCGAGCAGCTCTGCTCCCGCCAAGCTCAGCTTGTGAAACAGCGTGCCAGAGGTATCCTCCTCTGTAATGGGCACCTCAACACGGCTGATCATGTCGCCGGTATCCAGTCCCTTCGCCATGTACATGATCGTCACCCCGGTCACCGTCTCGCCATTGATGATCGCACGCTGGATCGGAGCGCCGCCACGATATTTCGGCAGCAGCGAGCCATGCACGTTAATACAGCCCAGCCGCGGCAGCTTCAATACCCCCTCTGGAAGAATCTGGCCGTAGGCCGCCGTAACGATCAGATCCGGCTCATACGCAGCCAGCTCCGCTACCGCCTCCGGGCTGCGCATCCGCTCGGGCTGCAGCACAGGCAGTCCATGCCGCAGCGCCACCTCCTTGACCGGCGGCGGCGTCAGCTCCCGCTTGCGTCCCTTCGGACGATCCGGCTGCGTGACGACAGCCACCACCTCATGCTCGCTGCCCAGCAGCAGCTCCAGCGAAGGAACGGCAAACTCTGGCGTTCCCATAAATACGATACGCATGCCGTCACTCCCCATTCTTGCGCGGCCTTGCGGTAATATCGTATACACTCTCCGCCAGATCAGTGAACAGCACCCCGTTCAGATGGTCCACCTCATGCTGAAATGCACGCGCCAGATAATCGGACGCTTCAATCGTAAATTCCTTGCCGTCGCGATCCTGGCCTTTCACCGTAATATCCTTGGCACGCAGCACATCGCCATTCAGATTCGGGATGCTCAGGCAGCCCTCAGGGCCCAACTGCTCGCCGCTGCGGGCGATAATCTCTGGATTGACCATCTCGATCAAGCCATGCTCATCTCCCACATCAACCACGATAACCCGCTTCAGGATGCCGATCTGCGGCGCAGCCAGTCCCACTCCCTCGGCATCATACATCGTCTCGGCCATATCGCGCAGCAGCTTGTGCAGATTGGCATTGAACTTGGTTACTTCTTTCGCCCGCTCGCGCAGAACGGGATCAGGATCTTTCACTATAATACGAATGGACACAGCGTATCCCTGCCTTTACCAATAATATAGTCAATTCTATGAAGCATACCGCTTGATACAGCATTCCAAGCGGTACGAGAACAGCATGATCAGCCAACGGAGCGGCTGTCCAAATCTAACGAAACTACAGCACGTTATCGTACTAATATAAACATGACTATAGACGGAAATAGCGTGCCTGAGTTTCGTTACATTTCACTATCACCGGCTGCGCCTCGAAGGCGGCGCAGCCCGGCACGAGCCACCTTAGCCTGCAGCCATGACGATTCGCTCCGAATGATCTTCAGCTTGCCCCTGCAGTTGAAGGAGCAGCATTCTAACGTTGTTTCAATTACATAATGACTTGCGGGTCGACATCGACACTGAACAGCACCTTGCTCTGCTGCCCTTCCTGCAGCGAGGCCAGGGCTTGCCGGATCAGTCCGACCGCATCGACGCTTCCCCGATATTTTACCATACATTGAAACCTGTAGCGATCCTTGAGCCGCGGGATCGGCGAGGCTACCGGCCCCAGCAGACTGAGCACTCGCTCCTGCGACCCGCTCAGATCGCCGAGGACTCCCGCTGACGCCGCCAACTGCCGAAGCTGCTCAGCGAACTGCTCACCCTGCGCAATCAGAAGCGGTAGCTGCTCATGGGACATGGTAACCAGCACAAGTCGGCAAAATGGCGGATAGGACAGCAGCCGACGCGCCTTCAGCTCATACTCCAAAAACGCATCATAATCATGCCGCTTAGCTGTCTGAATCGCGTAATGCTCCGGCATATAAGATTGTATGACGACGCGCCCCGGAAGATGATGGCGGCCTGCCCGTCCAGCTACTTGCGTGAGCAGTTGGAACGTCTTCTCCGCCGCGCGGAAATCCGGCATATGCAAGCCCGAGTCGGCAGCGATGACCCCTACGAGCGTCACCATTGGAAAGTCCAGCCCTTTGGCGACCATCTGTGTACCGAGCAGCACATCTGCTTGCTGCCGCCCGAATGCAGTCAGCCATTTCTCATGGGAGCCCTTCTCCGTCGTCGTATCCACATCCATTCGTATGACCCGAATGCCGGGAAACAGCTTCGCCAGTTCCTCCTCCACCCGCTGCGTTCCGGTGCCGAAGAAGCGGATATGCTCGCTGCCGCAATCCGGGCAGGATTCGGGCGAGCGCTGGGCGAACCCGCAGTAATGGCAGCGCAGCATACGCGTATTCTGGTGATAGGTGAGCGTGATGTCGCAATGCGGACAGCCAGCCGTATAGCCGCATGAACGGCACATGACAAAGGTCGAATAGCCCCGCCTGTTCAGCAGCAGCACCGCCTGCTCTCCCCGCTCCAGACACTGCTGCAGCGCACTGTGCAGGGGGCGGCTGAACATCGAGCGATTGCCCGCCTTCAGCTCCTCGCGCATGTCGACGATCTCGACCGGAGGAAGCGGCCGACCCAGCGCCCGCTCCGGCAGCGGCAGCAGGGCGCCGACAGAGGCTGGCGGCTCTTGGCTCTCGCCAGCGGGCGGCGTCATGGCGCCTTGCCCAGCGGCAGCAGCCTGCCTCCCGTCGATGTCTTCCCCGTAGCCGATACCCGGCCGAGCTTCTTCCTGTATCGCTCGCGCCTGCGCGCCTGGAGCCGATACGCCCCCGGTTGCGACGTGGAGAGGATGCCCGCTGACCGCTACAGCTCCAGTTGCAGTTGCATGATCGAGCAGCCGCGCGCCAGCAGGCCGCTTGGCTGGCGGCGCAGCGCGGCGGGCGGCCATATAGCTCTCCAGCGATGGCGTCGCCGAGCCGAGCACGACAACCGCGTCATGCTGGCGCGCCCGCTTGATCGCTACATCGCGCGCATGGTACTTGGGCGTCTCCTCCTGCTTATAGGAGGACTCATGCTCCTCATCAATAATAATCAGTCCGACCGAATCGAATGGAGCGAAGATCGCCGAGCGCGCCCCAATCGCCACCTGCACGCGCCGCTGCTTGATTTTGCGCCACTCATCATAGCGCTCCCCGTTAGACAGGCGGCTATGCAGTACAGCCACCGCATCGCCGAAGCGGGATTTGAACCGTTCGACCATCTGCGGCGTTAATGAAATCTCCGGCACCAGCACGATAGCCTGGCGGCCTTGGGCGATGCACAGCGCAATCGACTGCAGGTAGACCTCGGTCTTGCCGCTCCCGGTCACGCCCTGCAGCAGATACACCTTGGCTTCACGCGCCAGCACCGATCCGGTAATGGTTCGGTACACGCTGGCTTGCCCTTCTGTAAGCCGCAGCGGCTCGGATACACCGAACTCGCGTCCGGCATATGGATCGCGATCCTGCTCCACCTCGCGCAGCTCGACCAGCCCCTTGGCCGCGAGCGAGCGCACACTGGAGGCTGAGCCGCCGGCCTCCGTCAGTAGCTGCTGCAACGCGATGCCGCCAGGACAGCGCGCCACCGTCTCCAGCAGCTCGCGCTGCCTCGCAGCCCGGCTGGACAGCTTGCCCAGCTCCTCGCGCAGCTCATCCTCTGTCAGCAGCGGGAAGACGGTCAGCACCTTCTTGACCGCCAGCCGATCCTTCACCGCCACTCGCTCGGTCAGCTCCCCACTGCGAAGCGCGGCTGCCATCAGCAGCTCCCACTGCGGAAACCTCGCTTGCAGCGACTCCAGACGCACCAGCCCCTGGCGGGCGATATAGTCGCGCAGCTCCTGCGGCAGCAGCGAGTCACCAGGCTCTGCCGCATCGGATCGCGCAGCCTCGCCTCGCTCAGCTCTCTCAGCCTGCTGACCGACTGTTGCTTGCGGCCAGCCTTCGCCAAGCCCGATATAGCGCTCGGCCTTGCCCTTGAGCGCGGCCGGAATCATCGCCTGTAGAGCAGCCGTCCAGGTGCAGCAATATTTGACACTAATCCAATGCGCCAGCTCGACCAGATCCGGCGATAACGGCGGCACCGGGTCGAGCAGCTCTGCAAGAGGCTTCAGCCGGGAGCCGGACACCTCCGACTGCTGCGTCAGCTCGACGACGAACCCTTGCAGCGTGCGTCCGCCAAACGGCACGCCGACCCGACTGCCGACCTCAATCCAGCTCTCCAGCTCAGCAGGCACAGCGTAATCGAAGGGGCGATCGGTCTGCCTGCTCGGGACATCGACGATGACGCGAGCGATCATGACTGCTCCGCCCCCAAGCGCCGCTGCAGACGCTCGGCGGCCAGACGAACGAGGCGCTCGGCAACCTCGCGCTTGGAGAGCATCGGCCAGGCATCGACCAGCCCTGCTGCGTCGAATAGCTGCACAATATTTGTATCGCCATGGAAGCCCGCGCCTTCCTGTGATACATCGTTGGCTACGATCAGATCACAGTTTTTGCGGTGCAGCTTGTCCATCGCATAATGCTCCACCTGGGAGGTCTCCGCGGCGAAGCCGATCAGCAATTGGTGGCGCTTGCGGGCGCCCAGTGTCTCCAATATATCCGGTGTCTTTTCCAGCTCCAGCACAAGCCCCGCACCCTGCTTCTTCAGCTTCTCCCCATGCATGTGAATGGGACGATAGTCCGCCACCGCCGCTGCCTTCACCACTATATCGGATTGATCGAATCGTTCCAGCACCGCCTCCAGCATCTGCTGTGCCGACTCCACCCTCACCAGCTCCACTCCTGCTGGCGGAGGTGCCGATGTACGAGCAGCGACCACAACAACCTCTGCGCCATGCTCGGCAGCAGCCGCGGCAATCGCAAATCCCATCTTGCCGGAGGAATCATTGGTCAAGTAGCGTACCGGATCGATCCGCTCCATCGTGCCTCCGGCCGTCACGAGCACCCGCCTGCCCTTTAGCAGCTCGGTGCGTCCGAAGTATTGGCGCACAGCCTCCACGATGTCCTCCGGCTCCGCCAGCCTTCCCTTGCCCACATAGCCGCAGGCCAGCAAGCCTTCGCCCGGCTCGATGAATCGGACGCCGCGCGCCGCCAGCAGCTCCATGTTATGCTGTACCGCAGGATGGGCATACATATGCACATTCATCGCCGGAGCCACCAGCACAGGCGCCGTCGCCGCCAGCAGCGTTGTGCTGAGCATATCATCTGCCAGCCCGTGCGCCATCTTGGCTATAACATTGGCCGTCGCGGGCGCCACTATGATGAGATCGGCATGATCCGCCAGATCGATATGAGCCACGACAGACGGGTCCTTCTCATCGAACGTATCTGTATAGACCGGGTGCTTGGACAGCACCTGCAGCGTCAACGGCGCAATAAACCTTGCCGCGGAATCGGTCATGATGACCCGCACAGACGCCCCCTGCTGCGTCAGCTTGCTGCATAAGGCGGCCGCTTTGTAGGCGGCAATGCCGCCTGATACGCCAAGCACAATCGTTTTTCCCTTCAGCAACCTTAGCCTCTCCCTTCCTCGTATCCTGTCTCTTGCAAGCGTCCATGACGATTTGGCCGATGCCGTCGGCGCTACACCCTGTATGTTACGCGATCAGATTCCTCCAGGCGCCCAAGCCTCAATATCCTCCAGCCTATAACAGCTTGCAACAGCCTACAACAGCTTAAAGCGTGTTAATTGCTCCCATTGCTGCTCCTTGCGCAGCACCTCACGCTGCTTGGAGCCGATCAGGTCAAAATGAGGATACGGCTGTCGGCGGTGAATGTAGCGTGGATTCAGCCCATGCGATGCACACCATTGCTCCAGTCGCTCCAGGTCGGAGCAGCCGGCTTTGGTGACACTGTTGTATTCTGGAAACCGCGGATCATACCAGTAATGGGTCAGGAAGGCGATCTCTTGCCGGGCTACAGCGGCCTTCCACCGTGCCAGCTCCTCCTTGCTCACTCCAAATGCCACACAGCCCACCTCCTCACACTTCTCGCTCTTTGAAAGCCTCAGGCAGCAGGCGCAAGCCAACAAGCCCAAATAGGCCCGCAGCTGGCGCAACCGGCAGCTCAACCGGATGGCCAGCCTTGGACCTTGGCGCGGCTGTCTCCCCTCCGGCCTGTACGGCAGATGCCTATCTTATACATAGCCACCATTGCACGATGCCGGCTTGATTTTGAAAAAAATAACAACCACGGGGGTTGTCACTTGTGAGGCAAACATTCAATTGTGTTGCAATAACGGGAGCGGCTCCTATCTAAGCCCCCGGGCATAACCAGTGCAATGCACCATGCTGCGCCCAAGCCCCGTCCTGCTTCAGCTCAACAGATCCGCTGCAATACGGACCCGTTGAACGGCAGTGCGTGTCTTCGGCGTGTGAAGAAACATCCTAGTTCTTAATATCAGGGTCCGATTCTACCTGGATGTAATCGTTATAGATCTCCTCCAGCGCCACACCGACAAACTTGTGCGACTTCGGAGCTCTCAGCTCGGATTTCTCCCCGTCGCGCAGCATCCGGGCACGTCTGGACGCGGCAACCACCAGAGAATACTTGCTGTCAACCTTCTTGACCATCTCATCAATCGATGGATATAACATTGCTCTTCACCTCGTTCATGCTTTCTCGGACGCCGGCTGCATCCGGTTCAGTTCGTTCACATAGCGCTCGCGCTTGCAGTGCTCTGCAGTGACGATGCTCTCAATCCGGTAGCAGGCCGCCTCAATCTCATCATTGACCACGGCATAATCATAATGCTGCAGCAGATTCATCTCCTCGGCAGCTACCGTCATCCGGCTCTGGATCAGCTCATCGCTCTCTGTGCCGCGCCCGGTAATCCGCTGCTTCAGCACATCCAGCGAAGGCGGCAGCAGGAAGATGAAGATCCCCTCCGGGAACTTCTCCTTCACCTTCAGCGCGCCCTGCACCTCAATCTCCAGAATGACGTCCTTGCCACTATCCAGGGTGCGCTCCACAAAATCGCGAGGCGTTCCATAGTAGTTGCCGACATACTCGGCATGCTCCAGCAGCGCATCACGGGCGATCATGTCCCTGAATTGTTCCTTCGTCTTAAAAAAGTAGTTCACACCGTCCTGCTCGCCCGTCCGGGGCGAGCGCGTCGTGGCGGATACCGAATAGACCAGCTCCGGCATTCTCCGCCGGAGCAAGGAGCAGACGGTGCCTTTGCCTACGCCGGAAGGACCGGATAATACAACCAAAAGTCCTCTTCTCATGATACTCCCCATCTATTCGTCGTTGTCGTCATCCTTCGTCGACAGGCGATGCGCCACAGTCTCGGGCTGAACCGCCGAGAGGATGACGTGGTCGCTGTCTGTAATGATTACAGCGCGTGTACGCCTACCGTATGTTGCGTCAATCAGCATATGACGGTCGCGGGCTTCCTGAATGATCCGCTTGATCGGCGCAGATTCCGGACTGACAATCGAGATAATCCGATTGGCCGAAACAATGTTGCCAAAGCCAATATTAATTAATTTAATAGCCATTGCAGGCTTCCCCTCCGGTCTTCCTCGTAGCATTCGCCCGAAAGAACAAAATGTATAATCGACACAAGAATATGGCCGGGTCAGAAGCTAGCGAGCGGATTGCACTATTGTTGACGAAAAATCCCAAGTGCATACGTTCCGTTATTTCGCCAGCGTCTCCCTTCAAGGCTACAATCACCTGCATGTCCTCCCGCCAATGGCGGACAGACGCAGCCCTGCGCCTCAAGTTGACGATGGCAAACACATCCATGACCCTATTCTAATTCATTTTGTAGACAGGAACAAGAGAAAAAGCCCCCACCGTAAAAATTCGATTCCGCTGTTACTGAACAGCAGGCTGCGTCCGACCGGTTTTTTGCCAGACATGACGGGTCAGATGGACAGACATTTCATAGAACATAAAAGGCGTAATCAGGTAGATGCCGTTGAAATGCTCCATGGCGGTATCCAGCAATTCCTCCGCGATGCGCACGCCCTCCGCGCGGCCTGCTTCACCCTCCAGCCCCGCCATCCGGCGACGCACCTCATCGGATAGCTGAATGCCAGGCACCTCATTGTGCAAATATTCCGCATTGCGGCCGCTTGCCAGCGGCATGATGCCGATGAATACCGGCACGGACAGATGCTTCGTACCCTCGGCGACTCGCTTGATCAGGTCGGCGTCATAGACCGGCTGTGTCATGATATAGTCCGCCCCGGAATCAATCTTGCGCTCCAGACGCTGGATCGCCTTGTCCAGATGCTTTACATTCGGGTTGAAGGCCGCCCCGACGACGAACGATGCCTTCTGCTTGAGCGGCTTGCCAGAGAAGGCGGTGCCTTCATTGAGCTGCTTGATCATCCGAATCATCTCGAAGGAGGTCAGATCATATACCGAGCTGGAGTCCGGCAGATCGCCAAAGCGCGCCGGGTCGCCCGTTACAGCCAGCACATGGTCAATGCCCAGCGCGTCCAGCCCCATCATATGCGACTGCGTGCCGATCAGGTTGCGGTCACGACAGGCGATATGGACGAGCGGCCTTAATCCGAGACGCTCCTTCACAACAGCAGCCAGCGCCAGATTGCTCATCCGCGTCACAGCCAGCGAGTTATCCGCCAACGTCACCGCGTCAGCACCCTCCTGCTGCAGCGCTGCGCAGCCATCCATGAATTTGCGAATATCCAGATCGCGCGGCGGGTCCAGCTCCACGATAACGGTATGCCGCGTCTTCACCTTGTCGACCAGGCTCGGCTCCTGCGGAATGATCGTCTCGCGCTCCGCTACCGCAACCGGCGCAGCAGCAGGCTGGTCACTAGAAGCCCCCTGGCGAGTCTGCTCTGCTCCCGTCTCGATCGGTGACGGCACATAGCTGCCAAGTGCAGCGGCGATCGCTGCAATATGATCCGGCGTAGTGCCGCAGCAGCCGCCGATCAGGCGCGCGCCGCGGTCAGCGAACCGGGTCGCCGCATCGGCGAAATATTCCGGCGTGGCGACATACGTATATTTTCCATCAACATAGTCGGGAAAACCGGCGTTCGGAAAGATCGACATCGGCACGCCAGCCGATTCCGTCATCGTATCGATCGCCCGGATGATGCCTGCAGGGCCGCTGCGGCAGTTCAGGCCAACGACGTCCGCTCCCTCGCCCGCTAGCGCGGAGAATGCCTCATTCAGGCTATAGCCGTCTTGAGTTCTACCGACATCCTCTACGGCAAACTGGCAGATCACCGGCAGATCTCCCGCCTTGCGAATGAGGCGCAGCGCCAGCAGCATCTCATCCAGATCATAGAAGGTTTCCAGCATAATCCCGTCCACGCCCTCATCCATCAGCGCACCAAGCTGCTGCTCGAACGCGCTCGTCAGATGGGAGGTGCGGACATTGCGCTTCTTGCCTGCACGGATCGAGCCGACCGCGCCCACGACATACGCATCACTGCCCACCGCAGAGCGGGCGATGCGAACTCCTGCGCGGTTGATGGCCTCCACTTCGCTCTCCAGGCCATACTTGTACATATTCTCATAGTTGGCGCTGAATGTGTTCGTCTCGATGACCTTGGCGCCTGCCTCATAGTAGAGGCGATGAACGCGCTCGACCAGTTCTGGACGCAGCACGTTGAACTCTTCATAAGAAACGTTAACAGGAAAGCCCTGCTGATGGAGAAAGGTTCCCATTGCCCCGTCACCGGTCAGCCAGGTTGTCTGCAACGCCTCGCGCAAACTTGGTTTCATTAGTAGCTTTCCACCTCCACAGGCGTAAGCACAGCCCGCGCACAGGGGCGGCCGTATATAGACAGCGCGCCCCTGTACTGCCGTCGGATGGCTCCGCGGTAGAACTGCAAATACAAATTCAAACCGGAAACTCACCCCTCTGACGTCAGAAGGAAGCAAGTTTCCGGCACTATTGCAAGTCTATGAAGCTATTATACTCTATTTAAGACGAAATGTGTCATTTTCATTGTCAGAGATTTCGAGAATCAGCCTACACTGACCTACAGGCTGCCCTTGAAGACGACGGCCGCCGGTCCGCTCATGTACACATGGTTGTCCGCTTCACTCCATTCAATCAGCAGATCGCCGCCCTTGAGCGATACGGTTGCCTTGCGATCCGTCAAGCCGTTCAGCACAGAGGATACGACTGTCGCACAAGCTCCGGTACCGCATGCCAGCGTAGGCCCTGCGCCGCGCTCCCATACGCGCATGTCCGTATGGGAGCGGGAATGAACGGTGACGAATTCCACGTTGATCTTGCGCGGGAACATCGGATGCGTCTCCAGCTTCGGCCCCCAGACCGCCAGGTCGAAGTTGGCAGCGTCCTCCACATAGATGACACAGTGCGGATTACCCATCGAGACTGCCGTAAACGCGAATTCACGTCCATCCACCTCGATCGGATGACTCACGACTGGGTTCGCGTCCACTGTCGTCGGCACCTTGAGTCCCTCCAGAACCGGCTCGCCCATGTCGACCCGCACGAGCGTCACCTCGCCGTTATCCACGGTCAGTTGCACCTGCTGCACCCCTGCGCCCAGCGTCTCGATCGTAATCTGCTGCTTGTCCGTCAGACCGTTGTCGTACACATACTTGGACACGCAGCGAATCGCGTTGCCGCACTGCTCCGCCTCCGAGCCGTCCGAATTGATGATCCGCATCCGAAAGTCCGCTCTCTCCGATGGCAAGATGTAGACCAGCCCATCTGCGCCTATACCGAAATACCGATTGCACAGCGATACCGCCAGCTCGCTTGCATCTTTTGGCAGCTCCTGCTCGCCTGCAATAACGACAAAGTCGTTGCCCAGTCCATGCATTTTAGTAAATTCCATCTGCACCGCTCCTTGTCTTATCATGCCTCAACAACCGCTGCCCTCCCGGAGGCCGGGCGACAGCCGGGTTCCGCGAATCTATTGTCTTTACGGCTGCCACTGTCCTTGACTTGCCAGTCTGCAGACGGCGCAGCTTCGTTTCACGTCATCATGGGGCAAAATGTATTGTGTGCTTATAGTCTAACGGAAAACAAGCGAGCAGCGTTATTCACATTTTGTAGCATTATTTGCACTAATTCGCATGTGTATGCATTCGCCCCCGAACGGGCAAGCTCCACCACCAGCTAAAGGCCGCCCCGGATTCTCGATCCGAAGCGGCCGTAGCAGAGCTATTGCCAGACTATCGTGCTGCGGGGTGGGTGCCGCCGCGGAAGTCCAGCCGCTTCTTCGGCTTGCCGCGCCCTGTGCCCAGCACGCTGCCAATGCCCATGACGAATGTCGGGATGCCAGCGGCGACAAACACCAGACACCAGGCTCTGAAATCGAGCGGCACCGTCTTGAAGATCGGCTGCAGCGCTTCGATATAGACGACGCCCAGCATCAGCACCAGCGACGATAGCACCGCCAGCACAAGATAACGATTCTGCAGCGGATTGCGGTGAAAGATGGAGCGCGAGCTGCGACAGTCGAAGACATGAATGAGCTGCGCAAGCACCAAGGTGGCAAATGCGACGGTCTGCGCCTCGATCAGCTCGGCCCCGGATTGCAGCGTAATCCAGAAGGCTGCCAGCGTACAGACACCGATCAGAATGCCGCGGCTGATGATCTTCCATCCGAGCCGTCTGGCAAATATATTCTCCTTCGCCGGACGCGGCTTCTGCTGCATCAGATCCTTCTCCGACTGATCGACGCCCAGCGCCATGGCTGGCAGGCCATCGGTCACCAGATTCACCCATAGAATCTGAATCGGCACCAGCGGCAGCGGCAGTCCAGCCATCATCGCCAGGAACATCGTCAGAATCTCGCCGACATTAGAGGCGAGCAAATACCGGATGAACTTGCGAATATTCTCGTAGATGCCGCGCCCCTCCTCGATCGCGGCGACGATCGTGGCAAAGTTATCGTCGCTGAGCACCAGCGCCGACGCCTCCTTGGAGACATCCGTCCCAGTGATGCCCATCGAGATGCCGATGTCGGCCGCCTTGATCGCGGGCGCATCATTGACGCCATCGCCAGTCATGGCGACGACATGGCCTTTGCGTTGCAACGCCTTCACAATACGCAGCTTATGCTCCGGCGACACGCGGGCGTAGACATACGTATTGTCGACACAGGCATCCAGCTCCTCATCCGACATCGCTGACAACTGCCGTCCCGTCCTCGTCTGTCCGCCGCGCGGCATAATACCCAATTGCCCGGCGATGGCCTCGGCGGTCAACCGGTGATCGCCCGTAATCATCACCGTCTTGATCCCTGCTCTCCGGCAGGTCGCGATGGCATCCCGCACCTCGCGCCGCGGCGGATCGATCATGCCCGTCAGCCCGACGAAGATCAGTTGGCTCTCGGTCTCCTGCTCGGTCTCGCACGGGTCATGCGGCCGCAGATCACGGTAAGCGAGCCCCAGCACCCGCAGCGCGTCCCCTGCCATCTGCTCGGCTCCTGCAGCAACTCGCTGCCGCAGGCTGGCTGTGAGCGGCATCACCTTGCCATCCCATAATATATAGCTGCATTGCTCCAGCAGCAGATCGGGCGCTCCCTTGGTGCAGAGCAGGCGGCCGCCCTGATGGTGCACCAGCACCGACATTCGCTTGCGCTCCGAGTCGAACGGCAGCTCCTTCATCCGCTTGTAGATGCCCTCCAGCGATTTGCCCGATACGCCCAGCTTGGCCGCCAGCACCGCCAGCGCCCCTTCTGTCGGATCGCCCTGCAGCGTCCACTCCTCGGCTGGCTCCTCCTTGCTCCGGCGTCCCTTCCGCTCGGAGTCTGCCTGTGATCGCACCAGCGAGGCATTATTGCACAGTGCAGCGATCTGCAATAGACGGCGCAGATGCTGATCATTCTTCAGATCGGCGGGCGAGCCGTTCTCCGTCACCTCACCCACCGGCTCATAGCCTTCGCCGCTCACCTCCAGCCAGCGTCCGCCCATCCAGATGCGCGTCACCGTCATCTTGTTCTGCGTCAGCGTCCCGGTCTTATCGGAGCAGATGACCGAGGCACAGCCGAGCGTCTCTACAGACGGCAGCTTGCGCACGATGGCCTTGCGCTTGATCATCCGCTGGACGCCGAGCGCCAATGCGATCGTGACAATCGCAGGCAGCCCCTCCGGGATAGCTGCGACCGCCAGGCTCACTCCGGCCAGGAACATGCCATATGCCGGCTGGCCATGCAGGATGCCTGCCACGACGACCAGCAGGGTTAACGCGACGGCGACACCGATCAATATTTTGCCGAGCTGCTCCAGCCGATGCTGCAGCGGGGTCTCCATCGCATCGGTCTGGGAGATCAGATCGGCGATTTTCCCCATCTCTGTATTCATGCCGGTGCGCACGACAATGGCTTTGCCTGTTCCGCGCGTAATCATCGTGCCCATGAAGCCCAGGTTGCGCTGGTCGCCGAGCGGCAGCTCCGCATCCCCTATGCTAGCGGAGGACTTGCCGACCGGGACCGACTCACCGGTTAGAGCGGATTCCTCCGCGTACAGACTGCTCGTCTCCAGAAAACGTACATCTGCCGGCAGTCGATCCCCTGATTCCAGCAGCACGAGATCCCCCGGCACCAGCTCCACCGCAGGCACCTGCCGGGTCTGTCCATCCCGCACCACCTTTGCTGTCGGTGCAGACAGCTCCTTGAGCGCGCGCAGCGAGCGCTCCGCCCGGAACTCCTGAATGAAGCCGAGCACGCCATTAATGAGAATAATGGCCACAATCGTTAACGCATCCAGATACTCCCCCAGCAAACCGGATAGGAGCGTGGCTCCGACCAGCACAAGCACCATAAAATCCTTGAATTGGTTCAGCAGCAGAACGATCGGCGATATCCGTTTGCCCTCGGACAGCTCATTGCGGCCAAATCGGGTCAGCCGCTCTGCCGCCTCGCTCTCGCCAAGCCCCTGCTCCGGTGCACAGTCCAGCGCCTTGGACAGCTCGCTCTCATCCATCTGGTACCACTGTTTCTGTTCCATTCCCTGTCTCCCTCCGCTTCACGCCGCCTTTTCACTGGCCTCAAGGCCTGTAGGCATCACCGTACAAGCCGGCCCTTGCCTACAATGTATTCGGACAACCCGCAAAATATCCCAGCTTGGGGGTTAAGTTTTTGTCCCAACTATGGCATGATAGACAATAGAGCGCCCGCTCATGTCAGCAGAAGCATCGGCTCGAATTAAGACATGTCCAAAAATGCTGAACGGATCAGATCGGTGAGAGATGCCCTTGAACGGGTTTTCAGACACGACCTCATATTATTGCTTGGATTGAATAAAAAGGAGAAATGACAATCATGGCCCTTGACGGCATCGTAACAAGCGCTATAGCCAGTGAGCTGAAGTCGCTCATCGGCGCGCGTATTCATAAAATTCATCAGCCCAACCCGCGGGATCTGGTGCTGCAAATTCGCGGCAACGGCAGCCAGGTCAAGCTGCTATTATCGGCCAACCCGACCTATCCGCGCGTTCATCTCACCCAGCAGAGCTTCGTCAACCCGCTGGAGGCTCCCATGTTCTGCATGCTGATGCGCAAATATTGCGAAGGCGGAGTCATTGAACAGTTGGAGCAGACCGGACGCGAGCGGGTGCTGCACCTGTCTGTACGGCGGCGCGACGAGCTCGGCGACGTCTCTCTCAAAACGATCGTCATCGAGCTGATGGGCCGGCACAGCAATATTATATTGCTCGACCCGCATACCGGGACGATTCATGACGGCATCCATCATGTCACCCCGACCATCTCCAGCTATCGGGTCATCATGCCCGGCAGCACCTACCTGGCTCCACCGGATCAGCATAAGGCTGACCCGGTGACGATCAGCAGCCAGGCCGCATTCCAGGCTGCGCTTGATGCGGCAGCGCAGGAGGAGCAGCGTGCAGCAGACAAGCTGCTCGTCGCCGCCTTCAGCGGCATCAGCCCGCTGCTGGCGCGCGAGATCGCTTACCGCGCCGCGGCGAAGGGCGGCTCGCTGGCGGGTCAGCCAGATGATGCCCGGCCTGGCAGCGAGCCGACAGCCATCGACCAGCCTGAAGCGGCGACAGCCACTGGACAAGCAGGCCACGACGCACTCTGGCACAGCTTCGACGAAATCATGCAGCAGGTGCGCAGCGACAGCTACACCCCGGTCATCGCGGTCAACGAGGACGGCAAAGCTTATTTCTCCGTCACGGCGCTCACCCATCTGCAGGAGGCCCAGCAGGAGCATTATGCGTCGGTCAGTGCGTGTCTTGAGGCCTATTATGGCGATAAGGCCGAGCGGGATACAGTGAAGCAGCGCGCGGGCGACCTCGTTCGCTTCGTGCATAATGAGAAGAACAAGAACATCAAGAAGATCGACAAGCTCCGCCAGACACTGGAGGAGGCCAAGGAGGCCGACAAGTACAGAGTGATGGGCGAGCTGCTGACTGCTTATATGCATCAGATCGAGCGCGGCCAGAGCAGCATTGAGGTCATTAACTACTATGAGGAAGAGCAGCCGCTGGTGTCCATTGCGTTAGATCCGCAGCTAACCCCTTCGGAGAATGCACAGCGCTATTTCAAGAGCTATACGAAAGCCAAAAACAGCATCCTTGCTGTCAATGAGCAGATCACTGCTGCTGAGGAGGACATTCGTTATTTCGATTCGTTGCTGCAGCAGTTGGAGAGCGCGGCGCTGACCGATCTGGAGGAAATTCGCGAGGAGCTGGTGGAGCAGGGCTATCTGAAGGCCAGACACCGCAAAGGACCGAAGAAGAAAAAGGCAGCCCGACCTGCTTTGCTCCATTACACCTCGTCGGAGGGCGTCGCTATTCTAGTCGGCAAAAATAATACGCAAAACGAGTATTTGACCAACCGGCTTGCTGGCACTTCCGATACGTGGCTGCATACGAAGGACATTCCCGGCTCCCATGTCGTCATTCGCGAGACCAGCTTCGGCAACGCGACCCTGGAGGAGGCGGCCATGCTGGCCGCCTATTACAGCCAGGCGAAATCCTCAAGCATGGTGCCGGTCGACTACACGATGATCCGCCATGTCCGCAAGCCGAACGGCTCGAAGCCGGGCTATGTCATCTATGACAATCAGAAGACGGTATTCGTCACGCCGGATGAGCAGCGCATCAAGGCGTTGCCTTGTCAGGTGAAGTCGTAGCCAGCACATAATCAACAGGAGTGCGCCCGCTATGCCGTCCTTGACGGGCAAAGCGGGCGCACTCCTGTTGCTGTCTGTCGCATATAGAAGCCTCAGCCTGGTGTATGACCAGCGTGCTCGACTTCGGCCTGCTCTCGTCTTGCCTCCAGTTCGCGATGCATCTGCTTCTCGATGGGATCGATATTATAGAACAGATACAAGAGCACACATATCGTAAAGCAGATAAACGGTGTCCATATAAAGTTGAACTGAATGGCTCCGAGGCCCGAAGCCGCTTGCTCCGCACCCGGAACATAATGACCCCTCGCCAAAATCCAGGCAGCCAGCGCACCCCCGATCCCCATTCCAAACTTGACGCCAAAGGAGCTGGAGGCCGTCAGCAAGCCTTGGGCTCTCACTCCTGATTTCCATTCTCCGTAATCGACCGTATCCGCCAGCATCGCATACATCAGACCCACCGGCAGTCCGATGCCGATATTGCCGATGATGACGGCTCCGACCAGCAGCGCAACCGAGCCCCACTCTGCTCCAGCATAAGCCAGCAGCAGACTGCCTGCTCCGATGGACATACCGATCAGCGAAGTGGCGCGCTTGCCGATTCGTCCGGCAATCATCGGCATCAGGGCAATCCCGAGCAGCATGACCACATTCAAACCATTGATGAGCGGAACAAGATCCTCGCGCCCCAGATTATATTTCAGGAAGAACACGGTCGACTGGCTCTTGCTCGTAAATGCCACCCAGAACGATACATTAATGAGCAGCAGCAGGAACCAGGGCCGATTGCCCTTGAGCGCCCGGACGCTCTCCTTGAAGGTCACCGTCTTCTTTCCGCCAGTATAGGTTACCCGCTCGCGTGTATTGGCAAAGGTCGTCAGGAAGAATACGACAGCAATCGATGCGAATAGCACCATGGTCCAGAAAAACCCCTGCTGCTGATCGCCCTTGCCGAACACGGCCACCAGCGGCAGCGCGGCAACGCTTACAATTAATCCGCCCAGTTGACCTAGAATCATGCGAACCGAGTTGACAACCGTTCGTTCCTGCGAGTTGCGAGTCATGCTAGTCAGCAGCGAGGTCAATGGCAAATTGATTGCGGCATACAAAATACCAAGCGCAATGTAAGTCACATAGGCATAAGCCAGCTTGCCTGTATCGCTGAAATCGGGCGTCAAGAAGGTCAGCACCGCTACGATGGCAAAGGGAGCGGCCAGCCACAGAAAATAGGGTCGTGACTTGCCCCATCTCGTATTCGTCCGGTCAATCAGCATCCCAATAATGGGACTATCAAAAGCATCGATGATCCGCGCGACAAGAAATAATGTTCCGACTGCCGCGACCTGCAACCCGTATACATCCGTATAGAAGTACATCAAATACATTGTAATCATTTGAAAGACAATATTCGAGGCCGTATCGCCCAAGCCGTAGCTGATGCGTTCCTTCCAAGATACCTGATTGCCCATGGCCGATTCGCTCCCCTGCATAATGTGTTAGATGAGACCCCGCCCTTGCAGAACGTGGGATGGCAGGGTCTCATATGAATCAGAACTACACGAAGCGAATTTCCTTGCCTGTACGCGAGGATTCGTATATCGCCTCCAGAATTCGGGTAACTACCAACGCTTCCTCTGGCTTCACCAGCGGCTCCTTGTCCTCTATAATCGCCTCTAGCCACTGTCTGGCTTCCCGATCCGCTTCATTCTCCACCTTGGAGCCATAGTACGGAATCGATGCATTCATCTCCGGGCGAACCTCAACCAGCTTCCCGTAAATTTCGGTATTCAACAGCAGCTCCGGCCCACCGCCGCTTGCACTGCGGCGCATCTCCGCCCCGCCCTTCGTTCCGCTAAGCGTCGTCATCGCCTCACGCACATCCAGTGTATTGAGCGCCCAAGAGGCTTCAAGATAGATGACCGCTCCGTTCTCCATCTTAATATAACCAACAGCAGAATCCTCAACCTCGTAATCATCGGGATTCCATGGGCCGAATAGATTCGCCCGATTCTGATCCTTCAGCTTCTGGAATACGCTGCCGGAGACGGATTGCACCCGATAATCATTCATATACCATAAGGCGAGATCAAGCGCATGAGTGCCAATATCGATCAGCGGCCCTCCGCCCTGCTTCTCCTTATCCATGAACACGCCCCATGTCGGAACCGCGCGGCGGCGGACAGCATGTGCCTTGGCCATATAGATGTCCCCTAGATACCCGTCCTCACATGCTTCCTTCAACATCAGCGCATCTTCCCTGAACCGATTCTGATAGGCGATGGTCAGCTTCTTCCCGTGCTTATTGGCGGCATCAATCATCGTCTGTGCTTCCAGCGAATGAATCGCCATCGGCTTCTCGCACATCACATGCTTGCCGGACTCCAGCGCAGCAATGGTAATCTCGGCATGGGAGCTGTTCGGAGTCAAGACGTGTACGACATCAAGAGCTTGATCCCGGAGCAATTCCATGTAATCGGTATATATTTTGGCATCTGCCGTGCCATACTGCTTGGCTGCAATAGCCGCCCGCTCTTCTACGATGTCGCAAAATGCCGTCAGCTCCGCCAGCTCGGTGAGCTTGGACAAGGCTGGTAAATGCTTGGCGTGAGCGATTCCGCCACAGCCGATAATGCCAATCTTCAAGGGTTGTCTCATACGTTTACGACCTCCATCGCTTCAAATATTAATTAGGCTGAATAAGTTGAGAGATATAATCGTAGCTGATCTGCACGCTGTCCAACTGATTGCGGTTCGTCCAGTCCTGCTCGATGAACAGATAGCGAGCCTCCGGCTTCTTCGAGAACGCTTCCACGATCGCCGGAATATTCATCACGCCTTGTCCGGCTTCAGTGAAGTATTCCACCCGATGCAGCTTGATCATCAGCTCCATGTCGATGCGGGCATCGTTGCCGATCAGCTCGAACAAATTGACGGGCTGGGCGCTTGCCGGCAGATCCTTCTGATGCAGCAGGTCACAGCGATCGCCAAGCTTCTCCAGATAAGCGATCGGATCAATTCCGCCCCTCATGGCCCAATACGTGTCAAACTCGAACTTCACCAGTTCCGGCTCGGTATGCTCGACAATAAGATCCATGGCATACTGTCCGTCAAAGAGCTGGAACTCCTCAAAATGATTGTGGTAGTACAACTGAAGCCCATGCTGCTTGAAGTATTGACCCGCTTTATTAAGCTGTGTACACATGTCGAGCACCTCTTGCTTGCTTGCATAGAAAGCGATTGCAATGGCGACAGAATCAAAGCCCACCTCTTTGGCATAAGCCACAATCTTCTCGGCGTTCTCCTCCGTCAAAAACCCAAGATCAATGTGAGCGGATACACCCTTCAGCCCATACTTGTCGAAAGCTTGCTTCAATTCAACAGGATTCAGACCGCCGACTGTGCCCCCGATGTTGTTGGCATCATGGAAGAAGAGCTCCACATTTTTGAAACCGATTGCAGATACCTTTGCCAATGTTCCTTCAAAATCCTTAGTCAGTTCGTCTCTAACCGAGTAAAGCTGTAAACCAAATTGCAAGCTCATGAGTATATCCTCCTCAAGATTCATAGTTTTACAAAATGTAATGGATTACATTTAAAATTGCAGAATGTTTTAATTTTCCTTAAATATAACTTCAACCTCGAAATGTAACGGATTACATTTTGTGTTTTGAGTATACCGAATCCACGACGATTCGTCAATGCTTTCTTGCAAGTGGGCATCCGGTGCACATCCTGCGCTGTCATCAGCCTCATTGGGAATTGGCATTTCAGGAAAGGCTCCCCTCTCCCGAATGCCTTACTCTCTAGCCTTGTGCTGAGCCTGTCGGATGATCCGCTTTGACCAAGCCGCCCCTGGTTGATTCCCGTTCCAATAGCTCATGCGCCAGCATTACATTCTCATAGCGCTTTTCCGTATTCGTCATATTATGAATCAATTGATCCATGGCGCTATAGCCCAGATCATACTTGGGCTGATGGACGGTAGTCAGTGCAGGCAATGCCATTGTAGCCTCTCTTGTATTATCGAATCCGATGACCGACAGCTCCTCTGGAATGCTTCTGCCAAGCTGGCGTACCGCATTGACACAGCCAACGGCCAGAAGGTCGCTCAGACAAAAAATTGCGGTAGGGGGCTCCGGCAGCTTAAGCAGTGACTGCGCCAGCCTTGCCCCATCCTCATGATGTCCCTCACCAAACAGAATACGCTCGTCGTCATACGGAAGCTGATATTGCTCCAGCGCTCTTCTATAGCCGCTTAATCTAAGCTGGGTGGAGTGCAGCTCGGGCAACCCCCCGATCAAGCCAATACTCCGATGCCCTTCATTGATCAGATAACAGGTCGCTTCGTAAGCAGCCTTCTCATCATCGATGGATACGTTGCAGGTATGAGAGGCCTCCTTCACCTCACAGCACTGCACAATATTGTAGCGCTGACCGAGTGCGCTCAGCTCCTCCCCAGAGAGCGAAGAACTGAACACAATTACCCCGTCCACCAGCCTGTTCTTCACCATCCGAAACAGCTCTTGCTCACGCTCCATTGCATTCGACGTCGGGCATACAAGCACATAATATCCGGCCTCCTGCCCTCTGGCTTCAATCCCTCTGACGATGTCGGCAAAAATAGAACGATCCAGATTCGGTGTCAGAACGAGCACCTTCATCGTCTCTGATCTGCGCAGATCGCGTCCGAGTAAATTAGGCTCATATTCAAATTTATCGATGACACTGAGCACCTTTTCCCTTGTTTTGCTCTTGACGAGCGGACTGCCGTTCATCACTCTGGATACCGTTGCTACAGATACCCCCGCCAATTTCGCCACTTCCTGTATCGTCATCGTCTTCTGCATCTCTCTATATCCCCCCCCAAATCGAAGGCATCTTCCGCTGCTTCAGGAACCTCGCTCCGCTTACATCTGCCGCAGCCGACGGATCAACTGGACATCTACAGTCTTGCTACCCAGCTCCCCGTGAAATACAACACCCTCACGCTCTCCATGGTAATCCGAACCAGCCGTCTCGATCAACCCGTACCGTCTGGCCAGGGCACAATAACGCACCTCGTCCTCTGGTGAATGCTCCGAGTGAGCCACCTCGATGCCCTTCGCCCCATAACGGATAATCTCCTCCACCAGCGCATCATCCCCATATAGCCCCGGATGGGCAATGACACTGATGCCTCCTGCCTCCCGAATCCAATCGACCGCTTCAAATGGCGTTACGCGCGGCAGGCTCACATAGCCTGGCTTGCCTGAGGCGAGCCATTGCTCGAACGCCTCGTACATGCTGGGAACAACGCCCTTCTCCACCAGCACTGCCGCGATATGCGGCCTGCCGACACTGCGCCCCTTCCCTTTTCCCTTGCCCGACTCATCGTTGCTGTCTCCGCTACTGCTCTGCTCAGCCGCCGCACGTCTAGCCGCTTCATGAACCTCCTCCAGCGTAATCGCGATGCCGTGCTGCTGCAGCTTGGCAATAATCTGCTCATTGCGCCGCGCGCGACCCATGCGAAGTTGCTCCAGCCGCTCCTGCCATTCCCGATTATGTAGATCGGCGTAATAGCCGAGAATATGAATATCCTTGCCATTCATGGAAGAGCTGATCTCGACGCCGGGAATGACCGTCACACCCAGCTCCTGCCCTGCGCTCAGCGCCTCCTCTACCCCGGCCATCGTATCATGATCGGTTACAGCCAGTGCAGCCAGCCCCTTCTTGGCAGCCTTGCGCACGACCTCGTAAGGCTTATTCGTTCCATCCGAAGCCGTCGTATGAACATGCAGATCGGCCCGACTTCCAAGGTTCTCCATGGATTCGCCATTTCTTCCGGTCAACGATTTATCTATAGCCATTGTTGCAGATCCCTCTCTCTCAGAAAAGTAAGGAAAGTAACCGCCGAGATGGGCAATAGCGCCGATTTGAGATAGATGGAATAAAATTGGCGCTTGAATCGCACATCCTCCAGCTCGACCACATGGATCAAACCTAGAGCCACCTCATGCTTGACCGAGGAGGCCGATACAAAGGAGACGCCGAGCCCCGCCTCGACGGCCGATTTGACAGCGCCGGTGCTACCGAGCTCCATTACGATCCTGAGTGCTGCCGGATCAATATTTTTGCTGCGCAGCTCCTCCTCCATCACCAGCCTCGTACCCGAGCCCTGCTCCCGCAGTACGAACGGATACGCTATGACGTCTTCGAGCCTGACCTTGTCCTTGCTGGCAAGCGGATGCCCTGCGGACACGATCAGATGAAGCTCATCGCTCATCACCGCCTCCATATGCATATCCGGGTGATTGACAGGAGCCTCAATCAAGCCGAAATTAAGCTGGTGATTCAATATTTCCTCCATGATCTGCGCCGTGTTCATCACCTTCATGCTGATGTTAATATGCGCATATTCCTGACCGAACGGTCCCAGCAGCCGCGGCAATATATATTCGCCGATCGTCAGGCTGGCGCCAAGCTGCAGGCGACCCTTGAGCTGGCGAGTGAACTTGGACATTGCCGCATCGGTCTCCCGGATCAGCTCGATGCTCCGGCCTGCATACGGCATGAGCGCCCGGCCTGCCTCGGTCAGCTCGATCCGCTTGGTCGAGCGCTGGAGCAGCTTCGTTCCGAAATAGTCCTCCAGCGACTGGATTTGCATCGTTACGGCAGGCTGTGTCATATGCAGTGATTGCGCTGCTGCCGAGAAGCTGCCTTTCTCTGCAACCGTGTAAAAGATGTGCAGTTGATGAAAATTAAGTGCCATTACGATCCCCCTACGTAGAGCCAACAGCTCAAGCCATCCGTGTAGAATTGCTGATGAGCGACTACGGCTGCTTGTCCGACGCTGTAGCCGCCCGCCTGCGGCTCCACTCATTCCAAGATTTGAAAAGCACGTACCCCACTAGGTACGTGCTGCTGTGAAAATAAGTATATATGCTGAACTGAATGCTAAACTGATGCTGCTGCCATGAAGCACAGCTAGAAGCTCCACGCCTTCAGTACATCCCGCCGCCGACAAAAACAGCGCTACTTTCTCTTGCGGCTATTCTTAATCAGCGTCATCCGTCTGGAATGGCGAAGCCAGGAGTAATACGACTTCAAATCCCGCAGCTCGATCGTTTCTGACATTCTGCCGAGAAAGGTTACCACGATCATCTTGTGCAGTGGATTGCCGATGAGATCGGTCTCACCCTCGAGAGTGGCAAATTCTGCAACAAACACCAGATCCTCATCAATCAGATAGACATCCTCTTCATTCCGGTAATACGGCTGTACCCGGCCTTGCTTTAAGCTCTGCCATATAAAATCAGCAATATCTTCAAAGCCTGTTTTCTCACTTTCAACACGGTCTGCCCACCGGATCTTCGCATGGTTCGTGATGACGACATCCGCAACTTTTTTGTCACCAAGAACGATATGAAATGACTCATAAGTATTCCATCTTTCGGTTGTTTTGTCTTTCATCTCGAATCCACTCCTCCCTGGAAAGCAGCCCCGTTCTGTTCATGCCTGCGTTAGATAAGCTCTCAGTAAACCGACGCTCCTCCGGCCTCTTACATACACGTATAGATACTCTATATTCTACCATGTCGAAGCCAGATTTAAAACGAAAAAATCACGAAATTTCCAAATGCAAACGGTTTCCCTGTAGATTGAAGAAGAAGGAAAATAGAAGTAAAAATCACTTTTATCATAAAATTGAAAAATATTTACTTTTTAGGTTCAAAATTCATGCTAAAGACTGTAAAACCGGGTTTTATCTTGAACCTCCGAGCTGTACTCTGTTTTAATCTCATTCCGGTAAGAACGCTCGATCCGCTTCACAAAAGGCAGCCGTTGCATATTGCGCACCGTGTCCTCCGCGCGGTCAGCATTCATATACATTACAACATAATGCATCTTTCTTGACATATAGTAAACGTTCCCGTACTTCTCCAAGGAACGAGCCGCCTTTAGGTCACTGACCCAAATAATATAACCTGTCCGCTCTGAAAACACAGCTTCCCTCCGTTCGTCGACTCGATTGACCGTCTGCCAGCCTGCATTCAGACCGACAGACGGACTTCATATCCTAAGCGCCTTGCAGCATGTGCAGGCGACCCTCGATCAGCCACAGCCGCCGCTTCCGCAACTGCATGAGCCACCGCTTCCACAGCCGCCGGACACGCCTTCGTTGCCAGGAACCTTCACGGTCTCCGACACTGCTGCAGCAATCGTACTGGACACCTCGTACAGCAGTTGGTCTACCGCTGCCTCCGCTTCCTTGAAGCGGCTGACGCATTCATAACGGTCGAGACGGCTCTGCAGCTCCTTCACCTTGCCTTTGGCCGCATGATAGTCGGGATGATAGCGCCCAAAGCGCTGGCACTCCTCGAACAAATCCTTCGCTTTCAGAAAGTCCCGCTTCAGCTCCTGCACCTCAGCGTGTTCCGCTACGGCGGCTTTCCAATATAGATAATCGGCAACAGCGGCCGAGTCCACAATCATATCTCCCAACTGGTACGCATTCAAGAGCAACCCTGCCATATCCAACGAAGCAACATGTTCACCAGAGCCGGATACGGCGCCGGACATAACGGCCGTCTTATCGGCAGTCGGCATCTATCCACCTCTTCTCCATGTATGATAAAGTCAATCCTCTCTTATCATACCATGAACGATATAAAATGTAGAGCGGAATTCATTGCTGCGGCGGCACAAGCCGCATCTCCTCCCACATCCCTGGACATAGCGTGACACGCTCCGGCACACTCGCTCCTTCCTGCCTCAGCCACCCCTCTATGCGCCAGCTATCGGCTCCCTCCCCATCATGCATATGCGACGGAATAAGCGTCACAAGCGAGCTCTCCGTGCGAAGCTCCACCGTCGTCTGCCAGTGCAATGCCTGCTCCAGCAGCTCCTTCTGGGTCGAAGCATGATAGCGGCGAAGCTCGCTCGTCCATGGCTTGGGCAGCTTGCCCAGCGCCTGCGCAAGCGGCAGGGGAGGCGCAAGCGGCTCTGGCTCAACAGGTGAGCAGTGCTTGAGAGAATGCGGATCATAGAACAGCTCGGCTGCCGCTTCCGTCCCCGCCCCTCTCCCGCTTCTCCCGCCGCCTTGCGTCTTCGCTCCCGCTGCTGGCAGCGGCGCTGAGAGTAGAGGGCCCGCGGGGAAGCCGAGCTGCTCCAGCATGTCTCGCAGCTCCGGGAGACGCTCCAGTGCGACGGCGAAGGTCTGCTCGCCCAGCGGCTCCCCGAGCAGCCCCTCCAGCCGACGCTCACTGGCAAGCTGCCTGGCCGTCTGGCGATCCGCACAGCGCAGCAGCACCTGCTGCTCCAGCCTCACCTGCCTGGCGCGCCTGGCCCAATCTCCCACCAGGGCGGCCACATTGCCGGGCACCGCTCCCTGCGACGCCGCATGCAGCCATTGCAGCAGTGCCGCCTCGTCCCAGCCGCACCGAACCGCCTGCGTAATGCTTGCCTGCGTGAGCTTATATACGGTGACGGCAGCATCCGTCTTCACGGCAGCCAGCTCCTCCAACTGCCAGCGCAGCGTATACGGCAGATCGATGGGCGCGATCACCTCGCAGTCTGGCTGCACATATAGCGCCTGCTGCGGGAGTTGCCCGTCCACCTGCCGTTCTCGCGGCAGCCGCATGCGAAATACCGGCCCGGTGCCAGGCAGCTCGGCGCGCTCCAGCCACCCGCAGGCGCCATACAGCGCACAGCAGCTATCGAGCGCCGCCTCTGCACTGGCGCTTAGCACTGCGACTGGCGCATCGCCGCCGCTTATGGCAGGCGCGGACAGCCAGGCGCGCACATCGGCGAGCGCATACCAGCCGCCGGGCTCGAGCCGGAGCAGCGCTGCCCCGCAGCGAGCAAGCGCCGGTTCCCCGAGCATGTAGCGGCTTGCCACATGGCGCGCAAGCTGATGCTCCCGCGCGGCTCCACCGAGCGCCAGCCACGCCTCGCCTGCCTCGCTGTTCCAGCAGTAGCCGTTGCCTTCTGGCTTCAATAGTCCCAGCGACAGCGCCACATCCAGCACAAATGCCGCTGCTCTGGGATAGTCGTCGCGGTAGGCAAAGGCCGCGCCCCAGCTCTGCAGTTCCTCCTCCTGCATCGACAGTCGCGCCATCAGTCTGCGAATCGACTTGAGCGGCAGCAGGCCGCGCGATGTCAGCTCCAGCCCGGACGACACCAGTGCGCGCAGCCCCTTGAGCAACTGCAGGCTGAGCGGCTGGCTATCCGCGCCGCGGCGGGCGGTCACGAGGCGGCTCTGTTCGCGCGAGAGCGGCTGCAGCCGCAGCGGCAAGACGATATGCTGCCAGCTTCCGAAGACGTCGGAAGGAAGGAACAGCATTTCGTCGCCCCAGGTTTTGCGGGCAGCTAGCAATATCGCCAAGCGGCGAAGCTCCGCTAGCCCGAGCAGCACCTCAGCCCCCGCCCAGCGCCCCTCGATCGCGGCGGCGCGCAGCAGCTGATCCTCGCCGAGCGGGAGGGGGCCGAAATGCCGCAGCACCAGCTCCAGCGCACCGCGGGCATAGCGCGAGAGCTGCTCATATGCTGCCAGCAGCGACTCTTCATCCTGCTGCGCCCCCAGCCAGTCCAGGCCGCGCGATGCCGCCTTGGTCCACGGAGGGGCGGCCGACACGATGTCGTTCAGCACAGCCTGATTATGCCATCGCATGATCTCTTGCGCCCTCATCGGATCGCCGCCTTTTCATGGTCCCCGCCGTTCCAGATGGATAACTCGTAGGTGTAGCCTTGCTCAATCATGTACATTTGCCGCTTCAACGCAAACTCAACCTCCTTGGTGCCCTCGGTGACCAGACTGTAGAACCAAGCCTGATTATCCCCGGCCTTCGGGCGCAAAATACGGCCGATCCGCTGCGCCTCCTCCTGACGCGAGCCGAAGCTGCCTGACACCTGGATGGCAACGGCTGCATCCGGCAGGTTCACCGCAAAATTCGCCACCTTGGAAACGATCAGCGCCGAGATTACGCCCGTTCGGAAGGCGTCCAGCAACCGCTCCCGCTCTTCTTGGGCTGTGCCGCCTGTAAGCACAGGAGCGCTTAACTCCCGACCCAGCCGCTCCAGTTGACTCACATACTGGCCAATAATGAGAATCTGCTGTCCTTGATGGTGCCGCAACAGCCAGCGAACGGCCTCCAGCTTGTACGGGTTCTCGCTCGCCAGACGCTGGCGCGCCCGCGGAGCCGACTGGCTGTATTGGCTCAGAGATGCTCCGAGCAGCGGCACTCGCAGCTCCATGCACGACAACCCGGCAATCCAGCCTTGCTGCTCCAGTGTCTTCCATGGCATGTCATACTGCTTAGGGCCGATGAGCGAGAAGACATCCTCCTCCCTGCCATCCTCCCGGACGAGTGTAGCCGTCAACCCTAGCCTGCGCGTAGCCTGCAGCTCGGCGGTCATCCGAAATACCGGAGCAGGCAGCAGATGTACCTCGTCATAGATAATCAGTCCCCAGTTGCGCTCGCCAAACAGCTTCATATGTACATATTCCTCCCTTCCCGCGGCGCGGTGGGTCATAATCTGGTAGGTTGCGATCGTTACGGGACGCACCTCGCGTTCCTTGCCGGCGTATTCGCCAATCTCCTCCTCAACCAGCGTCGTCTTGTCCAGCAGCTCCCGCTTCCACTGCTTCACAGACAGAGCATTAGAGGTGAGAATAAGCGTCGCGCATTTCAGTCTCGCCAGACAAGCCAGCCCAACCACTGTCTTGCCTGCCCCGCATGGCAGCACCAGTACACCGCTGCCGCCGCCAGCCTCCTCCCGGTAAAACCGGTCTACACAGATGCGCTGGTAATCCCTCAGCTCAACGTTGCTGATGTCTACCTTCAGTTGTTCCCCCGCATGGTAGCCTGCATAGTCGAGCACCGGATAACCGAGGCGAATCAGCTCCTGCTTGAGCAGGCCGCGATGAGCAGGGTTCACCTCCCATGCCTCCTCGGCTTGCTGCGCGATGAGACTGCCGCGCACAGCCGGGCGAGCTGCAAGCTCTGCCAGCAGCGCCGAATCGGTGGATTCCAGCAGCAGCCCTCCGGCCTGCCGCCGCAGCCGGAGCTTGCCATATCGACCCGCCCAATTAACCACGCCCTCCTCTACCTGGCTCGGCAGCTCATAACGGCTATGCGACTCCAGCGTCTCCAGCATCTCGTCCAGCGCCATTCCGGCTGCCGCCGCATTCCATACTGAGAGCGGCGTCATCCGATATGTATGAAGGTCTCCCGGACGCTTGATCAGATCCGCGAATCGAGCCAGTTGCTCCGCAGCCTCATCGGCACGCGGGTGACGCCTGTCCAGCAGCACGGTGAAATCCGGCTGTACGATCATGGGGCCTGCTTGCATCAGTTTCCACCCATCCTTTCTCTCCTAGCTTATACAACTAGTTTGATTGATTTGAGCCCGCTTTATTCCATTTGCCCCGGCTTCCTTCCGTTTATCTGTGCTGGATCGCAGCTTGGCTGTGCTGCGCACAACGACAAATAGCCATTCACGGGTCAATGCCCGAGAATGGCTGCTTGTCCTGCGTATATCTTTGTCCGTTGAGGCGCAGTGCCCCACAAAAGCAAGGGGATCAGTGGTACGACGAGGGCTGATCCTGCTCCGAGATGCGGCTGAGCGCCTCCCCCGCCTCATCAGCGAAGATGTCGCGAACAGCCATGTCGCCGATAGCGACAATACCCAGCAGATCGCCGTTCTCTACGACCGGCAGACGCCGAATCTGATGGCGCGCCATCACCTCCGACGCCTCATCCACCGATGCCGTAGGGGCAATCGTCTGAACCTCGCTGGAGATGACCTTGGCCACCTCTGTCGATCCGGCCTGCTTCTCCGCCAAGCCCCGAATGACCAGATCGCGGTCCGTGACGACACCCATCAGTTTTTTGCCTTCGACGATCGGCACAAAGCCGATGTCATTGTTTTTCATCATGACAGCAAGCTCATACAAATTATCCTGCAGCGTCGCAGTAATACAGTCGGTTGTCATGATTTCCTTGACCGTCTTCATTCGCACAGCTCCTCTAACCTCACTCTATTAGGCATTACCGCCCAACGGTTAGAGTGACCTAATGGAGCCGGAATCATACTCTCTTTGCATGCAGCACTCTCCCTTGCCGCGCCCGACCTGCGTAGACCAGCATGAGATTATACATTCTTGCTCTGGGTGTAATCCTCCGCCATACCGATAAGCAGATTGGCAGCGACCAGCATCGCATCCTCGTCAATATCGAACATCGGGTGATGATGCGGATAGAGCGCCCCCTTGTCTGGATTGCCCGCCCCTACGAACATGAAGCAGCCCCGGCGTTGCTGCAAATAATAGGAAAAATCCTCTCCAGCCATGACCAGCCCCGACTCCTGTACCTGCTCCAGTGGCAACAGGCCAGCGCCTACCTTGAAGAACCGCTCCACCTCGCGCTCGTCATTGACGACCGGCGGATAGCCCTCTCTGTAATCGAGTGTCCCTTCACCGCCGTGCATCACGCACACACTTGCGATCAGTTCTTCCATCCGCTGGCGGATCACCCTTCTTGTCTGCGGGGAGAAGGTACGCACCGTACCGCGCAACTGCGCTTGCTCTGCAATCACATTGCCAGTGCTTCCAGCCTGGAACGAGCCAATTGACAGCACAGCCGGCTCCAGCGGATTGACGCTGCGGCTGATCACCGTCTGCAGCGCTCCGACCAGCGCGCTGCCGATCACGATCGCGTCCACCGTCTCATGAGGCAGCCCACCGTGTCCGCCGCGTCCTTTGATATCGATCGTGAACTCGTCCGGCGCCGCCATGAGCGGCCCGGCCTTCGTCGCTACGATGCCTGCCGCCATCGGCGTCCACAGATGAACACCGTAGATCGCCTCCACGTCGTTCAGCACACCTTCAGCGATCATCGCTGACGCCCCGCCTGGACAAACCTCCTCTGCCGGCTGAAAGATCAGCTTGCGCGCCCCAGCCAGCGTGCTCTTGGTGTTCATGTAGTATTTTGCAATACCCAGCAAGGTGGCGGTATGCGCGTCATGCCCGCAAGCATGCATGACACCGGGTACCGTCGAAGCATATTCCGTCTGCTTGCGATCCTGGATCGGCAGCGCGTCAATGTCCGCCCGCAGCGCCACAACCGGTCCAGGCAAGCTCCCGCGAATCAACGCAACTACACCGTGTCCGCCGATGCCCTCTGTTACCTCCGCGCCCATCTCCTCTAACTGACGGGCTATATAGCCTGAGGTATGCTTCTCCTCAAAAGAAACCTCTGGATGGCGGTGCAAATATCTGCGCCAATCAATCATGTCCGCATAGAGGCATTGCATGTTTCTGACATCCTGTAGCTGTATGGTCATCACCGCAAGTCCTCCTTGAAAATATTAAATATCATGATGCCGCTTAGCTTCCCGTCCTAAAGAGGCGTGCAAGCGCCCATGTTCTTATTTTAGCAGAAGAGCAATCGGAAACAAATGGGGAGCCGCACCCACCCACAGGAAAAATGACTCCCCTTATTCGGACGCTGCAGGCTTGCACTGGCCGTGGAAACATACTATCATGATAAAAGAAAACGTTTTGCTACAATTGGAGGGGGATTTTACCTTGATTATTGAAAATACCGGTCTTAACGGCTTGACCAGCGAGCTGGCTCATCTCGATGAATCTGCTGAGAAGCTCGGCTTTGTGCGGTGGCAATGGGATTATTACCGTGCTACATACGATCTGAAGCTGGAGGACCGTGCCAACCAAAATGAATATTTCCTGCGCGTCAGCACCCGTGCTGTAGAAGGCAAGCTGGAGCAGCCTTACGCCGTCCTGAAGGTCGAAGCTGCCTATATCGGACGGGCTACGTTCCCGCATGGCCTGGATTATGAGTCTCCAGTGCCACAGCAAATTTTGAATACAGCAACACAACGCTTGCAGGAACTCAAGAAGCTTCTTGCATAACCTGGGGGTTAACCCGATGAAGAAAAAGCAGGAGCAGGCTCGGGGCAGGCCGGATTTTTTGCTGTTGATTTTGACGCTTTTACTGGTCGGCTTCGGCCTGGTCATGGTCTTCAGCGCCAGCTCCAATATTGCCGTTGTATCGGATAAGTTTGGACGCGACGCATTTTATTTTGTGAAAAGGCAGCTTCTCTTTGCTGGCGTAGGCACCATCGGGCTGTTCCTGTTGATGAACATTTCGTATGAACGCTACAAAAAGCTGTTTTTTCTCTATTTTATTTTCGTGATCATCCTGCTCATCCTCGTTCCGATTGTCGGGGTGGAGCGCAACGGGGCCAAGAGCTGGCTAGGCATCGGCACCTTCGGCATTCAGCCGACAGAATTCGCCAAGCTGGCCATCATCTTGTATCTGGGTCGACTCATTACGAAGAAGGGCGAGAAGTTTCGCGATTTCAAGCGCGGACTTCTCCCCGTCTATGTCATCGTCGGATTAGTCTGCTCCCTCATCATGCTCCAGCCCGACCTCGGCTCCTGCCTCATCCTGGCGATGTGCGCCGGTATTATGATTATCGCGGGCGGCTCCAACCTGAAGCAGGTCTTTTATTCGGGCATTATGATCAGCCTGGTGGTGGCGCTGGCCGTCAGCATCTCTATAACCGTCGCCCCTGAGAAATGGGGGTACCGGATCGACCGCTTCACATCGTTTTTGCATCCGCTAGAAAATATTAAGACAAGCGGCTATCATTTGTCTCACTCCCTGTTCGCCCTAGGCCACGGCGGCTTTTCCGGTGCTGGCTTCGGGGCGGGGGTACAGAAGCTGCACTATTTGCCTTATCCTTATAATGACTTCATCTTTGCTGTCATCGCCGAGGAACTCGGCTTCATCGGTAGTCTGCTGTTCCTGGCCTGCTATTTGCTGTTCATATGGAGAGGTCTCATTATTGCGCTGCGCTGCCCTGACCTCTATGGTACGGTGGTCGGTACGGGCGTCATTAGTTTGATCGCCATTCAGGCCATTATCAATATCGGCGGGGTAACCGGCATCATGCCGATTACGGGCGTACCGCTGCCGTTAATCAGCTACGGGGGCTCATCGCTGCTGGTCACATTAGCTAGCGTGGGCATATTGCTGAGCATATCACGCATATCCCACCCCAAGGAGACGACGAATCCTCGCACGCGGTAACCCCCGCAGAACGCTAGGTTCATCGAATTTACCTAACACCGCTTAACAGTACGATGAGCACAAAGAAAGGGAGCAGTGCATGATCCGCACTTGCTCCCTCTTAATTTTGTTTATTTGACCCGATGAGGTAATTCCTCCGACTGCTGCTCCTCATCCTTGAAGATGACGCCCTCTACCTTCACATTCACCTCGACGACATTCAAGCCTGTCATATTCTCAACGGCCTCGCGTACATTCCCTTGGAGAACACGACATACCTCCTGAATGGGGATGCCATACTGTACGATAATCCTCAGATCAATAGCGGCCTCCAACTGGCCGACCTCTACCGATACGCCCTTCTGAACGTTTCTGCCGCTCAGACGTTTGGCCAAGCCCTCCGAGATGCCGCCTGACATGGCTGCAACGCCTGGCGTTTCCAGTGCTGCAAGCCCAGCGATAGTAGAAACAACATCATCAGAAATTCTAATAACACCTGTATTAATATCTTCGGTCATTTGGCCTCACTCCTCATCTTCCATATATTTTTATTGTACTGGATGAACTGAGAGGAAGCAAATCAACCCTGCAAAAAACAGATTCTTGTTAAAAATCAGCTCGGCAGGTTATAATATCCTATACTCTAAGCCGAGGTGGACATCTTGAGAAAATATGGATTTTATATCGCCCTTGTGGCCAGCTTTCTGCTGAGCGGCATCGCTCACTATGCCAACTGGAGCATGCTGCTGCAGTTTGGGTTCTCTGCGCTCGCCATTCTATTTGTAGCGGGCTTCCTGGGGAAAGCGACGGAGAGCGTTGCGCATTACGCCGGACAACGGCTCGGCGGCTTTCTGAACGCAACCTTCGGCAATGCCGCCGAGCTGATCATCGCCATCTTTCTCGTTAAGGAAGGTCTGTTCGATATGGTCAAGGCCAGTCTCACTGGCGCCATCATCGGCAATCTCCTGCTTGTGCTTGGCCTGAGCGTGCTGCTTGGCGGCCTGAAGTACAAGCAGCAGCATTTCAATGTGCACGTTGCCGGACACAACTCCACGCTCATGATCATGGCGGTGATTGGACTGTTCATCCCGGCGGTATTCGTCAAGGCCGAGCATTTCTCCATTGAGAAGGATCATCTGCTCAGCCTCTCCATCGCTGGCATTCTGATCGTCTCTTACATTCTCTGGCTGATCTTCTCGATGATTACGCACAAGGATCTGCTTGCCGATGAGGAGAACGCTTCAGACCATGGAGAGGAGCCCGCCTGGTCGAAGGGCGTATCGATCCTGTTCCTTGTCCTGGCTACGGTCATGGTAGCACTGGTCAGTGAATGGCTCGTGGGAACACTGGACTCGTTCTCGGAGCGCTTTGGACTATCGGAGCTGTTCATCGGCGCCTTCGTCATTGCCATCATCGGCAATGCTGCCGAGCATAGTGCAGCAGTCATGCTTGCCATGAAGAACAAGATTGGCGCTGCGGTGGAGATCGCAATCGGGAGCAGCCTGCAGATTGCCCTGTTTGTTGCGCCCGTGCTCATCCTGGTGAGCGCATTGTTTGGTCAGACGATGGACATCCTGTTCACGCCGATCGAGCTGACAGCGATTGCGGTATCTGTCTTCATCGCCAAGTCCATCTCCAAGGACGGCTCAACGAACTGGTATGAAGGGGTATTGCTGCTGATGGTCTATGTCATCCTCGGCATCGCGTTTTATCTCGTATAGCGTAAGCCAAGGCTGCTCTGACCACACCTGCTGCAAGCGGCTCGTTGAACCTATTGCTGCTCCTGAACAACCCACCCTCCAGACTCCGGGGTGGGGTTGTTTTTATTTATCGGCTCTCGCGCTCAAGATACAAAAAGAGTAGTCTCTGTGGAGAGAGACTACTCTTTTTCTTTAAGATCCAACGCTTCATACAACTGCGCTAAATTTCTTTCCAGCTTGCTTAAAATCTGCTTGCCTGCGTATTCATCGATCAAGCCGGCGCGCACCGCAAAATCAACCTCGCGAGAAAAGCCATACATCTGCGTATCCAGCACTTCCTCATAGAGCGGGCATTTGCGGGTAGCAAGATTCTCCATCTGAACCTCAATCAACAGTTCGATTTTGTTGGCATCCTCTTGGAGAAGCTGTAGCGCCCTTTGATGCATATGCACCATTACATCCGATGAAGACATGGTACTCCCCCCTGTGCGCATTCTCGCCGTCTTCTATCTTTTATATTAGACGATATTGCCACAATACACAAGGACAAAACAAGAAAAGCCTCCAAACCGCATCATGCGGTCGGGGCCTCTCATTGCGTAAGCTCAAGTGCTATTCGTTGACAACTTTAATGTTCAGGCTATGCTTCGCAAAAACTTCAGCCATGGCAGCCTTGGCTTCTTCCGCATCCGCGCCGTGGACATGAAGCTCGTAGGAATGCCCGCTAACCAGCGTCGTGAACAGTCCTAGGATGCTTTTCACATCGATGTACTTATTCTCCGCCTGGAGAACGATGGAAGACCTAAAACGGTTAGCGGTTTGGGAAATGTCTACGATTGCTGCGTTATTGGACATAAAAATCCCCTCCAAAATTAATCTGTATGAATCTCTACTCATAATACCTTGATTTGACATTACGTTCAATGGCAATTTGACCAAAAATGATTGGAGCTTATGTCAAATGCTCTGGATTGAGCTGCTCTAGCTCAGGAATGACGAACCGCCCATCCTTGCGGATCAGCACATCGTCAAAGTACACCTCGCCGCCGCCGTACTCCGGTCGCTGGATGAGCACCAGATCCCAATGAATCGATGAACGATTGCCGTTATCCGTCTGCTCATAGGCCTGACCCGGCGTGAAGTGCAGGCTTCCCGCGATCTTCTCATCGAAGAGCGTATCCTTCATCGGATGCAAAATATGCGGGTTAAAGCCAAGGCTGAATTCCCCGATGTAACGAGCACCCTCGTCAGTGTCCAGAATCTCGTTCAGCCGTTCGCTGTTGCTGCTCGTCGCCTGTACAATCCGCCCCTTCTCGAAGGTAAACGCAATATTCTCGAAGGTAATGCCTGAATATACCGTAGGCGTATTGTATGTAATCACGCCTTCGACTGAATCCCTGATTGGCGCACTAAAAACCTCGCCATCCGGGATATTGCGATGCCCGGAGCATAGCTTGGCGCCAATCCCGCGAATCGAGAACGACAGGTCTGTGCCTGGTGAGACGATCCGTACCTTGTCCGTTCGCTCCATTAGAGCCTTGAGCGGCTCCATGGCCTTCTCCATGCGAGCATAATCCAGGTTGCACACCTTAAAATAAAAATCCTCGAACGCCTCGGTGCTTTGGTTGGCTAGCTGTGCCATCGAGCTATTCGGGTAGCGCAGGATGACCCACTTCGTATGCTTCACCCGCTGCTCCAGATGAACGGGGTGACGATACAACTGCTCATACAGACGCAGCTTGTCCTTGGGCACATCGGAGAGCTCGCTGGCATTATCTCCAGCGCGGATCGCAATATAGCCCTGCATCTGCTTCATCCGGTTCAGATCAAGCTGAGTCCACAGCTCCAACTGCTCGCGGGTAGAATGTGTAAGGAGCGAGCGCATTACAGACAGATCCGTCGTCTCCACAAACGGCCGACCGCCGCGCCTAGCAACCTCCTCGATCAGACATTTCACCAGCTCGCTCTCCGAACCGAACATTTCGATGAGCACATTATCGCCGGGCTGAACATCGATAGAGTAGCCAACCAGATTCTCAGCCAGCTTTTGCAGTCTGGGATCTCTCATCTACACGCCTCTCTTTATTTTGGTATCGTTTTCTTTCTCATCATATCATGACAAGCCGCAAACAGCCAGCGCGACTTTGGCAACGATTCAGTCCCCAAGTCCGCTGGCTGCCGCTTAACCGACAAACACCCGGTTTCGTCCCGTCTTCTTCGCCTCGTACAATGCCATATCGGCACGATAGAACAGCGATTCAACGCTAATCTTATCATCCTGTCCCCGCCACTCTGATACGCCGCAGGAGACCGTGACCGTAGGTGTCGTCTGACCGCACACTCTCGCCCGGATACGTTCGGCTACTCTAGAGGCCTGCTCTGTCGTCACCTTGGGCAGATAGACTGCGAGCTCCTCCCCGCCCCAGCGCGCTGCAATATCGCTGTCCCGGATGACAGAGCGGATAATGCCGCTTACTTGTGTTAGAATTTCGTCGCCCACCTGATGCCCATAGGTGTCGTTCACTTGCTTGAAATGGTCAATATCCACCAGCACCAGCGCCCCCAGCTCATCCTGGCGTTGCCTGGCCTGGATCTGCTCATCCAAATAATGCCGTGCATGAAGGCCGGTCAGATGGTCGGTAATGACCATTCGCCTCACCTCTGAATGGAGAGACGCATTCGTAATGGCCAAGCCAATATGGGTAGCCAGCACCTGCAGCAGCTTGTAATTGTCATAGGAGAAAAAGTGCGGCCTGCGATGGGTCAGCAAAATAGCTCCAAGCACCTCTGCATTGACCAGCATCGGCGTCGCAATCAGCGACTGCGAGTCGGTCAGATGCATGAGCTTGGACGATATAGCTGTTCGATCCGAATAATCCGAGACGATGAGCGCTTCCTTCGTCTTCAATATTTTGCCACAAAAGCCGTAGTCTCCGGCAAATCGCTGATTCAGCAGCTCTTCCTTATTGGTAGACAGCACGACAAACTCGTTGCTTACTTTGTCGTACTGCAGCACACAGCAATAGTCCGCATGAAAGATCTGCAGCAGCTCCGCTGTAACAAACTGGATGATTTCCTTCAACTGCAGCGACTGATTGAGGCGCTTAGTCAGTTCATTAATTAATTGCAGCTCATGGATCAATACATTGGACTGCTCATACAGCTTCGCATTCTCGAAGGCTGAGCCAGCCGTCTCCGCCAGCATGACGACATCCGGCAAAGCAGCCTCCTCCCAGCTCTCTTTGGCAATAGTAAGACGAATTACGCCATAGATCGCCTGCTTGCCCGCCATGGGCACAGCAATCAGGAGATCACCATTCTCCTGATCAAGCCGCACAGGCTTCCCGCCCAGAAACGAGCGAGCGCATATGTCATTGCTGTGATGCTTAAAGCTTAGAAGCTGCACACGTACATGCACATTGGCGTAATCCTGAGACAAGAAGAGATCCACATGCGAGCTTGGATAGAGCAGCTCGAGCGAGTGCATAATTTCATTTAATACAGAGGTTACATTAATCTGATCGTGAAGCCGCTTGGTCGCCAGCAACAGCGCCTCTCTTCGTTGTGCTTCCTTCATCGATTGCTGCTGCTCAAGCATGAGCTGCTGTATATACATATGCTCCAGACGGTAGAACAGGCAGGAGCGAAAGTGTCTGGCCACAGCTACAAGCTCCTCTGACCGCAGCACCTTGCTCCCCCACTGAATCATCCCCAAGACAGCGATTGAGCGCCCCGTACTGCGTAGCCGAATAGGAACCGCTCTCAAGCAGGTGTTGACGATGATTACCCCTAGCTCGAAGGGCTGCCATTGCTGCTGGAGAGTGCCTGAGTCCTGCGCCTCCTGGACGATAGCCCGAAGCTGCTCCTTTAATGCCTCACCATAATAGGAGGCTTCAGTATCCTCCCCATTCAATTGCGACACTTCAGCACCGTTGCCATCAAACAGCACCGTTACATAGTTTCCGCCCAACCCCGGGATTTCTGTGCTCCATTGCTGGAAGCTCTCCTTCAGAAGATCTGGGCCCAAAGCCTCTGACCAATCATCCAGACCCGCGTATGAGCATGAATCATGCAACGGGCTGTTCAACACGAAGGTCTCGCCATCATGCGGGCGTATCTCTTCAGCCATACGCAGCACCCTGTTCCTTTCGTCTTCTCCATTAAATGAAAAATAGTTATAGAGATTACGATATAATATTATTAATCATACTTCATTTTCATGAAGAATGCACTAATCTAGTAGGGAAATAAAGGACTTTTGATGCATTGTTTACAATTGGGGAAAAAGTGAATGTCGAAAATTATCGAATAGAAAGGAAACTTCTGCGGCTGGCGGTTTCCCTTGACATGCATACCTGTTTTCCTATAAAATTTATAGTTGGATAAAGGGTATAGAGTTTTGTGTCACCCTCATGGTTGTTTTGCTGATAGACCTGCGGCTGATGTGTCTGTCAGAGTTCTGTGAACTGTATGGTGTTGTCTGTTCCTGCTTGCAGGGGAGCTTCCCATCACCAATCCAACCGGCGAAACAGAGCCCCTTTTCAAACATTCCATTTGAAGAAGGAGTTTTTACGAGTATGGCACGTTATACAGGACCTAAGTTTAAATTAAGCCGTCGTCTGGGCATTTCCCTGAGCGGCTCCGGCAAAGAATTGAAGCGCCCGTTCCCTCCAGGTCAGCATGGCCCAGGACAACGCAAGAAGCTGAGCGGCTATGGCGTTCAATTGCAAGAGAAACAAAAACTGCGTCACATGTACGGTTTGAACGAGAAGCAATTCCGCAACCTGTTCGACAAAGCTGCTAAGCTGAAAGGTATTGCCGGTGAAAACTTCATGTTCTTGCTGGAAAGCCGTCTGGACAACCTCGTATTCCGTCTTGGCTTCTCCAACTCCCGTGCAGGTGCACGTCAACTGGTTGCTCACGGCCACATCACTGTTAACGGCAAGAAAGTGGACATCCCGTCCTACACCGTTTCTATTGGCGATGTAATCGGACTGCGCGAGCGCAGCCGCAGCCTGAAAGCAATCAAGGAAGCTTTGGAAGGACGCGTTCACATTCCAAACTACCTGGAGTACAATGATGCTGCAATGGAAGGCAAGTTCATCCGCCTGCCTGAGCGCGCTGAGCTGTCTCAAGAGATCGACGAGAAACAAATCGTCGAGTTCTACAGCCGTTAATTCTAATTGTCTCCATCAAATCCAGCTCTCCATGTGGGAGCTGGATTTTTTGTGTCCGTGTAGAGCTGTGCTGAGCTCCATAACGACAAGGCCATGGCATGAGTCCGCCATGGCCCGCACCGCTCCACATATAGAACAAGGCGACGCAGACTACTGCCCGCACCGCCTTGAATGTGTATGCAAACTCCGCAAGGAGCAGATGTTGCCGAATTTTTATTCCAGCCAGGCGCTTTTTCGCAGGCGTACCGGGGGTACGCCTGCGAAAAGCAACGCAGCAGGGGGCGAAAAGGCGGGGATACATGCCCTTATGCGGGTTTGCATACACGCCCTAGCTCCCACGTTACGCTTTCTATCTGTCAGACGGCTCGCCCTCGGTACCTTGCGAGCGCTCTGCGGCCGTCTGTTGACCAGCAGGCGCCTCAAGCTGCACTGGCTTCGACGTTCTGCTACGGGTCAGCCCCTTGACCAGCTCCTCCAGGTCGATGCCCGATACGCTCTTGAGCATCTCAGGCGCTGTCGCCATCAGCTCCGTGACATAATTGCTCACGCGGGCAGCCCCTTCACCCTTGCCGGTGTCCACCACCGTCAACTTGTCGATGTTCTGGAGCGGCTCAGCCACCTTGCCAGCCAGCTCAGGCAGCATCTTCACAATAATGTCCAATACAGCCGCCTCGCCGAATTTCTCGAACGCCTGTGCCAGCTTTTCCTTCGCCTCGGCTTCTGCCAGACCGCGCAGCCGAATGACCTCCGCTTCGGCTGTACCTTTGGCGCGCTCAGCGTCCGCCACAGCCAGACCCTCCAGCCGCTTCTGCTCGGCGAGCGCCCGCGCTTCAGCCTCAATCTTATATTGCAGCGCATCGGCTTCGCGCAGCTTGCGCGCCTTATCCGCCTCTGCCGCCTGCTCGACCGCATAACGGTCGGCATCTGCCTTCTTCTTCACTTCCGAGTCATATTGCTTCTCGCGGCGCAGAATTTCCTTCGTCTCCAGATCAATCTGGCGTTCCTTGCGCACCAGCTCAATCTTCATCTGCTCCTCCACTACGGTCTGCTGCGCCTTGGCCTCCTGAATGGAGTACGCCTGGTCTGCTTCTGCGCGCGCTGTATCCTGATCGCGCTTGAAGGCTGCCACCTTCAGCTCCTTCTCCTTGGCTGCCTCAGCGATATTCGTATCGCGAAGCAATTCGGCCTTCTGCCCTTCCTCTTCCGCTCTCGCCTTTTGGATACGGGCATCCCGCACGGCTTCCGCCTCGGCAATATCTGCATCCCGCTTGACCATGGCAATGCGCGGCTTGCCGAGCGCATCCAGATAGCCGTGCTTGTCGCGCAAATCCTTGATCGTGAAGGAGACGATCTGCAGCCCCATCTTCTTCAGATCCTTGGCCGCAACTCCTTGAACCTCCTGGGCAAAGCGATCGCGGTTGCGATAGACCTCCTCCACCGTCATGGAGCCGAGGATCGCGCGCAGATGTCCCTCAAGCACCTCCTGCGCCTCGCTCTTGAGCGCTTCTGTCGGTTTGCCCATGAACTGCTCTGCCGCGGTCGCCACATCCTCCGTCGACCCGCCGATCTTGATGATGGCCACGCCGTCGGCCATGACCGGAACGCCCTGCTCCGTGTAGACCTCCGGCGTCGACACATCGAGCTTGTGCGAGAGCAGCGACAGGAACTCTGCCTTCTGGAAGACGGGCAGGATGAAGGCGCCGCCTCCGCGCACGATTTTGATGCGTCGTCCCGTGTCATCCGTCAGCGTGTTTTTAGTTCCTAGGAACGAACCGGTCACCACCATCGCCTCATCAGGACTTACGGTCTTGAAGCGAGCCCAGAAGGCCAAACCTAATATGACAATGATACCAACGACGATTGTAGGAATAATAAGAAATTCTTGCATGAGTTCCATTCTCCCTTCATTCGAGCTTTTCTAAGACTGTTCGTGAAACACCATCATTACAGATCGATTCGGGACACCATCAGTGTGCCGTCCTTCACCTCTACCACGACAACCTTGGCCCCCAGCGGGATCGCCTCTCCATCATAGCTCGCCGCGATCTGACCCGATACGCCGGCAGCTCCGACCCTCACCAGCACCTCGCCATAGCCGGAAGGAGGAATGGAGACGAGCACCTCCGCCATCTTGCCCCCCAGCTCCTGCAAGGAATAGCCGGTCGAGTTCTCGCTGTTCTCCATCGGACGGACGTACAAGAAATAGACTGCGATCGCCAGCACGACTGCGATCATCGCCGCAAATACGAGCACAAGCCCCGTGCCTAGAGGCGTGTACCGCTCCAGCATCAGACCTGCACCGCCGAAGATGGTAATCGCGCTGACCAATGTCATCGGCTGCAGCCACGGCAACGCATCCCCGAACAGGAAATCAAGTGCGCCATCGGCTGCCTCGCTGATGACATCCCCCAAGATGATCGTGACCACGGCGTACACGATGCCTCCGCCAAGACAAGACCAGAATAAAAGCTCCATCCTCTCCCCCTCCTCCCAACAACAGGCTCCATCCATCCTGAACGCTACACTATACCTATACGGCGCAACTGCGAAAACGTTTCATTTATTTAACGTTTCATCCAGAATCCTATGGTTTTAGGCTCGATCAGGATTGTACTTCCCGCCTAATTCACTCCCCCCATCCTGTTAACACAATGTCTGGGAGAAGTCAACGTGCTGCGGGTTGGCGATTTATGTTATAATAAGGAGGCGATTTCAGAGGAGGAATACATAGTAATGAAAGACGACCGTAAAAAAGCTGCCGCAGGGCGCAACAAATGGCTCACCTTCGGTCTTATAGTATGGACAACAGTAAAATGGATTTTCATCTTCTGCCTGACTGCCGGTTTGTTCGCTGGCGGCGCGGTAACCGGCTATGTAGCCGCGCTGGTCAAGGAAGAACCCGTTCGTCCGCCATCGTTGATCGAAGAGAAGATTAATGAGAATGTGATTACCGGTTTTGCGTATTTTAACGACGGCTCGCCGATCGGACAACTGCGAACCGAGGAGGATCGGCGTCTGGTCGAGCTGAAGGATATTCCACAGCAGGCTATCGACGCACTGCTCGCGATCGAGGATAACAACTTTGACAAGCACGTCGGCGTTGATGTGAACGGTCTGGGCCGCGCCGTAAAGCAGAAGCTGCTGAACGAGGATACGCAGACCGGCGGCAGCACACTGACCCAACAGCTCGCCAGACGGGTGTTCCTTAGTCTGGATGTGACCGATGCGCGCAAGGTCAAGGAAATATTTCTATCGCTGCGAATGGAGCGTTACCTGACCAAGCCGCAGATTTTGACTGCCTATCTGAATAAGATGCCCTTCGGTAATGGCTCCAATGGCTACCAGGTATTTGGCATAAAGGCCGCGGCCAAGGGGATTTTCAATATCAGCAATCTGAATGATCTGAACATTGCCCAATCCGCCTATCTGGCGGGCTTGCCGCAGTTGCCTTCCGTTTATTCTGCCTTTACAGGCAAGGGCGAATTTAACGAGAAAGGGTTTAATCGAGCCATTGAGCGGCAGAAGCGTGTTCTCGCTCGCATGCTGGAGACGGGACGGATTACGTCGGCTCAGTATTATGAAGCGCTGGAGTTCGATATGAAGTCATCTCTGGCCAAGCCAGCTAAGAAAGCATACGCTACCTACCCGTACTTGATGCTGGAGACGGAGCGCAAGGCTGCCGAGGCTTTGCTGCTGCATGAGAACACGAATCTGACCAAGGCCGACCTGTCCAAGCCAGAGAACAAGGAGTTACTGGAGGAAGCGCGGCAGAAGCTGCTCCATGGCGGCTACCGCGTCTATACGACGATTGACCGCAAGGCTTACAGCCTGATGCGGAACATCGCCGCCGACAAGAACAACTTCTCACCGGATTCGAAGGAGAAGGGTGTCGAGCAGATCGCAGCGATCATGATTAATCATAAGACGGGAGCGATCCTGTCCATGATCGAAGGCAGGGATTTCTATCTGGAGCAGATGAACTACGCCACCCAGATGACACGCCAGCCAGGCTCGGCGATGAAGCCGATCGCCGCTTATCTGCCAGCCCTCGACAAGGGACTTGTGCAGCCGGGCAGCATCATCGATGATGCTCCGATCGTGCTGAAGGATGGCGGCAAGGGCTACCATATTCCGAAGAACGCGAACAACTATTACAGCGGCCTGGTCACAGCGCGCGATGCGTTGAACCGCTCGCTCAATCTGCCGGCGCTCAAGCTGTTCCTGGATGAAGTGAAGATAGATAAGGCATGGGACTTCACGAAGAAGCTCGGCATTACAACGATTCAGGAGAGCGACTACGGTGCTCAAACCGGAGTCATCGGCGGCTTGGCAGTTGGTGTATCCGTCGAGGAATTAACCAATGCCTATGGCGCCATCCCGAACGGCGGGGTATTCAATGACGCCTATATGATTGAGAAGATTACAGATTCCAATGGAAAGATCGTCTATGAGCATAAGGCGAGTCCACAGCGCGTCTTCTCCGAGCAGACGGCGTTCCTGATGACGGATATGCTGCGCACCGTAATTAGCGCGGGCAATGGTACCGCTCATTCACTCGCCTCATCGTTCAAAAACTATAAGACCATCCCGATCGCGGGCAAGACCGGCTCGACCCAGAATTACGCTGACGTGTGGTTCATGGGCTTCAGCCCGGACATCACGCTGGGCGTATGGGCTGGTTATGAGAAGCAGATTCATGTGCTCACCACCAAGGATGCGCGTGCACGGGCGCGGACGATCTGGTCGAAGATTATGAATGACATTACTGCGGAGAAGCCGGAATGGTTCACAACAAGCAAATTCAATCAGCCGGAAGGCATTGTCAAAGCTACCGTATCTGGACTGAGCGGCAAAAAGCCGACGGCGCTGACAAACAAATATGTGACCGACTGGTTTAATAAGGAGTTTCTGCCTAAGGAGAGCGATGATGCGATCGTGAAGAAGGCATTCATCCGCTACAATGGCGTGAATTACATTCCGCAGTCTGCAACACCTAAGGATTTTGTGGAGGAGAAGACGGTATTCGTCCGCAAGAAGCCGCTGGATGAGCTGATGGACGAAATCTCAGCCGCCCTGCCTCGGATGCCGGCTGGCAGCAGGAAGCCGCTGAGCTACTATCTGCCACGCGATGCGAACAATGATGCTCCATCCAAGGTTGACCCGCGCAAGGACGATGGCAAGGCGCCTTCCGCTCCATCGGGAGTAACCATTAACGCTAACGGTGGTTCCGTCAGCATCTCGTTCAAGAGCAGTCCTGAGAATGATGTGGTCGGTTACCGGTTATACCGCTCCGCTGATCATACAACGTATCAGAATGCTGGCAGTGTCATTATTAGCGGGGACGACAATGTGTTCGTCAGCTCCATCGCAGGCGCCGGAGCATACAGCTACTATGTGACGGCTGTGGATGTGAGCGGCAAGGAATCTGCGCCGAGTGCTGCAGTATCCACCACAGCACCGAATCCGCCTATCGAGCTGCCGGGCAATCCGGAGACAGACGGGGGCAACAGTCAAGGCGAAGCACAGCCTAAGCCCGATCAGGGGACGCCAACGAACAACAACGGTTCAACCGAAGCTGGCGAGCGCCCAGACAACGGCGGCTCACCTGCCCATGCCAAGACACCTGCAGCGCCTACCGGGCTGAAGGTTGAGGCAACAGAGCTTGGCTTCAAGATTTCCTGGAATGCCAACGGCTCAGGCGATAAGGTGACCAAGTACAACGTGTATTATAGTGAGAATGGAAGCAAATATACGAAGATTGGTTCGACAGGACAGACCCGATTCGAGTATGTCTCACCAGCCAGCAGCGGATATTTCCGCATCTCGGCCTCGAATGACGCTGGCGAGTCTGGCACATCGTCTACTGTCAAGCTGTAGTCTTGCGTGAAGCCTATACTCCCTGTCTGGATGATGAATCATCGGATGACAGGGAGTTTTTGTGTACGAGATTAATTTCATGTGTACGATGCCACCAAATGAAGCAAGCCGGGCTGCCCATGCGGGAACCCGGCTTGCTTCATGATGCTGGAATGATGGATTAGTCCTCTATCGTCGACAAATCTCCAGTTGGGAGATTCAGCTCCCAGGCCTTGAGCACACGACGCATAATTTTGCCGCTGCGCGTCTTCGGCAGCTTATCCTTGAACTCAATCTCTCGCGGCGCTGCGTGAGCAGACAGCCCTTCCTTCACGAACTGGTAGATCTCCTTCTTCAGCTCCTCCGACTCGGAGTATCCTTCGCGCAGCGAGATGAACGCCTTGATAATCTCGCCCCGCATCGGGTCCGGCTTGCCGATTACGCCCGCCTCCGCAACAGCAGGGTGTTCCACCAGCTTGCTCTCCACCTCGAAAGGCCCGACCCGCTCGCCCGCCGTGTTGATCACATCATCGATTCGTCCTTGGAACCAGAAGTAGCCCTCCTCGTCCTTGTAGGCGGAGTCGCCAGATACATACCATCCAGGAATACGGAAATACTCCTCGTACTTGGATGGATTATTCCATATCTTGCGCATCATGGATGGCCATGGCGTCCGAATCGCGAGATTGCCCATCCGGTATGGAGGCAGCTCATTGCCGCTATCATCCAGGATCGCGGCCTGTATGCCCGGCAGCGGCTTGCCCATCGAGCCCGGCTTAATATCCATGCATGGATAGTTGCAGATCAACTGAGCGCCCGTCTCCGTCATCCACCATGTATCATGGATGCGCTGACCATAAGCCCTCATCCCCCACCGTACCACCTCAGGGTTAAGCGGCTCTCCCACACTCAGCACATGTCTGAGGCTGTCCAGCCGATACTGACCGATAACATCATTGCCGGCCCCCATCAGCATACGGAAGGCTGTAGGCGCGCTATACCACACGGTCACGCCATACTTCTCAATCGTGCTATACCAATCCTGCGGACTGAAACGGCCGCCGCGAACGACGTTCGTTGCTCCATGCAGCCACGGTGCGAATATGCCGTAGGAGGTGCCCGTCACCCACCCCGGGTCGGCTGTACACCAATAGATGTCATCCTCCTTCAGGTCAAGCACAACTCTGCCGGTATGATAATGCTGGATCATGGCGTTATGGACATGAAATACGCCCTTGGGCTTGCCTGTCGAGCCAGAGGTATAGTGTATGAGCAGACCATCCTCGCGATCCAGCCATTCCAGCTCTGCCTCCTGCGCTGCACCAGCCATCGCTTCCTGATAGGAGACGACATCCTCCAGTTCGCTCGTATCTCCGACAACAATAATATGCTTGAGTTCCGGCAGCTCCTGCCGCGGAATGCGCCCGAACAGCGAAGGCGTCGTAATGATCGCTACTGCGCCGCTATCCTGCAGCCGATCTCTCACAGCGGTCTCCATGAACGCCTCGAACAGGGGACCTGCCACCGCGCCGCGCTTGAGAACACCCAGCAAGCTAATATACAGCTCAGGGGTACGCGGCATGAAGATGAACACGCGATCACCCTTGCCAATACCCAAGCCCTGCAGCACGTTGGCAAACCGGTTCGACTGCGAGCGAAGCTCGGCGAAGGTGTACTGCTCCTCTCTGGACGCATCGCTATAGTATAGCGCAACCTTCTCTCCTCTGCCCTCCTCGACATGGCGATCTATCGCCTCATGCGCTGCATTCAGCTTACCTGTCCGACTCCATGTAAATTGCTTCTCCACATCTTCAAATTGAAATTGCGCGTAAGTGTCCTCGTAGCTTCTCATGTTAGGGTCGGAAGCTACCGCTGCCAACCGCTCTTGATGCAGATTTTCCATGATTACCATCCTCTCCTGAGTCCCTCTCTGTTGCGTTCCCGCGTAGCGGCACAATCGCTGGGGCAATGTTAGAATACGCTTTCAAGATGTCTAATTCTATACGGCTGCCTTGCAATCGGTCTTATCGGAGAGACTGCGAGGCCAGCCGGAGAAGCTATAGGCTGCGCAGCTTGCATCGGAGCTGCTACCATCGCCTGCGTGATTCATTGATTACGATTATAACATAGCCCAGTTCCAGACGGCTAGCGTGTGTTTATGCACTTCTCTCTATGAAGCCTTCCTTTACGCGGAGGTTATTTTTTGATACGCTTTCAATAGCGGCTATCTGGCAAGAGAGGAGCGGTATCGTGGAGCATCTAAAAATTATACACGAGCTGAATCTACCATCCCCGCAGGGCGATCTGGTCATCGAGGGCCCGGTGCCCCCGGAGCAATTGGAGCACTATGAGATGCATCCTGATTTGGATGCGTTCAGGCGGCCTAAAGAGCAGCATGCAGCCTTGGTGGAGATTGCGGCGCTGCCGGAGGGACGGATTATCCTTGCAAGGAACGGGCAACTGATCGTCGGGTATGTCACCTTTCACTACCCGGATGAGATGGAGCGTTGGTCTGAAGGGGGTATGGTGGATCTGGTAGAGCTCGGCGCGATCGAGGTCGCCAATGATTACCGGGGGCTTGGCCTCGGCAAGCGGATGATCCAGACGGCGTTCGCAGGCGGACAGCTTGAAAATATGATCGTGTTCACGACCGAGTACTATTGGCACTGGGATCTGGAGGGCAGCGGCCTCAACGTATGGGAATACCGCACGATGATGGAGAAGCTGATGAAATCGGTGGATATGGTCTGGTTCGCCACAGACGATCCCGAAATTTGCTCGCATCCGGCCAATTGTCTAATGGTGAGAGTCGGTTCCCAGGTGCCGCTGGCATCGATTGAGCAATTCGACCGCGTTCGCTTCAAGCAACGGTTTATGTATTAAATGGTTAGGGGGGCATGATTATATATGGCGGCTAATGCGGTACTTGTTCACCATCCACAAGCGCTTCATTACAAATTCAACGAGCAGCATCCATTCAACCCGGTGCGGCTGACGTTGACGATGGATCTGCTGCGGCAGCTCGGAGCGCTGGATGAGCACCAGATGGTGCAGCCCGCTCCCGCACAATACGCCGATCTGTTGCGAGTTCATCGCAAGGACTATATCGAGGCGATTGCCGCGCTCAGCGCCCCTTCTCCAGCGCCTGACCTGCTTGCACAAGCGGGCCGATATGGCCTGGATTTTGAGGATACGCCGTATTTCTCCGGCATGCATGAAGCAGCCGCAGCGATTGCGGGCGGATCGCTGCATGCGGCAGAGCTGGTCATGTCCGGCCAGACCCAGCACGCGATGCATATGGCTGGCGGACTGCATCACGCCTTTCCCGAGCGCGGGGCAGGGTTCTGCATCTATAACGATACAGCCGTGGCGATTGCACATATTCGCGAGAAATATAATGCACGGGTATTGTATATCGATACGGACGTCCATCACGGGGATGGTGTCCAGTGGATGTTCTACAATGACCCGGATGTCTGTACCTATTCGATCCATGAGACGGGCAAATTTCTATTCCCAGGCACCGGCTTCGTCTATGAGCGCGGGGATGGCGAAGGCTTCGGCGCCTCCTATAACATTCCGGTAGAACCCTACACGGAGGATGATTCCTGGATGGAGTCCTTCACGACTACCGTGGAGAAGGTGGCAGCCGCCTTTCGCCCCGATATTATCATCAGCCAGCACGGCTGCGATGCGCATGCGCTTGATCCGTTATCGCATATCCATTGCAGCATGAGAATCTATCAGGAGATGCCTGCAATTATCCACCGGCTGGCTCATCACTATGCGCAGGGCCGTTGGGTCGCTGTAGGCGGAGGCGGCTACGACATCTGGCGTGTGGTACCGCGTGCGTGGGCGCTCGTATGGCTGGAGATGTGCGGTCATCCGCTGCTGCGGACAGATCACCTGGAGCAATTGTCGATGCCCGAGACATGGCGACAGCGCTGGACGCAGCAGGCAGATGACGAACTGCCCACATCCTGGCTTGACGATAGTGCAAGCTGGACGCCGATGCCGCGGCGCGCCGAGATTGCACGCAAGAACAGAGAGACTGCACTTATTGCTGTACAAGACTTGTAACGGGTCAGAGATACATACAACGCCGCAGCTTACGTGTCGATCCACGAGGCTGCGGCGCTGTATGTTGTGGTGCTGTATGTTGTAGCGTTGTATGTATCTGCTGTTGGTGCAGCAGCCTAATGGGCTTGCTTGAGGCTCTCCAGCATCGCTTCAATGATCTGGTAGGAATGGGAGGATGCCTGAATGGTAAATTCCGCGAAGTTGACATGAGCCGAGCCGTCAGCCTTGTCCGACATCGAACGAATGACAACATACGGAATGTCATTCATATGACAGACTTGCGCCAACGCTGCGCCTTCCATCTCAGTTGCCATGCCGCCTAGCTGCTCATGCAGCTCCTTGACGGCCTCACGACTGGCGATAAATTGGTCGCCCGACAATATTTTGCCGGTGTAGTATCGTCCGTCAAACAACCGACGGCTCACTTGCTCGGCACATCGGATCAGCTCGGCATCCGCCGGGAAATCCGACACCTCCTGATAAGGAATTACGCCGCGAGCAAAGCCGAGCGCTGTTACATCCATATCATGCTGCATACAGCTTGTCGAGATGACGATGTCTCCAATGTCCAGGCGGGGATCAAGCGCACCGGCTACGCCGGTGAACAGGATGCATTCCGCGCCGAGGTCAATCAGCAGTTGAGTGCACACCGCAGCGTTCACCTTGCCTACGCCGGATTTGGCAAACCACAGGTTCTGCCCCTGTAATTGTCCTTCGTAGAAGGTCATGCCGGCCTTCGTAATCGTCTGGCGAATCTCGGTGTGCCGAATGAGTAGCTCAATCTCTTCATTCATTGCACCGACAATGCCTATTGTTCCGTATGCCACTGTAGCTCCATCCCCCTTTGCTCCATTTCATGTACAACTGGGCAGCAGCCGCTACGAACGACTGGCGCCTAAGCGACAGCAGCTTCGCCGGCATCCGGCGAAGCTGCATACACAAGCATTATACCTGCTTGACAGACTGCCTGGAGATCAGCTCATGAGGCAGTACAACCTTGGAGTGCTCCACGCTCTCCTTCTTCATTAGCTTGGTCAGCAGTCGCATCGAGACCGCTCCAATATCGTACATCGGCTGTGCCACGCTCGTAAGCTGCGGCCTCACCATCGATGCCGCGCGGCTGTTATCCACGCTAATGACCGATATGTCGTCCGGTACTCTCAGTCCAAAGTCCTGGATCGCATGGATGGCGCCAATCGCCATCTCGTCTGTCGCCGAGAATACAGCAGAAGGCTTGTTCGCCAGCTCCAGGAAATACTTCATCGCTTCAATTCCCGACTCGTAGCGATAGTTGCCTACACGAACCAGCGACTCGTCATAGGCCAGTCCCGCTGTCTCCAGCGCACGCTTGTACCCTTGGAACCGGGCGAAGCCGTTAGCCGGGTCCTGCAGCGTGCCGCTGATCATCGCGATCGACTTATGCCCCTTCTCGATCAATGCTGTCACCGCATCAAAAGCGGCGGCTTCATGGTCAATATCGACAGAAGGGATGGTACCCCGCTCATCAGTTGTTGCACACAGCACGATCGGCACATTGGCAGTCGTGAACGCTTGCACATGCTCATCCGTCACTGCGCCGCCCATGAAGAGCAAGCCATCGACCTGCTTCTCGAGCAGCGTGTTAATAACACGAATCTCTTTTTCTTTGCGTTTATCCGCATTGCACAGAATAATATTGTAGTGGTACATATTCGCAATATCCTCGATGCCACGAGCGACCTCGGCAAAGATCGAGTTGGAAATATCGGGAATTACGACCCCTACAGTTGTCGTCTTCTTACTCGCCAGACCGCGAGCCACAGCATTAGGACGGTAGCCAAGACGCTCGATCGCCTCGAATACCTTCTTGCGTGTCTGCGGTTTTACATTGGGATTGTTGTTCACTACTCGGGATACGGTCGCCATGGACACGCCGGCTTCCCTCGCTACATCATAAATAGTTACCGTCACGATCCTTCTCTCCAGTAAATTCGTATTTTTTGAAAAGCAATCTCAGGCCGAAATGATCTTTCAGAATTTTCACAAAATAATACAAGCATAGCAGGGAGCATCGTCGGCAAACCAATCGGCAGCAAAACAGCTTGTCCGCACCCTGCACCCAGTGAAAGCCACTATATGGGTTTCTGAAAAAATCTCATTAAAATAATGATACGATAATTTATTGCTTTTCGCAATGTTCGGCAAGATGTTCTTCCAAGGAGGAGTACGTGATATTCCAGTGCGTCGCTTGCCACTTCACTTCGCCATCTGCAATGAGTATGGCCTGCGGCGAGGCATGCTTGACACCTAGCTGTTCTTCGATGACGTTGGAGACCGGACGATCCTCAACCACATGTACAAGCACGGTGTCGAATCCTCCCTGCGCATCCTGCAAATAACGAAGCAGCTCTGCATGGGCATCTGCGCTGACATTGCAGCGCGTACTATGCTTGAAGACAAGCAGCGGCTTGCTGGAAGCACCCTCATAAGCCTGATTCCATTGTTCTACTGTAGTTAGCTGTTGATATTGTTGTGCCATGTCTATAATCCCTCCAACGCTTTCATCTCATTCATGACTCTGCCCGTCCAACCATGCCCCTCCTGCATCATGGCCTGTCCACTTGGGTCTGTCCATGATGCAGCCATGCGGCCACGGCTATGTATGAATGGAACGACGGCTGATCTGCGACAGCCGCTTCTGTATTTCTGCCATCCAGCTCTCATCGCCAAGCGACTGGGCAAGCAACAGCAGATCGAGCAGCTTGTTGACGCGAGCCACTGCGTACTCCTCCAGCATCTGGTTGTGCGGGGTCTTCTGCTTTCCGTACACCTCGACCAACAGATCCGCCCATTCATTCCATTCATTAAACATAAAGGTCTGTTTGTCCGGTTTACTGCCAAGCTGTCCGATCAGTCCGGTCAGGTCTGGCTTCACTTCAGGCGATACCTCGTTCCGATTGCATGACGAACAAGAAAAAATTGGAACATTGTCAATCTCCACTTTGCCTGAATAAATAACCGTTCGTAATTTCATGGTCACTAATTCTCCGCAAGAACACCGTTTTTGCAAAATGGCCCACCCTCTCTATTATAACAGCGAAAATGAAGTATAAACAGTTTATGCCGTCTAAGACGGCCAGCCACGTTTTGCCCTTCTATTACTCGGCAATTCGCGGCGTTAACTTACTGTATTCGACTTCTTTCGCACAACTCCTGCATATAGGGGGATAGCAATTTTAGCTAATCAACAATTTTCCTCCATGCTTTGCGGACAAAAGGAAGCTGCAGCGATAGCATAGCCAGCGCCGCGCCAATCGTATCGTTGCGCAGATCGGCTATATCTGGCGTGCGATCATCGACAAAGGATTGATGATACTCATCTGTCACTCCGTAGAGCAGGCATAGCAGTATAATCAGCAGCTTCATGCCCCAGCTCTGCGACCTGCGTCCAAAGCCATACGCATACGTCAGCGCCAGTATGTAGTATGCAACAAAATGCCCCCAGTCAAAGCTCTCCATCATTGGCAGCAGCAACTGGAATAGAGGCAGTACAGAGCCTAGCTCCTCTCCTGTGCGCGAGGACAGCCAGAAAATGACGCTCATCCAGAGCACAGCCGGCAGCCAGCGCAGCAGCTTTGCCAGACCTCTCGTATTGCGTTCATGCGAATGCTTCATTTGCTTCATCGTATCTCCTTCGCTACAATAATAAGGTAATCCATCGTATAGGGAGGGTTCCGAAGTGAGCTTGCAGGGTAAAACGGTCATCTGCCTGCTGGATGACGAATTTGAGGATTTGGAATTATGGTATCCGGTCTATCGAGTGCGTGAAGAAGGTGCTGTAGTATTGTATGCCGGACCGGACAAGGGACGTCAGCATATCGGCAAGTACGGCGTTCCGGCAGTCGCCGACCTGTCCTTCGATGAGCTGGACAGTGCAGCCATTGACGGACTGCTCGTGCCGGGCGGCTGGGCACCGGACAAGCTCCGCCGCTATCCGAAGGTGCTTCAGCTCGTGCGGGAGCTTGATGAAGCTGGCAAGCCGATCGGACAGATCTGCCATGCTGGCTGGGTGCTGATCTCCGCCAAAATTTTAACCGGGCGTACAGTAACCTCGACACCAGGCATCCGTGACGATATGGAAAATGCCGGAGCAACATGGGTGGACGAGGCAGTCGTGGTCGACAGAAACCTCATATCTGCCCGCCGACCGCCTGATCTTCCACCGTATGCGAAGGCTTTCGTGGATGCGTTGCTCCAGCAAGGCTAGGGCGTGTCTCCAGACCCGCTCAAGGACATCGTTCACCGCCTATTCGCCCTGTGCTGCGTTACGTTCTCACAGGCGTACCCTCGGTACGTCTGCGAGAACGTGCCTGCCCGGAACGAAAATTTCGGCAACATCTGCTCCCGTCGGAGCTTGAAGACACACCCTGGCTAATTTTGCGGACTGGCACAGCGCGTAGCCTCGCGCAGCCGGTCCGTTCTGCTGTTAAAATCGCCTAGCCTGTCGTAGATTTCCTGGCTCGTTCGGCAAGCCAGCAGTTCGTCCAGCAGCTTGCGGCTATCCTCCTGGCTCGTGTTAAGCAGCCGTTCCTTCACATTCAGTATCGTGTGAGAGGACATGCTCAGCTCATCGACATCCAGCCCCAGCCAGATTGGCAGCGCCCTTGCGTCCCCGGCAAGCTCGCCGCAGACGCCGACGGGAATGCCCCGGCGCTTGGCTGCATCAACGGTCAGCTTGAGCAGACGCAGCACGGCTGGATGATAGGGCTCATACAGATGGGCAATCTGCTCGTTCATCCGATCCACTGCCAGCGCGAACTGCACCAGATCATTGGTGCCCACGCTGAAGAAATCCACCTCATCAGCCAACAGATCGGCAATCATGACAGCCGCTGGCACCTCGATCATCACCCCGACCTCAATATCCTCCTTGTACGGCAGCCCTGCCTGCCGCAGCTCCTCCTTCGCCTCCTCCAGCAGCATACGCGCCTTTCTGACCTCCTCGACTGAGGAGATGAGCGGAAACATGACCTTTACATGTCCATAGCATGCGGCACGCAATATGGCGCGCAGTTGCGTCTTGAACAAATCCTGGCGATCCAGCGAGATGCGAATGGCCCGATAGCCAAGGAACGGATTATCCTCCTCGGGAATCTCAAAATAATCGAGCTGCTTGTCGCCCCCTATATCCAACGTGCGAATAATGACGGGCCTTGTCTTCAGCCGCTCTGCCACTTTCCGGTACACCTCGAATTGCTCCTGTTCCCCCGGGAAGCTGAATCTGTCCATATACAGGAACTCTGTACGGAACAATCCGACCTCTACGGCTCCGGCGCGCAGCGCCACCTCCAGCTCCTTCAGTGAGCTGATGTTGGCAGCCAGCTCGATCGTCTTGCCATCCGGCGTAACCGGCTGGAGATCAGCGATCCGGTGCAGCTTCTTGCGCTCCTCCAGCATATCATTGCGGCGTGCACGGTATCGATCGATTACCAGCTTCGAAGGGCGTAATATAATCTCTCCACGCCCACCGTCGATAATCAAGGAATCACCGGTCTGGATCGGCGCATCGAGCTTGCTCTCCACCCCGACCACGAGCGGAATGCCGAGCGCCCTGGCCATAATAGCCGAGTGCGAGGTCGTGCTGCCAGCCATCGTGACAATGCCCAGCACATGGCATGGATTCAGGTGAGCCAGTTGGGATGGGGACAGCTCCTTCGCCACGAGAATGAAAGGCTGCGTATCCGTAGGCAATGTAATCTCAGGGGCGCCAAGCAGATGCTTGAGCAGCCGGTTGCCGACATCCTTGATGTCGAGCGCCCTCTCCTTCATATATTCATCATCCAGCAGGTCAAACATCGTGACGAAGTGGTCGATCGCTTCCTTGACCGCCACCTCGGCTGCCTTGTACTGCCGCTGGATAATCCCCTGCACCTCATTCATGAACACCGGGTCGTCGAGGATCGCCAGATGCGCGTCGAAAATTTGCGTCTCATCCGTGCCGACAACCTGGCGAAGCTCGCCCTTCATCTGCTCGATCTCGTCCTTGGATGTCTTGATGCCTTCATACAGCCTGTCGAATTCTTTGGCCAGGTCGGTTACATCAATCTTCTGCTCGGGCACATCCCATTCCCAGTTCGGAAGCACAAAGGCTTTGCCGATTGCGATGCCTGCTGAAGCTCCTATCCCTTGAATCATTGTGAATCCTCCCCATCCTCTCTCTTGTGCAGCACAACGGACATAACCGACGCCTGACCCTTCTTGACTGCCTTGAACGGCCCATAGCGCCATGAGCGAACGACCTCAGAATTAGTGATGACCATCGGGGTTGCCAGCGATTTGCCTTCCTGACGGATACGGCCCATATCGAACTTGACGAGCAGCTCTCCCGGCTTGACCTCGTCTCCTTCCTTGACAACAGCATGGAAGCCTTGGCCCTTCATCTGAGAGGTGTCAATTCCGATATGAAGCAGCACATCCAGCCCCTCCTCCGTGCGCAGACCAAGCGCATGCATCGTCGGATAGACATGAATAACCTTTCCCTTGACCGGTGACACCAGCTCGCCACGATCGGGCATGAACGCCACCCCTTGGCCAACCAGCTTGCCAGCGAAGATTGGATCGGGCACCTCCTCAAGCGGAATCATGCGTCCCTGCATCGGTGAACAGAACAGCACCTGGGTGAGATCACGCTGCAGCGCCTTGACCATCTCCTCACGGATCAGCTCGGAGTAGGTGCCGAAGACGACCTGAACATTACCGCTACCCAGACGAATGACACCCGCTGCCCCCAGGTTGCGCAGCGCATTAATGTCAAGCAGCTTGTCGTTGGACAGCTTGAGCCGCAGACGGGTAATGCAGGCCTCCATCTGCACGATGTTGTCCTTGCCGCCGATTGCCTGCAGGATGAGCGGCGCACGATACGGAATATCCCCCGCCCATTCGTCCAGATGCGACCCCTCCTCACGCCCGGGGGTCGGAATGCGGAAGCGGCGAATCGCCCAGCGGAACAGCATATAGTACAGCAAGCCGGATACGATGCCGATGGGTATGAGCAGCCAGCCGCGGGTGGCCAGATGGCTGTTGATGATGAAATCTATCGCTCCCGCCGAGAATGAAAACCCGTGCAGGATGCCCAGCTCATAGGTCACCCACATGATTAGTCCTGACAACACGGCATGGACGATGAACAGATAGGGCGCGACAAACAGGAATGCGAATTCCACCGGCTCGGTCACCCCTGTCAGGAAGGATGCCAGTGCAGCCGTTGTGAAGGTTTTCTTAATCTTCGGCTTGAGATCCTCGCGCGCCTCATGAATAATGGCAAAGGCAATCGCAGGCAGCGCGAACATCATCGTCGGATACAATCCCGCCATAAATACGCCGGCTGTCGGATCGCCAGCAAAGAACCGCGGCAGGTCCCCGTACACCGTCACGCCGCTTCCCATATCGTAACCGCCCACCTGAAACCAGAACACATGGCTCACCAGATGATGAAGTCCGAATACAACCAGAATACGAAGCACGAAGCCGAATAAGAACACCCCGAAGCCTCCGGCATCCGACACGATGTCGCCCAGATGCTGCAGACCGCTCTCGATCAGCGGAGCAATATGAATCATTAAGATGGAGAAAAGTACTGATAAACAGCTCACCACAAGCGGCACGCTGCGTGGTCCGCCGAAGAAATGAAGCCACTCCGGGAGCCGCAGCTCCTTGAGGCGCTCATAGAAAAATCCAGACACCAGACCGAAGATAACACCCACCAGCACGGTCGGCTGAATCTCGTATTCACTGAAGCTGCTCGTTATACCGGTATAGATGGTCATACCGGCAAGCGCCGCCATAATCGCCGCGCCTGCGCTATTGGACAAGCCAGAGGCGACGCCCAGCGCAAACAGATAGGGGAGAAATGAAAACAAAGCACTGCCCGCTGTAGCCAGATATGTATTAAAATAGGGCAAGCCCAGAGCAGACCAGGGCAACTGGCTCAAGCTTAGAAATACGGCTGCCGCAGGCAGCACCGTCATCGGCAGCATCAATGCACGCCCGACTTGCTGCAGATTGCCCATTATTTTCACAAGACTTCCCCCTCTTTCATAGATTTTCTCGATTAGCCTTCACAGAATGCCATTGCTGGCACTATTAAGATGGTAAGGGTTTGTCCCGAATTTGTCAAAAAGAAAACGGCGAACCGCGTAGGGTTCGCCGCCTCTTCTTACCTGGCTAAACGCCAGCTTAGAAACGGTTCATGCCGTTTTGCCCGAATTGCGCGTTGTTGACGGCCTGATAGCCGAGATGCGCCAATACCGGACCGTCCTGAGCATGGGCATTCGTTGCGTTCAGCACAGGATTTTGCTGGGTTTGTGCATGAGCTGGCTGGAAGCTCTGGTTCTGATAGCCTGTATTGTAGCTCGCTTGGTTCTGTGCTCCTTGGCTATTGATCGAGTAGCCGCCAAAGTGCGCAATGACCGGTTGCGAAGCATATTGGCTATTTTGCTGCGCATAGGGCTGTTGCTGGGATTGCATAATGCTGTTATGCTGCACAGCTTGCGGATAATAATCCCGGCCTGCTTGGTAGCCCAGGTGGGAGATTACCGGTTGGTATTGTGTTTGTGCTTGACCCATGCCCATCTGGCTGTTCTGCATACCGTATTGTTGGCCAATCTGACCTTGCTGGCCAGCTTGGTAGCCCAGATGAGAAATGACCGGGCCGGCATTTTGCGTAGGGATCTGTCCACGGTATTGAGACTGCACATAGCCTTGCGGCTGAAATTGGTTCTGCTGATTAAAGGAAGCTTGGCTCGCTTGAAATCCTGGCTGATAAGACATTCCGTTCATGTCTTGTCCTCCTCATAATGGCGGTAGTCTTCATGAGCATCCTGTGCGGAGTCCATGAAGCCTCTCTTATTGTAGGAGTGCAGGACTGTTTTTATCCCTTCCTCAAAATGGAAGTCAGGCTTATCCCTTGCCACCTGGCAGCAATATCGAATCCTCTACCTTAATGCAGCGATCCATAACCACATCCAGCCCGCCCTCGCGGGCGATCTGCGCCGCCTCTTCGCTGTGGATGCCTAGTTGCAGCCAGAGTGCCTTCGCTCCGATCTGCACAGCCTCCTGGGCTACTGGTGGGCAATGCTCGCTGCGCCGGAATACATTGACCATATCGACCGGAAACGGAATATCTGCCAGACTCGGGTAACATGTCTCCCCCAATATTTCGGCAGCGTTCGGATTCACAGGAATAATCCGATACCCCTTAGCCTTCATCGCTTCCGATACCATATACGAGACGCGGTCAGGCTTGTCGGATAACCCGACGACTGCAATAACAGAGGTGCGCTGCAGCAGCGCCTTAATCTCATCGCGCGAAGGATGCTCATATGCCATAGGACAGACCTCCTTTATATAGTCGAGCATTCTGCTGTTACTGCTTCAGTGCAGTAACTGCTTCAGTTCAAAGACTACTTCAGTTCTGTGGCTACTTCATTTCAGTAACAGCTTTAAGCTTCCACCCACTCTACCTTTGCGCCAAGCGCCTGCAGATGATCGAAATAGATCGGGTACGATTTGGCGACATGATGCGCGTCACGAATCCGTATCGGCTTGTGCGCACGCAGTCCGACGACAGTCAAGGCCATAATGACCCGGTGGTCATAATGGGCGTCGATCTCTACGCCGCCCTCTACGCCTTCCGGCTTGCCATGCACGATGATCTCGCTCTGCTTCTCCTCCACGTTCGCGCCTGCCTTGCGCAGCTCGTTCAGGTAATCGGTGATGCGGTCGCACTCCTTGTAGCGCAGATTCTCTACATTATAGAAACGGGATGTCCCCTCTGCGAATACAGCCGCAGCCACCATAGCCAGCACCGCGTCAGTCGCTGCGTCGCCGTCGAACTCGACTGCCATCAGCTTGCCATTGCCTTGCACATGCACGAGACCGTTCGTATGCGTCAGCGGCACCTCCATCATGCGCAGCACATCAATAATGGCGCGTTCACCCTGCTTGCTGTGCTCCTCCAGACGATGAATCTTCACATCGGACTGTGTAACTGCTGCTGCTGCAAGCACGGCAGCGGAGCCCGGATAGTCGCCTTGGACAATATATTGCTTGGCTGCATATTTCTGATTGCCTGGAATCTTATAGTGCATCAGGTCTTCGCTCGCCTCGATAACAATCCCCGCCTGTGCCAGCACCTCCAGCGTCTGCCCGATGACGACCTTGGATTTGAGATCATGCAGCACTTCAATCTCGCTATCCTCTGGCAGCAGCGGCGTCAGGAACAGCAGCGCGCTCAAAAATTGAGAGCTGACATTGCCAGATACCTGAATCTTCCCGCCCTTGGCCGCACCGCCATGAATCGTGATCGGCAGCTTGCCTTGCTGATGGTCGACCTTGACGCCCATCTGCTCAAGCGCCGTGATGAGGTCATCATGCGGACGCTTGCCCAGTGAATCCGGGTAGGTGTTCACGAAGGTCACTTCCGGGAGAAGCGAAGCAATAGCCATCAGAAAGCGCAGTACCGCTCCGGCATTGCCGACGTTCAGCTCCTTCACCTCGCGCGGCTTGCTGCCAAAGCCGGTAATCGTAATCTTCTCCTCATCTTCCTCGATGACAGCGCCCAGATCACGGATACAACGACGCATCGCATCGCTGTCCTCGCTATGAGCCGGATAGTAGATGGTGCTCGTCCCTTCGGCCAGCGCAGCCACGAGCAGGTAACGGGTCGTATAGTTTTTGGAAGAGAGCGCTTGAAGCTCGCCCTCCAGCCGCGGAGTGGGAGTAACCAATACATCCATCGTTTATCTTCTCCTCTATATAAAATAATATCATGATCGTTCATCATTCATCAGGTAAGCAGGACGCCACACAGATAGCCCGCCCAGCACAGCAGCAAGCCTCCGCCGCAGGTTAGCAGCAGATAACCTGCCACAAGGGGAAGCTTGCGCTCCTGGGCGATCAGGACGCTCTGTACCATGAAGGTGGAGTAGGTGGTGTAGCCGCCCAGTACGCCTGTCGCGGCAAATAGATACATCTGCGGGAGCCGAAGCTGCAAGCCAAGGCCGAATAGCAGGCCGAGCAGCATGGCCCCGGTCAAATTAATGGCTAATGTCGCTAGATAGGAACGCGAGGTATAGCGGGCAACGATACGGCCGCCTGCATAGCGCAGCAGCGAGCCGAGGGCGCCGCCCAGCGCACAGGCTGCGAGGTCGATCACGCTCGATTCCTCCTTGCTGCGCTCCTCATGAGCTGCAGTCCCGCTGCGGCCAGCGCAAGTCCAGCCACCAGCGACACGGTGAGATACAGGGCGGCCTCGAAGGTTTCCCCATGCTGCAGCAGCACCACCAGCTCCAGGCTGAATGCCGAGAATGTCGTGTACGAGCCGATCAGTCCCGTACCGACGAATTCCTTCCATACCGCCGCCATTCCGGGTCGGGCGAGCACATAGCCTGTCCACAGACCCAGCGCCAGGCTGCCGCTCAGGTTGCAGGCCAGTGTGCCCCACGGAAATCCCGGCATTCCATGCGGGGTTAACCATAGGCTCATCGCCAGACGCAACGGAGCCCCAATTGCGCCGCCAGCGGCCACGGCCAGAGGCAGCTTCATCGCCGCTGCTCCAGCAGCTCCACGATACGGCTTGTGACACCCGCCGCGTCTAACGCTGTCGTATCGATGGTGTCATGCGCGAAGCGATACGCATCGCGACGCTCCGAGAGCAGCGCAGCCACACGCTGCTCCACATCCCCCTGAAGCAGCGGACGGGCACTGTCATTGCGGACACGGCTTACGATGGCCTCCGCCTCCGCAGTCAGCGCGATGACCCAGCCATGGCGCAGCATCTGCTGCCGATTCTGCTCACGCAGCACAGCTCCGCCTCCTGTAGCCAGCACCTTGCCCTCAGGCAATGTCAGCATCTCGGCCAGCACCCGGCTCTCCGCATCGCGAAACACCGCCTCCCCCGACTCGGCAAATATATCGCGGATGGCTCTGCCCTCCTGCCGTTCAATCTCGCTGTCGAGATCGATGCAGCGCAGGCCAAGCTGCTCGGACAGCAGACGGCTTACAGCGGATTTGCCGGTTCCCATGAAGCCGACGAGCACAATAGTTAACGGATTTTCAGCCTTTGCAGACAATGTCGGGCACTCCTCTTTCCATTTTTTAAAAACATCATACCATATTATTCGCGCAGGGCACTTATTATTTGGACAGGAACGGTATAAAAAATACCTTTTTGTCGTATGGATATACTATCCAATTTTTGAATATTTAATAAAGGGAGGGATCATCCATGAACCAAGCCCACGATTCAAGCGGATCAGGTCGGGCCGGAAAGCCTCAGCCATCCGAGAGCGAGCTGGAGCAGCAGAAGCTGCGGCGCTATCTGGAGCCTGGCTATCCGCTATGCCGCTCTGAGGTCATATGGATATTGGACTGGATCAAAAAAAAAGCGGCTGCGGGCGAGCCAAGCATGCTTGGGGTGCCGCAGCCGCAGTTGCTGAGAGGCTTCAGTCGATTCGCTGAGGCCGCGATGCTCATCATTCACAACCAGCGCTTCAGCTACGAGGAGTCGGATCGGCTGCAACGGCTGCTAGCAGATGCGGTGCAGTCCATTCGTCCCTCGCAGGAGTAGCCTTATTGCTGATCAAGCTCCGCTTGTCTTACTCCATCCAGTTGAAATGGAATGTGCCTTCCTTGTCCACACGCTTGAAGGTGTGAGCGCCGAAGTAGTCGCGCTGCGCTTGCAGCAGGTTAGCTGGCAGGCGCTCTGTGCGATAGCTGTCATAGTAGGACAGCGCGCTGGCAAATGCCGGTACCGGAATGCCCGCAGCGACAGCAGTCGCTACTACTTCACGCCATGCGCTCTGATAGGACTCGACGATCTGCTTGAAGTAGTCGTCCAGCAGCAGGTTGCGCAGCTCCGGATTTTTGTCGTAAGCATCCTTAATGTTTTGCAGGAAGCCGGCACGGATGATACAGCCGCCACGGAAGATCATCGCGATGTCGCCATAGCGCAGATCCCAGCCGTACTCCTCGGAAGCCGCGCGCATCTGGGCGAAGCCTTGGGCATAGGAGCAGATCTTGCTGGCGAACAGCGCTTTGCGAACAGCCTCGACGAATGCCGCCTTGTCGCCTTGGAACGCGCTGGCTTCTGGCCCCTTCAGCAGCTTGCTGGCAGCGGTGCGCTCTTCCTTCATCGCAGACAGGAAGCGCGAGAATACCGATTCGGTAATGATGGACAGCGGCACGCCCAGGTCGAGCGAGCTTTGGCTTGTCCATTTTCCTGTTCCCTTCTGCCCTGCAGAGTCCAGAATCACGTCCACCATCGGCTTGCCTGTCTCTGGATCGTACTTGGAGAAGATGTCGGCTGTAATCTCGATCAGGTAGCTGTCCAGCTCCCCTTTATTCCACTCGGTGAAAATCTCATGAAGCTCCTTCGTATCCACGCCCAGCACATCCTTGAGCAGTTGATACGCTTCGCAAATAAGCTGCATATCGCCATACTCGATGCCGTTATGCACCATCTTGACATAGTGTCCGGCGCCGTCTGGCCCGATGTACGTACAGCAAGGGTCGCCGTTGACTTTGGCGGAGATCGCGGTCAGGATCGGCTCCACCAGCTTGTAGGCCGACTCTTGTCCACCCGGCATGATGGACGGGCCCTTCAGCGCGCCCTCCTCGCCACCGGAGACGCCAGTGCCGATGAAGCGGAAGCCTTTGGCTTCGAGGTCCTTGCTCCGGCGCTGTGTATCCGGGAAGTATGCATTGCCTCCGTCGATAATAATGTCGCCTTCCTGCAGATGAGGAACGAGCGAGTCAATGGTTGCGTCTGTGCCTTGTCCAGCCTGCACCATGATCAAAATTTTGCGCGGCACTTCCAGAGAAGCGACGAATTCTTCAATTGTATACGCTGGATGAAGATTTTTGCCTGCTGCTTCTTTTATCAGATCATCCGTTTTCTCACGCGAACGGTTGTATACGGATACGGTAAATCCTCTGCTCTCAATATTAAGCGCCAAATTTTTTCCCATGACGGCCAGGCCGATCACGCCGATTTGCTGTTTAGACATGTGCTTCATTCATCCCTTTACATTCTTATTTCCTTGCGAAAATGCGCGAACGCCCCCGATACAACAGGAACCGCTCCATTTCCGGCAAGCAGTCTAAAAGTATTTTACTCTATTTTCCCGAAAGATGAAAATCATTTTTCATATCCTGAAGCCGCAGATGGCGGAAAATGAAGTCGTTTGCAATTGTAAGCGCGTACAATTAGTTGCGCTAGAACAGCCGCCATGAGGCGGGAGTGCTGTAATGGCTATTTGGGTGCAGGCACCTGGATGAGGTGCGACTCATCGGGGCTGACCACGCAGAATTCGATCTTTTTATTTCAATCCACGCACCTACATGAGGTGCGACACGAAGATACAATTCGTCCATATATCGAAAAATATTTCAATCCACGCACCCATATGAGGTGCGACGCGAAATAACTATCAGATCAAAGACATTTCTAACATATTTCAATCCACGCACCTACATGAGGTGCGACGCATTGGATACGACTTTTAAGTCGATGAAACGCGATTTCAATCCACGCACCTACACGAGGTGCGACGACAAGCAAAGTGTCCCTTCTCATCTTCATCAATTTCAATCCACGCACCTACATGAGGTGCGACTACCGTTACATTTAATGGCGGTAGTGTGTCAAATATTTCAATCCACGCACCTACATGAGGTGCGACCAGGCTGATGCAAGTGTAACGGTGTCAACAGCGCAATTTCAATCCACGCACCTACATGAGGTGCGACGGGTTACGGAAGGGTCGGCCGTAAAGCGAGACACATTTCAATCCACGCACCTACATGAGGTGCGACGTTTTGTGCCACTCATAACGATGCTTGCCCTTATATTTCAATCCACGCACCTACATGAGGTGCGACTTCGATGGGATAATTTGTCGTTAGCGATTATATTATTTCAATCCACGCACCTACATGAGGTGCGACGTCATCGCTATTTACCTTTGTTCGAGCGGACGACAGATTTCAATCCACGCACCTACATGAGGTGCGACGGTTTTGTGCCACTCATAACGATGCTTGCCCTTATATTTCAATCCACGCACCTACATGAGGTGCGACACTTTTCTCAGTGGCGAGGAATTCGCGGAGCCGATATTTCAATCCACGCACCTACATGAGGTGCGACCGGCGTGCTGACCATGATTCGTTTGCGATTCCAGATTTCAATCCACGCACCTACATGAGGTGCGACAGCGAATTATAGCATTTTAATGCCATTTCTTCCTTGATCATACCCTTTTTTAATGAAATTACGCAAGTACTTTCCTGCCGCCACCCAACAGTATCCATAATAAGGGAATTCAACGACTATTTTCGACAAATTCTGAGGTGCGAATGTCCCAGAGTTTTTATGTGAGCCTCACATTCGCACCAGCTAACCGTAGGCTCAGTTACAACCCGCTCGTACCAGTTTCACGCTGCATTTAGAACATACCGACAGCTTCCTGCGATCAGTATAGCCGAAGCACCCACGGCTGAGCAACAGCCGGGCTCTAGTACTCCGTAAATCAACAAACTAATAGTAATCCATTAACCCGCCGATATATCTACAAAAAAGATATGAGGGATTGGGAATGGAAAAAAGATGGGTAGTGGAACTAAGTGAAGAAGAACGT
>Ga0160502_100149_pt1 | contig 84989 bp, 88 predicted proteins | sample DIDnMG_14_FD_108237 | JGI IMG/M metagenome (GOLD analysis project Ga0160502, IMG submission 108237) | Enriched soil microbial communities from UW Madison campus, WI, USA - DID2933_E24_Xylan MG | ecosystem: Environmental > Terrestrial > Soil > Unclassified | place: USA: Madison, Wisconsin... | reverse complement strand
ACGCAAACTTTATAATTACTACTTTTGAGGATAATGCGGATACAGTTCCCAGCTAACTTCGCCAGCAAATCAGGTGGTCAATTTGCCACGGAATCACATGGTCAACTTCTCCGAAATATACACCGGTAAGCGCGAAGTATAGGTTTTGAAGTTGGTGGACGTATTTTAAAGAGGTCAAACCACCTGCCAGACCATACTTTACTAAGTAATGCTCGCAATTCTTGAAAGGTTTCATCAGATAAACCGAACCTATGGAGGCATGAACGTATATATTTGAATCTTCACCTTCAAACCCACACTTCAAAAGTATTTGCTCTGTTAAAGGGATTGCTTCATGCTTAGTATTTGGTGTAAAAGAGCCGTATTCGTCGCGGCACCCAACCACATTGGGAGCGTTCAACAATTGCACCTTAGCGACTTGTGTCGTTCCTTCATAGTATAGGTAATTACCTATCCTTAATTCGTTTTCTTGTATCATACCTTAACAAAAATCTGAGGGTTTAACCATACGTCTTTTTGGGCTTCTAACCATTTGTTGTGATATGGCACAAAGTCACTTCCAATATCAGGAGTGTATCTTAAAGGCTCTTCTCCCAAAGGATTATCCATCACCACCCCATTAGCTTTAAGAAGCGATAGGCCGGATTCGGTGGCGGTTATGTCGCCTTGCCAGTCTTTGTTGGGGTACTTAAAGTAAAATAGATGTTCTTCATTCCAGTCAACAATCTTATCCCATAGGTCATCCGAAACCTTTGACACATGGCCTAAATTCATTACTTGAAAATCAGTCTTAACAAAACATCCTACCTTACCTCTAGGTGCTTTTGCAGACTTTACGATATAGTAAATACCATAGGGACGAAAAGAAACACACTTGATGTTAAACGCCCCCTCCGGCAAATCCACAACGACTATCGTTGCCTTGCCTGTGGTTATTGTTACTTGTTTCATATCAAATCAATTTATCGTATTTAGGTAAGAAATATCCTTTGTGCCCTTCGGGATGGTCACACTCTTGATAGCCTAGAAATTTCATTTTTTCAATATCATATTCCACAACCCCTATAAAGCCCTCGGCCTTGTTGTGTCCGCAGCAGCATCCTGTCGTAGTGATGCCGGCCATCCAAAGGCCAGTGATCTCCTGAGCTATGCAGAGGTCAATACAATATCCGTTGTCCTTTGGCATATGCGCCGGAGCATGAAGCCAAATCTGTCTTTGATGGCTTCCGATATCAACGTTTTCGCAGTTGCATTTCATGGCTATCCCTCCAATGCTTGTAAACGATCAATTTCAGCGGCGATAAATTGTCCAGCGATAGCTAATTGCTCAACTCTTGGTTTACGCATGTAGTGTGGGAAGAGAGTTTCATTCCAAGGCCATAACCTAGCTTCTTGTAAAATTATGGCGTTAGCGGCGTCTAACAATTCCTCTTTGGTATATTCCGAGTCAAAATTTCCGTACCCTTTTTCAATAACTCCTTTTCGCTCCTGGGCGATTAGTTCTATTCCTGTATTTTTCATTTTAAATAATTTTAAGATAGGGCGGCCATACAACCGCCCTAATGTTTAACAATTAGGGTTTTGTATTCTGTGGGTTTTCCCAAGGCTTCCAGTCCCAAGGAGTAGGTCCTCCTGGATAAGGATGTGTTCCCGGGCGGGGCGGCATTGGTGTACTGTGATCCATTTCGCCACCATCATCTGGTGTACCACCTTTAGCCTTTACCTCTGTTGTCGTCAACGCTGCCATTCCTAGAACGACTGCGGACATGATTAAAAATTTACGCATTGTTTTATATTTAAATTTATTTTCACTTTTTTGGTCACTTTTTATTTTAGCAGACTATTTATGAGTAGATGGGCACAATAAAGCCCTAATTGTAATGAGTACATTGAATAATGACACATTACGCCAGCTGCATAAGCAGTGTGTCAATAAAGGCGTATTCACAGCTGAAATGGCTGAATTTGACAACTACATAGCTCGAATGAAAAAAATTATTCGATACTACGACCGTAGGTAGAATTAGCCCCTTTAATGGGGCTTTTCTTTTCTCGCCTATTCCGCTGAATAATGATCCGTGGTTCATTTACTCTTCTTTTTTTCTTGGCACCATATTAGCCGCTCTGTTAGCTATGAACAGACCCAAAATATTCAGATCATGGAGCAAGCGGCAGTACTGGGCTTTCAAGTGGTTCTTTCTAATACCTATGAGCATCTATATTCTCGGTAGGCTTGTTGTCTTAATTGTGTTACTGGTAGATCGCGGTTAAACATGTATGTTATCACGCATTTCGGTGATATTTCTAATTATCTTCGATTTCGACCATATCCCAGTTTTTGCTTTGCATCGTCACGGTAATTCCCTCGCGTCCACGATATCCCAAGTATTCCATGTACCATCTAGAAATTGTTGCAACGCTGCACTTGAAGTGTTGCGAAACTGTTGCAAGAGTGTTGCCTGCATGCAACAGTTCTATGGCAGCGGCTCTGATCTCTAGGGGGTAGGTTGGGTGGTTCATGCTAAATTTATTTTCCGTATCTTAATGGCTATGAATGAGTCAAGAAATAGTGTTCGATATATTGCTTGGGTTTTGATAGCCGTTTTTGTTATTGTGGTCATCGTTTTGCTCTACTATAGATTCTCTACTTGGAATATGTTTGAGAATGATGGGGTGAGAGAGTAGTTAGATGCCCTTCATAAACGTTAGCCAAATAGTCCGACCATGTTTGCCTGTTGTATGCCCAAATAGCGGCTTGTAGGGTATAAGTTCCAGTACCTGTGTAAGCTTAATCTGAATCTCATTCCATTTGAATATCAAGACTCCGCTCGGTTCAAGCACCCGCATACACTCGTCGAATCCGGCTTTTATGTCCAGTTCCCATGTGGGTAGAAGGACGCCATACTTTTTAGCCATCCAAGTCTCTCGACCGAGCTGCTTTAAATGAGGCGGATCAAACACTACCAATTTAAAAGAGTTGTCCACGTATGGCATATCCCTAAAGTCCGCAACCACATCGGGCTTCACGATCAGTTTTCTATCGTCACAAAGCGTATGCTCTTCCTCGCGGATATCTTGATAGATAGCTGCTGGATGATTCTTATCGAACCAAAACATGCGGCTTCCGCAACACGCGTCTAAGATTGCCTTTCCAGGTGCAACTTCGAGAGCAGGCGCTTCTACCTGCTCTAGGGATTGGATTACTTCGGGGCTATTCACTGGGCACCTCCTTCTCGTGAATATTTCCGATGACTTTAGATTGGTATCTAGCATTATCATTAATCGGTGCTAGTCGATGAGTGAATGGGCCATATTCATCGGATTCCGCAGAAATACACCTAAACTGATCATCTTTATAATAAACCACATAAGCCGTAGTAAAGAATTGGCCAAATGATACCTTATCCCCCTCATAAATATCTACACCATTCTTATCTTTCAGTCCAGTAAACTGCCCAACGGTTTCGGGGATTACTTCGTAACAATCAAAGATGTCATCACTTAAGGCTACTATTATCTTGTGCTTACGGTATACGTTGTCCCACCAATAACAACCATACACCCAGCCTTTGCCATCCTTGCGCAGGCCGCGGAATTTAATTTCTCTATTCATTTCCAAAGTCTTTAGGTTTCTCAACTTGTTCAAACTCGTACACCCATACCCACGGGTTAGCTTCCCACGATTCGCGGCCGTTTATGGATTGCCAAAGGGTTTTGAAGGATGCTATTGGCGAATCGAAATTGTAGCTGACAGGCGTTTGTTTACCTGAGTAATCGTAATAAGCTGTTCCGGTATTATCCGCTTTGGGGCATCTTAGAATACCTTCCGAGATAGCATCCTCTTCGGTGATATCCTGCAACCGCTCAACGCGGACGTTGGTCACCTTTAAAAATATCCTAGCTGCTTCTTTAGGCATGAAGATGGAAGGTTTCCATTTCCAAGAATCGATAAACCGTTCTCCAACTGGATTCTTTATGTGTCCAAATTTTTTCTCGTTTTCTTCCGTATCTGCACGGTAAACGAACTCGGAAAATCTACCTTCAAATTCTACATCTTTATGAACTTGCATCCACGTCTCACGTACCCAAAGGATGTCGCCAGTTTTGATCGGCGCATGGTTTCGGATAAGCTCCTCTTTATTTTTGTCTATGTCCAATCCCGCATTTAAGTATATCAATAAAGTGATTGCTTCAGGTGTTTTCGGATTGATTATACGCCTTGTATGTCTCTTTATTAGCGCATGTATAGCCTGTACCATAGGCGTGCTGAATAGAATTGGTTTAATTGGCATCCTCAAAGTCTCTTAAGTCAATTTGAAATTCTTCCCGATCACCGTAATACAAGCGCGGCATCTTGTCCATTATCGCTTTGTAGTCAACTTTTATGTGTTCTAGGATTAACTGCTCCACTATGCTCATTTCATCGCCGGATTCGGACGATCTTTCATAATCACATCCTTGTCGTTCAATTTCGGCAGATACCATCCTGAGAATAAAATCATCATTCACTTCGCAAAATGGCTCTAGGTTGGTGAGGCATACGGTCACTACTTGGAAGTTTTCCAGTTCGTCGATATCTTCGATGTGTCCTGATAATTCCTCTATTGTACCGCAGAAGTTGAAATGCTCACAGAATACGTGAGTGTACTTTGTTAGCTTATCCATTGGTTACCTCCTTCAAGAATATTAATCCTTGATCAACTTGTTTGGACACTGATAATCCATTAAAATTGAACGCTATACCTAATGAGCGAATACAGTCTACCACACTAGCAACGTTATGTATTTCTATGAGCTCATTTTCATCGTCATAGAGGTTGATGGTACCTTCTTCGGGGTTTATTCTCAACGTGGCTTCAAAGCACCGCACACCAATTTGTAAAGTACATTCATTAGGCGTGAATTCATCACCGTCTCCTAGCCACACCTCTGAATCATTCCAATCCTCAATTTGTGGCGAAAAAAGAGCTGTACATGCTATTTTTAGAGAATCGTCATCGCTTATAGCTGATAGGGTTTTTAGTTGTGGAACATTACATTCTAACTTAACCCCCTTCACCTCCAAATACGCCGTTAAGGCTTGGCTAGGGCTATGAGCTTCGGTAAGTTGCAAGCCGAACTGCTTATTCAGATAAGCGATATCATTGCGCTCATCTTTGAACATCGACATGAACCGTATACAGTTCTCTAGTTGGTGTCTAGTCATGAGAGGCCTCGCTTTCTACTAAAGAATGATTTTCGGTTAAATCCACTTCGATAATTGGACGGTAAGGGCGCAGCGCGTCAAACAATTCCTTTGGTCTTAGCCATATGTCATAACCAACGGCCTGAGCGAAGTCTCGGTCTTCCGGCTCTACGTACATCGCTGGTAGAATGCCGGAACTATCTAAAAAGAGATAGGTGTTCTGATCTGTAGGCACAGCTTCCACTACGCTTACAGGTGTCATTCCTGTGATTTTCATACAATATTATTTTGTGTGTGTTACTTTATGCTTCAAAGGTACAAAAGCGTAGTTATATATGCAAATAATACAATATAATTTTTATGCTTTTTGATTATATTCAATATTACGATCAATGATGATTCGGAACTCTTTGTAAAATCGATAATGGTGTTTAGCGCTTTGGATGTAGTTCTTAAACTGCCATTTATTGATGTTCAGAGCGGTTAAGATTTGCCGCATATCTTCCTTGGTCATGTACTCGTTGATACTGTAGACAGTATAAAACGGGCATTTCAGCAGGTAGAAGATAAACGATATCTCACGTTTGACCTTCACAACTTCTTCGCTAGACCGTACTGACTTTACAAGATCCGCGTCCTTATCTTCCACAGAGAGATAAATCTCGATTACCTTGTCGATAGAGTACTCACGTGACTTCTGCTCGCTTAATTCCGAGAAAATTGCATCGATGTGTTTTGCTAGATCGCTTGATATTGCTGCCAATATTTTAAGCTTCATTTTCTCTTTAACCATAGAATATAATTTTTATAATTTTCCGTTATATCGAACTGCACATGAAACGATCTACAGTGACCATGAACTGATCCAAACTGCGGCAGATAATTACCTTGTGCTTTAGTGATCGCAAAACACAGTGTACGGCATCTTGTTTATCGCTAGTCTCGCTGTTCCGTCTTTCAGTCTTCATTTCGACAAAGAGGATATCCCCTTTTTTGATGACCTGCAGATCCGGAAACCCGGCTTTCAATCCCATTCTTTTCAGTCGGCCTCCGGTCCGGGCGTTTCGCCGTCCCTCGTTAGGTATGGAAACAATTAAGCCTACACCCTTATTCTGATACTTCAGGGTAAACCAATCTACACATGCCTTTTGTATTTCGCTCTCCGCTCCCATTATATCCTACTTAACGAAAAACCATGTTCCTTTGCAAATGCAGGGTTCTCTTCAATGAATGTATGACAGTTGCGGCATAGCGCTATGAATTTGCTTTCATCTGTTAAAAGATCACCTAATCGACCTTGTGGATGATGAACATCAGTTGCCCAATACGTACACCTCGATAATTTTGCTTGACACTTGTTGTTTTGCTCCATAAAGATACGCCTTTTTTTAAGATACAATACATTTTGAGCTGCTCTTTTTTTGGAGAGGAAACGTATGGGCTTGGCTGCTTTTTTAGTTGAGACATTTCCCTGTTCCTCTCGCTCCGATTGCTTTACGGCCTTTCTATGCTTCCAGTAGCAGTTTTGGCAACGACCTGCTGTCAATTTGGAATCCCTCGAGCAATCGGAGCAAATACCAACCTTCGCTTTGATCAATTGAGCGAAACTTTAGAAAGATCGGCGGATCCTTCCGGCCTTAATTCTTCGATGGCGCTGCCAAATTCCAATCGGAAGAAAATTTCAAGTCTTTCGGCTAATGCTTCCTTTTGCTCCTGGTTAAGCTTGAGCATACCTGTTTTGGTGGATAAGATGTTAGGAAGTTTGTTGACGATTTTCTGTTTGATGTTTTTCATTGCTTTCGTTTTTAGTGATTATGTTTTTTATTTTTCTTTCGATGAATGTGTCGATCGTGTACCGTTTGTTATTAAATACCAAGAATCGAACGGTTGATATCTGCTGCCCATGCTTCCGGTAGAGGTTGTCAAATTGCTTAAGACATCGCTGGTGGAAAAGCTCGGCCTCGTTGAGCGTTCGTGGCTGCATAACCTTCTGTTGAAAAGGCTTCTTGTCGCCTATCGCATCTTTTAGCGCCTTCACCACATCAGGATGATAGCCGGATCCGATTGGATCATTCTTAACCTGTTCTTTGTCGCGAGCGACTTTAAGCCTCTCGTATTCGTTCATACGGTCTTGGTTGTATTCCTCCATCTTTTCTAGGATCAATTGCCCATCCATACGGTCGTAAAAGCTTCCGTAGTGTCCTAGCTTCATTTTGTCAAAAAATAGCTTCAGATCGGCTAAATTGAAGTGTGGGAAATACTGTTGCACCATTTGAACAGTTTGAGCCAACTGGGATCCGTTAAACGTTTTCCCAACGTTGATAAATTCAACGAAGTCCGCGAGCATATCAATTAGAAGTGCTTTGATCTTCGTGTCGCCGTAAACAGCTTTCAGCTTGCCGACGGAAGGTGCGCTGGACTTTATAGCCTGTATCGGTGTTCTAATCACCATTTCTGATAATTGACTTTGCAAGGCCTCTAAGGTTGGCCACTTCGTCAACTCGCTGTTGTCTGTTTTGACCTGTGACAATTCGTGTTTTTCCATTTGTTGAAATTTTTACAAATAGTTCATTAAATTTTGATGATAAGATCGGGATCGTGAAGTTTGAATCGATGAAACTGTCTCTTGTGTCATATACTTTTCTTACAAATACTGCGAAACCATCCATGCTAGCATCAAAGTCCACATGTTCAATTTTCTGCTTCTCTCTAATTTTAAAGTTTATTTTTTTCAAAAGTGAACTCAATTGTCCTGCATTCACTTTGTCGAAGTAATAAGATTCGTTAAATTTTTCCTTGTAAAATTTTTCAAAGAAAGATCTTGCTTCTTTGTTCAATCCTTTCGGTAGTCTAGATTTATCGAGCTCACTTATTTTTTCTTCCCCATCGACCGAACTGTGTTCGGGAGAAGAAGATTCTTCTTTACATTCTTCTTCATTCTTATCATTCTCTATATTCTTATCATTCTTGTTTGGTTCCAGTTCCGTTTCAGTGTCGTTTCTATCTTGTTTCAAGTCTGTTTCATCCTCGTTTCTATCCTGTTTCATTTGCGTTTCATTTGCGTTTCTAGAATCTTGGTAAGTATCATATTTACAAACAGTTATCCGTGTCGTTTTTAAAACATTTTCTACGGCAATCATTTTTTCTTTTGATAACACATCGAAAAATCTTTTAACAGATGACTTACTCCATTTCCATCGTCTGCCCCAACTGTCTAACGACAATAGGCTTTGACCTCTAGCGCATTCTATGATATAACTGCCTATCAATACTTTAGATGATTCGTGATTTACGGTCATTAAAATATCAGTCCATGCTTCGTACTTGGAAAAAACTCTGTTTTCGGTAAAGATCCAATGATCCTGAATATCACGATGGATTTTAATCCAACCCTTTTTGCTCATACGCCAAACCGCTATTTATTAAAGAGTATCCTGTGACTTGATTAAATGTTAGCCCATTTATATTAAAGCTATATGTAGCCATGTATAGGTTGCTAATCAAGTCTGGTAGGTAGCAAAAAGACCCCGATGTATCGATTCTTTTACCTATAAGAACAACGCTGAACGAGAATTTAAAACCTCTAGATTTTAGGTATTCTGATATACCTTTCACATAAGAGTATGCTTGCATAAATGCGGCTATACCTACATTATCTTTCTTCAACTCATACACCGTAAAATGTATAAACGAATCGGGCCCTATTCCCTCTCTTGCGAAAGTCACCAAGTCAGCAATTCCGTAGTTTCCTATTTTCAGCTGCCTATACATTTTACCTTCAATATACAGGCCTCTTTCACTTAATACATTCACATCTGTTTCCCAGATAATTTGCTCTAAATCTTTTTCTAAAAATTCCATAGAAAATGCTTGTTATGTAATTACTTTGTTTGCGCGCCGCTCTTTCTTCCGATCAAAAAGAACGTCATCATACTCGATCCTAAACCCCACACGACCGCCATTATAGCAAAGGTGTATACACCGTTGTGGATAGCGGCAACGGCTACCATGCAAAAGAATATAAGAATGCCGCCGCTGATTATCACCTGCAGCAAGCGTTTGGTTATTGTTTGTCTAGTCATTGGGTACCTCCGTTGCTGATTTGATTAGTTCTTTAATTTTCGTTGGCGATACATTGAGAAGATGACCATCTTTTTCAAACTTTGAATAGATGTCAATAAGCATATCTAGCATTTCAGGTGCTTTCTCTATGAGCAGTGCATCAGGGTGGTTAATTCCTTTGAACCATTTTTGGTGATGCTCTCTACCTTTTACAACTCTGCTAAATTTTTCAGCACGTTCTAAAAACAAATTGCCCATGAAACAGGGCGCTGCCCCATTCATGCCATAGCGTTCAAAATCCATAACAGTAAGATCGAACGGCACGCCGCCGCCGCCGCATAAATTAACTGATTTCGCACTTTCGTTTAATTCCCATCGCCAAGGTCCGGGCGTTCCTTTAAATTCCATCTGTAACCTCCTTTTTTAATTGATCTAAAATTTCATTTGTGAGTGGACGAATATTGTTTTCCGTTCGAAAGAAAAACATATCGTTCACCATTACGACGATACCGTCGCAATCTTCGCTGACCTGTCCAATCATGGTGTAGCCATCGTTATCCAGCACGACCCACAGGCCCTGTTTAAACTTTTCCATATTTAACAAAAAAGCCCTTAGACCCCTCGACGGTCGCATCGTCTCAGGGCAAGGGCATGTAAAATGTTATAGCAAACAACTGTTATTGCAATGCGACTGCTTTAACAGATACTTAGGATTCTATATTATACAGCAAATATATACAAATAATACTATATAACAAATATAATCTAAAGTTATATTAAAGATTCCAAAAAAGGTTACTCGGTTCCGCTACGAGCTTTTAGTTTTTCTTTCAAAATACCGTTGATCTCGGGTAGAGAAGAAAGGCCAAGACGGAAGATGTTTTCAACTAAAAGGTACAGCTCTGACTTTTCGTCGAATACGGCTTCGTCACGGTTATCCTTCATCTTGATGTTATCTACCGCTAGAGTGGTTTTGATGGCCGTAGCACTCTGCCGGATCCTATTCACATGGTTTTTAATGGTGCCAGCGGAACGAACGAATTGCAGAGAATGGTGTGTCAATAGACTGCACACTTCTGACAGGTAATGAATTTTTACGGCGGTCAATGCGCCATCACCTTTTTGCTTTATCATCTTCTTTTTCCTTTCCTGATATCCAGTTTACTATAATTTTCGAGCTCTGACTTTTTGAAGTAGGTTCTTGATCCAATCTTCACGAAGGGTATTAGCTTTTCACGTTTCCATCGATACAAAGCATTTTGCTTGATCTTTAGGAAAGTGCAAGCCTCATCCACCGTTAACAGCTCGTCGTCAGTTTTTGGTGGTGGTGGGGCGCTTTCGTACTTTGCTTTTAGTTCAGCCATCTCGACCTCCATGGCCGATAGCTTTTCTAAAATTAAACCAACAGCTTTCGGCACCTGTTCCAGTGTACTAATTTCACTCATTGGATTTAATACCTCCTTTCGGCTTTCCTTTAGATGCTTTGGCCACCGGTGCCGGGGCAGATTCCGCGTCAGCATCTTTCACAAATACCCCGTTAACCATTTTGCCAGTGCGCTTAGCAATGACATCGTATGCAGATTTCGTGCAGCTCTCAAGCGTTTTGTTATTCTCGATAGCGACACGATGCAACATTTCCTGCGCCCGAACGATATCAATCGTAACGTCTTTGTTTTGGCAGATCTTCTTAAAAATCTCCACGATCCAATTAATCAGGATGAATATTTTGGAATTAGCTAGATCGCCGCTTTCCTTTCCGGTTTCTGCAAGCTTTTTCAAGATCACTAATGTGACATTAACGTCGCCAATGGCATCTACGATCTCGCTATCGTCCTTTTGGATTAAAGCGGTGACAAGTTCCGTAACTTCTTCAAAAGTCTTTGTGAGCTGCTTTAATGGTGATGAGCTTTCCAAGATTCCTTTATCTTGCGCCCATGTAATGATGTTTTCGTTTAAATCTTTCATATTTTATGATTTATTGGTGAATATTAAAACGGAAGATCATCGTCATCCGCGCCGCTTATGTCCATCGGCGGCAGATCGGCGTAACTAGGCGCGGTCTGCTGTGCCGGACGCTGAGCTTCCAACTTGGTAACGCGCCATGCAACAAGCGAATTAAAAAAGGTGGTCACTCCATCTTTGTTGGTCCAGGGGCGGCCGCGCAGATTGAAAGCGACTTGGACTTCATCGCCTACTTTTAGGTTGTCGAAGATCGAAACTCGATCTTGTGTCGCCTGAAAGCTGATATATTCGACGAACTGCGGGTTTTCAGCGTATGCGACTATTAAGTCACGCTTTTTAAAAGATTCTGTTACTTGGTGAGTCGGGTGTACTTCGTGTACTTTTCCTTTTATTTCCATGGGGTTATTATTTACGTTGTTTGGTATCTCGATTTTTCGAACTCTACCTTCATGTACGATATCATCGTTCTCAGGCTTTCAATCGAGTAGCTAATATTCTTTGTGTATCGCTCAATTAAATTGTAGTAGAACAGTTCGTCTTTCGCCAACTCAGAAAAGACAAGCTTTCTATCGGTGGCAGAATACTTCGCATATAGTCCGCTTACAAGAAAACTAGCGATCTTGGTGTTGTACAGTTGTTCCGCAAGAGCAAGAGCGTACGATGCCGTACTTTGAAGGGCAGCAAGCTCTTGTAGTTTGCCGATGAGTTCGTCGGGATTATCTCGATCGATCTCTTGACTGATTGCTTCACCAATCTGGGTACTGATAATTATCAGCCTCTCTAGGCTCTTGTCGTGGTTGTCCATCGAAACGATCTTTTAATTGCTTTACGATTCCAGTTAATTGCCGGACGGTCGCTAGATGTGTGACTTTATCCGTTTCGCCTTTTATTAAGTTGTGCATGGCGCTGTTTTCGGCCTTCTCTGATAGTCTGCAGGCGTTTAATAGCAAACTATCGATGCTTACTTGAATTACATCTTGCATAGCCTGTAGTATGATTCTCGCGTCAATTCGATGTCGTACATTGCATCGTGCAATTTTTTTGGATCGACTTCAAGACCAAGCTTAGCCGCAACGGTTTTCAATTTGAAGTCAGGCATTTTTGATCGCTCGTCTTTAAATTTTTCCGATGCCATTGCGCTTACATCTAAACTGTTTCCCCAAAACCAAGAAAAGAAGTAATTGTCGCCGCACTGCTTGAACCAGGCGTTCATAAATGGATCGTCAAATCCACTATTGCGAAAGCCGCAAAGGTGGAACTTATCTTTCTTGTCAAATTTTCCAACATACTTGCCTAGCATTTTGATGAACTGCTCATAGCCTTGGATCATCCCCGTTCCGTAACCGGCGATATCCTCGCGCGTAACATTGGCTATTTTTAAGGCTTCGTCGCTAATGACTGCATTTGGATTAGGCTGCATCTTGATGTTGAATGTTTCTTTCACCACGCCGTCGATATCCACCATGCCGGATAGCTGATGGATGCCGTTTTTCCAGTACATGGTACCGGTAGTCTCAAGGTCGTAAAATAGTATTTTAGCCATTTTAGTTTAGATAAGGTGGAACGTCCATTTTATAAATACCTTCCTCGGTGTACGCGCGGTAGTCGAAAGATTCATCGAAATTTTCCGTATGCAAGCACTGCTTAAATTCTGTGACAAGCTTTTCAAAGATTGAGATACCCTTCATAACTAAATCTTCCATAAGGTGATGCACAGACACTTCGCATTCACGATCAACCGCAATGATGTAGTAAGGAAGAACTTCGCCTACAGCGGTAGTATACACGCCAGCTTGAATGTGATAGTTGTTGTAGATGATATCCCGCTGAAATTTACGCGGATCAGCATCGGTACAGATTTTAAGATCAAGGATTATCTCGCCTAAACCGTCTAGGAAAGAAGTAAACTTAATTCCATCGTGCTCAAATTCTATTTTGTGCTCGGTTTGGTGGATTTGGCTAAGTATGTGCTTGGCTGCTCTATTATTGAGCACTGCGTTTGCCATGCGTGTAGCAAGGCGAAGAAGATCGGAAGAAACAAGTTCCTTGTCCGGATATAATTCTGCTTGCTTTGCTTTCCATTCTTTATAAACCTTGGTTGATCTTGGGCTTGCGCCGCCTATTTCTTTAGTTTTTTCTTCATCGGTGTAATAGACTTGATCTACTGTTTCCGGTTCCAGTACAAGCGCGTGAACGAGCTTTCCCAATAGCATCGAGTCGGTGGTCTCGAACTTCTTCATCTTGTAATTGATGAAGGCGTTAGGGCTACGTTTAAATTTGGAAAGTGCAGAGTAGCTAAGTTTAGCTACCCCACTCTTAAAATCTTTGATCAGATTTTTGACAAACAGCTCTCTTTTCTCTGCTTCCGAAAGTTCCGTCAGCTGCTCTGGTGTGATTATTTCAAATAGTGACATGGTTACGCTGTTTGTTTTTGTTGAGCATCTGAGTTAATAAATCCCTTTTTCTTAGCGCCCAACGCCGTTACGAAGTCAATATCGGCGTGCAAGATTTGGTGCTCGTCAAATATTTTAGACAGATCTTCTTTGCTCAATGCAAATTCAATGCGCTTCATTGCGATAAGCTTAATAAAGTCTTTGTTTTCTTGCAGTTTCGCATTGTTGTTCCAAATTGTATTTAACGATGCTGCTGAATCAGCACTGCTAATTACTTTGGCGAGTGTTGGCGCGATACCTACAGGTGTTGGCGTTGATGTCCCTTTCGATTGATCGTTATCACCTTTATTCTCGTTGTCAGCATATTTGCCAGCATGCCCCATATATACGTCCGAAGCAAGTCCGATCATCTTTGTCGCTACTGATATTGCGTCTGTGTACGCCATTTTTTGGGCCTCATCCGACACGTAAACACCTTTACTTTCGACGGTAGAAAACATTGATCCACCAAATCCCGGAATTGGTGCCGACCATTTTCCGTCAAGCTTGTATAGGAACTCGAGACTGCAATTGCAAACTGTTTCATCACCTTTGACCTCGTATGAGAACTGAACGTTTTGAACTTTCCATCCGAATCCACAAGCGCCAAAAGCTTCGGTTAGCTTCATAATTCGCCATTGGGGTTTAATGTCGGTCATACCTTTCAAGCGTCCGCCTTTAATCTCTTTCGTGTATTCCTGGGGAACGCTCTTTAAACTATTGTACAAATCCATGCTTTCCATAGCTTTTAGTATTTAAAGTGATAAACTGAACCTAAGATCAATGCAAGCATGAATAGCATAATGGCTACTAGTTGCAGGAAGAATACAATCATCTCATAGATGACTGCTCTTTCAACGGATGATAGATTCTCTTCTACCAAGCTGTTTAGATAATTGAATACATTTTTCATTGTGTGTGTTACTTTTATAATTAATATGCTTTTTAGTTATATTTCAGGTGCGATTTTTTGATCGCTTCGACATCGTGATGGTCGAAAAAATCTTCGTAGATCACCTCTTCACCGTCTACAATATCGATGAAGATTACTTCGGTACCGTGCGGAACCAATGTGTATATCATGTGCTCATGCTTTTGAATACTCATACATTACGATAATTTCTTTTGCTGCTTCAAGGGCGGCTTTTTCAGCCTCTTGAAAGTCGAAATACTCGCTATCAGGGCTAATTGATGTCTCTTGAATGATTGGCGTTTCCCAGCCGCCAACATAACGATCGGCACCTTGAGAAACATACTCTACTCTAACTGGTATCAAAGAATGATCTTCGTAAAAACCATCTTCATATAAGTCTACAGGAACGAAGAAAGCAGTGATACCATTTTTGTCGCTTTCATGGTCGATAAATACAAAATCGCAATTGCTGCCATTAATAACTGTCAAATTTTCCATATCTTTGGTCTGTGTTAATACATGCACCTTCCGGTGTGTGTTACTTTTAAGCCCTGCTACAACAGGGCTTTTTCTTATTGATATTCAAAGATACAATTAAATACAATTAGATACAATAATAATTGTAAAATATATTTTTGATAATCTTTTTTAACACTGACATTCTTGGACAATTTGACCGAAAAATTGTACTTATCGCCTCTTAATTACATTCCTGCGCCACACTTTTATAAAGCCTTCGTCAACTTTTGTTCTAAACTTAATATCGGGATAATCCTTCTTTAAAAGCTGTATTGTATTGCGTATAGACTGTTTTTTCTTCTCAGGAAGCTGTAAACACTGCTTTTCGGGCACCAACGACAAGAGACTCTCCCTCATAGTAAGTTGTATATTTTTGTCTAAAATTTCCATAAATGACAATTAGGTACTATATTTGTTTAATACTGTTGTAAAATAAGTTATATGTGATTGTATTATTTGATACAACAAAAATACAATTACATACAACTTTAAACAAATATAATTGTAACTAGTTTTCAACAATGCTTAAAAACTTAAAGACCGCAATACTCGAAAAGTACGTAATTCAGAAGCTTGCAGCTGCTGCGATGGGAATGAACCCCGGTAATTTAAGTAAGGTAACCAAGTACTCAAAGGAGGAAGCCGCGGGCATGAGAGGCGAATCACTCGAGCGAATAAAAAAAGCCTTCCCCGAGTATAACATCGAGTGGCTCATGGGTAGGTCGGACATAAAGTATCAAGAAGACGTGGATCGACTTTCCACGTCGTCCGATACAGATTCTTTTAGCGAAATGCCCAGCCCAAAAGGTTCGGGCTTTTTACTTCCAAATGGTAAAGGTCTTGGCGCAATTGCTGACGACGAAATGTCAATGTTTGACGAAGAAGGTAACACTAAATTTTACGAAATTTCACCGGGGGTATATCGAATGAAAGTTCCGCTAGTGCCGGAGACGGCCAAAGCTGGATATTTAACAGGTTTCGCAGATGCGGAATATCTGGAAGATCAAGAATACATTGTAACGACTGTTTACAAGTATCACAAAGGAAAGTATCGCGCATTCCGCGTCATAGGCGACAGCATGGACGTTGATCGCCGCATAACGTTTGTTCATGGGGACGTTATTATAGGTCGTGAGCTTAAGAAAGAGCTTTGGAGTTCACGTTTTCACACGCACAAGTACCCGTTCTACGTTTTTGTTACCAAAAATGATGGTATCATTTTCAAAGAATTGATATCGCACGATGTTGAAAAGGGTATTTTGACGCTCCACTCACTGAATGAGGACAAAGGGGCTTACCCTGACTTCGAACTCAACCTGGAGGACGTGTCTTACGTGTTCAACATTGTAAAAAGAGAATCAGAAATTTAATGGATACATATTACGAAAACGTGAAAGATAAGATCGATCTTTCGGAGCTCGTCGAAAAACACCTGCAGGAGCGCGAGATATTTAAAGTCACCGGCGATGATAAGGTTTATCTGGTCGTAGGAAAAAAGCCGAGGCCCAGCAGGACCAGATTAGTGTCGGTAAATGTCTTGGCAGCTTTGAGGGATAATGAGACTGGCGAAACCGATGGAGTATTGAACATTAATATTCAAGATACCGACACGCTGTGGATCGAGTATATCGGTGAGTACATACAACTGATAATGGACGAAGCTATCGTGTCCAATTATCGTTTGACCTTCAATACTGAACATCTTTTCAAAGTGGCGGACGGATTATATTTCAAAAATCTAAAATTCAATTTCTCAAAAATATGAGCGAGGAAAAAGAGCTAAACTACAAAGCGGAAGCAGCTCGATTGGTTAAATTCCGGAAGAAATACCAAATATCCCAAATGGAACTGGCGGAAGTGCTTGGTACAAAGCAGCCATTCATCAGCCGCGCGGAAAAAGGGGAAAGCCCGTTAACTTTCCATCACTTGCGGATCCTGCGCAACAAATACAAGTTCAATATCAATTGGTATTGCACCGGGCAAGGAACCATGATCAGTGGAGAAGAGGATAAGTCTACTTTGGTTGCCGACATCAGCACCGTTAAAAAAGACTACGATGACCTGAGCAAGCAGTACGACGAGCTTAAGAAAATCGTTTACAAGCTTGTTCGTGATGTTTATGACAAAGGTGAGTAACTAAAGATCAAGCTTATCCATCCATTCAGCGAGCAGCCGCGATTTATCCTCATTGGTTGCTCGAATGTACTTTAAAAATGATTCTTCCGTTTTATGGCCAGTGGCGCTCATTATTAAAAGCGTGGGCACCCCTGCAATAAACATGTTTGTGGCGTAGGTCCTTCTCCCTGTGTGGCTGCTGACCATGGAACTGAGCCTAACGGTTTTCGGTACGCCATCTACCTGTATGGTAATGTTCTTATCGATCTTTAATGCTGTAGACCTAAAGATGTCCTTAATTGTGCGGTTGAACTCTTGATTGCTCACTGGGGGCGGCCAATTGCCGTCGTACCGGTTCAAAATTTCCCGAAGCTTCTTCATTACCGGAATTGTCACGCGCTCTCCTGTCTTTGCCTGTTTTAGCCTCAAAAATCGATCTTCAACGTCCGTAATTTCATACGATGAATAATCGCTAAAGCGCATACCGCTGTAGCAGCCTATCAAAAAAAGATCCTTTACCCTGTTGTATCGATCCTGAAAAGTATGTGCATGTATCTTGTCAATATCTGCAGGGCTGATCGATATGGTGTCGGCTTCGTAATCCGGCTTTATGAACCTGGTGGAAAGATGACCTTTGAAGTCCGTCACTCCGTATTCGTTGGCCTCGTTCATCACCATCTTGATATCCCGGATCCGAGTAGCAAACGTGCTTAAACGCATGGATTGCTCTTCTATGCAGAATTTGCGGAAACTAGCGTAGAAGGAATTGTCGATCGTATTGAAAGGCAGCTGGTCTACTTTTCTCTTCGCTGCGAAATTTTTCAGCTGGAAAATTGTTGTCTCGATATTTTTTAGGGAATCTGCCTTATACTTTTGGCCCTGCCGGTTCCCTTTGATGATCAGCCGCAAACCGGATTTTCTTTCGGAAACTACTAACTGCGCATAACTGATGAGGTCGTGCATAACGGCTTCGGTTGGCTGAACTTCGATCCTATCTTTAAATTCGATGTCTAAAAGTCGTGATAATCCATCCTTGCCTATATTACGATTGTTTGTGATGTGATTGATGCAGAATAAGCTCATCTCAGAAAGAGTGTCATTAAAAAAATCGGATTGGGGATGTTTTGAGCTAACGGGCTTCTTTGTATTGCTTTTAAAGTATCCAGTATTGAAATACTTCTTTTCAAGCCGAAATCCGGTGTAGTACTCCAAACGAACTCCAGCAAAAGAGTAATACAGGTATAACTGACCATCTATCTCATTTTTGCGTTGTTTGAAGTATATTTTAGGGATAGCCATTTTTATCTATAGATTATGCACACAGTTTCTGCACACAGTATTGACGATACACAAAGATATAAATGAGTTGTAATAAATACTAAAAAAATTAGTACAATTTATGAGGGATATATTTCGAGCCATTTATACGGTGGTTTTAGATATAAACGGATACATATAGATAATATTTGTGTGAACCTCAGCGGGGTCACAAAAGCTTTCTTAGAAATAGGGAAGCTTTTTTTTTGAAGAGCTGTTTCTGCTGTTTTGATATTTAGTCATGACTGTTCCTATGCTTGCCAGCTATTCATTGAAAAGTTTTTATGTGTATGCGTCAGCATCGCGCTATTTGGCTATGCTTGCCCCATTTTCTATGTATAACTTCTTGATATTGATAAATAATGGCATTTAAGTTATCAGGAACCATTTCGTTATTTAGGCATTTAATTCCCTATATTTGTTATAGTATTTTAACGAAAAAAGTGATGACAGAATTAGTTTTAAAAGGCAAGATTGACCAAGAAAAACTTGCTTCCATCGTCAATTTTCTCAAGTCTTGGGGTATCGATGTAGAAGTGAAGGATACGGTATCGAAGAAAGAGGATCTAGTACCTCCTTTTGCAGAATCCTTTGGCATGTGGGCGAAACATGATATAGATATTAAAGATATCAGAAAAATGGCTCGTGAAAGGAGAACGAAGACATATGGTGCTGATTCTTTGTGAGATTCTGTGTTAACATGCAAGTGTAGCATTGATTATTTTTTATAATTTTACAATTTAGGCGGTCTTGTACCAGCCTGTTTTAGGGTGGCTCTCGTAGCTGCCCTATTTTGTAGCTACTTGATTATATGTTTGTTTTTGGATATGATACTGTGAGTCATACCGCTGTTTGCTTTTGAAAATAATAAACATCAGTTCAAGCAGTTTTCTCTGCACAGCTACCGCTGCTTTCATTTTAATACCATGTTTTGATACAAGCCTTGTAAACGTATTTGAATAATGCTCATCATGCCTTATGGCAGCCAGTGCTGGTAAGTGCAGGGATTTCCTCAAATATCTGTTACCTCGCTTAGATATGGTAGGTTTGCCTAGAATTGATGTGCCTGACTGCTTTTCCTTCACATCTAGTCCGGCGTAGCTTACTAGCTGCTTTTTATTTCTAATCATCTCGAAACCATTTGTTTCCGCTAGTACTGTTACCGCAGTGAGCAGCCCAATTCCAGGAATTGAGATAAGGTTATCCGTTTCCTGTTTAAGTACAGAGTTTTCTTTAACAATGAGCTTTATCTCCGTCAACACCTCCTTTTCCTGTTTTTGCAGTACCGCTATTCGTTCTTTTATTCTATTTAAGGAGTTTGTATTGGGCTCGGCTTCTGTTTGCTCTGCATGTAGCTGATTCTTGACGGCAGTACGTTCCTGAACCAGCTGATCTCTTTCACGCGTGAGTTGCTTTAACCTCTTATAGGTGGGATCTGGTCTGCGCCAAAACTCAAGGTGGCGTTCAAGGCCGAATAGGGTGATAGCTTCTGAACAGGTTCTATCTGTTATTGTCTTTATCTCCAGTGTACGGAAATAATTACTGATCTTATTAGGTAAGATAATACTGATTGTATACCCCTTGGATTCCAAGAAGTAAGCCAACTTCTCGTGATAAACACCAGTGGCCTCCATAACGAAATGAATAGCACTTTCTGCTGAAGTATGAGCCTGAACCCATTCCTGTAGCTTTACCAGACCTTTATCCGTATTTCGAAAATTACCATAATGGCACAGCTTTTTATCTAGGTTGGCGAAGATCTTTCCAAGACAAACGACGAGTTCCTTGCTCCCTACGTCAATACCAATGACCTGCTTGAGTGTATTCATAATGAATTCTTATTGAATTAAATCAATAGTGAAACTTCCCTTGGACTTGTCTCCTGGTGGATATTCAAGCTGGATTGTAATTCTGCTTTACATTCTGTTCTGCCTTAGGAAGCGAAAAAAAGGAAGGTCATTTCTCACAAACAGTATACTACAAATGCTACTAAGACAAATTTTAACTCTTCCTTTTCTCACTATAAAACAAATCTATAAAACAAAAAATGTCTTCTACATTTGCTTGACACAAACATAGGAGACAAATCTTTTTGCTATCTACCATAATATTCAACTTTTTACGCTCAATCTCAAAGACTTTACATCCGTTCCCGCTATAAAGCTATATCAGTATATTAATTGATACCTCATTCCTATTTCCGCAATACATTTAGTCTCAAGATTCAATCCGCTCGCGTTCTTGCGGTTTAAGTGGAAATCTTTGAAGATATATGCGATAACGTGCTTCAATGATATCGGAGAAAGACAAGGGATTGTAGACGATATTTTTGCAAACCTCAGTAGATTACAAGTGATTACCAAGTGGCATTATGCTTAAAAAAATAAAAGCACTATTCTTTATAAATTTTGCGCTGATAGCGTTCGACGTAAACGCGCAAACTCGTTTTTCTGATAGCACAAAAGTGGATAGTTTGACGTTCGTTCGTACAAGGGATATCATTAATAAATTGTCTAATGATCTTTTCGAAAAACATACCTATACAAAAGAAGAAAGGAGTTTGCCATATCGATTGTTAAAGCCAAAAAACTATGATAGCTCCAAGAGTTATCCAGTTATTATTGCCTTTCATAATTCTAGTAGGATCGGGAATGACAATGAAAAGCAGCTGGAGCATCTATCAAAAATATGGATCAGAGAAGATGTCTATGATAGGTATTCTGCTTTTGTAATTGTCCCTCAATTTAAAGAGCGGTCATCAACGTATTCGAAAGCTGATGATGGATCGCTTAGATCGGTGCCTTTTAATGATATACATGTGGTGCTGAACTTCTTGGATGATTTTCAAAAGAGATACAACGTGGACAAATCCCGAATTTATCTTATAGGCTATTCGATGGGCGGATCAACAGCCCAAAATATTTTAAACCTTGCGCCCGATAAATTTGCGGCTATTGTCTCGGTTGCCGCTGTTCCGGATTTCTCAAACATCCATTTGCTCAAACAAAAAAGTGTTTTTTTGATTCATGGGAAAAAGGATGCAGTAAATCCATACGCGGGGTCTGAAGAGCTTTTTCAAAAATTAAAAGGTAATAAAAACGTGGTTTTTAAAACTTTCACAGAATTGAATCATGATAACATTACGATTCTCTTGCTTCTAGATAACGAAATACCTCATTGGTTGTTTAAGCAGAAGAAATAGAAAATTGAGACTTTAATGTTTTTCGATCGCAACCGGCAAACTGAACGAAAATCGCAGAGAATAAATGCGATATCGTGATTCTATAATATGTTCGGAGTATAGGTAAACTGTATAGGTGAATTTGCTCAGCATGAGACCGGGTTCCTAGCCCTCTAAAATAATGATAACATCGTAGCCTGAGCGATCTGCAGGCGAGCCAAACACTAAGAGCAGTTGGATTTTGAATGAGTATTTTTGCTTGCTCAAAAGACTGAGGAGGCTATTACGAAGTGAGGAGTTACCAAAGCTTTAAGTATTACAGACTACGAGAAAAAAAAAGGAAGTAGTATGTGAAATACTGCTTCCTTTTTTGTTTAGTTTGGCGTATCTTAACAGCGGTAATTCCAAAACGGAATGCCTTATTACCGTTACTTTAGATAAATTACTTTGACAAATATTTACAATAGAAGAGATTTTGGATATACAATTATTTCAAGATTTGAAGAATGTTTCAGAAAATTGTTAATTGACAAATTAACATCATTGTCTAATAGTTTTGTTGATGGTATTCCGCAAGGGATTGTAAACAAAATAAATGACAAATCCGAAATTCTCTTTTGGGATGATCCGAAGGATTTTTTTGATAATAGTGATTTTCCAGATTTATCGGAAATTGTATCATTTAAAGATAATTTTAAAGTTATATTTTCATTAGCGCCTTTTGACAAAAAAGAGTTCCAAGAAATTATGACCACTCTTTATTCCTTAAGGTGTAAAATAGCCCATGTTAAAGGTTTTTTTACATCTATAGACTTAGATAAACTGATTGAAAACTGTGAGAGATTAATTAAGTATATTGATTCAGAAGGTATTTTAAAAAGTTTAATTGAAAAACTTAATACAGATCCTGAATCAATAGCTATAAAAGTTCCAAAAGATTTTAATATAGATTTTTTCGAGTCAAACGGGATTTTGAACAATTTACCGATACCAGACTTTGAGTATGAAGGTGGATTTGTTGGCAGAGACGAAGATATCAAAGAGATTTCAAAGTATTTGAATAGCTCTAAATTTCCTGTTATCACAATAACAGGGGCAGGAGGCGTTGGTAAAACATCCCTTGCGCTAAAAGTAATACAGGATTTAACACAAAGGCATGGCGAAAAAAAATTTGATTTAATTGTTTGGTTAAGTGCAAAAGAAGATAAGTTATCCCCCTTTGGCATTGAGGACATTGAACCAACATTTAAAAGCTATGAAGAACTTCTTGACACTATAATTAATGTTATTGGTTTTGAAATTGAAGAAGATGATATATCCTTAAATAAGGAGGAAGTAGCTTTAAAGTTATTGGACTTGACAGATTCCCCTTTAATTGTTGTGGACAATTTAGAAACAGTATCTGATGAAAGGATTTTGAACTTTATCATTGACGCTCCATCAAAAATAAAATTTCTTATAACAAGCAGAAAGGGAATGGGGCAAGTTGAGAGAAGATATGAATTACGTGAATTAAAAGAGAAAGAAGCGGTTTTTCTTTTTAGACAAATAGCGAAAGATAAACAAATTCTTTCTTTAGCTAAGCTTGATGATAAAATAATAAAAAAATATGTGAATAAAGTTTCAAATTATCCATTAGCTATAAAATGGGTAATTGGTCAAGTCGCTAGAGGAAGAGAGATCAATAGGATCATCGATTCAATTGATGACGCGTCAGGTGACATATCTAAATTTTGTTTTGAACAAATATTCGATATGTTAAATGAACAAGCCAAAACAATTCTATTTGCTTTGTGCTGTTTTGAAGAAGCTCCAACATCTAGCTTATTAAGATATGTTGTTGAAATGGAGAGTATCAAGTTTGATGATGCAATTGAGGAGTTAATTTTGGTGTCATTGGTAATACCAGAACAGTTCAAAAATGAGCAAGATGAAATATCCAGCAAGTTTTTTATTTTACCTCTTACAAAAGGATTTATTAGGCAAAAGTTATCGAGAAATACTGAATTAAAGCAATCTATATTGAAAAGAATAAATGATGTTGAACAAACAGTAGCAGCTTCCGAACAAGCAAAAAGGGAGTATAGGTTTAGTTTGTTGAATCTTGGCGCGGTATCAGAAGAAGAAAAAATATCAGCAATTTTTGTTCAATCTGCATTTCAAAAATATCAATCTGGCCTATATGAGCAATCTGTAATTAATTATAAAAAAGCAATTGAAATAGCTCCTAAATTTTCATCGGCATATAGAAATTGGGCTGTTATGGAATCCCAAGAGGATCATCTGTTCGAAGCAGATCAATTAATGCAAAAAGCATCTGAATTTAATCCTGATGATCCTCAAATTTGGCTCTTATGGGGGAATATTAAAAGAAAATCTGGTAAAATTCAAGACGCTGATGGCATGTATAAAAAGGCATCTGAATTATCTCCTGATAGTATAATTATATTAAATGCCTATGGTCAGACTAGAGCTAGGCTCGGAGACTATGAAAATGCTCTCCATCTTTTTACAAAAGCATTAGATAATGGTTCAAATACTATAACTAAAAAACATGAGATCATTAGTCGAACCAGTATTGCAGAAGCGTTGATATCGTGGTCAGAGATACTAACCAAAGAGAGGGATTTTAAAGGAGCGGAAGAAAAATTGCAAGAAGCATTACAAAATGCGACAAAGAGTAAAAGTATTGACCACAATGATAATAAGTCGAGTGGTTCTTTAGCTAAAACGCTTTACAAATTAAGCAAATTTTACTTTATTCAGGGAAATCATCGAAATAGTGAAGAATATGCTAAACTCTGTATTGAAAAAGATTTACAAGGATATAAAAGCATAAGATATGTTATAAAGTGCAGTATTATTTTGGCAAAAATTCACATTGCTAATAAGAGATTTGACGAATGTAAAGAAATACTGGAACCTTTCATTAAAAATAGAAGATTTGACAATATATTTCGTAGCTACCCTGACATTCAGCTTGAGATCAATTCATTATTAGGTAGTACAAATTTTTTAGGGAACTTTATTACAGGAAAAATTACAAGAGTTGATTTGTATAACGAATATGTAATAATACATTCAGACGAAGATAACCAAAGTTATATAGGGGGTAAATTTGACTTTAGTCCAGAATTATTTGGCTTAACTAATGATCTTAACGGTTTAAGAGTCAAATTCGTTCCTTTGAACTTAAATAAATATGGAAATGTCAAACGTAAAGCTCGAAACATAAATATTCTAGGTGTCTAAATTTGAGCAAGTTATCTATTGATGTTAATTAAGTTAATCGGTGCGTCGCCTGTTTTTGTATGTAAAAAGATTCCCACTCACTAAACTCTGCACGTTTCAAGTGAGTAGGATCTCTATTACTAATCTTCGTTAAATAATATCTAATCTATTAAGCCATTAAGATCATGATTGGATATCACGGTTCGAATTGTGCCACTTCAAAAAGATCAGGAAAGAATTACCTTGTCGATTTAAATACAGCGATATGGCCAACAAACTTGATCCGATGGACTTAAAACAAATACTCACTTTACACCTAGACGGTTACAGTAACCGTAAAATGGACTCCGTTCTAGGAATTTTCGCAATACGGTCGACGCCTATATGCAGCTGTTTGCAGGCAGCGAAACGATACGTACACTAAACGTCATAGACGATTTCAGGAGGGAGGCGCTTTCCATTACATTGTATAATAGCCTACCGGCGCAATGGGTAATCGGGGAGCTGGATAAACTGCTGGAGTGGCGTGGCAAACCCGAAAAGATCCGTTCGGACAATGCCAGAGTTTATTGCTGAGTTTATTCGGGGCGGGTGTGAGCAGCACAACATACAGTGGGAGTTTATCCAATCGGGCAAGCCTACACAAAATAGTTTGATAGAAGGATTTAACAGAACCTTCAGACAGGATGTGCTTGATAGCTATATGTTTGACAGATTGGCTAATATAAGAAAATACGCAGGTGCGTGGGCATGGATGTACAATAATGAAAGACCCCATTCTTCCTTGGGCAGTTGACACCGACAGAGTTCCTGTTGAAATATGAAAAACTCTCTGAGTTTCCCACATTCCAACAGGATAGCAATAGAAATTCTGATTGGAATTCTTTAGTTTTGTGTGTAGCTAGCTAAGGGAAGATTACAAATGCTTATCATTTTGAAACAGGGCACCCGGAAAAAAATCATTAAATTTGCAACGACACTTTGCATAGATTATGGCATTGAAAAAGGAGAAAGACAACGCGAGACAATATAAACCTAATACAGTTAGACGGTTAGATACTCTTTCTGGCAATGAATGTGCAAATCCAGCTTGCACAAAAAAACTGATAGCCGAGGATAGGATTTCTATTGTCAGTAAAATTTGTCATATCGAAGCCGCAAGTGCAGAAGGTCCGCGATATAACAAATCAATGACCAATGAAGAACGTAGAAGTTTTAGTAATTTAATTTTATTGTGCGATGAACACCACACAATAATTGATAATAAAGAGAATGAGGGAAAATACCCCGTTGGACTGTTAAAAAAATGGAAAAGTGATCATGAGCAAAAAATCATAGAAATAATATCTGGTAAAAATTTATTATCAAAATATCCTTTAGCTTTGAATAGAGTTATAAGCGCTATTGGAACCAAAATGGATGAAGTGCTTGACTTAAAAGAGGCAGAAAATGCTCCTAGTCCTGATGTTAAAATTTCATTTAACAATGTTGTAAGGTATGAAACCGTAATTAGAGAATTTGCACCATATCAAGGGAAATTAAATAAAATCTATGAAGAGATCGAAAAAGAAGGCTCCACTAAGAAGGAGTTGGTATTGTATAATATTAAAAGCGCATATACCAAGATAAAGAAAAATTATTCCGATTTCGCCGAAATTAAAAAGAATGCAGATAGTATTTTTGATAAAGTAATTGAAGAAATCTGGGAGAAAATAGATAATGCGCCGAACAAATTAGAGGGATTTGATCAAGAAACGATTGATTTTAGTTTAATGATTGTAATTGTTGATGCGTTTATGCGTTGTAACATTTTAGAAGAACCTCCTAAAATAGCATAAGATGATTATTGATAAAAACATTAATCCAGAAAGAGATTTATACTATTTAGGAGGGATTCTGATTGATATCCTTTCTAAAAAAAGGAATGAAATTGATTATTTGGAACTTTATAAGTTGTTTAATAAAAAGCAAGACATTACTATAAACTTATATTCGCTAACTTTAGACTGGTTATTTGTTTTGGGTTTAGTAACCAAGGGGGATAACGGAAAGATCAAAAAATGTTTTTAAAAGACCTTGTAATAGAAAATAAACTTGGAGAAATTCGCACGATTAAATTCCGAAAAGGGCTCAATTTGATTGTAGATGAAACTCCTAATATTGATAGAAAAACTACAGGTAATAATGTGGGTAAAACTACCGTATTAAGACTTGTTGATTTCTGTTTAGGTTCTGATGGTAAAAACATTTATCAGGATGCCGAATTTAAAGAGCAAGATAACAGTGTAATAAAAGATTTTCTGGTTAATACAGAATTGGTGTTAACTTTGACAATTGTCGATGATTTAGATTTTCCTACCGAATCAGTTATAATCAAAAAGAACTTCTTGAAAAACAGTAAAAAACTGCAGGAAGTCAATGGAGGAAATATAACCAATAATAAAGAGTTCGACTTAAGATTAAAGGAACTAATATTCAAAACAGAAGTAGAAAAACCTACTTTCAAGCAGATTATTTCAAAAAATATTAGGGACGAAAAAAATAAATTGATCAATATCGTAAAAGTCTTAAATCCATATACAAAAGTAGAAGAATATGAGGCATTGTTTCTATTCTGGCTAGGAATTAATACCGATACACACAATCAAAAAGAGCTCTTAGGAAAGGAAAAAACACGTGAAGAGAATTTTCAGAAAAGACTAAAAAAAGAAGGTGAATTATCATTGATTGAGCAACAGTTAGAACTTGTGAGCTCTAAGATTGAAGAACTCCAACAAATAAAAGCCAACTTCAATTTCAATGAGAAATTTGAGTTACAAATACAAGAACTGAATGATCTGAAACTTAGGCTTTCAAAACTTTCAACAGAATTTAGCCGGCTGAATATGAGAAAGGAGCTAATTATTGAAAGTAAAGAAGATCTGGAAAAAGAGAAAACTAATATTGACGTCCGTCAGATAGAATTACTGTATAATAAAGCCTCAAAGCTGATTCCCAAGTTACAAGTTTCATTTCAGGAAACAGTACAATTTCATAATGATTTAATTGATGAAAAAATCAAGTATATTGAAAAGGAGCTACCGACAATCATTGAATCTTTGAAGCTAATTTCTAAAGAAATCAATACACTTAGAACGCGGGAAAAAGAGTTGTCAGAGTTTATTAGTGCTTCTGAATATAGTGACGACTATGATAAAATTTTGATTGATCTAAACTTACTTTTTGAACGGAAGGGTAATCTAGAAGAAAGAAAAAAATATTGGATCACTTCCAACAAAAAAATGGATCGAATTAATGAAGAATTGGAAACAATCAATTCAGAAATCAATTCAAAAGATAATCTTATTCAAAAGAGAATAACACTTTTTAATAAGTACTTTACAAAAATATCCCATGAATTATATGGTGAGGAATATTTGTTAAGTACACAAAAAAGCGATAAAGGTTACGATCTGATCGTTACAAATATTGAAGGAAATCCAAGTACAGGTAAGAAAAAAGGACAGATAGCCGCTTTTGATTTTGCTTATATTCAATTTGCCGAAGAATTGGATATGAAATTTGTTCATTTTATCATGCATGATCAATTGGAAAATATGCATGACAATCAATTAAGTACGATTTTGGTTGATTTAGCTAATTCCATCAATTGCCAATTTATTTTACCAATTGTAAGAGATAAAATACCTGCCTATATAGATATTGAAAAATATATAATATTAAGGCTGTCTGAAAACGATCAGCTTTTTAAGGTGTAATCTCCGAGATTAACTAATCGTAAGTTAAAAAAAGGTCTCTGCTTGCCGTGCAGATGTATTCTTCCCCTAGGTAGCTACACCCGAAACTGAAGAATTCCAATCACGCGGCTGTCGTACAATAAATTGCCTAAAAGAAAACCGCCTACACTCCTGCAGGCGGTCGAAAAAATCATACCCAAGAAACGTTCCCGTTAGGGAATTATCCATCGGTTTACCGCATTATGTTCTGCGGAGAGCACCAGTTTATAAAACTTTTTGCCGGCAAGCACTGCGGGTAGCGCTATAGAAGCCTTGCCTTTGGCGAGGTCAACTTTGCCAAGGGACGTATAGCTATCCGCTTGTGCTACCCCTTTCTCCTTAAAGGTATTGCTCGGTGCGAGGAAAAGCTCCACTTGGCCCTCTTTGGCAAAAGGCGTCCATTCGGCTTCTATTTTGCCGTCAACCAGTTTTTTAGACAGTCGAAAATGGAGTTTCGGACTGCAACATCTATAGGACAAAACAGAAAGCCCCGCCATTATCAATGAGGGGTCTTTCTGTTTTTAAGGGATCTTTTTAAACCGCCTCATGTTCATAAAGTTCGTGTGTTTTAATGGTCGTAGGCTACCACTCCGGATTTTGTTTAATTACATCTGGATTTCTATTTATGACGTCTAAAGGAATCGGCCATAAGTAATCCTTTTTCGGGTCGAATTTTCGCAACGACGCTCTTTGCAGAAGGATGTAATTGTTGTCATCGACTGGAATTGTTGCAGACCATTGATTTGTTTTGAAATCTTCGAAGAAATAACTTCCCAAAATAGGCTTAACCATTTCCACTTCAGCTGTTTTCCATCGGATCAGATCCCAATAACTTAACCCTGTCTCGTAGGACAATTCAACGCGACGTTCACGTCTGATTTCGTCACGCATATTCAACCCGTGGGCTGCGACAAATGCGTTTGACAATTTAGCCATCTTGACATAATGTGGTGCTCCCGCTGTTCCAATATTGATATCAGGAAGTCGACTGCGGATCAGGTTGACAGTTTCGTCTAGATCAGCGTCTGAAACAGATCCATTCAATTCATACGCCGCTTCTATGTAATTCAACAAGACCTCTGCATATCGAAGTATAGGTCTATCAATCAATGATGCTTGGATATCGAAAAAGTTCGCTTTGGCGTATTTACGAATATTAAAACCGGTGCGTTGTAAAGAGGGGTTTGGCAAACGGTAGTTCATCGATCCATTATATTCGTCTCCAGTTTTGAAAATAGTGAAACTCATACGAGGATCTTTCCTCTCGAAATATTCAATATGCTTCATTGCGGCTGTTGGCGCAACGTACAAAGGAGATTTATCGATTGGCAAGCCATCTGCCATCAAATAATTATTCACAAAATTCTGCGTAACCCCCACGCCCGACTCGTAAAACCTTTGAACAGGGGTAGTGCTAATGCGCTGCTGCAGATTTACACCATACTGCCGTACAATGATGTTCTCCCTATTAGCGCGGCCTTCACCGACCTCTTGAAACAAGTTATAATAAGCATTATTAACAACTTGTCCATTATTACCGGTACCAGGTGTACTGTATATATCATGCATTTTTGAGTCGATGACAGCAGCTGCAGATTCGTATGCTAGTTTTAGATGCATCTGGTGATCACCGTAGTTGTGGTATTTCGCACGTGTGCCTTCGAACAATGCGACGCTGGATTTGAAGGCCTGAGCCGCAGTCTTCGAAATACGTCCATATTCGCCTGCAGTCTGGAGTTGATCAGCAGATCGCAGTACGCTAATTGCATAGTCCAGATCAGCGTAAATTAATGTTAAGATCTCATCACGTGTAGCTCTAGGACTGTAGACCTCCGGATCAGTTACCAGCAGGGTTTTGGTAATCAAAGGTACACCTCCAAAGCGCTTGAGCATCGCAAAATAATACCATGCTCTAAAAAATCGAGCTTCGCCTACGTACCAACCGACCTGCGTTGCATCACCACCTTTGGCCAATACCTCTTCAGACTTTTCAATTAATTTATTAGCTTGAAATATTCCAGAATAGCTATAATCGGTGGACGATGCGGGAGCAACACGAGATCCATCACTTATCGAATTGTTGTTTTCATTAGCATAGCCATCCACCCCCCAATTGTCCATCTGCACATCGGTGTTGGTCAAGCCCGGCAGTGTGGTGTAAAAATAGTTTGCTGCTAGGCGTAAATCTGCAGGTGTGTTCCAAAAATTAACATCGGCAATGCTGGTTTCCGGAACTCTTTCGACGTCGCAAGATGCCATAAGGATCATAGCTAGCGCGCCGTATACTATATGTTTTTTATTAAGTTTCATTAGAAGAGAATTAAAAGTCAATATTTATACCGAATGAATAGGTTTTGGCAAACGGGTATGGTGAAACTTTGCCATCTTCGGGCTTCATTTCTGGGTCTATGACCCCTTTAAATGCATTTCCTAGTCTTGAAACAGTAAATAGATCTTCTCCGGATAGGTACAAACGTATTCTGGAAACTGGTAATCTACGTAGCACATCCTTCGTCAACGAGTATCCAAGCTGCACATTTTTTAGTCTTGCATATGCTCCACTCATAAACCAGTGGCTTGAATTTATGTAATTATGCGTAGCGGCAAGGTATGGTCTTGGAAAAGTTGCATCACGATTGTCTTCGGTCCAATAATCCGTTTGAAAGCTCATAGGTAAGTACCACGATTGTATTGCTGGTTGGATCAACTCATTACTGGGTTTGAAGTTCCTCCTTCCTATACCTTGCACGAACATGCTGAAATCAAAACCTTTGTATCCCATATTGATATTGATGCCGTACTGATATCTAGGATTGGTATCACCTAGATATTCAAGATCACCTAAATTATCCAATGTTGAATTGCCTGGGGTGATCATTCCATCGCCATCGAGATCCGCGTAACGGATATCTCCTATGCCCGGAACGCCATTGACATTCAGCAAACGTTCGTAGCTCGGTGCATTTGCCAATTCTTCGGCATTTTGAAAATACCCGTCTGCTCTATAGGCCCAAATTGAGTTCAGGGCATAGCCCTCTACAAGACTGTTGACTCCTGGCGACACAGCATTACGGGCTCCCCCGTAATTGATTAGTCTGTTTTGGTTGTCTGCCAAATTTACCGTGATGCCATAGGTGAGCTCCGACCCGATTTTATCGCGGTAACCTAATGAGAGTTCCCATCCCCAGGTCTTCAACTGTCCATCATTTGATCTTGGAACACCGATACCAACCGTCTGTGGATAAGCAACAGGCACCAACATATTGTTGTTGTACTTATGGTAATAGTCAAATGATCCTGTAAGTTTGTTATGAAGCAAAGCGAAATCAATCCCGACGTTCCTGGTTTCTACGATTTCCCATTGAAGACCAATAGCTGGTAATAAACTTTGAGAAAGAAAAGCTTGTTGGGCATTATTCAAGATCAAGTTGGTGCCAGCCGCCAACTGCGCGATGTAATCGAAATAACCAATAACCCCCGGAGCTCCTTGAGATCCCACTTTACCCCATGTTACGCGTGGCTTCAATGCGTTAATCGAACCATTTGATACATCAAACCAGTCTTCATTCGTAATATTCCAGCCGGCAGAGAACGATGGAAAAATGGTCACTCTAGATTCGGGTGACAGTCGTGAACTCTCGTCACTCCGAATCGTTGTCTCAAAGATATACTTACCCTTGTAATCGTAGTTGAATCGACCAAAATAAGATTGCATGGCCCAACCGTAATAATTTTGAGAATTAGACTTATTGGCTGGATCTGCCGTAAAGTTTAAGCTTGGATTATCATTTACATACAGATTTCTCGTAAACGCATACTGACTCTGATAATCTAAGTCTTGAAAATGGTAACCTCCCAGTAAGCTAAAGTTATGATCAGAAGCGATAGAAAAATTATAGTCAATTAATGCTTGATAATTCACCTGCGTCGTATAGCTGTTGTCTATCGAATAGTTATTGGGGTTATTCTGATAGGTTACCAGAGATTGGTTTGGTCCGCCATAATACGTGACTGTTCGATTGAATACTCTATCTTGCTGTCTAATATCTTCTCGTCCATAGATCAACCGAATTTGAAGTCCATCAACGAAGTTTCCGATCGTGGCGGTGATATTGTTTGTATAATTAGATTTTCGATTGTGATCAAAGCCGCCTTCCCTTAGCAAAGCATAACCAAGTGCAGAGGAAGTACCACTTCGGAAGTATGTGCCATCTTCGTTGAATATTGGAAAACGTGCTCTTGAACTAAAGAACTGTCTTAGGATGCCATTCCCACCACCATCGATTCCGAATCCACCCGTAACCGGATTGTTTGTGGCTTCATTAATGTAAGCGCTCCTAAGGTCTAATTTGAAATAATCATTGAGTTTCGCAGAAATATTTGCTCTTGCATTCCAACGTTCAAAACGGTCATCGCCGACCTTAAGCATACCATTTTGAGTCATATTTCCAAGGGACGCCATATAGGAGACATTCTCGGAGCCGCCGCTCATCTGCAAATTATTGTTAAACATACCGTAAGAATCGCGAACTACGTAGTCCAATAAATTTTCCTGATTATACGTAAGCCATTGATTCGGATTCGCAGGGTTGACAACGAAGGTAGGCCCGTTGACCGCATAGTTCAAGTCTTCGGGAGTATATTCGGGAGGTAATCCCGCATTGGCACGAGCTAAGTTCATATAATTCATCTCCTCAACCAGGGGTAAGCGATCAGGAATATTTGCTGGGGTTTGGAATGCGGTGTTATTCGTAAATGTGATTCTTGCATTACCGGGAACTCCACCTTTAGTGGTTACCAAAATGACACCACCCGCGGCTTGCGCACCATATATTGCAGCTGATCCGCCATCTTTTAAAACAGAGATAGTTTCGATATCGTTAGGGTTAATTGCGGTAAAGGCACTCGCGGTACTTATAGCTCCATCAATGACGTAAAGTGGTGCTACAATGCCATTTGCACTGCTAGAACCACGAATTTCAATGTTCAAACCTTGAGCCCCGGGTCTTCCCGAATTACGGGATACGACCAAACCCGGTGCAGCTCCCTGTAGCATATTCACTACTGTCGGGGATGGTCTATTTTCTAAAAGCTCTTTATCGACCTGTGCGACTGCACCTGTCATATTGGCTCTTTTACGCGTACCGTAACCTATGACTACCACCTCTTCTACCGTTTTACCAGCAGCATTCAAGGTGACATTAGCGGCTCGCGATGCTACAATTTCTCGGCTTTCCAAACCCACGGACGAGAACACCAGCATTGTACTCGTAGATGATACGGCTAAGGAATAACTTCCATCGGTATTGGTTTGAGTCGAATTGTTTGTGCCTTTTTCCGCTACTGTCACTCCGGTGAGCGGATTTCCATCACCATCGACGACCTTTCCCTTCACTGTCTGTTGGAAAACCGGAGCTATATGGCGCCAATCTTCCGCATGCACATCCTTTGATGAGAAGGAAAGCATCAGGCACAGCGAGGCCAGCTTCCACCCAACACGCGACAGATGTTTTGATTTTTTTAGGTTATCCATTTCTTAATTGATTAATTATAAGTAATTTGTATATGCAATTTTCTGTGTTGCTACATTTCGTCGTCCTTCAGCTTCTTTGACTTCTTCGAGGAAGTCTCCATCTTGGCGACCGACATGCGCCGTGTCTCGTAATCTGCCGACAGCTGAACCCGAAGCTGCACTACAACATAAAACCAAGATTATATGCGCCTTTGTTGTACGTGTGCGGCAACTGCAAATTCTCCCATAGATCCAATGATTTCCATGGGCATTGGGACGTGAAATAAAATGCTCTATTGCCAAAAACAGTGAAAAATGCGCTGTCGTTCGCGTTATAGAATAGCCATTCGTCGTGAAAAGACTCGAATTTTTGAGTCTCAGCATTTGTATTGGGTAGGTTCGTCAATCCTATCAACACGGAGAGAAATATGTGTATTCTGCGAGTTATTGAGAACATAATTGTGTTTAAATCTAGATTCTAGGGCGTTATAGGCGTAAAGGTATGTCATTAAAAATGATATTTTTTGACGCAAACGTTTGATCGATCATCGAAAACGTTTGCGCCTGTCCAGTTATTTAGTTAAGTTTTCAAGAAACTTTGCATACTAAGACAGATTATGTTGATTTCATGACTAGAGCAGGCGAGACCTGCTCTCCGCAACAACCAGATCGGCTGAACTCACAAGGTCATGCGATATCGATGTTTTGGTTTCAACACGCTGTCATAACAGCAATAGTGGCTATAGCTTACATGTTTCAAAATAAAAGATGAGTAAATATCTTGGAAGGAAAGCTGATTAAAATTGAAGGGGAACTACATACACATCAATTGAAGTGACCTCTCCCCGAATTTAGGAGTGTTCTAAAATAGAAAATCCTGCTGTTTTGCCTTGATTTCTACAGGTAGTTTTTTACATTCGCTATGTGGGCTAACCGCGATATAGAAAATAGAGATATCATGAAAAAGGCTCGTTTGCGGCATACACAGATTAGACTTTGCGATACGAACACATTTGCGGAAATAGATAAGGCGAACAAAAAACCGCCTACACTCCTGCAGGCGGTCGAAAAAATCATACCCAAGAAACATTCCCGTTAGGGAATAATCCAGCGGTTTACCGCATTATGTTCTGCGGAGAGCACCAGCTTATAAAACTTTTTGCCGGCAAGTGCTGCGGGTAGCGCTATAGAAGCTTTTCCTTTTGCGAGGTCAACTTTGCCAAGGGACGTATAGCTATCCGCTTGCGCTACCCCTTTTTCCTTAAAGGTATTGCTCGGTGCGAGGAAGAGCTCCACTTGGCCCTCTTTGGAAAATGGTGTCCATTCGGCTTCTATTTTGCCGTCGACCAGCTTAGCTTTTGGATCGGCAATGGAAACCTTACCGACGAAGGGGACGCCATCCAGTTCCCAAGCCTGCTGCTTCGGAATATTCACCTCGAGGTGGCGCGCTACAGAAGGCAATATATCGACGATAGCCGGTTGGTGCGCATGGAAATGCTGATTTAGCCCCTGCTTGTTGGTGGAGATCCAGATGGTGCGTTCGCGATCGGTTTGGCCACCGTGGGATAGACCTGTTGCTACATCGCGACCATGATCTGATTGCAGGTGCAGGTTCGGGATTGGGAAACGCTGAGGCATTTCTCGATGCCGGAGCAATTTTTGTATTTTCGAAAAAAAACTACGATATCATTAAGGAGCAGGAAGGAATTACTTGAAAAAGTTTAGCGATTGGAAGATCTTATGAACGCGCAAAAGCCTTTAAAAGATCTATATTTCCAGCATCCGCAGAACGTACTGCCGCAAGATAATCCAATCTCGCATCACCCTGTTGAACGAGATTATCCATTCCCCAAGTAAATACTGGACGTTTGAATATCTTGTCAATAATAATGTCTGCCATTAGGCGGCTATGCCGACCATTTCCATTAGGAAAACAGTGTATGCTGACGATACGGTGCTTGAAACGAAGAGCGATTTCATCTGGCGGATAGGTATCATATTTTGTCCAATACAAAATATCATCCAATAGATGACGAAGTTCCGTAGGGATCATCCATTTTTTTATACCGATATTTTTCTCCGTCGTCCTGAATTTTCCAGCCCATGCCCATACATCACCATACATCCTTTGATGGAGCGACTTGACAAATTTCTCTGTTAAGATTTGTTCTTTTTTGAAGGAACGGGTTAGAGCCCATTGAATCGCCTGTTCGATATTCTGCTGTTCAAACTCATCCAGTTCGGCACGTGTCGCTATGCTACCTATCAATAAGCCGTCTATTTCGTCTTCATCCAAAGGTGTTTGACCGGGATTGTACTGTAAATCTAATCCCATATTATCTTCGGCATTTCGTTCACAATTTCCGCAGTTCTTTCTGCTATCGCTTTTTCTATCCGTATTTTTGAGTTTTCCTGATCTTCCAATTTCATGGTGTTTGAAGTCCGCATTACAATCTGGACAGCCAACTCCCGCGCTTTGCGTTCGATAAGGTTATCTAGCGAACCGTCTTTAGGAACAAATCCGTAAATCAGTTGCATGTCCATGGCGTTAGCCGTTTCACGTAATGCCTTTAATGTGATAGAGCCTTCTTTTTCCCTTCGCTCAATATCTCCCACGCTCTGTTTAGTAATGGAAAGTTTGTTGCCCAATTGCTGCATAGACATCCCTAAAGCTATTCGGATTGCTCGTATCCAGCCATTGGGTGGAATAGCTACATTTAGAAGCATGGAGTACATTTCCATTTTACTGCTTAGCTGCTGTATCTGTAATTTTTTCTTTGCCATAAGTAAAGCTATATTTTGACGTTGTATGTACAAATGTAAGAATATATTATGACAATAGATTCTAATTGTAAGCGTGTAGTATTACAAAACTATGGCTTATGTCATGTTATAACTTGACTTTTTATATTACAAGTCATACTATAGTGTGACATATCATAGACCCAACCATTACAATAAAGCTGGACATAAGCTTCCGGCTTTCCTATTATTACTGTATCGACTGAGAAAAAAATCAAAGTTGCCTCTTTTGTAACTCTTCGAGCAGCCGTTGCTCTTTTAACATATACAATAGCGAGGCAAACCACAAGTAACTAAAGTCTTCTTTCTTTTGCAGATCCGTTAGTTTAGTATCCAGAATGTGCCCATCGTTTCCAATCCCATACATCTGGCACGCTGGATAAATTCTACAGCTAGCCTTTCTGACGATATCGACGATTAGGTCCGTTTCTGCAGGATCTTCATTTCGCGTATGCCAGTTGCAGGAACCGAGTTGTTGTGAGAGTTTATTTAGCCATGTAAGTGAGCTGTTTTCCAAATCTTTTTTGCACCACGATCAGTAAACTGCTTTCTTTTAAGAATGCGCGGCTTTTTGATTTTACGGACCGCCATGATTGTTGATCAAAGTTATTTCGAAAGTGTTATATTATCTCACAAGTTTAGGATATATGTGCATTTTTTTATAGCTTTTTTTTTAGAAATGTTATCATAATGCGCTGTTCGAAGATCAACTAGTAATTGGATGACTCGCTTTTCGAGATGGCAATATCGCCATCTTGGTGTTTAAATGCGTTTAATGGGAAAAATTGGAATTCTCTGCCATGTTGGTGCCAAGGCGTAACAACGATCGTCGGAGATAGAACTGCTCGCTCTGCTTTTAAAAAGCAAAAAACCGCCTACACTCCTGCAGACGGCCGAAAAATTATACCCAAGAAACGTTCCCGTTACGGAATAATCCAGCGGTTTACCGCATTATGTTCTGCCGAGAGCACCAGCTTGTAAAACTTTTTGCCGGCAAGTGCTGCGGGTAGCGCTATAGAAGCCTTCCCTTTGGCGAGATCAACTTTACCAAGGGACGTATAGCTATCCGCTTGTGCTACGCCTTTTTCCTTAAAGGTATTGCTCGACGCGAGGAAGAGTTCCACTTGGCCTTCTTTGGCAAATGGCGTCCATTCGGCTTCTATTTTGCCGTCGACCAGCTTAGCTTTTGGATCGGCGATGGACACCTTACCGACGAAGGGGACGCCATCCAGTTCCCAAGCCTGCTGCTTCGGAATATTCACCTCGAGGTGGCGCGCTACAGAAGGCAATATATCGACGATGGCCGGTTGGTGCGCATGGAAATGCTGATTTAGCTCCTGCTTGTTGGTGGCGATCCAGATGGTGCGTTCGCGATCGGTTTGGCCACCGTGAGAAAGGCCTGTGGCCACATCGCGACCATGGTCGGTGATGATCACGACCATCCAATCTTCATGGAAATACTGCTCGCGGTATTTGACGGCATTATAGATATCGCCCACTTGCCTATCCGCTTTGCGCACGGCGTCATACATCCCTTCGGCATCGCCGAAGATATGGCCGGCATTATCTGCATACTGCAGGTACACCCAGCTGAGGTCTGGCGCTTCCGTGCGGATGCTTTGCCAAGCCTGTTGGGTAACCTCCTCATCGATCTTGCTGATGTAGGTGGTCATCTTATCGTGTGGAAAGCGAAGCGTATCCAGCTCGTAGCCATCGTAATGGTAATCGATTTTTAAGGCCTTGGTCTCCGGTTTTCCTTCGCCCAAAATTTTCGTGCGGTTGTCCAGCCAAGTGGAGTAGATGCCCAGTTTGCGATCGGGCTGTTGTGCTTTGAGGTGGCGGAAGATCGTCCAGTAGTTGTAATTGGGAGCGCTTACATCGTTGCCCCATACATTGTGCTTATTGCCCCAAGTGCCGGTGATCATGCTGGTGTAGCAGACCGCGGATATGGTAGGCGTTTGCGAGTAGCCGCCGCGCTCGCCGCCCATATAGGCGCGGGTATATCCGCCATCTTTGGAGATTTCATCGATATTGGGCGTATCTTCCCGCTCGATCACATCGGCAGGAATGCCGTCTACAATCACCAACAGGGCTTTTTTGACTTTCGCTGCTGGCGCTTGCGCGAAGCTGCCGGTGCTGTGCAATAGCGCTAGGCAGAGGCCCAGCAGGCCGTAGTTTAGTTTCTTCATTGGATATACTCCCATTTTACGTTGTCTTTGGATAGTTCTACCTCGAGGTGTCCCGGCGCAGTGCCATGGAACACACCATGCCACCAGTTGCCCGATACGGCGCCGGCAGTAATAAACTGTACACCTTTGACCTTGATTTCTTCGTAGAGGTGCATATGTCCTTGTAGAACCAGCTTGAGGTTGTGCTTTTCAAAAAGATCGAACACCTGCTTTTGGTTTTGGAAAGTGTCTGCGCCTGTATAGCGGCCTTCCAATACGGGGTAGTACACAGATAGGAAGGGCACATGCGATACAACGACAATAGGCTGCTCTTGTGGCGTTTTGCTTAACACATCTTTCAGCCAGTTCAGCTGCTCGGATTTGACGCTGTATTGATTGTTCTCTACCTCCACGCTGTTCAAAACGATAAAGGTGCAGCCTTTGTGCGTAAAGCTATAATAGGTTTTGCCGAAGGTTTTCTCGAAGGCTTGGAAATCGTTCTTGCCATCACGTAGGGAGCCCGGCAGGCGATCGTGATTGCCAATGGCCATATGGTAGGGCTTGTTGGTTTTATCCAGCAGCTCTTTCAACTGTGCGAGTCGCTGCTCGCCTTTGGGGATATCCGCAGGTTTCAGGTTATCGATATCAACATTATCGCCCCCGCTGAGTATAAAGTCTACCGACTTAGGCAGTTTTTGCAAACGCTGTTCTACCTGATGGAGGGTGCTATCACTGTGGATATGTAAATCCGTGAGGAACGCAAATTTAAATTGCTGTGCCTTGACGGCAGTACTGCTGCCCAGCAAGATACCGAGCAACAGGATGATGATGTGGGGTGTCTTTTTCATTACCAGCCAAATATTTGTGTTAAGTTAGGATTTAATCGGATTTCATTCTGCGGAATAGGGCGATAATAATATTTTGGAGCTTCGAAGGTACCGGTGCGTTCGATGGTTTCTACCGTGCCGTTATTGCCTTGCGAAAGGAATACGCCCACATCCTGCCCGAAGGTGCCCGTGCGGTAATATTGCAGTTCGCGGCCCAAGCTGTTTTTCTCTTTGACGGCCGGAATTGTAGCCGAAGCGGGTAGTAGTTCCAGATCCGGAATGCCGTCGCCGGTCATATCATGCTTGCCTAGGCCGGAGAAATAGATTCCCTCGCGTTTGTTTTCCAATAGCTTGCCCAGATTCCAGCGCATGAGATCGTCAAAGCGGAAGCCTTCAAAGGCCAGCTCTACGCGGCGCTCGCGGCGCACTTCCAAGACCAGATTGCGCTGGGCGCTCTCTATGTTGCTGTGCTTCGCAGCCATCACGGGGTCGATGGCCTGCGCTAAGAGCAGATCGGGCATGCCGGCACGCTTGCGCAGCAGGTTGATGCTGCGGTCTAGATCCGCTTGCGTTAAGATGCCCAGCTCGGCTTTGGCTTCTGCAAAGTTGAGCAGCACCTCTGCATAGCGGTAAAGTGGGATATCCAAGTTGCGGCGTGCCTCCACGCTGAGGGTGTTCTGGAATCCCTTGATCTGGTGGTAGCCAGAGAAGTTCTTGGCCAGCTGCTGCACGTAAAGACCCGGCCCTTGGGCATAGGTGTGCGAGTAGATCAGCTCCCAGCCCGGAAAGGCGTAAGACTGCGCCAAGCGGGGATCGCGGTTTTCAAATTCCTTGACGAAGGAGAAGCGCTCATAGCCGGTTTGGCTCGAGTAGAAAGAGCCATCGCGCATCAGGTAAGCCTGTAGCAGGTCGCGTAGCGGATAATACTCGTAGTTGCCAAACATGCCGGGCCATTCATCGGCATTGAGCACATTGTTGGCGTAGAAACGGCCCAAGACCACCTCGGGGTTGTTGTCGAGGTTTTCGCTGAAGAACAAGCTGGCATAGTCGGCTTCCGGATTGCCGGTATTGTGGATGGAAAAGCCGCCTTCGTTCATCACTTGGTTGCTTAAAGTATGTGCTTTTTCCAAAAAGCTGCTTGCTGTGCTCTTGAGGTTCAGCTCGTCGTGGTATTTGCGGTAGGTGCCCTCGTACAACGCAAAGCGGCTGTATTCTTGCAGCACCACCCACTTGTTTACAGCACCCAATGCAGCGCTAGGGTTGACATGTTGTGCGGCATATTCGAAATCTTCCATGATCTTGTCGACCACAAAGGCACGCGGATCGCGACCGGCAAAGAGGTAATCCTCATCGTTTGCTTCCAATGCTTTATCTACCCACGGCACATCCGAGAAGCGTTTTACCTTATCGACATAGAAGCGGGCGCGGAAGTAGCGGCCCAAGCCTTCATAATGTGCTTTTTCGCTCTCGCTGATCTGCGCTTTGCGCATATTTGCGAGGTAAAAATTGGCTTTGCGCAGCTGTGCCCAGTCCTCATTTGCCCAGCCGTTGGTGATGGTGGTTGCGGAGGCATTCCCTGTCATGAGGTTCTTGATTTCCGTGTTGCCGGTGGTGCTGGCATTGTCCGTGGTGGCATCGGCTTGGTAGATGCCGAGCCCAGAAAAGTTGTAGAGGCCAACGATAAAAAGATCGAGGTCATTGGCCGTGTTGAAAAAGCTCTCCTTATTGATCTCCGTTTCGGAGCTCAGGTCCATAAAGTCGTCGTTGCAACTGCTGCTGGAGAAGAGGACGACGCCGAAAAGTGCTAGTTTAATATATCTGTTCATGCTTGTTGTCGTTAAAATGTGAATTGAACGCCACCCGAGAAACTGCGTTGAAACGGATAAGTAAGTCCGTTACCGACACGACCGGGGCTCTGTTCGGGGTTGGTGTACGTATTTTCGTTTAAGGTTTCTGGATCGAAGTAGCGCTTTACGGCCGACCACTCGATAACATTCTCGCCACTGAGGTATACGCGGATATGCCTAATTTTGGCGCGCGATGTCCAGGCGCTAGGCAGCGTGTAGCCCACCGTAAGGTTTTTAAGGCGCAGATAGGCGGCGTTTAGCATGTAGTTGGTTTGCGGAATGGCCAAACCTTGCGACTGATCGATGCGTGTACCCAAGTTACGGTCGGCCAACCACGACTGCAGCACCGGATAGGCGGCATCGAGGTTTTGATCGGCCAGGCCGAGGTTGAGGTAGCTTTGGGAGTGGCGTGCACGCTCGGCTTCGGAATCACCTTCGGCACGGTAGAAGTCCAACAGGTGTCCGTAGAAATTACCGTAAGGCTGTTGGTAGGTGCCCCAGTAAAGGTAATCGATGGGGTAATAATCGCGCTTGCCGATACCTTGGAAGAAAGCACGAACGTCAAAACCCTTCCAATCGGCAGATAGATCCAAGCCAAATTGATAGCGGGGCGTGGAGTTACCGATACGTTTCAGGTCTTTGGTATCGCCAAGAGTGTAGCCCTTTTCGATGACACCATTGCCATCTTGATCTACATATTTCGGCCATCCGGGAACAATGGATAAGGCGCCCCAAGGGATAATGCTCGATTGGTCCAGCGCGGCAATCTCATCGGTGTTGGCAAAGAAACCATCGCTTTCCAGCCCCCATATTTCGCCCAGGCGCATCCCTTTGTAGTAGGTGGTGATGCTGTTGTTGGGGTTGTCAAAGCGGATAATTTCCGAGTAGGAGTCGGATAAAAGGAATTTGGCGTTGAAGCGTAATGGTGCATCAGCCAGGTTGAATTGATCTTGGTAAGATACGGTAAGCTCCCAGCCATTTGTCCGCAGGTCGGCGGCATTTTCCCGGGGTTCCGCGGCGCCCAAGACATTGGGCAGTTCACGTCCGAGGGTTAGCATGCCCAAGGTTTCGCGCGAATAATAGTCGAAGCTGGCAGCCAGCTTGTTTTGCCAAAGCGCCATATCCAAACCGAAGTTGATGGTATTGACTTTTTCCCAAGTGTAGTTGGGTGATACCAAATAGGGCACGTCGATGTAGATCGCCTGATTGCCGCCAATAAGGTAGTTGGAGGTCTGCTTGGCCATGGAAGCTTGGTAGCCATAGTTTCCTACCGCTTGATTACCCAAAGCGCCGTAGGATGCGCGTAGCTTCAAGAGGTTCAGGTCGCTCACATCCGCAAGGAAGTTTTCGCGATCTAAGCGCCAAGCCACGGAGCCCGAAGGAAAGAAGCCAAAGCGCTTATCTTTCGGGAAGCGGGATGAACCATCGTAGCGGCCGTTGAATTCCACGATATACTTGTCGTCATACATATAGTTCAAGCGATAGAAAGCTCCCCGCAGCGCGTATGTGTCTATCCCCTCGCCCACGTTCATGGTGCCTGTCGCAAACTGCACGGTAGGGTACGTTTCCGAGATCAAGCCCTGACGGCTTAAGTTGAAGCCCTCATAGCGGTAGCTCTCTTGGTTGAAACCCAACACGGCAGATACCTGGTGCTTTTGGAAGGACTGTGCATAAGTGCCGAAGATATTATAGACATTGTAATAGGAGAAGCCCGCTTGGCGGAAAGCTTCGCTGGTACCTTCCTTGCGCACATCCTCGGGGCCAAAGCCGATGTTGTACTGGGTGCGGTATGCATTGTAGTTCATGGCGTTACGCTGGAAGGTATAATCTGCATTCAGTTTAAACTTGTTGTTGAAAAAGCGAAGTTCGGTGTTGAACGTGGACTGCACATCCATACGTTTGATGTCGGTTTTACCACCATCCACCATCTCCGCGGCCAACCGGCCTACCGTCGTATTGGCCCAAGTGCCGTCGGGGTTCTTATCGTAGCTGGTTGGAAAAACATTGTAGATGCCCGGTAGATCCATACGCGAGGGCGTTAAGCGGCGGTTGCTCCCCAATACCGTGTTGTTGCCTACGGAAATAAAATCCGCCAGTTTGTAGTTCACTTTTGCGCGGAGGTTGTAGCGGTCAAAGTAGTCGTCGGTTAAGATCACGGGCGAGTTTTGGCGGTTGTAGCTGCCGCTGAGGTAGTATTGTGCCTTTTCGCTTGCTCCGGAAATGGACAGGTCATGTGTCTGTGCAGAGTTCCAGTCGGATAGGAAATAGCGGGTCCAGTCCCGATCGCCCATGTATTCCCACTCTGCGGGATTGGTAGGGTTGATGCGCACACCGGGCGTGGATGGATCGTCGGAACGCTGTCTGGCGTAATCGTAAAACTGATCGGAATAGTTGACGTTGTTCCAAGGCGTATTGTCGGTCGAGGTTTGCAACAGACGCGAGAATACGTACGGATCGGTAATCTTATCGGGCATCACGGTGGGCGTATTCCACGTGAAATTATTGCTATAGCTCACTTTTGCATCGCCAGAGCCGGTCTTGGTGGTAATGATGATCACCCCGAAGGAGGCGCGCGCACCGTAGATGGCTGCTGCCGAAGCATCTTTGATGATGGAGAAGGACTCGATATCCTGTGGCGCAATACGGATCAATTCGGCCGTGGTAACAGGTACGTTATCGACCAAGATCAAGGGATCGCCCCCGTTGATGGAGGTGATACCGCGAATATTGATGTTGGGCGTAGCGCCGGGAGCACCCGAATTGAACTGGATGTTCAGGTTGGGCGCAATACCTTGTAAACCTTGCGCCACGTTGGCAATGGGGCGGCTTTCCAATACGTCACCACTCACATAATCGACGGCGCCAGAAAGGTTGACCTTCTTTTGTGTACCATAGCCCACCACCACCACTTCATCCATATCGTTCAGCACGGGGTCGCGCAACTGCACGACTACGCTGGATCGTTTGCCGGCGGATACAATGTATTGGCATTCCTGCTTGGGCTGTAGGCCGGTGAAGGTTACCTGGATGCAGTAGTTGCTATCGGCCGCCAGATTAGCGAAAACAGCTTTCCCCTGATCGTCGGAAAGGCCGATGCGCTTGAACGCCTGTAGCTTGTCGTTGGATAGGGTGATCGTGGCATTGGCCAATCCTTTGGATTCGGCATCTTGCACGATGACTACCACCTCACCGCTTTGTTGGGCGATGGCCCAGCTGCCCAAGAACACTGTCATGAGCAGCAACATGATACCTTTTTGCGGTATACTGTTTGTCAAAAATAATCGCATATCTGTGTTAAAAATTGTGCATAGTCTGTCCTGGCCGCCCATTTTTGGGTGGCTACATGCTGTTGTTTTATTGCTGTTTTTAGTTTATTCTACGAATCGTATACGTGTTTTTCTGTGCATTCCAGTCCATTTCCAAATCGTTGGCAATGCAGATGGTCGTCAAAATCTGCGCGATGCTATCTTGCTGGTCGTAGGAGCCGTAAAAGGACATCCCTTCCAGTTCGTTGGCCGAAAATGTGATCTTGGTCCTATAAAAAGAAGACAAGGCCGGTAACACTTCGGTCAAGGGTTTATGGTGAAAAAACAGCATGTTGACCACCGGCTCTCCCTCGGTCGCTGTTTCTGTCGTAATTTTCGGTATTGCCGTTGTTTTAGAGACGGTAGCTTCTTGCCATTCTTGCCCCGGTGTAAGGTAGGCCAAGAGCTGTTGCTCTCCGCGATGCAGCAGCTGGGCGATGGATACCTTTCCGGTGATCAGGCGCACGCGTGGCTTGGCACCCGCTTGGGCCTGCTCTACCCAGAAGGAGGTGCCTAAGGCGGTGGTAATGATGTCTCCGGACAGGACAGAGAAGGGGCGTCGGCGATCATGTGCGACCTCGAAGAAGGCTTTTCCTTCCAGTTTTACGGCGCGGCTAAAGGCTTCGAAGGGTACTTTCCATGTTAAGCTGGAATTGGCCGCCAGATGTACTTGGGTGCCATCCAGCAGGCTGATGATGGTGTCCTGTGCGGAATTGTTGTGGATGCTTTTTTCCGTTGGACGGTCGGCGGTCAAAGTTTTTATCCGCGATAGCTGGGCGTCGGCCGGAATGCTGGGCTGTCGTTTAAAAAGCTGCGATCCGGCAAATACGAACAGCAGCAGGGAGGCCGCGATAGCGATGGACTGCCGCGGGAATCTTTTGACGCTTGGTGCTGTCGCTGCAGGACGCAGCCGCGCATCGATGCGTTGCTTCAACAGGTCCTTGTCCGCCTGGTTTGTCTTGGGCTGCTCGTGCATGATATCCAGGTCGTGCATCCACTGCTCCATGCGGCGTTTTTCTTCCGCATCGAGCTGCCCGTTGAGGTACCTGTCGATAAGCTTTTCTAATTCCTGTTTTCTGTCCTGCATATATCATGTAGTTGCGGAAAACGGCAAGCGTACCATCCTTTTCGGATTAAGAAAATGTGAACTTTAGGTAAAGCGAAAAAACAGGGCTTAGTAAAAGACTAAACAGAAGCTTATCAAGGTCAATAGTGAGGTGTCTAGCTGCTCCGCTTCCATATGTCTACGGATTTGCTGCAAACCTTTGCTCAGTTGGTTCTTGACGGTTTGCGTAGATAGGCCTAGGTTTTCGGCAATCTCCTGGTTGTTGAGGGAGCGGTAATATTTCAGCTGAAAGACTTCCTTCATGCGCTCGGGCATATCATGTACCGACTGCTCAATGGCGTAGAGCAAGGTCTCGTAGTTTTCTTCATAGCCTGCCGATGCAAAATGCTCACCGCTTTCTGCGGTATCCAAAAGCAGGTGATACTGATCGATATGCTTCTGTTGCACCCCTTCCCGCCGAAAATGGGTAAATACTTTAAAGTAAAGCGCCGAAACCAGGTAAGATTGAAGCGAGGTTTGGATCTGTATGCTGTGTCTTTTTTGCCAGATGTCCACAAAAAGATCCTGCACGATGTCCATGGCCACAGCCCGATCGCCCACTTTTTTAAGGGCAATAGCGAGCAGGGTATCCCAGTAAAGATCGTAAAGGCCATTGAAGGCCTGATAATCGCCCTGCGTTACCCTTTGCCAGAAGATCATATCCAAGGATGTTGCCATGAGTCGTACAATGCACTGTTTAAAGGTCACCACAAAACTGAGGCTTTAATACTAGCTGAACATTAAGGCTATATGAAAGAATTGTTAAAGCGCGGGAGATCGACTTGTTTACAGTTGGCTATCGGCCGTTTTATGGGCTCCCAATCCGTTTCGTAGGAGGTGGAAGATTGGGAATGTCCGAGTGTTGGAAAACGATTTGAGATGCTTTTTGTTCGCTACTATAAGGCTGTATGGAATGCGTATAGCCCCGCAAAGAAACGATTACTGTAAATTAAGATACCATGGCAAAATATTCCAAAAAAGCATCGGAGAAAGTGGAAGAAGCGATGCACGAAATGAAAGAAGGAACGTTGAAAACAGGCAGCGGAAAGAAAGTGACCAAAAAAGAACAGGCGATAGCGATCGGTTTATCGCAGGCGAAAAAGGAAGGAGCAAAAGTACCGAAGAAGAAAGACTGAAAACCGCGTAGTAGCGCTCTAGTCAGCTTTGTAAAATAAACCAATCCAGCAACTTATATGGCCACAGTTGTCATCAAATTAGCGCATAAGGCTACTCGTCTCGGATAACGTTTTAGGAAAAAAATGTTATCTTTGAACGAAAGCCAGATTATGGAAAGTAAAGAAAAAAAACTTGTGTATGCCATGGCAGCGGGTGATGGAACTGCATTTACGGCCTTATACCACTCCTATGCAAGCCGGGTCTTTCAGTTTGTGGTGCGGTATGTTAAATCGCCGGATCTTGCAGAAGACCTGCGGCAAGAGATTTTCCTTAAAATGTGGGAAAATCGGAAACAATTTAAGGCGGTAAATGCTTTCCAACCCTACCTATTGGCGACCACGCGGAATCATGTGCTGGATTACCTCAAGCGCATCGCAAAATCGGAAGCGGCACAGGCTGAGATTATCCATCATATGCCTTTGGAGGCACCTGGTAGTGATTTCTCTTTGTTAGAGAAAGAATACAAGGCCTACATTGTACAGGTTTTGAACTCTCTCAGCCCCACCTCTCGAAAAGTTTTCCAACGATGTCGCGAAGAAAGAAAGACCTATAACGAAGTAGCCGAAGAACTTGGAATAAGCCGGGATGCTATCAAAAAACATATGGTGCGCGCTATGAAATCCATACGAGCGGCTATCGAAAAGGATTTTGATATCTATCTTCTAATTCTACTAAGTCTAGCGATCTTTTTAGCGATTTTTTAATTGCTGGGTATTAACCTAATTTATTTTTTTGCATGAAATGGATTTTAAAGATGCTTACTGAGGATCTAACTTACTGGGCGCTTTTTTGCAAAATAGCAACCGGTCTAAACTAAATCGCCCCCCGCCAACGATGATAAAAACGACGAAGAAGAGCCAATAAAAGAAGGCAATTTCCCCCTTGTCATAGGGGAATATCTGCCAGTTTTGCCCAATAGATACAGCTCCCGTTAAGATGATCATGAGTATGGTTGAGGAAACTCGGGTCATTAGCCCTAAAGCCAAAAGTATTCCGAAAATAAGTTCCGAGCCTTTAGATAAATAAAGGATGAGTTCAGGGTTCGAAAACCCTAGTCCATGCTCTCCCCAAGATATCCTTCTCGATTCGAACCACACCTCATTAAAAACGTCCTTCCCATACCATGCAATCCAAAGTCCCACGATGATGCGGATAAAAACCAGCAGATCTGTCTTCGGGGACGCACATAAAAAAAATTTAAAATTTGAAAGTTGCATACCTGTACTATTTGTTAATTGATTCTTGATTTCCATAAACTTTAATGTTGATAAACTTATGCGTACTATCAATACGCATAACATAGACCTTTATTTCAATAATTTCCTGATCGCTTCTACGGGGATAGCACGCTTGATAACCATTTGCACGTCGCTCGGTTTCGATGCTTCATCTCTGGAAACTAAGGTTTGCGTTGCTGACACCATGCCGCACACGTTGCCCTTTTCGTCGAAAATGGGGCCACCACTTGATCCCACGGCATAGTCAGCCGTGATGTCCATTCGGATACCCTGTCCCCTCGAGCTGTTGAAAATATAATTACGCGCGACAATACCGGTTGAGAAATAATAGGCGTTGCTTTTAGGATGCCCCAACGCAAAGATGGTCGCCCCGATTTCCGCAGCATCGCCCAATGGTGCAGGTTGTACTTGCTCCCCTTTGGTATCTACCCGAAATATGGCGACATCATTTTCCTTATCATAGGCCAATATCTCCTTTAGCGTGAAGATACGGTTGTCATCCGTGGCGAAGAACAGGTTCATGTCGTCGGTAGGCTTTTCTCCGGCAATGATCTTGGCAATCTCGCCATCTTCCTTCTGTTCGATAAAAGGTTCGAGCACGTGGTAGTTTGTGACGGCCAACCCGTCTTCGTCGATAAAGAAGGCGGTAGCATTCGGGGCTACGTGAACCTGATCACATTTCCCACAGTTGTAACTGTAGGCGTATTGCAAGACCGATGCTTTATTTTTCGAGTAGATCGCTGACGCATGCAGATTCTTTTTGCCTTTTTTCGCTGGCTTGGTCATCTGTACAGGATTATTTGCAAGGTGTACTTGTCGGAGGTATTCCTTGTTGTTGAACACGGGCATTTTATCGATCGTTGCCACCATGTGGTTCCAATTGGCTTCCTCGTTTCGGAATGTCGCTTCCTGTCCATTGACGGGCATGGCGTTCGAACAGCATGTGAGAAAGAAAAGTGCGCGGTATACAAAATTCGAGATATATAGATTCTTGTTCATATTGATAGAGAGTAGGTAGCGTGTAAACATGAAAGCGATCGCCCCCTTTTTCAAGGGGTCGACGCTCTCCTGCTAACACAGATGATAAGAAAAACAAACGCATTAAATTTTTATCTACCGGTATTCGATAGACCTTCTTGTCCTAAAATTTCATCCAGCTTGTCTTCCAAAGCTGCGCCCCGTAGGTTGCTGGCGACAATGACGCCATTCGGATCTATGAGGTAATTGTCGGGGATACCGCCGACTTCGTATAATACTGCAGATGGTGTTTCAAATCCAGTGAGGTCAGACAGCTGCAGCCAAGGCATCCCGTCTTCGTCGATGGCCTTCATCCATTCGTCGTGGTTCTTGTCCAGCGATACGCCCACGACAGTAAACCCTTTTGCATGGTCTTTATACTTGTTATAGGCAGCCAACACCCGTGGATTCTCACCCCGGCAAGGGCCGCACCAACTCGCCCAAAAATCCAGGAAGACATATTTTCCCCTTAAATCGCTTAGGGAATAGGGCTTCCCCTGCGTATCGGGCAAGGAGAAATCCAACGCCACGGCACCTTTGCTGATAGCCTTAATCTGCTGTATGCGAGCAGCGATCTGTTGCCCAACGCGGCTTTCATGCAGTTCCTTCGAGGACTGTTGAAACCATTTTTCAGCGGCAGCAACGGGCGATTCTTTCGTCACGACAATTTCCTGCAGAATGAACATATTCGCCAAGCTTTTCGGATGGTTGGTAAACCAACGATCGTAGTCCGCTACGCGCAGTCTTTCATATTCATCATAGGCCATCATACTTTCCCGTTCCATGGCTTTCATGGCATCCTCGTCCTTCGCTTCGTAGGCTTTCATATATTTTTCCTGCAACGGTTTACCGCTATTTTCCAACGCTTGCCTTCTTTTGTTAATCGGCTCTGCAACCTCGGCTTCGAACAATTGCAAGTCGTCGTCCGCAGGATTCTCCGTAACGGTAAAATGCAGGTCCTTCCAGTCTGCTGCGGTTCCGCTAATTTCCACATTGGCCGGTCCAAATACCTTGCTCGCACTACTTGTTCCCTTATAGGTGAGCTTATAATTCGCGACCTCCGGCTGTTGAATCTCAAATCGGAATGCCCCGTTTTTTACGGTGGTGGAATCTTTCCAATGGAAGGGATTTTTCATCACCGGCACGTGGCCAACGAGGTATACTTTCTCGCCGTCGGCCAAACCGGTTACTGCCCCCGTTATCGTGAGTTTATCCTGTGCTGTCAGGTTCGTTGCCCATAGGGCAATGATTGCTGTGAGGGATACGATGCGTAAACCCAAAAAGCGTTTTTTAACCATGCTTGTACTCATTTTCTTTAGTATTCGTATAAATGATGTGGAGTTGCAGAGGCCGATTAATCAGCAAGCAGTTCCTTTAAAAGTTTTTCTAAATCTTCACCGCGCACATTTTTGGCAATAATTTTACCTTTCGCATCCAACAGGTAGGTGCTGGGCAGAAAGGGTACAGAAAATTGGATCTTCGACGGCTTTTGTTCTTCTTTTAGCCCGCCTTCCCAAACTTGCGGCCAAACGGGCTTCTTATTTTCTAGCGCTGCAATCCATTTCTCGCGCGAGGCATCTGTAGAGATGCCCCATATTTCCAGCCCTTTGTCCTTATAGCTGTCGTAGGCCATTTTCAAATTCGGAAATTCGGCCAAACAAGGCCCACACCAGCTCGCCCAAAAGTCGACGTATAGGTATTTTTTTCCTTCCAGCAACTGCGCGAGAGAAAGTGATCCACCGTCTTTGGTGGGTACGCTGAAATTAGCGACCTGACTGCCCACTTCCGATTTTAGTTCCACATCATTGTTATTTTTTAATGTCACACCATACACACTGTGCTGTACCGCCGGATCGAGCTTTTCGTACAGCAGCACGCGTTGTCTCGCTGGTAAAGACGATCGGCTTAGCAAATAAGCGCTAGCCACGGATGCGGGATACCTGTCTATAAATTCTACCAGGAGTTCGTTGCCCAGTTTCTCTGTCTTTGGATATACCTCGCGGTGATATTCCTCGTTTAATTCTTTTAATCTCGGGTCGTCTTGATGATCATTCGGATTGTCAAATATATCGGCCCCATATTTATCGCGAAGTGTATTAATCAGAGGTTCTGTCAGGAGCCGTTGTTCTTTTTCGTATGCTTCGATAATGTTTTGCGGCTTGCTGCCAGAGGTGGTCGATTCGTGGAGGCTACCCATATTTGTTTGGATGTGCACCGTACCGGGTTCTTCTACCACTAAGGAATAAGGCGCGTAGCCTCCCTTCGTTTTGCTCTCGTATTCACTCATCATAATATAGTGGCCCAAACCGGTGAAAGGCGCTACGATCTCAAATTTCCCATCTTTCACCGTAGCCTCTAGATTCAAATTTTCGCCCGGCATTTGGCTATAGCGATAGAGCCGTATTTTATGGCCGTCGTAGTCTGCCGAACCTGCGTCTCCTTTAATAACAACCTGTTGTGGCTGTTGGGCATACAGTATTGTCGCTGCAAAGAGCGCAAGGATGCCAAGGATAATTTTCTGTTTCCCTCGTAAAAGCGAATTTTTCATGTTACACTGTTTTAATAATTTACTTAATTGATATCGATTTTCATTTTAAATACTTCGCCACAGAAAGCCGCTACTCAAAAGGTGAGCGGACATTATATTTCATCTTTGTTTGGATAATCCTTCCAAAGCCCCCTTGCACCGGCCATCGGGGGGATGTAAAGGTGCCGGCAGCATTGGGCACAAAAACATAGAACCGGCCCTGATGGCCATCGTACGTACTGATGGCAATTTCTCTGGATCCTTCTTTATTACCCCAGTTAATTGTGCTGATGTTTTCTCCGGCCGGAAATTCGAAAAATAGGCGTGCCCTTCGGTTAGGTACGTCAAAGATATAGACCTTGTTATCCACGGTATAGTACAGGATGGGAAGGTTGTAGGAAGCCGCAAATCCGCTCGCTCGATCGATTTCCGGCACTGCGGCAAGGTCGATCTGGAAGGTAAAATCAGCTCTGACATTATCAAATAAGAGGATCCGCATGTTGTAAACGTGCATATTCTGGTTATCGTCCCTGAAAATACTAATGTATTCGTTGTGCCGGTAGATATTGGAGCCGTAAACCATCTCTTTGCCGATCAGGTTGAAATCGAAAGCATCACCTGGTTCTGCCGGTAAAAACTCCTGCATATTAGACCCTTGCCAAGAATCAGGAAATGAAAGAAAGCGGCCGTTTCTGCGGTCATAGCCAATGGAACCCCATCTATAGTAACCTAAAAACGGAGCAAGCTCGTAATCATCAACGACAGGGGGGTAATAGCTGATTTCGGATCGATCGGGTGCAAATGCGACTACTCTCGAGATATAGCCGGAATTCCAAACAAAAACGGCATTTCCGGAGCTTCGGGGTAAATCCGAGAAAAGCACAGGTCGCATCGGCACCGACAGCGGCGACGGAAAAAGTTCTTCCATGCTACGTATCACACGAAATGATTCCACATCCAGTTCCTGATGAAAGTCACCGGCTGAAACAAATAGTGCTTTCCCGCGGCTGTTGTTCATAAAAATCCCGCGCAGCGGTGCAGGTAAATGCATCCCACCGTTGTTGCGGCTAAATACCGATCGGTGAACGGTGCTGTCATTCACTAGGCTGATGTCGCCGCCGTCCGCTGTTTCTTCCAGCAGCATATAACCCAGCTCAAAAGGACTGGTCACGGTCAGTCTGGCGAAAGTAAATCGCCTTACACCGGTATTGCGGTCCATCGCCTCGACCTTGACCGTGTATGCGCCAGTCACCAGGTTTTCGACCACAAATTCCAATTGCTTCTCCCGGCCAATGACCACGGCAACCGAGTCAAGCCTGTTTTGAAGCCTCTGGGGGTCGCTAAATTCAACCGTCCAGGTATAGTCAAACCGTAGCGAATCAGGAGTCTCTTCGTTAAGCACAGGGTTCAATCGCAGGGTATCGCCAAGTACCACGTTCGAGTTTGGCAGGCCGGAAAGGCCGAATTCGTTTAGACGGGCATAATCGTAGTTCCCTAAATCCCGATAACAGGAAGCTAAAGAAACTAAAACGACAAAAGCAGCAAAAAAGAAGGTGTGCTTTTTGGAAAACTTCCGGGCAATCTTCTCGGAAGCGTTATGCAGACGCCGCCTGTTATGGATCGCTGTTAATGGTGAAAATTTCATGTGCTGATATAACTTAGTCATAAAATTGTTTTAAAAATTTATGGTTGAAGGCCGGGTATCGTAATTTCTTCCCCGTTTTCATCCAGCATAGGCCGCCCATTCTCCTGCATGTAGCGTATCAGGTATAACTGTATCCGGTAGATCAGTAACCGCCATTCATTATCAGTGAAGTACCCGGGTGCACCGGGTTGTGTCTCTGGGAATCCGCGCAAGTAAAAGGGTATAATGGTATTGGTACCTGCAAGCTCGAGGATTAAGCGATATTTCGTGTCGCTATAATCGCCGAAATGTAACCCAAGTCCGAAGCCCTGGTAGTACTGGCCGAAATACCAGACACCTTCCCAATTATCGGGTCTGCGAAATACATTCAACAGTGAAATTTCGGCCTGATTGTATACATTCACACTATCTATATACATATAGCGTGGAAAGTGCTCGTTGGTCATGACTTGCAATCGGAGTGTCCTGGCATCTTCGCCGAGGCTTTCCGTCCGGTTTAGCACCACGACCAATTGTCCTTGGATGCTATTGGCAGGGATCATGGCTGGAAAAATCTGGAAGTCCCTTCCTTCTACCGCATCGGTCGCTTCCCGGATAATAGCAATGTCTACCGGGCGGTCCTGGTTAGAAACCCTCCCCAAAACCCTGAGCGGGATACGGATGGTATCCGTCATGACTTCATCTTGCATAAACCCGAAATTGACGGAATAGGACGTAACGGCGTTTATAGAATCTTGATTGACTAAAACTCTTCCAGAAAATTGCGTTTGCCCGGTGGCGATATAGATCGCATCTTCTCCGTCAAATAGCGGTACTTCTTGTTTTTCGCAGGATAACAAGGAGCAACCCAATACTACAGATAGGATATAAATTCGATAGCTTTTCATAATACTCTTATTTCTAAATTTGTCTGTTAAGGGCTGTTTTCGCTACCTTAATGGCAGCTCATCGATTGGTAAGGGCCAAATATAGAAGTCCGGCGGGGTGATCAGGGACGCATTGTTCTCCATCAATATGGACAGGAAGCCTCGTCGCTTGTAATAAAAGAACAGTTGCCCCTCGCCGAAAAACTCTTTTCGGTATTCTTTTCTAATTTCGTCGTTCAACACCTCCGGGCTTAGCGGGCCAAATTCAAATCCTGATCCCACCAAACCTCTGGCCGCTCGTACTTGGTTTAGATAGGTGACGGCTTCGTCGGGCGTTGGCGCGGTCTCTGCTGCTATATAATACATTTCGCTGAGGCGAATCAGCGGCAAAAGGTTTCGTGTATCCAATAGTCTCTGATCTATATCAGCGGGCCACAGGTATTTTGTAAACTGTATAATCCCACCGGCTCCTTGGACCTCAAAATGATTCACCCACCGAATATCTGCTGTCATATCCTCATAGACGTTTGCCCGTACCGCAGAACTAACCACCACTTGGCTGGAATTATTTGCAGGGGCGACAAACATTTGTTGGTGTGTTTGGGGCATGCGCACGACCGAGAGCGAGAAGAGATGTTCCGGATAGAAAGTTTGGTCACCTTCGTTGGCGTCAATCGGCGGGACAAACGTGGAAGACGGAAGGTCCATCACCATCCGAGCGTAATTGTATGCACTGTCCGGTTGCTCATTGTATAAGAAAATACGGGCTTTGAGCCCAAGCACGGCCGCATAGTTCATCTTGTTCCGGGTATACGCCAGAAAAGGAGAGGGGGCACTTCCGCTGAATACCCTTTGGTCTGACGAAAGCAAAGCCTGTGCTTCATTCAAGTCGGCCATACATCGCGTGATGATTTCCGCAAAAGTATTCCTCTCCGTAATTGCGGGCCCATAGGTCGTTACGTAGGGGATATACTGTTGGTCTCCGGCACGCGCCCTCGAAGGAGCATACAGGCGCAGCAGGTCGAAGTGTATAAAGGCGCGCAATGCCAGGGCCTGTCCCCGTACCAAGTTATAATTATTGTCGGTGAAAAGGTTCTCGCGTCCCTCCAGGTGAGCCAGTAGGTTGTTTGCATTTCCTATAATAGCGTACATGCCCGACCATATTGGATTGAAGAAACTTTGCCTACCACCGGTCGATTGGTAGTCTAGCAAACTTCCTGCGAATAGAGACTGATAGCGCATCAATCCTCCCCAGCCCATATAGCGCTGAGCCAGCATATCAACGAGTCCCATGGTCAATTCGGTTCCGTATAGACGCTCTTCGGTCATCTCGTGATACATCCCGGAGATGTTTTCAAAAAAGCCCCCCTCACTCGTAAAAAGCACACTTTCAGGCACCTCGGTTACCGGATTTACATCCAGCCATGTCTCGCAGGACCAAAGAAAGGTAGCTACAAGGGATGGCCAGAGGCAGATGTACCGAAATGATATCTTAATTTTCTTTGCATTCATGGTGTCAAAAATATTTTAATTAAAAGAGTGTTGTGGATAACTGTAACGAGAAATGCCGCTGAAAAGGGGCGTTCACTCCCCTTTGCTCACTTTCCAACGAGGTGATAATGAATGGAGTATTCCAAAACGCCGTAATCATGGTATTGGACAGGCGGGCTCTTTTCATCCAGGGCTGTTCTTTGTTGAAGCGGTAGGCCAGAGAGATCGATTGTACCTGCAAGAGGTGTTCGGTCTGTAAAAACCGCGAAGAGTTGCGGTAGAACGGGCGGCTGTTAAGCCCTAAAAATGGACTTGACTGTCCGACGGTATTCCACCGATCTGTTCCTACCCGTCGATCGAGATTTTGGTAAAACGGAAGGTTGTTCTCAAACTCGACACGCTCTCTCAAGTTCACGTTGAATAGCCGGGCACCAGTGCGGTAAGTTGCCGCAGCACTTACGGTCCAGTTTTTAAACTGAAAGCTAGAATTCATACCGCCCAAAAAACGCGGTTGTATATTCCCCAGTGGGCGTTCGAAAGCGAAGGAAGTATTGTAAGTGTAATTTCCGTCGGGCATAATAAAGATTTCGCGCCCCGTTGCGGGGTCAATGCCGGCACTTGGTGTTGCCCAAATGTCGTCCATCGAGCCGCCAACGACATAACGGAAGTTATTGCGCAACTGCAGCTCTTGCGTGCGGGTAGGCGGGTTATCCGGATCGTTCGTGGCTGCAGGCGTAACGCTCGGAATGGCGGAGATTTCCAAAATCTTGTTGCGGAGCTGCATGCCGTTGAAGCCGACATTCCAATGGATGTTCTGCTCTATATTCCGTATCACGCCAATGTTGACGTTGAATTCCCAACCGGTATTGGTCATTCTCCCCAAATTCGTGCTGTATTCGCTAAAGCCGACGGACGACGGCCTCGGAATGGGCATCAAAACATTCGATACCCTGTCCTGAAAAACATCCGCGCGGACGTTGATCCGATCTCTCAGCAAAGAAATGTCAACGCCGACATTCTTTTTAAAAGTTTGTTGCCATTGCAGATTGGGATCTCCGTAGTTTAGCAAGCGAATTGGGATCATATTTCGATAAGGTGTCTCCGTGGCGTAGCCGTAGGTGGTGATACCTTGGTAAGGTGGAAAGTTTTGCCCCCCCGTGGGGCCTACACTGCCGCGCAACTGTAGACGGTTGACGAAGTCGTTGTCGCGCAGGAAGGCTTCCTGCTCCAGATTCCAACGGGCACCCAAGGACCAAAAGGTATTGTATCGCCGGTTGGATCCGAATTGGGAGGAACCATCCAAGGAATACGAGAAATCCAACAAATACCGGTTATCGTAGCCATAATTTAAATTTCCTCGCAGGGTAACCAATCGTGCTGTGCCTTGCGCTCCGGCCGGTCCTGACCCCTGTTGAAACTGTGTTCCGAATATAAAATTACGCATGTTCTCATTGACAAAGCCAACGGCCGTCTGACTGTACGAGATTCTTTCTGTGCTTCGTATGTAACCGCCGGTCGAAACATAGAGCATATGCTTGCCAAAGGCCTGCGAGAGATTGGCCTGTAGGTCGCTATCCCACATATTGGTACGCCCTTGAGTAAGGGCATACCGACCCCTTTGGTCAAAAGGCTGTCCGTCAAAACGGGGAAGCCCTGCGGGCTGAAAATTATGCCGCTCGTCGTTGACAAGCGTATACGAAAACCGTCCCTGAACAAAAAAATTATCCAATATATTCCAGCGAATCTGCGAATTGTTGACTAGACGGCTTTCCAGACCATAGTTTTCTGGGTTGAGACTGGCTGCATAAAGAGGATTTTCTTGGCGGTATAGTGATGCGTTTCTGCTATAAATGGCGTCCCCCGTTCTCCCGCCCCAATTGACGTCGAACATCCCGACGACACGGACTAAATTGCCATCTGCATCAAAGGGGGTGAACATGGGGTTGAGTCTTGTATACAGGAAAAAACTACCGTAGGGGGACTCGTCCGACCGTACACTGAAAAACTGTGTATTGTTCCCGATAGTGAGTTTAGCGGTGACGTATTGCAGGTTGGCAGATCCGTTGAACGAATTGCGGGTATTGCCCTTCATTACCCCTGGGTTTGTTCGGTAGTTGCCCTGCAAGCTGTAGCGAAATGCCTCGTCTCCACCGATCACATTGAGGGTGTGCGATTGGGAAATAGCCGTTTGTAAGGGTTGGGACAGCCAATAGGTGTCTACTCCGCGAACGACGACATCGCTGAAAATAGTATTTAGAATTTCCAATTCTTGCATGTTGCGTACCATATCATCCACTCTCGTAGACGGCCGCTGTATTCCTGCCATTACCTCAAAGTCATACTTTTCACGCGCATTCATCAGGTTGTAGGAACTTAGGTCAGGGATCACAAGCCCGGTATTGCCTGTGTAGCCCACCTGAATCTGCCCGGGCTTGGGCCGTACGGTCTCGATCACCACCACACCGTTGGCGCCGCGAGAGCCATAGATCGCTGTTGCGGACGCATCTTTCAGCAGGGAGATGCTCGCAATCCGGTTCATATCCATATCTATCAAGGTCTGCAAGGGGATTTCAAAGCCGTCCATAATAAAGAGGGGAGCATTGGGGTTGTTGCCGTACAGGGCATCCAATGTGGCATTGGTGCGGCCTCCCTGTAGCGGGAAATTGTTTTGTCCACGTAACCTCACCTCCGGCATAACATTGGGATTGCCGCCGGCCTCTAGGTTTGGCGGCATCTGGAAAGCTGGGTCCAAAATCTGCAAAGCCATGAGCGGGTTTTGCGGCGAAAAGCGTTTCAAATCTTCTGCGGTGACCGTGGTTACCGCACCGGTAAAGCTGTTTTTCGGTCGATCAAAAACACCCGTCACAACCACTTCATTGATGGTGTTCGCATCGGGGCTTAAGAAAATGCGAAGGGCTTTGTTTGCCGTTACCTTGGCTTCCTTGGATTTGTATCCAATGGAAGAGAAGGCCAGTGTGGCTCCTACGGATGCAGCAATGGCAAAGTTGCCTTTTACATCCGTTTGCGTGCCCTGATTTTTGCCTTTCACATGTACCGACACCCCACTTAGGGGTTCGTTTTGCTCGTCCGTTACGGTGCCATGTACATGACCCTGTGTGGCCTGCGTGGATTTAGCTTGTGCTGCTTTGATGGTTATGGCACGGTCTTCTATCGTGTAGGTGAGCTGCTGGCTGCTGGTGATCACGTCCAGCGATTCCTTGAGCGATACATTGGATAAATTGACCGTAACAGGATCACTGTTCTTAACAAGTTCACTGTTGTAGAATATGCGGTAGCCACTTTGCTCCCCTATGGATTGTAGTACGGTGGATAGCTTTTCGTTTTTAACCGCAAGCGTAATTTTTTGTGCAGTGGCTAGGTGCGTCATAAGCAAAAGAAAGCATACTGTAAATGTGCGCACAAGAAAGCAGCGTTTTGCTGATGGAAGCTCAGAAAGGGTGGCGATGAAATCAGCAAAAGCGCTTCTTCGTCTTTTTTTGGTTAGATATATATTCATATAAGTTATGTAGTTGTAGTTTTATTGTTGTGCCCTTGCACGACTCCATCGGGATCTGCGCTCCGCGGTTGGGAGTCTTGGCGATCAGTCGTTGGCGGGACGGAAGAGCTGCCCACCGTCACGGCTGGCTATGTGCAATCCACAAGACGTTCCCTTTCCACGCACAGGTGAATTCCCCGGTATTGCTGATACTGTGTATGACTTTTGAAAGCGGGACATCCCGTTCGATGTAGCCGTTATAGCGATCGGCGTCACTGCCGGCAAATCGAATGTCAACGTTATACCAACGTGAAAGCTCTCGAGCGATGTGGTGCATCGGTGTTTCATGGAAGATGAAAGCATTGTTCCGCCAGCTCAGTACCTGCTTGAGATTGGATGTGGCAACCTGTATGACATTATGCCCCAATAGGGCATCCTGTCCTGGAGCCAGTAGCACTGCTTCGCCCGTTTCGCGGTTTGCCACCTGCACTTTTCCACTAACTAAGGTCGTGCGTTCAAATTCCTCATCGCCATAGGCGTGAATATTGAAGGAGGTTCCGAGTACGTGAATGTGCTGCTTTGATGTTTCTACCATAAAGGGGAGCGGATCGCCGGCGGAGGTAGTAGCCTTTTTGACCGTAAAAAATCCTTCACCTTCCAAATGAACGAGCCGCTGCTTCTTCGAAAATGTTAAGGGAAAGCGAAGCACGCTCCCCGCATTTAAGGATACAAGTGTGCCATCGGCTAACCGAATGTTGTAATGTCCCCCTCGGGGTACGCTGATGGTATGGAATGTTTGCTCCGAAGCCACACTTTCGCCGTAAATTTCTCCCTGATCTTTATCCAAGATGCTTCCTTGATCTATAATTAGTGTTCCGTTGTTGGCATGCAGATCGACGCGTTTTCCTTCGGGGAGGGTAAGGGTTGCCTGCAGCTGCGCGGGAGGGACATCCGCAGTTGCTGCGACGCTGGGCGAATTTTCTTTTCTAAAACCGGAAAACGGTATCAACAACCAAAACGAAAGCGCAAGCAGAAAAAAAGCAACGCAGGCAGCAGCATAGCGTTGCCACCGCGGTGCGTTGAAACGAATGGTTCTCCCCGAGGAATTTTCCCAATCAATTTCCATTTGTTTTTTGAGCGACTCGTCCAACTGATCTGTGCGCAGAAGATGCATCAGCACTTCCGCTTCTTCTGCAGTAGCCTGGTTATTCACGTAACGCTGTATCAACAAGCGGTTTTTCTTTTTATTCTTCTTTTTAAACAAAGTCATGCCATATACATAAGTCTCCGCTGATCATTGGCGGTAGGAGGCTGGGTTACCAACATCCATTTATAGTAAGACGACATAAAAGTGTTGTAGGGTACCGGTATGGAAAAATTTTTTTACGATATTGCGATAATCCTTTACACAAGGGTTTGATTCTTCCCTTAAAGGGAAAGTGTCCGGAGGGGAGCAACGCGATTCGCTTTGGCAAGGCTGCTGATCAAAACGTTTAGGACAGTGCACATGTGGATCAAGTTTATCTAAGGGCATTCTCGGGAAGAATAGTACCCTATTTTCGAAAAAGCCAATCGAAATTTCTGCAACTTTGAATAAGTAAATTAATAGCAAAAACAATGGAAAAACGAATAGACATCAGCCGCACGGAACCGCAGGCTTACAAGGCTATGCTTGGACTGGAAACGTATTTGGCCAAAGCCGATCTATCGGTAACCCTCAAAGAATTGATCAAAATACGCGCCTCGCAGATTAACAATTGCGCATATTGCTTGGATATGCACAGCAAAGATGCGCTTAAATATGGGGAAGACCCTCAACGTATTTTTCTGCTGAGCGCATGGCGCGAGGCAACGAAATTTTTCACCGAGGAAGAGCAGATTGTGCTGCAGATGACCGAAGAAATTACCCTGATCCATCAACAAGGATTAACGGAGGAAACCTACCGTAGGGCCGCTGCGATCTTTAGCGAAAATCAAGTTGCGCAGATCGTGATGCTTATCGTGACGATCAATGCCTGGAATAGGATTGCGGTAAGCACGCATAAAGAAATTGAGGGATAGGTGCTAGGGGCGCTCCCGATCATCATCTGCTGCATTGTATAAGGCCTGTGCCATATAAAAATCATTTGCGTGCGAGATCGGTTTTTTAAAGAAATCGGAGAAATGTTCGAGCTGTTTGGCAATAAGCCAAAGATCCACTTGGTTGGGGTATTCCTGATAGAGGCTGTGGTACCATGTAAAGAAGTCTTTCCTTGCTTTACCGGCCAATACCATTTGTCGGAGCGGGTTGTTTGCCTGATTCATATTCAAATTAATTTGATTTTTATAAATATAGGAATTTTAGTCGATTGCCTTTATCTATTTTCAACCAATTAGGGCTGCTGACAATGGGCAGGATCGTCCGTGCTCTCCACTAAAAAAGATGCCCCATCAGCTACAGCTTGATGGGGCATGGTGTCAGAACGTGTTAAGATTATTTGACCTCTTTCAGCAATTCTGCTATGGCTTTTTCCAGCTGTTGGTCTTTGCCTTGTGCAATAATTTCCGGTTGGTTTTTGACTTCAAAGGTTGGTTTTGTTTCATTATTTTCCAACCATTCGCCGGCCTTGTTCTTGGCACTGATGGGCACAGCACCCCAAACCACGCCATTTGGAAGGCCTTCCCAGCCTGCAAAGCTACAGGTGCCGGGAACCGGCATGCCTACCGTTTTGCCGATACCGAGATCCGTGTACCCACAGGAGAAACAGTGTCCATCGCTGTAGTTGGCCTCATTGAACATAGCCAAAGTTGGCTTGGTCCAACGGAAGGTGGGCTCGTAACCGACGGAACGGTCTGCCGTGGCATAGTCTAGGAATTTTTCTCCAGTAAAGAACATCGCTAGATCAGAAACAAGATCGCCCCCTCCGTTGAAACGGGTGTCGACAATAACAGCGTCGCAATCGGCAAATTTACCCATCATCTCATCGTACACGTTGCGGTACTGGTTGTCGTTCATGCCCGAGATGTGTACATAGCCCAGCTTTCCTTTGCTGCTGCGCTCTACTTCTTCTTGATTTTTCTTCACCCAGCGGCGGTAGAGTAAAGCGGCTTCTTCGCCTAAAGAGATCGGCTTGATGGTCAGTTGCTGGCGCTTGCCTGTTTTTGGATCTAGGATTTCGACCAGCGTAAACTTATCTGCTTTTCGGTTGAGGTATCGGGCAACGTCGCGATCTGCGGCAATCAGCTCACCGTCGATTTTCTCGATAATGGATCCTGGAGCAATTTGGAAGGAAGCCTTGTCTAATGGGCCACCTAAGATCACCTCTTCGATGCGGATGCCCTCTCCCTGATGATTGTAGTCCATGAAAATCCCCAAAGATGCAGTGGCATCGCCGTCGGCCGATCCTCCTGCATAGCGGGCACCTGCGTGGGAGACATTCAGTTCGCCCAGCATCTCGGAAAGCATCTCCGCAAACTCGTAGTTGTTGCTGATATGAGGCAGGTATTTCGCATATTCCACGCGAAGGCCGTCCCAGTCGGCACCGTGCATATCGGGCGTGTAAAACATCTTCTTGGTACGTTGCCACACATGATCGAAGGCATCTTTAAACTCGGCATCCTTGTCGAGCGACATTTCACTTTCGATCTGTATAGCGTCCCGTTTGTTGTTGTCGGGGTTGATCTTTGTTATGCGGCCAGCACTCAATAGGAAGAACGATTTTTGCTCTTTATCCCACTCCATGCTTCCCCCGGAGGCATCGAGCGCGATTTCCATTTTTGTTTCCTTGGTACGCAGGTTCGTGCTCCAAAGGTTTGCACCTTTCTCAAAGCGGGCTAGGTAAAGCAGCTTTTCGCCATCTTTGGACAGCAAGGCATCAGAAAGTGCCGATGAATGTATGGTTAACCGTGCTTTTCGTTCGTCGATACCCTCCCAGTCGATCTTCAACGGCTCCACGGCTAGTTTACTTTTTGTGCTGTCCTTGGTCTCTTTCTTCTTGTCGGTGGAATCTTTCTTGTTGACTTTCTCCAATTCTTTCAAGAGGTTGAAGTCATCCTTGCTCATGTTGTACCGATCCCATGCATCTTTGGTGAGGAACAGGGTGTAAACATCCAGTTGTGATCCTCCGCTGAAGGCGTGGCTCTTCATGCCGTGGCGGTTGCTGAACCAAAGGATCTGCTTGCCTCCGTTTGCCCACTGTGGCTTCATGTCGCTGTACCCACTTTTTGTAAGGTTGACCATTTTCTTTTTCCCTTCTGCGTCAAGCAGTACCACCTCGCTGTTGGCCATGGTGGGGCGATAGCTGGCCAAGAGCAACTTGCTGTCGGGGCTCCAGGTGAAGTACTGATCGCCATCGCTCATGTGGAAAAGTTGCTCGGGCGTCAGTAGGGTCACCACATTTTTTGAGGCAATATCGAGCACGCGAAGTGTACGTCGGTCTTCGATGAAAGCCAGTTTCTTGCTATCGGGAGAGAGTTGGGGCAGATAGTTGTCTTTTTCGTTGCTGAGCAATGGTTTTTCTTCGATAAGCGTCGAGGCAAAGAAAAACGGTTCTTCCTTGCGCACCTTGCTGGCTTGGAAAATTTGCCAACGGCCATCACGTTCGCTAGCGTAGACGATGGACTTGCCATCAGGTGCAAATTGTACAAAGCGTTCCTGGGCAGGGGTAGTCGTAATCCTTTTGGTTATCTTTCCATCTACGGAAGTAACAAATACCTCGCCACGGGAAATAAAGGCGACCTCTTTTCCGTCAGGGGAGATGGACATCTCGCGGACCCCACCATTGATATCGATATGGCTATCCTGGTTTGCGGAGGCCTGTGATTTGATGCTGACAGGGACTTTGGTCGCTGCGGCGCCTTCTTTGTAGGTGTATAGCTCGCCATCATAGGAGAAGCAAAGCAGTCCGTCTGCGGAGCTGCTTAACGAGCGTACCGGATGTTTTTTAAATTGTGTAAGTTGTGCCTGTTGTTGCGGTTGCGCCAGCGACAGTTTATGCACGTTGAAATTTCCGCTTTGCTCACTTAGGTAGTAGATTGATTTTTCGTCTTTTGAGAAAAGGGGATGTCGATTTTCTCCATAAAAGGAGCTGATCTTTTGGTGCTTTCCACTTTTTTTGTCCCACAGCCAAATATCGCGGGCTATGGATGACTGTTGGTGCTTGCGCCACTCATTCTCACCGCCTTTTTTATCGTGGTAGATCATCTTTTGACCATCCTTGGTAAACTGCACATATTCCGCAGGAGAGGTCAACAGTTGCTGTATGCGGCCACCATGAGTTGATACGGAGTATAGCTCGGGTTGCGATCCGGTTGGGTATTGGCGGTGGCTCGCTATATCTTGCCGGCCAGCACCAAAGACGATGTTCTTGCCATCGGGTGTAAAGCTGTAGGGATATTCCGCGGAGGAATGAAAGGTCAGCCTTTGTGCATCTCCTCCATCGGCATCCATCAGGTAGACATCAAAATTGCCGTAGCGGTCCGAAGCGAAAGCAATTTTTGCCCCATCGGGGCTCCACACGGGCATAAAGTCATGTGCCTGATGGAACGTCAGGCGTGTTGCGGCGCCTCCATGGGTAGGGACCTTGTATAGGTCGCCTTTATAAGTGAAAGCGATCTGCTGTCCATCCGGCGAGATAGCGGGATAGCGCATCCATTGCGGCTTTTCGCTTGCCTCCGCTTGTGCCAAAGGGAGGCTTGCTGCAAGGAGCAGGGAGGAAATGGCCCGAATAAAGTTTATTTTCATGTGTATGTGTTTGTTATCTTTCTTTGCGTTAACTTCGATGAACTCCAACAACGTTTATCGTGAGCAGGCCCTCCTAAAGATGGTCCTAAGTACAATTAAGGTTTAGTTGATGCGTTTTACCTGCAGCGGGATAAGCACGGTCGTCAGTTTTCGGATGCAATATACGAGATGTTGCAGTCGAAAAAAAGTAACGAATTCGCTTTAAATTAGGAGGGTGCGCCCCGCACCGATGCCGCAGATGTAGCATATAAAAAAGGCCACCCCAGAAACGGAGCGGCCTTATTGTATAGAGGAAGGAAATTTTTAATTTTTAAAAGGCGTAGCGTGCGCCGATCTGCAGTTGCCAAGGGTTTCCAGAATACCCTGCTAAACCTACGCTATTTACGTTGTAGTTGAACTGTCTTGTCGTTTGATCAAATCCGGGGTTTTGAAGTCCGTACAATGCTTGGTTGCCCAAGTTTCTTGTTACGCCCCATTCTTTGTTTAACATATTGGCGAAGTTGAAAATCTCACCGGAAAGCTCGATGCCATGTGTCTTGTAAAACTTGATGTTTTTGCTTACCCGAACGTCGACTGTACCGAAAAATCCATTTACACCTGCATTGCGTTTGGACATTTGACCAGCGGAATTGATAAGAACGTCTTTCATGCTTTGGCTGGCTTCTGGATTATCTAGAATAGCCTGTATGCCGGTTCTAATGTTTTCGGGTGTGTTGGGGTTGTTGTAATCAAAGATATAGGCCAAGTCATTTGTCGAAGTAACAAAGTCTCCGTTGGTATTGGCTCCTGCGAGCAGGCTAAAGCGTGTACCTCCCAAACCCGTGTAGCGTGCGCCGACATTAATTCCCCAAAAGGTAGGAAGGCTACCATAAACAACTACTTTATGTCTAAACTGGTTGTCGGAATAGGTGATAGCACTCAGATTGCGCGGATCATCGACCACGGTTTGTGAAAGTGTCGCCGTGTTCGCCACATTACCATTGAATGACGTGTTGTCCTTGGTGTCGTTCCACGTGTAACTGACATTGATGATTCCGTCTTTGAAGTAATTATACGTTCCGTCAACCACAACCGCGTATTGGTTGATCTTGCCGATGCTCGTCAGCTCCAGAACGCGCCCCAGCCTGTTGGATATACGACCTTGTTGCCAGTCGGGTTGTCCATTAGCAGGAATAGATTCTGCAGGAACATACACACCACGATTGCCTTCATTCGCTAAACGGAAATATGGGTCGTTAACCATATTGCGTTCGATATAGGTGTAGTTGTTGCGGCCTAAGGTCATGTATCCGGTAGCGCTCACTTTAAAGCGATCGGTAATGAAACGGGTGTACGATAGATTTGCCTTGTAGACAGTAGGCACTTTGGCGTTCTCGCCTGTGTAGTTGATCGTAGGAACCTGATATTGGGCCAAGCTAGGGATAGAACTTTGATCTCGTCTATAACTCAAAAAGTCTACCTGAGGAAGCGCTGCACCCCTCACATCGACTGTTGCGAAGTTCGATCCATCAAAAGTAAGGTTATTGATGATCATGTAGTTGTTGATATCCGAAGCGAATATCCCTGCACCGGCACGAAGATAATCTGTCTGGTTTTCGTTGATGTCCCACGAAAATTGCAAACGAGGCTGTAAGATAAAGGATGATAGTTTGTTGTCCGTGCGGATTCCCAATTCATCGAACACCAATTGGTTGAAAGAAGCTGTTGGGTAAGTCGCGTAATCCATGCGTAGACCAGCGGTCATTTCCAAACCTGAGCTTAGATTTTTGCGCATTTGTCCGTATAGACCAATGTTGGCAATGGTTCCTTTAACGGCGATATCATCTTTCAATGGCACTTCTCTGTAATACCGGTAGGGCGTCAGGTTATCGAAATTGTCCAAGCCGGTGAAGTGAAAACGACCATTTACTTCCGATCCGTATCTGGAATTTGAATTGGTCGCCATGAAATCAACACCTAGCGTATATTTCGCCCAGTCGGTATCGTAGTATAAGTTGTTGACCAACTGAAAAACATTATTTTTAAATCCTTCTTGAGCAAAACGGTGTCCGCCCAATTGGATATTGGTTTGCAGGTTGCTGCCATTAATGGAGGAGGCCACCTGCTCTACGATAGCACGCGGAATGTAACCATTGCCAATCTGATCATTCTGTGTACTATTTTGGTACACATAAAGATGCTGAACCTTTAGTTCGTTCGTGATCTTCGGAGAGATAGAGGTCCGCAGGGTGGCTAAAAAGCTATTGTCGAAGTTTTTGTCGTTACCATATGATTCTAGGATGTTTATCGAGGTGTTATCGCCCAGCCCCAGCGGATTGTAGTCATATGTTAGATTGTTCCGGATGGTCAGCAAGTTTTTTTCATTGATCTGCCAATCCAAACGAAGAAATCCAGCGTCGGAGGTTCTTTTCTTGTCAATAGCGCCTGTTTGTGGTTGATCAGAAACGCCGTATTTACCTCGCGCAATAGAAAGATACCTGTCTAAGGTCGGTTGATTGATGCGGTACAACGCCTCGTTGGCACCGCCTCGGATGTCTGCTATCAGCAAGGAGCGATCGTCTTGTTGTCTATCCCATACAACGAAAAAATGTAGTTTATCTTTGATGATGGGGCCACCCAAGGAAAAGCCAAATTGTTTGGTCGTATAGTCGCCTATGCGCGGGTTTCCCTGAATATCATATTGACTGGTTAACCAACCCGTGCGTGCGAAAAGGAAAGCTGATCCAGTTAATGTGTTCGTACCTGCTTTTGTTGCCGCGCTGATCGTACCGCCGCCGCTTCGGCCGAACGTAACATCATACTGGTTCGTCACGACTTTGAATTCTCGAACTGCTTCCATCGATATAGAATAGGGTGCGCCGCTACGTGAGGTGGTGGAACCTGCCGATGTCGGGTTTTTGGCATTCATACCATCTAAAGTAAAGTTTGTTGAAGAGCCTAGTTGACCCGAAATACTACCGCCTCGTGCTAGCGGAGATAAATCGGTTAACGAGTTGAAGTTACGGCCATTTACAGGGAGCGTCTTCATGTCCTTTATTGAAAAGGCCGTTGCTGCCCCCAAATAGTCCCTCGTGTTTTTCAAGCCCGAAGCACTGATTTCGACTGCGTCCAGTGACACGGCGTTGGAGACTAATTGGAGATTCACCTGCGCCACGTCACCTTGGTTGAGGTTGACATTGGTAACCGTGCCCTCTCCTTCCTGTACGTGTGTTGCTGTTACGGTGTAGGGTCCGCCGAGTGGAAGTTGTTTAATGTCGTAATTTCCGCGTTCATTGGATACGGAGGTCGTGGTAAAACCTGTAGATTCGTTTTTGACGCGGATGGTCGCACCGCTGACTGGTACATGTTGTTCGTTGCTGATTGTTCCTCGAATAGAGGCCTGTGTGCCTTGGGCGAGTGCGCCAACGTGCAACATAAGGCCAACTAAGGAAAGTAAAAAACAACTAAGAATGTGTGTTTTTTGAGTTGAAACCATGGTGGAGTGTTTTGTGTTGTTGATGCACAAAGCTATTCGTACAATATTAACTGCATGATAGATGTATTTTAAGTATTTGTTAAGAGGGTGTGGTATTTTGCAAAAAAAAGAGGGTTTATGTTTGAAAAGACGTATTGCTTGTCAAAACATAAACCCTCTAGCCGGTATTTTATCTTTTTATTTTAGCTCCTTCAGAATTTCTTCTACTGCTTTTTCCAATTGGGGGTCTTTGTCATTCACCCGATCTTGAACCGAGTTTTTGACCAGCATATCTGGTGCTACCCCCGTAAGTTCCAGGTCGTCTCCATCAAGGGTATAGCAACCCCAAGCAGGAACGCGATACATAGATCCATCCACCAAGCCTTTGGCCGAGGTAAAAATAATCCACCGATAGGTTTCTGTGCCGATGATTTTTCCCAACTTCAATGCTTTGAAACCCGCCGCGGTCATCTCCGCATCGCTCAATGACTGTTCGTTGATGAGGAGGACAATGGGCTTTCCGGCAGGCGTGAAGTTCCCCTGCAGGGCTTTCTTTCCGCCACGATACTGCCACTGTAGATAAGGACGTTGTTGTAGAAAACGCAGCACCTCGTCGTGTACATTCCCTCCGGTGTTGTAGCGAAGATCCAAGATGATGGCATCTTTGTTGTTTTCCTGTTCGGCCATATCCAGCAGGAACGTTTGTAGTTCTCCCCCGCCCATATTTTTCATGTGGGAATAGGCAATTCTATTGTTGCTTAATGCGGTCACTTTTTTACGATTTCCTTTTATCCATTCATCATAAAGCAATTCTTTGAAATCGCCGCTAGACTGTGGACGGATATTCACCTGCTGTTCTTTGCCGGCACGCGAAATGGTGAGTTGGATTTCCGGAGCAAGAGAAGGCCAAGTAAAGTAAGCGTCACGATCTTTTTTCGGATCTATTTTTTCGCCGTTGACGGCAACTAGGATATCTCCAGCCTGGAGGTCTACGCCCTTGCGGGATGCAGGGCCATTAGGCAATACACGATCAATCTTCAAGGGATGTGCTTGTTCATAGACAAGGCCCAGTTCATTGGTTACAAAGTTGAAATTCTTGCGCTCTTCCGCTCCGGTAGAGCTAAATCCTAAATGGGATGAGTTGAGTTCGCCCAGCATATCATTCAGTAATATGCGGAGATCTGCGCGTGTATTGATGCCATCTAGGTAGTTCGCGTATTTCTTTTTTGTCGCTTCCCAATCAATACCGTGGAATTTACTGTCGTAGAAATTCTCTTCTATGCCGGCCCAGGTTTCGTAGAACATCTGCTGGAATTCCTGTGCTAGATCTTTGGTGAACTTAAAGCTCATGTTCACTTTGTCGAGCTTGTTGCCTTCTAGGCTATATTTTTGGATAGCTCCAGCACTTAAAGCATAATATTTACCCCCTACTTCAATCAGATCGCCAATAAATCCATCGGCCACTTTTTCGGTTTTGTTTTCTTCAAAAGGCTCACTAACCAAACGGTATACCGCACTTTTTCCTTCGTGGTTGGAAGAGAAAAATACGTAGGTCTTATCCGCTTTTTGAAACACGAGTGGATTGTATTGTGTTCCCAATGCCGGACTCACTTGGCTGATGCGGTCCGACAAACGTTCTAGGTCAATGCTGACCACCGGTTTCTTGCTCGTGGGAACGGGGCTGCTGTGTGTTTTGACCTTATCGTCTTTTTTTGCAGTACTGTCCTTTTTCTCCGTCTTCGTTTCGCTGAATAGCTCGTCGAACTTGCTGCTGCGGTAGGGCGCATCAATGTTTTCTAACGCCATTTTGTAGATGCTCGAAAACTGCATGCCCGTTGGGTAGGAAGGTTTCGTGCGATTGCTCGCGAAGTAGATGTATTGACCATCCGGCGACCAATAGGGGTTGGCTTCGGTGACGCCCGTGTTCGTAAGATTGGTCGTGCTGCCGTTGGCAAGATGGTGCACAAAGATGTCTTGTTCGAAATTGCGAATGGCGGTGAATAGTACATAGGCGCCATCGGGAGAAAAAGATGGGGAAGAGTTTTGAAAAGCCCATATTTCGTCTTTGACGATGACGGAACTCTTTAAGGAGGCCAAATCCAGTAGACGTACCTCGTCCCTGCCGCTCAGGTAGACAGCTTTGGTTGCATCGGCATTAAATGTAAGGTTTCTGTTGTTGCGTAGATCTGTGGTCAGCTGTTTGGCATCGCCCGATCCATCTGCGGGGCGGGTGAACCAATTCTGGTAGCCTTGGTACGTTTGGCTGAACAGCAAGGTTTTATTGTCTTTCAACCATTTCACCTCCATAGCGCGTTCGCCGCTGCTTGGCATCTTTCGAATAAATTTTCCATCGATGTCGCTCACGAATAGTTCCCCACGAGATATAAAGGCCATTTTTTTGCCGTCTGGCGCGACATCAAAAGCGCTGATGTTGTTGCTGACATCAAATTCCTTTTCTTTCCCTAGAACTTTGTTGCGGCTCAATTGGATGGTCGGCTGAACCGTTTTCTTATTGTGCGTGTCATATAAGTAGATCTGATAATCTTTCTCGAAAACTACCTTTCCACCATCGGCAGCGACAGATGGACGTTTTATAGACTCCTTGAAATTGGTCAGAGCGACTTTCTTTCCCGCGGCGAAGGTATATAGATTGTATTCGTCATTGCTTTCGTCTGAGGCGAAATAGATATGACCATTTCGGTCGACGCTGGGCCAAAAGTCCTTGCCAATATAGTCTGTGTATTGTTTAAAAGCTTTAGTCTTGGGGTCGTAAGAGCGGATATCAGGATTAAACGCGCCTTTATACCGTTTTCTATTGGCCGATGAATAACTCTCCCAAGAATCGTTGAAGAGGAGCTCGCCGGTAGGTGTTTGAACCATGCCGTGGATGAAGTTAAAAAAGTGCGGCAAGATGCGCTCAGCAGTGCCTCCATTTCGATCAACTTTGTAGCTGGAAAACCTGTTGTAACGCGAGGAGGTGAAATAGATCGTTTTGCTATCCCAACCCCAGCTATCGACTTCATCCGTTCCCTCATGGTAGGTGAGCTGCTGTATGTCTCCACCCTCCAAAGGCATGGTAAAGACATCCATGTTTCCATTTTGGTTGGATGAAAATGCTAACCATTTTCCATCGGGGGATATTTTTGGTGCGATCTCATTGCCCTCCATAGCGGTTAGGCGAAGGGCGACACCGCCTTGGCTGTTGACTTTCCAGAGGTCGCCTTCAAAGCTGAAAACTAGCGTGTTGCCATCTGGACTCAAGGTTGGATAAGAAAGAAAGGCCGGCTGTTGCTGCGCCATGCTCCAGGCACAGCTGCCTAAAGATAGACCAATAAAAAGGACTGTTTTAATCATAAGGAAAGGTAATAAATCATCTGTTTTACACGACGTCGGATCTCGGTTTGAAAACGTTATTAAACCGGTTGAAATAAGCGGTGCCGTTTATCTACAAATATATCATAGTAAATGCTAACTCGTACGTTGGTATTGGATTTTTTACATCCCTTGATTACGCCTGCGGTAGTTGGTTTTCCGTTTGCTGTTAAAGAGCATGCGGCGAAGCTGCAGGATACCAACGGTGAGCTTTCTTTTGGAACTGAGATGTGGAATGGCCATGCAAACAAGTACAGCAATGCAAGCGGCCGTTCCCAATGCGCCGCCATAGCCGTCGAAATAGCGGCTGGTATGGGCATAGATCAGGCCAAATAGCAAGCCAGCAATAATAATCCCCAAGATGTTGGCCAGACGGTCGCTGCTCACCATGCCGATGAATGAAGCCCCTATGACGACAAGTGGAATATGCTTGGAAAGATCGGCAGATAGCCATGTCGGAAAAAAATGGAAGATCAATCCTGCGACGAGTGCCAACAGCGCTGAAGCGCGAACCGGCCCCTGCTTGAATCGTACATGGAGCAGGTGGGTGAAGACGGCCGTTGACGCGGAAAGAACGAGAATGATGTAGTTGATCATGCGCCGTCAAAGAAGTAAAGTAGAAAATAGGTGATGGTCACGCCCAGAAAGGCAAGTGTGCCAAGCTTACCCCCCACGCCCTGCATAATGCTTTTGGAAACGATGAGAAAAATGGCGGTGAACATACTCGCCGCCAAGATAAAGCCCGGCCCCGCGGCTATCTTCGGACTAGACATACCAACAAATGCACCGCAGTAAATGGCTACCGGTAACTTTTGCAGATATACCGAACGCGGGCGTAAGTTCGGAAGAAAGGAAGCTATCGTGCCCACAAGAGCTGCGGCGAGCACGGGGCCCAATTGTAAAACCTGGTTTAAATAGTAGCTGCAGATAGCCCCGATGGGTACCCAAAGAGCGACCTTCAGGGACTCGTATTCCTGATGCTCTTCGTGAAGCTGTACTTTCATGTAGGTATAAAGGAGCAAAATCGTCAAGGAAAGTAGCGTAATTGAAACCATATAGCTGCGGTTGTTTTCCCGAAAGATGCTATACAGGAATAACGCTTGTATAAAAAAAAGCAAGACGATGATGCTGTAGTGGACTCCATTTTTCATATTTTCAACTGCTCAAAGTTAAGGCTTTCGCCGGAATGGCTCGCTGGAAAGGCAGTATTATGCTCCTGTTCTGACACTTTGGCTTGATGCTTGTTAAAAGAATAGTATTTTAGATCGGAAAAGTCTGTTGTATGAAAAAAGTGCTTTTGTTGCTGTGTAGTTGTTTTATTTTGGGGCTTGTTACCGCGCAAGAGCGGAAGGCAAATAAATGGATATGGGGCCCGTCGATAGGTTGGCAATACCAAAGCGGAAATTTTTTAAAGGCTTCGGGTTGGGGATTGTTTGCCCCTAATGACAGGCAATATATCAAAATCGATGCGGGAGCAAATTTCACCTGGATGCGTGAGCAGACTACGGTGATCCCTGAACTGGGCATCACCTACTACTTGAGTAATAAATTGATCTTTCCATTTATAAAAGCAGAAGCTACTCCCTACACCATTACACCTAAAGTAGGTATAGGGCTGTTGTCCATTATCGATCTCGGATTCGGATATGGCTTTTCCACGGCGACAAAAGCGGACTTTAAGCCCATAAAAGGTATTACAGGCTCGGTTAGCCTCAATATTCCCCTAAATTTTCATTTGCAATAATAGCCTGTATTCTTGGGATTTCAAAAGCGATGCCGCCCTTCTTGTTGATCATGCTATGTTACGAACAGATCTGAGAAAGGGCTCACGCAGAGAGGCTCCAAGAGTGGGAGAAACAGACCATTTGGCAAGCCAATTTTTTTCCCCGGCCGCGACGCGCGTGCGAGTTGAAGTTGCCGATTGCACGCCTAAGAGGCGTTCGTTTAAATTGTTGAAAATTAATGCCCTAAGCTCGTTCTAAATTTCTGACGTTATCCAATAAAAACTCTAAATGCGCTTAAATATCTGATACATAAAAGTTTCCCAACCGTCATGTTTGTCAAAAAAACAGAAATAAATTTTTAAACATCACAAAAAAAAGATACTTTTGCATCCCCAAACTGCTATTGCGTTAAGGGTTGAGAAATAAATAATTACAGTAAAAACAGATATGACTAAAGCAGAAATTATTGCGGAGATCTCTAACAAAACGGGCTTAGAGAAAGTAGACGTTCAAGAAACAGTTGAAGCGTTTTTCAAAGTTGTGAAAAGTGCCATGGTTAGTGGAGAGAATGTGTATGTTAGAGGGTTTGGAAGTTTCGTGGTAAAGAAAAGAGCAGAAAAAACAGCACGTAACATTTCGAAGAACACGGCGATCATTATTCCGGCACACTTCGTACCAAGCTTCAAACCTGCAAAAGTTTTTGTAGAAAAAGTTAAACAAGGAAACAAGTAAAACCTGATGAAGACCAAACAGATAATAGTAATCGTAATTGTTGTTGCCCTAATGGGTGCATTGCTTGCGCGCCCTATTAAAGGTTTGGTAGAAGAAAATAAAGGGGCGAATGCTTCCGCCAGCGCGGAAGCTTCTTCGGCTTTTAATCTCCAAACGGTTTCCGACATGACCAAGCAATCGATCAATGGCAGCTTGGCGCAGGAAATAACGACATTGGAAGCAAAAGTAGCAGAAGCGGATGGTGAAGAGAAGCTTACTTTGTTGCAGGAACTTGCAAAAAAATGGGATGATTTAGCCAAATATGCACCTCAAGGATTTATTTATGAGGAAATGGCGAAAATTTCTCCTAAATTTGAGTATTGGTTGAAGGCCGGTGACGCCTTCCGTTCTGCATATACCAATTTGCAAGACACCGCGATGGCAACCGCATTGAATCAAATGGCTATACAGTCGTATGAGCGTGCTGCCGAGCTGGATGCAAACAATTTGGACGCAAAAACGGGTTTAGGCGCAGCCATGGTAACGGGCACGAACAATCCGATGGCCGGTATTGCTTTGTTGAGGGAAGTTGTCGCAAAGGATCCAAAAAATATTCAAGCAAACAAAACATTGGGATTGTTTTCATTGCAGTCCCGTCAATTCGACAAGGCTATTGAACGTTTCAAAACCGTCGTTGAATTGAAACCTGACGCTGAATCGTATTTTTATTTGGCGACGGGCTATGAAAATATTGGGTTGAAAAATGAGGCTATCGCTGCTTTTCAGAAAAGCAAAGAATTGGCCGCAGATCCAACCCTTTCTCAGTTCATCGAACGTCGTGTCGAAGAACTAAGTAAGTAATTAACATATTTATTTATAATCATTTAAAAAAATTAAAGCTATGCCAAGCGGAAAAAAAAGAAAAAGACACAAAATGGCTACTCACAAGCGTAAAAAACGTTTAAGAAAGAACAGACACAAGAAAAAATAAGCTTGTTGGTCTTTTTGGCTGAAGCCGCATAAGACGTCGTACAATCTATGGTTTCGCTTCGGTAAAACTGTAGATTGTATTTTTTCATTAACGAGTTTTTTTATGTTTCATCAGACAGGATGCAAATCGTAGCATCTAGTCTTAAAAAAGTAGCTGTTGGTAAAGGAACTAATTATCGATTCTACTCCCGATAAAGGAGTGACTATTGCTTTACTACAGGACAAACAGCTTGTTGAGCTGAACAAAGAAAAGGCTGATAATAGTTTCGCCGTAGGCGACATTTACCTCGGAAGGATCAAGAAGATCATGCCGGGTTTAAATGCCGCATTCGTAGATGTAGGCTACGAAAAAGATGCGTTCTTACATTATTTGGATTTAGGGCCACAGGTTCAGTCTTTACTCAAGCTTACGCGTATTGTAAAGAATGGCAGCTATCAAGAGAAGCTGCTCAATAGTCTGAAACTTGAAAAGGACATCGATAAAGCCGGGAAGATTTCGGATATTTTAAGCCGGAACGTGCTTTTGCCAGTACAGATTGCCAAAGAACCTATCTCGACCAAGGGACCCAGATTAAGTTCTGATCTCTCTATCGCAGGTAGATTCGTTGTATTGGTGCCATTTTCAAGTACAGTTTCCATTTCCAAGAGGATTAAAGGGAATGCCGAACGTACACGGCTGAAGAAAATTGTAGAAAGTATTAAACCTGCAAACTTCGGCGTGATCATACGGACGGTTTCTGAAGGAAAAGGTGTCGAAGAACTACAGAAAGACCTTTTGGATTTAATCTCTAAATGGGAACTTTTTAGCAAACGCCTTAAGACTGCTGAACCAACACACAAGGTACTCGGAGAAATGGATCGCGCATCCACTATTCTACGGGATATCTTGACGGATGAGTTCACGCATATTCATGTGAATGATTCGGCTTTGTACGATGAAGTAAAATCATACGTACAGGAAATTTCACCTGATTTGGAAAAGATAGTTAAGCAGTATAAGCATAAGGAACCTATCTTTGACCATTTTGGTGTGGAGCGCCAAATTAAGGCTTCTTTCGGCAAAACGGTAAATCTACAAGGCGGTGCTTATCTCGTGATCGAGCACACCGAGGCACTCCACGTGGTGGATGTGAACAGTGGAAACCGGATTGCTAGTAAAGAGAATCAAGAAGAAAATGCCCTGTTGGTCAATAAAGAGGCCGCAAAGGAAATCGCAAGGCAATTGCGGTTGCGAGATATGGGCGGTATTGTTGTGATCGATTTTATCGATATGCATAAACCGACCAATCGCAAAGAGCTGTACAGTTATCTGAAGGAATGCATGGTTAACGACCGCGCAAAACACACCATCCTTCCTCCAAGCAAATTTGGCCTGGTGCAGATAACGAGACAGCGCGTCAGACCAGAAATGAGTGTGGTGACAAGCGAAAAATGTCCTGCATGTGAAGGTACTGGCGAAATCCGCTCGAGCATGATATTGCTTGATGACATCGAGAACAATTTGAGTTTTATCCTGCAAGAACAAAACGAAAAAGGAGTGACACTTTCCGTGCACCCTTATATAGGCGCCTACATTACGTCTGGTTTGTTCTCAAGACGAATCAAATGGTTTTTCAAATACGGCAAGTGGATTAAAATTAAGACCGTATCATCTTATTATCTGACGCAATTTCGATTCTTTAACAACAAGGAAGAAGAAATTAAGTTATAAAAAGAAATTGAAAAAGGGTAACACGAGTTGTTGCCCTTTTTTATGCCGCTAGGCCGGTGGAGATTGCGCTTTTGTAATTTCCAACATCGTTGCCAGCTGTGCGTCCGTGGAGTCGTTGTCGATCCAGTGTATCTTGATACCATCCTTTTCCATTTTCCGAAAGAAGGTCATCTGCCTTTTGGCATACCGGTGTATTTCTGTTTCGAGTTTCGTAAAAAAGCTTGCTTTATCCATGTCTCCCAGCAGGTACATCGAACTGTATTTGTATTCTAGCCCATAGAATTGTAGTTCGGCGTGTGTTACCCCAGCAGCCAAGAGCTCTTCGACTTCTTCGATCATTCCGCCGTTCAGTCGAGCTTTCAGTCGCTCGCTGATGCGCTGCCTGCGATCGGCCAATGCGGGATCCAGACCGAAAATCAGCGGATTATAGATCGGTGTTTCTTTCGTTGGCTGGAATCCCCTTTTTAGGGCTTCCAGAACCTCCATCGCACGGACCATCCTTTTATGAGTGCTGAAGTCTATTTTAAAATCGGCAGGGATGTCGTATCCTGCTAGCTTTGCCTGCAATGTCGGTTTGTCCAAAACGAGCAATTGATCTCGAAACGCCTGATCAACAGGTGCTTGTATATAGGGTTGTTTCACGATGAGCGAATAGATGTACATACCCGTTCCGCCAACGGCGATCGGAGATTTACCTCTTGAAACGATATCTTGATAGGCCGTGTGGAAATCGATTTGGAACTGTGCAATGTCGTAGCGCTCTTTCGGATCTCGAATGTCAATGAGGTGGTACGGGATATTCCCATACGCATCAAGATCTTTTCCGGTACCGATATCCATGCCTCGGTATACTTGTCTGGAGTCAATGCTGATGATCTCGCCGGAGGTCGCTTCGGCAAAGGCTACTGCCAGTGCCGTTTTGCCCGAGGCCGTCGGACCCAAAAGGGTATATAAAAAACGAGGAGGGGTTATCTCCCCCTCCTTCATCTTATCGTTTATTGTCTGTTTTATCACAGTACAAATTTAGTCCATTTTTCGTTGCTCCCGTTACTGGCGACTACGTTTTGTACAAAGGCCATCCCACGAACGCCGTCCTGCACAGAAGGAAAATCCAATTCTTCAGGGGTAGGTGTTCTACCTTCCCTTTTTGCACTTGCGGTTGCTGCGAAGTTTCTGTAAATGTTCGCAAAGGATTCCAACAGGCCTTCCGGATGTCCAGCAGGAATGCGTGTATTGTGGGTAGCGAATGAACTCAATGTGTAAGGAGCAGCATATGCATTGCCCGTGCGGTAGATTTGACGCGGCTGATCCAGCATTTTGATGATCAAATTGTTCGGATCTTCGTTTGCCCATTCTAGACCACCTTTCTCGCCGTAAACGCGTATCCTAACCGCATTTTCTTCTCCGGCAGAGATCTGCGAAGCCATTAACACACCTTTTGCGCCATCTTCGAAACGTAGTAGTACCGATCCGTCGTCATCGAGCAGACGCCCTTCAACGAAAGTGGTCAAATCCGCACACAGCTCCGTAATGCGAAGACCCGTAACGTATTCTGCAAGGTGGGCGGCATGTGTTCCGATATCACCCATGACCAAGGATAAACCCGATTTCTTCGGATCAGCTCGCCAAGCAGCACCTGTATTTCCTTCGCGTTCCGATAATCGGCTTAGCCACCCTTGCGGATATTCAACGACAATTTTACGGATTTTGCCAAAGTGTCCGTCTTTTACCATCGCTTTGGCTTGTTTTACCATCGGGTAGCCCGAATAGGTATGCGTCAAGCATAGTGTACGTCCTGTGCTCTCCACAATTGCTTGCAATTCTTTTGCTTCATCCAAGGTAACGGTCATTGGCTTTTCAACGACGACGTCGAATCCGTTTTCCAAAGCCAGCTTTGCAGGGCCGAAATGCAAAAAGTTTGGCGTAACGATGGTTAGGAAATCCATACGTTCGCCCTCTGGAAGTGCAGCCTCTCTGCTTATCATCTCTTCGTAATTGGCGTAAACTCTATCAGGAGCGATAAAGAGGTCTTCTCCCGATTGTCTGGAAACTTCGGGATCTACGCTGAAAGCTCCGCAGACCAGTTCTATTTTTCCATCCATAAAGGCTGCAATACGGTGGACAGCGCCAATAAAGGCGTCCTTGCCTCCGCCAACCATACCCATACGTAATTTACGTTTCATAAGATTGTCTTCGTTTTTAATGTTTTTCTAGGCTAAATATACATATCGAAAGTGGGTTTTCATAATCGGAGAACCAACTTTGTGCTTCCGCTATTGTAAATAGAATAGCTTTCATCAATATGTTTTAACGGTATATCCGAGGTATTTGGGGATGAGGATAGCTGGCGTAATCCATTGACGACAAGAAAGCATTGGGGATCGATTTCGCCGACCTCTTTGAACCCCAGTGTTAGGAGGTTGGAATCCTGCGACCAATCCCGATCCACATAGGTCATGATATCGTTAGGTTGAAAATCTTTTATGAAAGACCTGAGTAGCTTAGAAAGTCCGCCGACGACACGGAAGTTTGATTTGTGGCAAAAGCGGATCAGCTCAAAGGAGCGGTAGCCTTCGTGTTGATCACGCATCCGTCTCCCGCCGCTAAAGATCGCGACCGACACCAGTTCGCCCTCGTGGAATAGGCCATAGCGATACTTTCCCGGAATAGCAGTTTGGAGATGGTGTTCTTGCAAGAAATTGATGCTTATATGTTTATCGATGCGGGCAACAACCGTTTTTCTCGCGTATATCACGTGTCCATTTCCATATAACGAAGCCAAGCGTGCCGACAGTTTGTCTGCATCCGAAAGAATTTGGTCGTAATCGATATGGATGGTTCTATTCGATGCATTGGGCAAACGCTCTCCCGCTCCCGGCAGATAGATAATCACGGATAAACTTAGCTCTGGCGCATGCAAAGTGATGCTGCATTTCTCGAATTTCTTCTTGAAAGTAGTTCCTAGTAGTCGTTCTACCTTTGATAGGAAACAATCTATTCTTTCCTTGTTTGGGGCGCTCATTCTTCCTACAAAGTTAGCAGAATCTAAATGGGTATAAATTATTATTGATACCTTTGCACAGAAATTGAAAAGTATGAAATTACCTATAGTAGCATATGGCGATCCCGTGTTGAGGAAAAAGGCGGAGGAGATAGATGAAGACTACCCTAATCTTAAAGAAACCATTGCTGATATGTTTGAGACGATGTATGCGGCGCGTGGTGTCGGTTTGGCAGCTCCGCAGGTCGGTTTACCTATTCGCTTGTTTGTTATAGACGCTTCTCCCTTTGCGGAGGATGATGAGGATGGCGAAGGAGATCCTTCCTTGAAAGACTTTAAAAAAGTACTGATCAATCCCATAATCTTGGAAGAGACCGGAGAAAAGTGGGGTTTTAGTGAGGGTTGTCTCAGTATTCCGGATATCAACGAAGAAGTGATGAGACCTTCCAATGTTTTGATCAATTACCTGGATGAAAACTTTGAAGAACATGAGGTGCAATTGAGTGGATTGGCGGCACGTATCGTTCAACACGAATACGACCATATAGAAGGCAAGTTGTTCATCGATAAGCTTGGCCCGTTGAAAAAAGCCATGCTGAAAGGAAAATTGGATGCGATTTCCAAAGGGATGATTCGTGTGGGATATAAAATGAGGTTTCCTCAAGTAAAGAAGAAAAGATAGCCACTGTGCTATCTTTTCTTCTTTATCGGCCTTAGCCGCCGATAACGGGTAGAGACAGTTTGAACTTTACAGCGATGAGCCGGATGATGAAGATAATGGCTGCCGATGAGAATGTATTTACGGTGCTGTCCACACCAAGAAGGCCAAGAACGATATACAGCATAGCGCCCAGTAAGCATGCTGTTGCGTAGATTTCCTTTCTAAAGATGAGTGGTGTTTCGTTCATTAAGGTGTCTCGGATAACGCCGCCCATGACGGCGGAAAACATGCCCAACATGATAGCAGCGATGGCCGACGCGTCGAAAGACAATGATTTCTGTACACCAACAATGCAGAAGAAACCAATACCGATTGCATCAAAAAAAGAAAGCGTTCGTGCCAGTTTGTCCAATTGTTTGTTGGCGAAGATGGATATGCTTACGCCGATCAGTATGGCAATAAGATAATTGCCATCGTCTACCCACACAGGACGTAGGTTTAAGAAAACATCCCGTAATGAGCCTCCGCCTATGGCGGTGACGAAGCCTGTGAATGCCGCCCCAAAGATGTCGATATGTTTGCGGTTTGCAGCCATGGCTCCCGATATCGCAAACACCATGGTGCCTAATAAGTCAATGGAATAGATGATGTTCATTGGCGTACGTTGCTTCTTCAGCAATAATACGCAAAAAAATGATTTGAGGGAAAGTCTTTACGCTTTAGAAACAAACAAGAGAAGGTGTGTGCCTTCTCTTGTTTGTGTTCGCTAGAAAATAGGATTGGATCTCTTGCTTATCTTTCGTTTTTATTGTCGTTTTGTGGAGCGGTCAGTTGTTTTGATTTTTCTTTCCAAGCTGGCGAGTTATAATACTCCGTAAGTTGCTTGGCATTTTCTTCTATTTTACTGATTTTCTCTTTCCACTCTGGCGAATTGTAGTATTCCTCTACTTTGCGTGCGTTCTCCTCTATTTTACTGATTTTCTCTTTCCATTCCGGGGAGTTATAGTATTCCTCTATTTGTTTTGAATTTTTTTCAATCTTAGTAATCTGTTCTTTCCATTCCGGGGAATTATAGTACTCTTCTACCCTTTTTGCATTGGCTTCAATTTTGGCAATTTGCTCTTTCCATTTTGGTGAGCTATAGAATTCTTCAACACGTTTGGCATTGGCTTCGATTTTGGCCACATGCTCTTTCCATGCCGGAGCGTTATAATGTTCCTCTATGTTCTTGGCGTTCTTCTCGATTTTAGCAATCTGTTCTTTCCATGCGGGCGAATTGTAATATTCCTCGATCCTTTTGCTGTTGGCAGCGATCTTTGCAATATGTTCTTTCCAAGCGGGGGAATTATAGTATTCTTCGATACGTTTTGCATTGGCCTCTATCTTAGCGACATGTTCTTTCCACTCGGGCGTTTGCAGCTGTTGCTGCAGTGCATCGGCCTCTTTTTGTAATGTTATTGGCGGAATGGGATCTAGGGGAGCTAACTTTGACAACGGCAGGATCGTATCCAGCGGTGTAAGGGCAATACTGCTTGTTTCTGTCGTATCACAAAGCAGATTCTTAGGTTCCTCGTTTATGGATTCTGGCATTGGCAGCAGGTGTAAATCCTCCACTTGTTCGATGTTGGTGAGGACAAGGGCTTCCTTTTGTTGTTGTTCCTTGTTTTGTGGTGCAATCCAGGCTACCGTAACTAAGGCCACTGAGCTGAGTAGCAAAGCAATGAGATGTTGCTTAACATTGATATAGTTCTTTTCCATTTTGGTTATTCTTTTTATTCGGTGTAGGAGATGGTGGTTTTTGCCAGTGGCGGCCATGGCGTATGCCGGGGCAATGTTATGGCTGTTTAGCTCGACCGACATCAATGCTTGCGCATAGGCTATTGGGGATGGTACCCATTTAACAACCATATCGTCACATGCATGCTCACGTTCGGCTTCAATATGTTTTGACAGAAGCCAAATAAATGGATTAAAAAATAATACGGTTTCCATGATAACCTTGAAAAGGTTAAATAGGTAATCATTACGCTTAATGTGTGCCAGTTCATGGATCAAAATGGATTCAACCTGTTTTAAATCAAGGTTATTGACCAGTGCTATTGGGAAAAGGATAATGGGTTTTACATGACCTAGCGTTAGGGGCACCGATACTTTTTCGGAAAGAAAAAACCTGACTTTCTTGCTGGGGGTCAGCGTTGCGCTGATGCGCTGAAACGATTCCTGCCACAGGCTAGGCGTGTCCTGAAGTCCCCTTGTTTTTAGGTAATGGAGCTTGGAGAAACTGTTCGTGAACAGGATCATTTGTATAAGCAGACCAATAACATAGAGTGACGCAAACCAAGGGAACATGGGTTCTAATACATGTAGGATCTGTGTCGATCCCTGTATATCCATGAACTGTTTCGTCGTGAAATCTATGGGCGCTGACGATAAAGTGCTTTCTGAAAAATCCAAATAGTGTACAAATGTGGCAACGAAGCAGAGGAAGATGGTTGCCTGGGCGCCGAGGGCCATAATATATTTGTGCTTGGCACTTGATTTTGGAAGCACAACATAGACGAGGCACAGTAGGCAGTAAATGAGTACGCCTTGCCATAAAGAGTGCACGATGCTCCACCCTAGCGCATGTGTGATGTTTTGAAAGATAGCGTTCATAGCTTATGAGTTTTCAAGGGTATTTAAGTATTCTTTTATTAGATCAATCTCCTCTTTGCTTGCCCGCTGATTGCCTAAGGCTTGCATGACCAAGCGAGCCGTAGATCCATTGTATACAGCATCGATCATTTTATCCAAGAACTGATGTTGCGTCTGTTCTTTGCTCAACAACGCTTTATATAAATGCGTTTTTGCAGAACTATCACGACTAACCATTCCTTTTTCGTGCATGATCTGCATCAGTTTGAGGGTTGTCGTATAACCGATGTCCTTTTTGTCCATTTGTTCGTGCACATTCCGAACGCTACTCTCCCCTTTTTCCCAAAGGATCTGCAATATTTCCATTTCACTATCTGTCGGCTTCATTTGATCTACGAATTTGTTCGTAGATCAAATGTACGAAGTCTTTCGTATATTCCAAATTTTTTTTAAATTTTATTTTAAGACTTATAATTAAATATAAACCGTACCTCGCTGCCGCAATATCTTTTGCTTTCTACATGTTTAAAGGTGTTTTTGGAAAACCAGCATGGCTCTCGCTTCTTTTTTTACAAAAATATCCCGCAGTATTCCAGCATCTTGTGTGCTGACCGAAAGAAATAAGCTGGAATAGTTTGGAAGATATGTGCCAAAGTTTCTATCTTTGCACCACTCCGCAAGGGAGGGACGATTGAAAAGCGATAAACGGAAGATGGGAAAAGCCTTTAACGAAGGGCGTTTCCACGGTTAAAAGCCCCGAAAGGGTGTCGAAAAAAAGTTCAACTTTATTTTGCGGAACCGAAAAATTCTTCTACCTTTGCAGTCCCAACGAGAAGGAGGGAAACAAAAAAAAGATAGTTCGGGCAACGATGCCACGATATATAAAAGGCCAAAGCGCGACGCGGCGGCGAAGAAAGTTCTTTAAGAAAGATGATCATGTAGCGTAACGAGTAGTCGGAAGATGAAAGTTAGCAATAACAAAAAAATCAACCTGTCAATTACGGATCGTAAGATACAACAAAACGATTCCGGTTATTTATTAGTAAATAGCCCGGTATCGAACAATTCATTATTACAATGGAGAGTTTGATCCTGGCTCAGGATGAACGCTAGCGGCAGGCCTAATACATGCAAGTCGGACGGGATCTATCGGAGAGCTTGCTCGAAGGTAGTGAGAGTGGCGCACGGGTGCGTAACGCGTGAGCAACCTGCCCATATCAGGGGGATAGCCCGGAGAAATCCGGATTAAGACCGCATAACACATCACCTTCGCATGGAGGCGTTGTTAAATATT